>JACCED011150688.1_pt1 | contig 15442 bp, 13 predicted proteins | sample 7455021 | NCBI WGS metagenome assembly JACCED01 (sample SAMN15323456, study PRJNA562643) | freshwater metagenome | isolation source: river surface water | place: USA:Blue River Watershed | collected 2017-08-19 | reverse complement strand
TTGTCTAGGGGCCTCCGAAGAAACCCCTTAAGTTCCGAAGAACTCTGGCAGCACTACTTTGCTCGCCATCCAAACGCCCACGCTTATCGGCTGTGATTTGTTAAAGATCCACCCAAAAAAGCAAGCAGCACCAGCTACCCACCCCCCTCGATACACCCCGCCGCGATCAGCGAAGCCCTCGATTATGACACAGCTTTGAAAAACCAGTCAAACTTTTTTTCGCCCAGCACCAGAGATCCCCCAGCACCACCCCACAACACTGCCACCGCACAGTCACCCCGTACAGATAACCACGCGCCGTAAAGAGCGAGGCTTCCTAGTCTATCACAACCTTCGGGAGCCTGACGCGCCGGGAACCAAACTTCCCAATCAATGTGGCGATCCGCGCATCTGATGTGCGCAGGATGACGGTTGGGGCACTCAAGCACCAAGCTATGGGCGGGCGGGGTGCCTCCGCTTTGCGCGGCGCGGCCCAACGCACACCTGGCTAGCTTCAGTTGGGGCCCGACGGACAAATGCGCACAGTCGCCGGGTTCATGTTGCGCAAGTCCTAAACCCGGTGAATGCCGCATCCCGTTCAGGGAGGGCGAAGCGTCTGGACCGCGCGTATTGCATCCGGCCTCTGGTCGCGATGGATCCGCCTCGGAGAACACGCGCCGCATCCCAGCAAGGCTGCGGGTCCAACGCGGTACCAACAGCCCAGCCATCTCGTTCGTACCCGTCCCATGAGCACAAACGGGTAGACGTCCACTCCAGAACGTCTCCCCATCGCATCGTGCGGCCCTGCCGTTGGTGCGCCGCCACTTCCCACTCCATCTCTAATGGTAAGCGCCGTCCAGCCCAACGTGCCCATGCATCCGCTTCCCACCAGGAAACATGCGTCACCGGTTGGGCTCCAGAAACCCGCACAGAGCGTCCCGACCAATTGACAACAACGGCGCCAGTGGCAGCGCCGATTTGCTCGACATGGCGAGGACCTCGCCGACCGTCTGCAATTGACGCCAGCCGCAACCACTCCCATCCTTGGGGATGCCACCAATCCGAGCGGTCGTAGCCGCCATCGTCGACAAACTCAGCAAACTGTGCCCAGGTCACAGGCTGGGCGTCAATCTCGAAAGGAGGGATTTCGACTAACCATTGCGGCCTCTCGATGGCCAGAGCGAAGCCGTTTGCCGGGGCACCGAGCATCCACCGCGTCGCCGGTAAGTTTAGGGGCTCGGCTGCCGCAAAGTCGGCGGCGGGAGCTATGGGCAATGACAAGCCTAGTTCCCGTGCCTGCCCAACAAGGGCCTCAGCCACGGAATCCTCGTAATGAAGCATGGCGCGAAACAGATACAGGCCATCGTCGGTTTCTTCGGCACGCTCAAGAATTTCCAAGGTGGATTCCAGCTGCAAGAGCATGTACCCACGAACTTCATCCAACTCTGGCCAGTGGGGCGCCCCCACCTCACGAAACCAGGCGTCAGCCTGCGGGTGGAGAGACGGAAGGCGAAGGCCATCCCCAGGCGACCGAAACCCAAGGCCACGTTGCGGATTACGACCAAGCCACCACTCAGCCAGCCAAGCAACGTGGCCTGCGATTCGTTCAGGCGGATCAAAGTGATCAATTCGGGGAATTGAAGGGCTGCCGCTGCCCGCCTCCTCAAAGCGGGACAGCAGTTGGAGGGTGTAGTTACGCGCGTCCATGAGGGCCAGGGAAAGGAGGCCGCGCCCAGCTTGGCGGATGGTGGGCGAGTCAGTCAGGACATCGATGGATGATGGGTTGGCGGGCACGGTTCTCTGCTGGCTGTTTTGGCCGACAGCATACTGGCCAATTTCCACTGTTTGCCCATCCAAACAGTGAACTCCACACACCTACGGTCAGAGCTTTTGAACCTGCATGAAGCGATCGAATGTCGACTCGGCAAACCGGAACCAGAGATTTTGATCCGCCCGAAAACGTGAATAGTCGGCGTAGACCTTTCGCCAGTTTTCGTTCCGGGCCGTGAGCTCCTGATAAAGCGACATCGACTGCTTAAACGCCTCGGCCATCACGTCATTGGGGAAGGGACGTAACTTCGCCCCGGCAGCAACAAGTTGCTTGAGGGAGTGCGGATTCTTGACGTCGTACTTGGCCTGCATCTCGACATGTGCATAAGCACTGGCGGCTTCCACGATGGCCTTCAGTTCCGTCGAAAGCGAGTCCCACGCTTTTTTGTGGATGTAAAGATCAAGTTGCAAGCCGCCCTCCCACCAACCCGGGTAGTAGTAGAACGGCGCTACTTTGTTGAAGCCCAGCTTCTGGTCGTCGTAGGGACCTATCCACTCAGCAGCATCGATGGTGCCCTTCTCGAGGGCCTGATAGATCTCGCCTCCCGGGATATTCTGAGGAACACCACCCATGCGTTCGATAACCCGTCCGGCAAATCCGCCAATGCGGAACTTGAGGCCTTTCAAGTCAGCAACCGACCGGATTTCCTTGCGCATCCATCCCCCCATCTGGGCCCCGGTATTGCCGCAGGGGAAATGGATGATGTTGTACTTTCCGTAGAACTCACGCATGAGGGTCAGGCCGTTGCCCTGGAATGTCCAGGCAGTCATCTGGCGGCTGTTGAGCCCAAAGGGGATGGCGCCCCCAATGGCAAAAGTCTCGTCCTTGCCGAAGAAATAGTAGGGCGCCGTATGCGCCGCTTCGACAGTGCCGTTTTGTACGCCGTCTACCACGCCGAAGGCGGGCATCAATTCCCCCGCCGCGTGAACGGATACGTCGAAGCGGCCGCCAGACAGTTGCCGTACGCGATTTGCAAATGTTTCAGCACCACCGAAGATCGTGTCCAGGGACTTGGGGAAGCTGGAAGCCAAGCGCCAGCGCAAAGCAGGCTGAGCGTGAACGGCGGGGGCGGTTGCGGCGGCAAGCACACCGGCCAAGCCGGTATGGCGCAATAGGGAACGACGGTCCATGGGCAATCTCCGCTGAGGGTTCGGGGTTGCCTTGGATGATTAAGTGCGGCGCGGGAATAAACTTTCAGCGCTCTGACCACAGGCCCGCCTGCAGGGCACAACTACTCGGCGCCTTGAGAGGGACCCTCAACCACCCTGCAGGACAACCGTGAGCGCCTTCAGGCCGGCAAGCGGCGCGACAACGCTCGACCGACCGACGATTTGAAAACCAGCCGGTGGTGGCTACAGGAGCGAACCGAAACGCTCACGGACCGAGCGCTCAATACCGGCTGCGTCCAGGCCTAGCGCCGCAAGAAGGCGCACCGGGTCGCCGTGCTCAATGAAGCGGTCGGGGATGCCCAACTGCAGCAGTGGCTTGGCCATGCCAGCGGAGGCGATTGCCTCGGCCACCGCGCTGCCGGCGCCGCCCATGATGGCGCCCTCCTCCACGGTGACAAGCGCATCGTGGCGCTGCGCCACTTCGATGAGAAGGTCGACGTCAAGAGGCTTGACCCAACGCATGTTGACCACGGTGGCGCCCAACTGTTCGGCCGCCTGGATGGCCGGATGAAGAAGCGTGCCGAAGGCGAGAATGGCCACGGCTCGGCCCTCCCGGCGAATCTCGCCTTTGCCAAAAGGCAGGGGCTCAAGCGACGTGGGAGTCGGCACGCCAACACCAGAACCACGGGGGTAGCGCACTGCTACAGGATGGTCCTGCTGGAAAGCAGTGGAGAGCAAAGCGCGCGTCTCTGCCTCGTCCGCGGGACAAGCCAGGCTCATGTTGGGAATGCAGCGGACGAAGGGGATGTCATACACACCGGCATGGGTCGGTCCGTCCGCGCCGACAATGCCGGCGCGATCCAACGCGAACACCACTGGGAGCCGTTGCAATGCGACGTCGTGGATCAACTGATCGTAGGCCCGCTGGAGGAAGGTCGAATAGATGGCGACGACAGGCTTGAGTCCCTCGCAGGCCATGCCGGCCGCGAAGGTGACGGCGTGTTGTTCGGCGATGCCGACATCAAAATAGCGGTCGGGAAAACGCTTCTCGAATTCGACCAGGCCGGACCCCTCTCGCATGGCCGGCGTGATTCCAACCAGCCGACTGTCCTGGGCGCCCATGTCGCACAACCACTGACCGAAGACCTGGGTGAAGGTGGGCTTGGCAGGCGTGACGGAGGGCGTCAAACCCACCTGGGGATCGAACTTGCCAGGACCATGGTAGGCCACTGGGTCGGCCTCAGCCAGTTTGTAACCCTGGCCCTTGCGGGTGACCACGTGAAGGAACTGGGGACCTTTGAGCTGGCGGATGTTCTCCAGCGTCGGAATGAGGGATTCGAGGTCGTGGCCGTCGATAGGCCCGATGTAGTTGAAGCCGAACTTCTCAAACAGGGTTGCAGGCACCACCATGCCCTTGGCGTGCTCCTCTAGCCTCTTAGCCAGCTCGAACAGGGGCGGAGCCACCTTGAGTACGTTTTTCCCGACGCTCTTGGCGGCAGCATAAAACTGACCGGACATGAGCTGCGCCAAGTACCGGTTGAGAGCACCAACAGGTGGGCTGATCGACATGTCGTTGTCATTGAGAACGACCAGCAGGTCGCTATCAGCAACACCTGCGTTGTTCAGCGCCTCGAAGGCCATGCCGGCCGTCATGGCGCCATCGCCGATGATCGCGACAGCCTTTCGGTCTTCACCCTTGCGCTTGGCGGCCAGCGCCATGCCGAGTGCGGCCGATATGCTCGTGGAGGAGTGGGCGGTTCCGAAAGCGTCGAACTCGCTCTCAGAGCGGGTAGGAAAGCCAGAAAGGCCACCCAACTGGCGCAGAGAGGACATCCGCTCACGACGACCTGTGAGGATTTTGTGGGGGTAGGTTTGGTGCCCCACGTCCCACACCAAACGATCTCGAGGGGTGTTGAAAACATAGTGGAGGGCAATCGTCAACTCGACCGTTCCAAGGTTGGAGCTGAGGTGACCGCCGGTCCGCGAGACGCTGTCCAACACATAGGCGCGCAATTCATCTGCCACCTGCGGTAACTGCCGGCGGGAAAGACGGCGCAGGTCAGATGGCGACACGATCGATTCGAGCAAAGAGGCCATGAGATTCCTAGTTATTGCGTTCGACCACCATGCGGGCCAGAGCTTCGAGCGCGCGGGTATTGGCCAAGCCACTCACTGCCAATGCGCCTAAAGCTTCGTCCAGCAAGGACTGGGCATAGGCACGGGACGGGTCCAACCCAAGGAGCGAGACGTAGGTGGGCTTGTCATGAGCAGCGTCCTTCCCGGCCGTCTTTCCGAGCGTCGCAGAATCAGAAGTGACGTCCAGAATGTCATCGACCACCTGAAAGGCCAGCCCCAGGGCAGCGCCGTAGCGATCCAGCGCCGTCGTTGCGTCATCTCCCGCACCACCGCAGGCCGCCCCCATGGCCACAGAGGCCTGCAGGAGTGCCCCCGTCTTCAGCCGGTGCATTTGCCGTAGCTGCGCCTCAGAAAGGCGCTCTCCGACGCTGGCCAAATCGATGGCCTGGCCGCCGGCCATGCCGCCATGCCCGGCGGCACGCGCGAGGATCCGGCACAGGCGAGCCTGCACATCGCCGGCGATACCCGAGTCGCGCGGGTCGGGTGCGATCAGCTCGAATGCGAGGGCCTGAAGGGAGTCTCCGGCCAGCAAGGCCAAAGCCTCGCCGAACTTGACGTGAACGGTCGGTTTGCCCCGACGAAGAACGTCGTTGTCCATGCAGGGCATGTCGTCGTGGACCAGCGAATAAGCGTGGATCAGCTCGACGCCACAGGCGCCGCGCAAAGCCGCCTCACGATGACCATTGACCGCCTCCGCTGCGGCCAGCACCAACAGGGGCCGTAGCCGCTTGCCGCCATCGAGCACCGCATAGCGCATGGCTTCACCCAAACCTGCCGGGGCGGAGCCGGGAACCCACGATTGGAGCGCCTGCTCCACTTCTGCCAGTTGGACCTGTATCCAGGCGGGAAAGTCGAACAGGGTTGTCATTCCTGCGTCCAAGGCTTGAGGGTGCCCTCATCGAGCACCTTGATCTGAGTTTCCACCGCCTCCAGGCGGCTGCGGCAGAAAGCTAGCAGCTGGGCGCCCCGCTCGTAGCCCGCGAGCATCTGCTCCAAGGGCAATTGGCCAGACTCGATACGACCAATGAGCTGCTCAAGCTCCTCGAGAGCGGCTTCGTAGCTGGCAGGTAATGCGGGGGGGGCCTTGGGCATGTGCGGGCAGCGCTTAAATCGTGGATTCTAGGTCCGGGGCCGGGCCTCCCCCTGGGGTACACTCCAACCTCTTTGCCCCCGCGCCATTCCTCGGATCGTGCGCTTACCCTGCCCCTTCATAGGGGGAGTCTCTAGGTCAGGTGGAATGTCTGATTTAAGTCTTCAACTGCAGCAGGCCGCAAGCCAACTCCCGGTTTCCAGCTATTTCGATGAGGCGCTGTTCCAACGCGAGCGGGAACTCCTTTTCGCTAGAGGCCCGCGCTATGTCGGTCATGCCCTTTCCGTCCCCGAGGTGGGGAGCTACTTTGCCCTGCCCCAAGAGGCAGAAGGCCGCGTCTTGATCCGCACGCCGCGGGGCGTAGACCTCGTGAGCAATGTATGCCGCCACCGGCAGGCGGTGATCTTGCGTGGCCGTGGGCGTCTGGACGAAAAGCCCTCCTCGGGGGGCAATATCGTCTGCCCCCTGCATCGATGGACTTACAGCGGAGGCCGGGGCGAGCCGGCGGGCACACTCATTGGCGCGCCCCACTTCGCTGAAGACCCTTGCCTCAGCCTGCGCAACTGGAAGCTGCGGGAGTGGAACGGACTACTGTTCGAGGACAACGGCCGCGACGTCGAGGCCGACCTGGCCGGCATGGGACCGAGGTCCCAACTGGATTTTTCTGGCATGGTTCTGGATCATGTCGAGTTGCATGAGTGCAATTACAACTGGAAGACCTTCATCGAGGTCTACCTCGAGGACTACCACGTCGGACCCTTCCACCCAGGCCTCGGGCAGTTTGTGACCTGTGAGGACCTGCGCTGGGAGTTCAAGCCGAGCTATTCGGTGCAAACGGTGGGGGTTGCCAACCGCCTGGGGCGGCCGGGCAGCCCCGTTTACGAGCGCTGGCACAAGGCATTGCTGGACTACCGCGGGGGGCAGCCGCCCTCCCATGGAGCGATCTGGCTGACCTATTACCCGCACATCATGGTCGAGTGGTACCCGCATGTACTGACGGTTTCCACCGTCCATCCCGTCGGCCCCCAAAAGACGCTCAATACCGTCGAGTTCTATTACCCCGAGGAAATTGCCGCCTTTGAGCGCGAGTTCATCGAGGCTCAGAAGGCCGCGTACATGGAAACCTGCGCCGAGGACGACGAAATCGCCGAGCGCATGGATGCCGGCAGGCGCGCGCTGCTCGCCCGTGGCGACGACGAGTTCGGTCCCTACCAAAGCCCTATGGAAGACGGCATGCAGCACTTCCACGAGTGGTACCGACAGCGCATGGGTGCCGCTGGCCCCGGCGTGCCGCGCTGACACCGCGATACGGAGACCCGAGCAAGCCAACGCATGAAAGCCCTCTGGATGGTCCTGGGGGCCTTTTTTTTCGCCACCATGGCGGTGTGCATCAAGGTTGCGTCCGCCTGGTTCAATACCTCTGAAATCCTGTTCTGGCGGGGCCTGATCGGCGTCCTGATGATTAGCGTGTTGGCGCGGTATCAAGGCGTCAGCCTGGCTTCACGCTACCCCGGCATGCACCTGCGGCGCAGCATGGCGGGGGTGACCTCCCTGTGGGCCTGGTTCTTCGCCATTGCCTACCTCCCCGTCGCCACAGCGATGACCCTCAACTACATGAGCGGCATCTGGCTTGCTGCATTCGTGATTGGCAGCGGTTTAATGGCCTGGAAACCGGAGAGTGGGCCGCAGTTTCTGCGACAACAAGGTCCCTTGGCGCTGGCGGTGCTGACCGGCTTCGGCGGGGTGATCCTGATCCTGCAGCCCTCGATGGCGACCGATCAATCGCTCGGCGCGATCCTCGGTCTGATATCCGGTGTGTCAGCAGCTTTGGCCTATGTGCAGGTCGGGGCAATGACAAAGCTTGGCGAGCCCGAAACGCGCATCGTGCTTTATTTCGGTTTGGGGTCGACCGTGGCGGGCCTGATCGGCATGGCTATCGAGGGCGTCTCCGCGTGGCAATGGCAGCAAGCGGCCTGGCTGCTTCCCATCGGGCTGTTCGCCACCTTGGGACAACTGTGCATGACCTACGCCTATGGCAGCGGAGCCACGCTGGTGGTGGCCTGCCTGCAGTACTTGGGCATCGTTTTCGGCGCAATCTTCAGCCTGATCCTGTTTGGAGACGCCATCCCGACCGCGGGGTGGGTCGGGATGGGGCTCATTCTGGTCAGCGGGGTCGCCGCCACAGTCCTGAGGGCTAGGCCTGCGCCAGGCGCGCCGGCGGAAAAAACCTAATCAGAGGCCCTGGACGCCAGTTCAGCGAACCAAATAAAGCGTGCGCAGTTGCCTGCGCTCTGCCTCGCCAACGCCCAGTCCGCGGTCAAGGAAGCGGTCGATCGATCCGTGGTCGGTGTTGATCGCATCGTAGGCGGCCTGAAGGAAGTCGGACTCAACGCTACGAAGGACCTGGGCCACCACCGGATCGAGCGTGCCGCCGGAGACCGCAGACGGGCGCAAGCGCTGGTTGGTCAGAAGGTAGTCGTCCAGGATTTGCTCACGCGAGGCGCCCAGGACGTGAAGAAACAGGGCCGCTGCCAAGCCGGTCCGGTCTTTTCCCGCGGTGCAATGAAACACCGTGGGCTCGGCCGATTCGAGCAGATGGCCGAAAAACTCGGCAAAGCGGTAACTGGAGCCGCGGACAAAACCGCGATAGGTGTCCTGCATGTGATGCCGGACCTCGACGGTCGTAGGCCGATGGCCGGAGGCGATCAGGTCAGACAGCACCTGCACGATGCTCGGCTCTATGGTGAGCGCATGGACCGTCGCATCCGGAAGTGCACAGGCGGCAGATTGACGCTCCTGCACCCCCCGAAAATCAATGACCCGGCGCAGGCCGATTGCCTGCAACGCATGAATATCGTCTTGGCTGAGGTTGCCAAGGTGGTCGGAGCGAAAAACCAGACCGGGGCGCATCGGAACCATCGGATGGACCCGTTCGGCAAGGTCGCGGAAGTTGCTGGCGCCGGCCAGAACGGGAATACGGGGTGCGTCGAAGGTAGACATGGCAACCCCCATTCTGGCCGAGCCGGCTGGCTCGGTCCAACTGGGGAATGCCCGCGCAGCCTGGCAGCGCCGGACAACGTCCTGCGCTGCCAAGGGCCAACCGGCGCCCGCCAGAGGTAGGCGCCGGCTACCGAAGGTGATCAACGGCCGTATGGCGCCATGGAGCCGCCACCTGTGCCGGGATTGGTCTGATTGCCCTGCTTGTCACCTGCGCCCGCCCCGGCGCCCATGCGCTGCTGCTGCGTCCGTGTGGAAGCGGCGGCCTCGCTACCGGCCTGTGGCAGCTTCTGGGCGGCAGCCAAATGCTGCTGGAGCATGGGCAGGGTCTTGTCGACCCACGCACGGAGTTGGGGCTCCTTCGCGTCCTTGCTGGCCTTCTCGAAGCGCTTGATCTCTTGCTCGTGCTGCTTGATGCCGATTTCGCGCACGAACTCCCGGTCGAACTCTGCACCGCTGCGTTTGGCGAGTTTCTCCACCTCGTTGCGCATGCTGCGCGGCAGGGAGGAGGGCAACTCAATTCCCAGGCTGGAGGCAAGCTGGGCGAGTTCGCTGTTGGCGCTGGATTGCTGCTCGATCAGGGTGGCGGCGTAATCCTTGACAGCCTTGTCGGCGCCCCGGTTCGCAGCCATCTGTGCAGCCTGCACCTGCATCTGGCCGGCGCTTGCAGCCTCCTCCATGAACTTACGGTCCCAGCGAACGATGCGAGATTTTTCCGACGCAGCGCGGGCACCGGACTGGGTAACTGGCGCGCCCTGGCCCGAGGACGAGGTACCTGAGCCGCTGCCACCGCTCGTGGCTCCCTGGGACCAAGCGGTGGACATCGATGCGGCGAGCACGCCAGCGAGTGCGAGGGCTGGCCAGCCGCCGCCCAGGTGCCGATGGGATTTCATCGATGGGGTCGAAACATTTCTAAGGTTCATGGGGCCTCCAGAGGTTGCGGGTCGCAGGTTGTGCCTGCGAAACAGGAACTGACCGGCGCAGAGCGACCGGCCTTGCCGAAGCAGGGGTCACCATAGGGGGGACTTAGGGGAGGCCGCGTCGGACAAGTGCCCCAGCAGAGGGGGGCTTGACCTCAACCGGCGTAGGACGAAGCCGGATCGACAGCCGCGCAGGCGTTTGGCGTCGGCCAGGCGCCCTGCTGACCTCGCTCACCGACCGGAGGGGATCCTGATGTACGGGTCAGTGAAGGTGCGAGAAGGCGCTGGCTGCGCCCACCAAGGCAATGCCAGCGCCCAGCCAGATGACTTGCAGCGTTGCGGCGCGGGCACCCTGGTGCTTCTGCAACTGTGGAATCAGGTCAGCCAGCGCGACATAGATGAAGCTGCTGCTGGCAAGGGTGAGGAAGTACGGGAGGAAGCCCGCCAGGTGGGCCACCAGCCACCAGCCGACAAGCCCGCCCAGTACGGTGACCGCACCGGCCATGGACACCTTGACCAAGGCCGCACGCCGGCTGCCGCTGTTGTGGGCTAGAACCACCAAGTCTCCAATATGGTGCGGTACCTCGTGGGCCAAGACCGACACTGCGGCTACCACACCCAGGCGCATGTCAGCAGCAAAGGCAGAGGCAATGAGCACGCCGTCGCCGAAGCAGTGGATGCTGTCCCCCGTCAGCAGGCTCCATCCCCCCGACGGCTGGCCCTGACGAACGGCATGGCCGCCGTGCGCACTGTGCTGGTGGTGATCCGCATGCCCGTGGTGAGCCGCGTGACCGTGATGCCCCGCAGCGTCCGGGCTGGCGCCCTCTTCGGCATGGTCATGGTGGTGTTCATGCCCGTGGTGCCACAGCTCGGCTTTGTCCAGCAGAAAGAAGAACACCAGGCCCGCCAGCAAGACGAGAAAAAGGATGTGCGCATCGGCGCTCTGCTCGAAGGCCTCCGGCAGCAAATGCATGAAGGCCGTGGCCAGCAAGGCGCCAGCCGCCAGGCTCAGAAGGTGCTGGGCATCGAAGCCCGCCCGCCCTGCCCCGGCCTTACGCACGCCCAGTTCAATGAGCGCGGCCGCGATCCAGACGCTGCCAATGCCGGCGCAGAGTGTCGCAAGAAGAGTAGCGAGAAGTGTCATGCTTTTTGTTCTGGGTGCCAGCCATCGCCGCGGCCCGCGAAAACAGGCCACGCCCTCGGGCCCAGCGCCAAGGCCGATCAACCCCCATTGTGCCGCGCGGCGCCGGACCGGTCTCCCGGCCCCTGGTCTGATGCAACACCACCCGAAACATAATGCGAGAACACGTCGTTACAGCCAGACCCACGCGCCCCGCGCAGAAAGGATGATCTCCCATGCCCACGCTCCGCGTCGAAATGATGGAAGGCCGCACCCCCGAGCAGAAAAAAGCCCTGGTGCAGGCCTTGACTCAAGCAGTGGTCGACACGCTCGGAAGCAATCCCGAGTCGGTCGACATCCTGCTCTACGACATCAAGCGCCAGGACTGGGCCACCGGAGGTGTGCAATGGTCCGAGAAAACATGACCCATAAGGGCCCGGCCCACGGCCGGAGTGCTTGGCTGCTGGCTTGCAGCGCGGCAATGATGCTGCCCGCCTGTAGCGCGACGCCCGCGGTACCCAAAGAGACATTGACCGCAGCCCCGCAGCCAGCCGAGGCAGCCGCCGGCTGCAACGCGCGTTCGGTGCAAGACCTGGTCGGCCAGTACGCCTCGGCGCTGATCGCCGAGGGGGCACGCCAACGGGCCGGGGCGGTTCGGGTTCGAATGATCGGTCACGACGAAATGGTGACCAGGGAGTACGACCCCGGCCGTCTCAACCTGCAGCTCGATCCTCAGGGCCGGGTGGCCCGGGTTTATTGCGGTTAACGACCGCGGGGATGGGCGGCGTGGCAGAGGGCCGCTCAGTGCGCCTTTTCCCAGTTCGGTCCAACCCCCATCTCCGCCAGTAGCGGCACACGCAATTCAGCGACCCCCGCCATCAGCCGGGGCACTTCTACGCGCAGCCATTCGACGTCGCCCTCGGGCAGCTCGAACACCAGTTCGTCGTGCACCTGCATGATCATGCGGGCGCCACGACCGCTGCCGTCCAGGGCCCTCTGCACGGCCACCATGGCCAGTTTGATCAGATCGGCAGCAGTGCCCTGCATGGGGGCGTTGATCGCGGCGCGCTCGGCGGCGCTGCGGCGCGGCCCGTTGGGTGAATTGATCTCGGGCAGGTACAGGCGCCGGCCGAACACGGTCTCGACATAGCCGCGGCTCTTGGCCGCCAGGCGGGTCTCGTCCATATAGGTCTTCACACCCGGGTAACGCTGAAAGTAGCGCTCGATGTAATTCTTGGCCGCCGTGTTGTCGATACCCAGCGCCTTGGCCAGGCCATAGCTGCTCATGCCGTAGATGAGACCGAAGTTGATCACCTTGGCATAACGGCGCTGCTCGGTCGAGACCTGCTCCGGGGTGACGCCAAAAACTTCGGCGGCAGTGGCGCGGTGCACGTCTTGTCCCAATTGAAAGGCCCGAATCAGGGCTTCGTCTTCGCTCAGATGGGCCATGATGCGCAGCTCGATCTGGCTGTAGTCGGCACTGGCAATGACATGCCCGGGCGCGGCCACGAAGGCCTCGCGCACCCGGCGGCCCTCCACGGTACGGACGGGAATGTTCTGAAGGTTGGGATCGTTGCTCGAAAGCCGACCGGTCACTGCCACCGCCTGCGCGTAGTGGGTGTGCACCCGCCCGGTCCCCGGGTCAGCCATCTGAGCCAGCTTGTCGGTGTAAGTGCTTTTGAGTTTGGAGAGGCCGCGCCACTCCAGCAGCTTGGCCGGCAGCGGAAAATCTTCGGCCAGTTTCTCCAGCACCTCTTCGTCGGTGCTCGGCGCACCCGTGGCGGTCTTTTTGACCACCGGCAGGCCCAACTTGCCGAAGAAAATCTCACCGATCTGCTTCGGACTGCCCAGGTTGAAGGGTTGGCCAGCCAGCGTATGCGCCTCTTGCTCCAGCTCCAGGATGCGGCGGCCGAGTTCGGCACTCTGGCGGGCCAGTTGCTCACCGTCGATACGGACCCCGTTGCGCTCGACCCGAAACAGCACCTCGCTGGTGGCAATCTCTAGCTCGTAGATAAAGCGCAGGCGATCGTCTGCCTGCAGCCGCGGCCACAGGGTGCGGTGAACGTCCAGGGTCTGGTCCGAGTCCTCGCAGGAATACTCGGCCGCCCTGTCGACGGCCACCTGTGCAAAGGGGATTTGGTGCGCGCCCTTGCCGGCCAACTCCTCGTAGGAGATGCCGCTGCGCGCCAGGTGACGCTCGGCCAGGCTGGCCAGACCATGGGGCTTATGCACCTCGAGCACATAGCTTTGCAGCATGGTGTCATGCACATAGCCACGCACCTCGATGCCGTGATTGGCGAACACATGCCGGTCGTACTTCACATGCTGACCCAGCTTGTGGCGAGAGCCGTCCTCCAGCCAGGGCTTGAGGCGGGCCAAGACCTCGTCCAGGGGCAACTGCGCGGGGACGTCCGCATAGGCATGCGCCAGGGGCACATAGGCCGCCTGGCCCGGCTCGGTGCTGAAGGACAGACCGACAATGCGTGCCTGCATCTCGTTCAATGAGGTGGTTTCGGTATCGACAGCAACCAGATCGGCAGCCTGGAGCCTGGCGAACCAGGTGTCGAACTGCGCCCAGCTCAGGACGGTGTCGTATTGCAAGGGGCCGGTGTGGCCGTGGGCCGGCGGGCCATCGGCAGGCGGATCGAACAAGCCGCCCTGCCCGGCGGGGCTCGAAGTTGGATGGGACGCACCCTTGCTGCGCACCTTACCCTCCGCAGGCGCGGAGCCCTCCTCCATCGCCCGTACCAGGCCCTTGAACCCGTAGCGGGCGTAAAAGTCTTTGAGCTTGTCGTCCTGCGGCGCGCCGATGGCGATCGCACCCAGGGCCGGCAGGCCGGGGATGTGCTCGCCCAACTCGCAGTCGCGGCGGATCGTGACCAGGGCACGGCCGGTGGGCAGCCAGGCCAGGGATTGGCGCAGGTTTTCACCCACGGCGCCCTTGACCTCAGCGGCCTTTTCAATGAGCGCGTCCAGTGAGCCGTACTCGTTGAGCAATTTGACCGCCGTCTTGGGGCCGACCTTGGGCACGCCGGGTACGTTGTCCACCGTATCACCCACCAGGGCCTGATAGTCCACCATCAGCCGCGGCGGTACGCCGAATTCGGCTTCGACACCGGCCAGGTCCCGGCGGCGGTCGTTCATGGTGTCGATGACCACCACTTGCTCGTTGACCAGCTGACTCAGGTCCTTGTCGCCGGAGGAGATGACCGTTTGCAAACCCTGCTGCGTGGCTATATCGGACAGGGTACCGATCACATCGTCGGCCTCCACGCCGGGGACAGCCAGCACCTTCCAGCCCAATAGCCCCACCACCTCGTGAATCGGTTCGATCTGCGCGCGCAGGTCGTCGGGCATGGGCGATCGGTGGGCCTTGTACTCGGGGTACAGGTCGTCGCGAAATGTCTTACCTGGCGCATCGAAAACGCAGACCGCATAGTCGGCCCGCACGTCTTTGCGCAGCTTTTGCATCATGTTGATCACCCCGCGGATCGCGCCGGTGGCAGCGCTCGTCGGGTCGCCTGGCACCGCGCGCAGGTCGGGCATGGCGTGGAAGGCGCGGTACAGGTAGCTGGAGCCATCCACCAGCAGCAGGGTGGGCGTGGCAGGCGGGCTGTCCGCAGGGTCTTCGGGCGTGATGTTCTCGGGGGCCTGAGGCTCGGTCATGGTCACGATTGTGCCTGCCGCGCGGCTCCCTGGCGGCCTCCTACAATCGGGTGCATCCGGCGGCACTCCCGCCAAGTCTCACCATAGACTTTCGGGCCTACGTCGGCTGGCGTCCCCCGAAGCACCGAACTCCCTGCCCCATGGCTGTTTTCACCGAAGTCTCCCCTGATGCGGCAGGCGCACTGCTGCAGGAATTGAACCTGGGCCAGCTGGCCGAGTTGCGCGGCATCCAGGGCGGGATCGAGAACACCAACTACTTCGTCACCACCGAGCAGGACGGCAAGCAGGGCCGGTGGGTGCTGACCCTGTTCGAGCGCCTCGGCGCCGAGCAGCTGCCCTTTTACCTGTACCTGATGAAGCACCTGGCGCAGCGCGGCATCCCCGTGCCCGATCCCCAGGGCAATGCCAGCGGCGACCTGGTGCACACCGTCTGCGGCAAGCCGGCCGCCCTGGTCGATCGCCTGCGCGGACGCAGTGAACTCGCTCCCGCCGCCGCCCACTGCGCCGGCGTGGGTGCCGCCCTGGCGCGCATGCACCTGGCCGGACGCGACTACGGCCGCACCCAGCCCAATCTGCGGGGGCTGGCCTGGTGGA
>JACCED010984935.1_pt1 | contig 15447 bp, 16 predicted proteins | sample 7455021 | NCBI WGS metagenome assembly JACCED01 (sample SAMN15323456, study PRJNA562643) | freshwater metagenome | isolation source: river surface water | place: USA:Blue River Watershed | collected 2017-08-19 | reverse complement strand
CAACCCACCAGATCCAGATGGAAAAATCATCCGCGCCATGAACAACCCAATTCACAAAACCGGTGGAATTTCGATTCTGCACGGCTCGCTAGCACCGGAAGGTGCGGTTGTGAAGACGGCTGGCTTTGACCTAGAGAAGTTTGAGGGTCCAGCCAGGGTGTTTGAGCGCGAAGCAGCTGCCATGGAGGCTCTGACCAAGGGCGAAATCAAGGCTGGCGATGCAGTGGTGATTCGTTACGAGGGCCCGAAGGGTGGTCCTGGAATGCGTGAAATGTTGGCGATAACAGGTGCAATTCAAGGTGCGGGTCTGGGTAAAGATGTCTTAGTATTGACGGACGGCAGATTCTCAGGCGGCACAACCGGCCTGTGTATCGGCCACATCTCCCCAGAAGCAACAGTTGGTGGACCAATTGGTCTGGTTAGAGATGGAGACTTGATTCGAGTCGATGTTGCAGCTCGTTCGCTTGACTTACTGGTCGACGATGCAGAGCTGGCTGCGAGGAAGCAGCAGTGGCAACCATTGCCCCCGCGTTACACACGCGGTGTTCTAGCTAAATTCACCAAGTTGGTGCGCTCGGCCTCCGAGGGCGCCTACTGCGGCTAATCGACTTATAAATGGAGTTCTAATGAGCGAGACACTAACCGGTGCTCAGGCAATTATTCGTTCACTCGAAATGCTTGGGATTGACACCGTGTTTGGTTTGCCTGGCGGAGCGATTCTGCCCACCTATGACCCTTTGATGGATTCCAAGAAAATCCGTCACATACTGGTTCGTCACGAACAAGGTGCGGGACATGCGGCTGAGGGCTATGCGGCTGCCAGCGGCAAGCTTGGAGTTTGTATTGCTACTTCGGGCCCGGGCGCAACCAACCTCGTGACCGCCATTGCTGATGCGCAAATGGATTCAGTTCCGCTATTGGCTATCACCGGGCAGGTTAACTCATACGCGATTGGAACCGACGCTTTCCAGGAAGCCGACATTGTCGGTATCACAATGCCAATCACCAAGCACAGCTTCCTTGTGACTAAGGCATCCGACATTCCAGCGGTTATGTATTCCGCTTATCAAATTGCGACTACTGGCCGCCCAGGTCCAGTGTTGGTTGACGTTGCCAAAGATGCCCAGAATGCAAAGTTTGAATTCTCTTGGCCACCTGAGCAAGACCTAACTCCTGGCTACAAGCCAGTCAATGATCCTCATGGCAAGCAGATTCAAGCTGCTGCGGAATTGATTTTGCAATCCAAGAAACCAATTCTTTATGTCGGTGGCGGTGTTATTCGAGCAAGAGCAAACAAAGAACTATTGGAGCTTGCGAATCTAATCAAGGCACCTGTAACCACAACTTTGATGGCTCGTGGTGCTTTCCCAGATTCACACCCGCAGCATCTAGGTATGCCTGGAATGCATGGCACCGTTCCTGCCGTGACAGGACTGCAAAAAGCAGATCTTTTGATTACTCTCGGCGCTCGCTTTGATGATCGTGTTACAGGCGACGTCAAGACCTTCGCGCGTGGTGCGAAGGTTATCCACGTTGACATTGACCCAGCAGAAATTGGCAAGATTCGTCATGCTGATGTGCCAATCGTTGGTGATGCCAAAATAGTTATCTCTTTGCTTACAGAAGAACTAAAGAAGCAGCTGAAGGGGTCAAGTTACGACATCAGTGACTGGTGGAAATACCTCGATGGCCTCAAAGAGCGTTACCCACTCGGCTACACCGATCTGGACGATGGAAAGATTGCACCTCAATATGTAATTGAGCGCATAGGCCAGATTTCTGGGCCTGATGCGATTTATGCCGCTGGTGTTGGACAGCACCAAATGTGGTCAGCGCAGTTTATTAAGTATGAAAACCCAAACACCTGGCTTAATTCAGGTGGAGCTGGAACCATGGGCTATTCGGTTCCCGCGGCCATGGGCGCGAAGGTTGCGATGCCAGAGAAACTAGTTTGGGCAATTGACGGTGACGGCTGTTTCCAGATGACCAACCAAGAATTGGCAACATGCACCATCAACCAAATTCCAATCAAGGTTGCCATCATCAACAACTCTTCATTGGGCATGGTTCGTCAATGGCAAACCCTTTTCTACAACTCTCGCTATTCCAACACCGACCTGCACACCGGCACAGATTCGGTCATGGTGCCTGACTTCGTGAAGCTGGCTGAAGCCTATGGCTGCCTAGCAATTCGCGTTGAAAAGGAAGAGGATGTTGACAAGGCGATCAAGCTAGCCATCGAGACTAATGACAGGCCAGTGGTGATTGATTTCATTGTTGGCAAGGATGCGATGGTTTGGCCAATGGTGCCGGCTGGTGTCTCAAACGATGCAGTTCAGTATGCGCGTGATGCAGCCCCGATCTGGGATGGGGAGGAGTAGAGATGAGCCAGCATGTTCTTTCCCTGCTTGTTGAAGACAAGCCAGGTATCCTCACCCGCGTTGCAGCCCTGTTTGCTCGCCGCGGATTCAACATTGAATCACTTGCCGTAGGAACCACAGAGGTAGACGGAGTTTCCCGCATCACTGTGGTTGTGAATCTCGATGGTCAACCGCTTGAGCAGGTAACCAAGCAGCTGAACAAGCTTGTAAATGTTCTAAAGATTGTTGAATTAGAGCCTGATCTTTCAGTCGCACGTGACCACATGCTGGTGAAAGTGAAGACTGATGCATCGACTAGATCCCAGGTTTTGGAGGCAGTCACCTTGTTCAGAGCAAGAGTGGTTGACGTAGTAAGTGATGCGGTCGTGATTGAGGTCACAGGCGACAGCGCGAAGTGCAAAGCATTTATTAAGGTTTTGGAACCATTTGGAATCAAGGAACTGGTGCAGTCTGGTGCCATTGCCATCTCTCGAGGTTCTAAATCAATGACCGAAAAAGTACTCAAGTAAACAACTAACAGAAAGAAATAAAGTGGCTGAAATTTTTTATGACAAGGATGCCGACCTATCAATTATCCAGGGCAAGAAGGTAGCTGTTCTGGGCTTTGGCTCACAGGGCCATGCCCACTCACTCAACCTAAAAGACTCTGGTGTTGACGTCGTAGTTGGTCTGCAGCCAGGTTCAAAGTCCATCGCCAAAGCAGAAGAAAAGGGTCTGAAGGTTCTTCCACCTGCCGAAGCGGTTAAGTGGGCAGATGTAGTTGTAGTACTTGTACCAGATCCAAAGCAGCGCGATCTTTACAAGAACGAGATTGAGCCAAACCTTAAGCCTGGTGCGACTCTGGTGTTCGGTCACGGATTCGCAATTCGCTTTGGCTTTATCAAGCCACCAAGCAATGTCAACGTAATGTTGGTTGCTCCGAAGGGTCCTGGCCACATTGTTCGCCGCGAGTTTGAAGCAGGCAGAGGCGTTCCTAACCTGATTGCGGTTGAACAAGATGCTTCCGGTAATGCCTTTGAGCTTGGCCTTTCCTACTCCAAGGGAATTGGTGGAACTAGAGCAGGCACCATCAAGACCACCTTCACCGAAGAAACTGAGACTGACCTATTCGGTGAGCAGGCAGTTCTCTGTGGTGGTGCGTCACAGCTTGTTATGTATGGATTTGAGGTTCTGACTGAGGCTGGTTACCAACCAGAAATCGCCTACTTCGAGGTTCTGCACGAGCTAAAGCTGATTGTGGATCTGATGTATGAAGGTGGCATTGCTAAGCAGCGCTGGAGCGTTTCTGACACTGCTGAATACGGTGACTATGTCTCGGGTCCTCGCGTGATTGACCCGAGAGTCAAGGAAAACATGAAGGCCGTTTTGGCTGACATCCAGTCAGGGGAGTTTGCCAAGAGATTTATTGCCGATCAGGATGCAGGAGCACCTGAGTTCTTGGCGCTACGTGCCAAGGGCGAGGCTCACCCAATCGAGGCAACCGGTCGGGAGCTCAGGAAGCTCTTCAGCTGGATCAAGAACAAGGACGACTACCAAGAGGGCTCAGCGGCTCGCTAAGCATTGTCAATATACCCCTAGGGGTATAATAACCTGTGCTGTTAGAAAGATTTGAGGTAACTATGTGCTCACAAGCAATTTGCGATTCCTGCGGCAAAATCACCTGGCAGGGTTGCGGAGAACATGTCGAGGAAGCACTTGCTGGTGTTCCTGACAGTCAGCTTTGCACCTGTGCTCGCTAACTGATAATCGCTAGACTTTTCGACAATCCCATCGTCGCTGATTCTCGTTAGGTCCGCTATTGCCCAAGCCAGTTGTACTGATTGCAGAAGAGCTATCTCCTGCAACTGTTGCTGCGCTCGGACCAGACTTTGAAGTAAGAGAAGTTGACGGAACTGATCGCAAAGCTTTATTTGCTGAGCTTGCTGGAGCGAATGCAATCTTGATTCGCTCGGCCACAAAAATGGATGCTGAAGCAATCCAAGCAGCTCCCAAGCTCAAGGTGATCGCCCGAGCTGGTGTTGGACTGGACAACGTAGACATCAAGGCAGCCACCGAAGCTGGTGTCATGGTGGTTAACGCACCAACCTCCAACGTCATCTCAGCTGCGGAACTGGCCATCGGTCACATCATGGCGCTGTCACGTCACATTCCCGCTGCACACAGCTCGCTTGCTAGCGGGGAGTGGAAGCGCAACAAGTTTACCGGCGTTGAGCTTTATGAAAAAACAATCGGAATTGTCGGTCTCGGTCGAATTGGAACCTTGGTTGCTCAGCGCTTAGCGGGCTTTGGTGCAACTCTGATTGGTTATGACCCATACGTTACGCAAGCTAGAGCTGAGCAAATGGGTGTCGAGCTAGTAGACATGCCTAATTTGATGAAGCGCAGTGATTTCATCACAATCCACATTCCAAAGACAGCGGAGACAACCGGACTAATCGGCGAAAAGGAATTTGCACAAGCAAAAGCAAATCTTCGAATAGTCAACTGTTCGCGTGGCGGAATTATTGATGAGGCTGCCCTTGTTAAGGCACTGACTTCTGGTCAGATTGCAGCTGCCGGTCTGGATGTTTTTGAAAATGAACCACCGGTTGGCTCACCGCTTTTGACTTTGCCAAACGTGGTCCTTACTCCGCACCTCGGAGCTTCCACTGATGAGGCACAGGAGAAGGCCGGCATCTCGGTTGCTAAATCAGTTCGACTCGCGTTAGCTGGGGATCTTGTTCCCGATGCGGTCAACGTTGCCGGAGGTGCAATTGATCCCTCGGTAAAGCCGGGTATTGCTTTGGCTGAGAAACTTGGTCAAATCGTTGCTGGCTTGGCTCACACTTCAATTGTTTCCATTGAGTTTGAGGCGCGTGGTGAAATTGCAGCGCACGACGTAACAGTTTTGAAGTTGGCTGCCCTCAAGGGCTTGTTCCAGACCATGGTTACTGAGCAGGTTTCCTATGTTAATGCTCCCCTCATGGCTGAACAGCGAGGGGTTGAAGTTCGGCTGACCCAGGACACTCGAAGTGATGAATATCGCAACGTCACAACACTCAAAGCTGTGCTGTCAGATGGCAGTGTGGTGTCAGTTGGCGGCACGGTAATTGGCCCTAAGCACCACCAAAAAGTAGTTTCAATCAATGGCTATGACGTCGAGCTTGCAATGGCGGATAACTTTGTTGTGATGGTCTATCAAGATCGCCCTGGAATCGTTGCAATCTATGGCAAGGCCTTTGCCGAAGCCGGAATCAATATCGCGGCAATGGCCATCGCAAGACAGCAGAAGGGCGGCAAAGCCCTCAGCGTCATAACGGTTGACTCTCCAATTTCCAATCAGTTGCTAGAGACACTTAGAACTGAAATCAAAGCTGACCTAATGCGTTCGGTATCAATTACTGAACAGTTCTAGCTCTCTCTTTGGCGTCCATTCCAGATCGCCAGGTGGTGTAGCCCCCGTCTAGGTTTCTCACATTGATGCCATGGCTTCGAAGTATTTGGGTGGCCGTGTGACCTCTTTGTCCAACTGCACAGTGCACAATCACGTCTTTGCCCTCAAGGCCATGAATGTGTTGGCGCAGAGTGTCCACTGGAATCAGGCGAGCATTTGGAATATTTCCACTCTGATATTCACTCTCGGTTCGAACATCAACGACAATCGCCCCGTTGGCTTGAGCTTGCTCGAGGTCGTACCACTGAATATTCGGTGTCTTACCAACTAAAACATTGTTACCAACATAACCAGCTTGATTAATAGCATCTTTGGCTGATCCAAAAGCTGGAGCGTAGGCAAGTTCAAGATTCATTAGGTCGTCAATCGTTAGCCCTGCATAAATTGCCGTAGCAATTACATCGATTCGTTTGTCAACGCCGTCGCGGCCAATTCCTTGAGCACCAAGTAATTTTCCACTGGTTGGATCGATTAGGACTTTGAGCGAGACTCGTTCGACGCCTGGGTAGTAGCCGGCGTGTGAGCCTGGGTGAAGGTGAATTATTTGGTGCGCAATATTGAGTCGCTTGGCCAAACCTTCGGTCAAACCTGTGAGCGCTGCAGCCATTCCGTACGCCCCAATAATTCCTGTTCCAATCGACTTTCGTGCTGCGACTTCTTCTCCAGCAATAACGTCTGCTACCAATCGACCATGACGGTTAGCAAGGTTGGCAAGCCAAATCATCTGACTTTGACCAGTCAGCGAACTTATCTTCTCGGCGGCATCTCCAACCGCATAGATTGCTGGATCGGAGGTGCGCATTTGCTCATCTACCTTTATGCCGCCAGCACTGCCGATTTCTAGGCCGGCATCAACGGCTAGTTGGTGATCAGCCACCACTCCAATCGCGGCAACAACTAAATCTGCAGCAACAGTCCGGCCATCCTTCAATCGAAGTGAGTCGGGCAGGACTTCTTCTGTTTCAGCTGATAAGGCTAGGGAAATTCCATTTCGAACAAGTTCAGCCTGCAACGGTTCAATCATTTCTGGATCGAACTGGGGGAGTATGGTGTCGCGGAACTCAACGATTGTGGTTTGAATTCCTCTTTCTTGCAGGTTTTCTGCCAGTTCAACACCAATGAAGCCAGCGCCAATTATGGCCGCAGATTTGATCTTCTTCTCATCCACCAATGCCTTGATCTTCACGGCGTCTGAGACATCGCGCAAAACCAACGCTCGCTCTAATCCAGGAATTGGAACCAATCGGGGCTTAGCGCCGGTAGATAAAACGAGCTGATCATAGCTTTCCGAGTACTGCTCGCCAGTTGCGAGATTCGTCACTGATACAGCTTTATTGGCTCGGTCAATACTGGTGACTCGAGAATTCACCCGAACATCGAGTCTAAATCGATCATGCAGGGACTTTGGTGTTTGCAGTAGTAAATCTTTTTCCTCTGGAATCACTTCACCAATGTGATAGGGCAGGCCACAGTTTGCGTATGAAACGTGCGGTCCTTGTTCGAAGACGATAATTTCTGCATCCTCTTTTAGTCTTCTCAGCCTCGTCGCTGCCGACATTCCACCAGCAACGCCCCCGACAATCAAAACCTTCATTTCCTTACAGTCCTCAATCCAGCTGCCTGCCAAGCAACCATTCCGCCCTTTACGTTCGTTACCTTGAATCCCTCACGCGCAAGCAGGTTTGCCGCCTGGGCAGAGCGATTGCCTGAATTGCAAATCACCAAAATCTCGCGCTCTTTTGGAAGTTCTTTCAGGCGACGATCTAATACCCCTAGAGAGATGAGTTTGGCACCTGGAGCATGAAAGGTTTGGTATTCAATGCTCTCTCGAACATCAAGCAACATTGCACCCGAATCGATTCTTTCCTGTGCCTCTTGAGGCGATACGGACTCAAAATTTTTTTTAAGATGTCGAACAGACCCATTACTTACTAGCCTCCAAAGAGACCTCTTTGCCACTTTGAATCCATGAACCAGTTCCACCTGCTACTGAAACAACATCAAAACCTTGCGCCGACAAGTAGTTCGCAGCAGTCATGGATCTACCACCGGCTTGGCAGATAACCCAGACCGTATGTTCTTTAGGAATCTCGGCTAGTCGATCAGGAATTGAGTTCAGGGGTATGTGCTTAGCATTTGGCACATGGCCTGCTTGAAACTCCCATTCCTCTCTAACATCTAAGACAAATTCCCCATTGGTGATTGCCTGTTCGAGTTCATTGATTGAGACTTCTTTTGCCATTTCTTACTCCTTTTATCCCAGTGCTAAAAATGCTTTTTCGAGCTTGGCTCGATCGCGCTCACCCTGAGCATCCTGTCCGCAGTTAGCAATCCCAGAGGCGATTAGCGAAAAGGCTGCCTTGTTGATGGCTGAATTAGCAGCGGCCAGCTGCGTGAGCACATCAGTGCACTCACGACCCTCGTCCAACATCCGAATTATGCCGCCGAGCTGCCCCTGCGCTCGGGCTAGTCGCTTGCGGACTGCTTCCAGGTCTTCTTGTGGAATTTCCATGACACCCTCCATTTGGGTTGACTTGGTGATACTCTATCACATACCCTAGGGGGTATAACGAAAGGAACACTCTTGAAGTTTGTAAAGTCTTTAGCTGCGGCCTTGATTGGAATTTCTGCGGTGATCGGAGTAACCGGTTGTGCAGCAGAACCTCTGAATGCTGCAGATTATGCAGCCGTCATTGACGTTCGCACTCCAGAGGAGTGGGCGGATGGTCACCTTGAGGGTGCTGTTCGCATGGGGATTGCCGACAGTGATTTCATGGCACAACTAGCAACTCTTGATCCGGCGGCTGATTACTACATCTATTGCCGCAGTGGTAACCGAGCAGGCCAGGCAATCGACATTATGCGTGACATGGGCTTCACCGGTGAACTGGTGAATGGTGGAGCAGTGGCTAACGCCTCAGCCCAGCTGGGAATAGCAGTAGTCACTGACTAAACAGCTTTCAACTTTCCCCTAGGGAGTCAAAAACTAATAGGGTTAAGCCCATAAATCCCTAGGGGCAAAGTTGAAAACGCTTAATTTGGCCGTAATTCCAGGCGACGGAATTGGACCAGAAGTAGTTGCCCCTGCGCTAGCTGCCCTTCAAAAAGCACTGGTGGGAGTTGAGATTTCAACTACTGAGTACGACCTTGGTGCTAATCGATATCTGAAGACCGGTGAAATTCTCACCGATGATGATCTGGCCCAGCTAAAGCAGCATCAAGCAATTCTGCTTGGAGCTGTGGGTGACCCAAGAGTGGCGCCTGGAATCTTAGAGCGTGGGCTACTACTAAAGATTCGATTTGCCTTTGATCACTTTGTAAATCTTCGTCCGAGCAGGCTTTACAAAGGCGTACAGACTGTCTTAACAGGACATCCCCAAATTGATTTTGTCGTTGTCCGAGAGGGAACTGAGGGTCTTTATGTTGGTAATGGTGGAGCTGTTCGAGTTGGCACGGATCAGGAATTAGCTAATGAGATTTCTGTCAATACTGCACATGGCGTTCGCAGAGTTGTCGAATACGCATTTGAACTTGCCAGCAAGCGCCAGCGCAAGCAGGTAACACTCGTTCACAAAACCAATGTCTTGGTTCACGCTGGAAAGCTTTGGACTCGAATCGTTGAAGAGACAGCAGCAAAGTATCCGTCTGTAAAGCACGACTATATGCACATCGACGCTGCCACTATTCACATGGTCAACGCCCCAGAGCGTTTCGATGTGATAGTCACTGACAACCTTTTTGGCGACATCATTACCGACCTAGCTGCCGCTGTTTCTGGTGGAATTGGACTGTCAGCTTCTGCGAATCTAAATCCAACCGGAGCGTTTCCATCCATGTTCGAACCCGTTCATGGTTCCGCTCCTGACATTGCTGGGAAGAATCTTGCGAACCCAACGGCTGCGATTCTGAGCGCCAGCCTGCTTGCCTCGCACCTTGGGTATCAGGATGCTGCCGCAAGAATTGAAAGTGCGGTTGCAGAGCATCTAGCAAGCGGACACAGCGGAACAACTGATGAAATTGCTAAGGCTATTTTGGAGAGAATTTAGAGATGGAATTCAAGGTAACTAAGAACCCAAATCCAACGCCGGATGCTGAGCGTGAGCAAATCATCGCCAATCCAACTTTTGGTACTCACTTCACAGATCACCAGGTTGTTGTGGTTTGGGAGAAGGACAAAGGCTGGCACTCTCATCAGGTGATTCCCTACGGCCCAATCTTGATGGATCCGTCAGCAGCTGTGCTGCACTACGGGCAGGAAATCTTTGAAGGCATCAAGGCTTACCGCCACAAAGACGGATCAATTTGGACCTTCCGGCCGGAGATGAATGCCAAGCGCCTACAAAAATCTGCCTATCGGATGGCGCTACCTGAGCTACCTATCGAGACTTTCGTTGAATCACTTCGTCAGTTGATTGCCGTTGATGGAGCTTGGGTCCCCACTCAAGATGGCGAAAAAACTCTTTATTTCCGTCCCTTTGAAATTGCAGCTGAAAACTTCTTAGGAGTTAGGGCAGCGCACCGCGCTGAATACCGGGTGATTGCATCGCCAGTAGGTCCTTATTTCACCGGCGGCATCAAGCCTGTCTCGATTTGGATAGCGCTGGATTCAGCTAGAGCCGGCAAGCACGGAACAGGTGAGGCAAAAACAGGCGGAAACTATGCAGCTAGTTTGCTTGCGCAAAACGAAGGATACGAAAACGGCTGTTCGCAGGTCGTCTTTTTAGACGCGGAGAGTGCTACCTACATTGAAGAACTAGGCGGAATGAACCTGTTCTTTGTATTCAAAGATGGTTCAGTCGTGACGCCAGCTCTTGATGGCACGATTCTGCACGGCATCACAAGAGACTCCGTGATCACTCTTCTGAAAGATCGCGGTCACAAAGTCGAAGAGCGCAAATTCTCACTAGACGAACTAAGCAACGCGGCAAAATCTGGTGATTTGGTTGAGGTGTTCGCGTGTGGCACTGCAGCGGTTGTTACTCCGGTTGGCTTATTGAAGTCAAGAAAAGAGGAAATTGAAATTGGCGGGGGAGAGCCAGGCGCCCTCACAGTATCAATCCGAGAGGAATTGACCTCGATTCAGTACGGAAACTTGCCAGACAAGCATGGCTGGCTTGTAAAGCTGGCAGACTAATCCAATGCGCTTAGCTCGCTTCTCAATGGACGGACAAGTCCATAATGGACTGGTCGAAGCAGATCAGATTCATCAATTGGCTGGTTCATTTTTTGATTCAATTGAAAAAACGGGTCACCGATTTCCTCTTGCTGAGGTCACTCTTCTGACACCGGTAGAGCCAAGCAAAATTATTTGCATCGGTTTGAATTTCAAAGATCACGCTGCTGAAATTGGGCAAGACACGCAAGAAGAACCGCTGATGTTCTTTAAGCCTCCGAGCGCTCTAATCGCGACCGGCGAAGAGATTGTCATTCCTCCTCAGACAGCCAAGGCCGAGCTAGAAGTTGAGCTGGCAATCGTTGTTGGCAAGAAAGCAAAGAACATTTCAGAAGCTGACGCGAAGTCCTACATCCTTGGCTACACAATTGCCAACGATGTGACAGCACGAGACGTGCAGTTTTCAGACTTGCAGTGGGCCAGAAGCAAAGGGTTTGACACCTTTGGTCCACTTGGACCTTGGATCGAAACAGAATTTAATCCAGAAAACAAAAAACTAATCTCCAGGATTAATGGTGAGATTCGCCAAGAAGGCAATACCCAGCACATGATTACGCGTCCTGAGGCGCTTCTTTCCTATGTCTCTCAAAACCTGACTCTTTTTCCAGGTGACGTAATTCTGACCGGTTCACCTGCCGGCATTTCGGGAATTAGCCGCGGGGACTTGGTGGAGTGCGAAATCGAAGGCATTGGAATTCTTTCTAATCCGGTGGCCTAGGCTTTAGCTAGAAAATGACTCAGTTAACAGCTCCAATTACTTCTGCCCAGGGCAGTGAAATTGTTGTGCGCTTTTGCCCATCTCCCACTGGCACTCCACACGTTGGCTTAGTTCGAACAGCACTGTTCAATTGGGCCTATGCCAGAAGCCAGGGAGGCAAGTTTGTCTTTCGAATTGAAGACACCGATGCCTCTCGAGATAGCGAGGAGAGTTACCAGCAAATCGTTGAAGCTCTGCGTTGGCTGGGTTTGGACTGGGATGAGGGAATTGATGTTGGCGGCCCTAATGAGCCTTATCGGCAATCACAACGTGGCCACATTTATAAAGAAGTAGTTGAGAAGCTCAAAGCCTCTGGGCATCTTTATGAAAGTTTTCTAACGGCCGAAGAAATTGAAGAGAGAAACAAAGCAAACGGTCGAGCCGTACAGCTGGGTTACGACAACTCAGAGCGAGACCTCTCTGAGGCAGATCGGCAGCGATATCTTTCAGAGGGACGGCAGCCAGCCCTCAGACTTAGGGTTCCTGATGAAGAGATAAAGTTTGTTGACTTAGTTCGCGGGGAAATATCTTTCCCAGCAGGCTCATTTCCAGACTTTGTAGTGGTTCGACCTGGTGGCGAACCTCTCTATACCCTGGTCAATCCGGTTGATGATGCATTGATGGGCGTTACTCACGTTTTGCGAGGTGAGGATTTACTCTCCTCCACTCCACGTCAGATAGCTCTCTATAACGCCCTCTATGAAGCGGGGATTGCCAGGTTTGTTCCGCGCTTTGGACACCTTCCATTCGTAATGGGCGAGGGCAACAAGAAGCTCTCCAAGCGCAATCCAGAGAGCAACTTGTTCCTGCACCGTGATCGCGGCTTCATTCGAGAAGGGTTGCTCAATTACCTTGCTCTGCTTGGCTGGTCCATCTCGGCGGATAGGGACATCTTCACCCTCGATGAAATGTGTAAGACATTTGATGTGGCGAGTGTGAATCCAAACCCTGCCAGATTCGACCAGAAGAAAGCGGATGCGATAAATGCATCACACATTCGCTTATTGTCGGACGAAGACTTCCAAGATCGAGTACTTCCATATCTGTTGTCTGCTGGTATTTTGCCGCCTCAGCCAACCAGTGAGCAGCTAGCTGACTTGAGCAAGGCATTGCCTCTGGTGAAAGAAAGAATCACGGTTTTGAGCGAGGCCAGTGGAATGCTTGCGTTTTTATTCACTGAAGATCTCAGCTTCGAACAAGAAGCACTTGCCCAATTACCCAGCGAAGCCGGAAAGATCGCATCAACAGCAGCCCAGGCCCTTGCTGAGCTCTCTGACTTCACTACCGAAAACATCCAAGCCAAGTTGAGCGAAGCGCTAATCGAAAGTGCAGGCCTGAAGCCAAGAGATGCGTTTGCAGTTGTGAGGGTCGCCGTTTCTGGTCGCAGGGTTACACCGCCTTTATTTGAGTGCCTTGAAATACTTGGAAAAGAGCGCTCAGTGGGCAGATTAGAAGCCTTTTCGAAGGCACACTAAGATAATCCGAGCGACTTAGCGTCCCATTGGGGTGTGGTGTAATTGGCAACACGAAGGTTTCTGGTTCCTTTGTTCTTGGTTCGAGTCCAGGCACCCCAGCAAAGAATGGCTAACTGATGCTTGATCAATTTGCCGCTGGCTTTCTTGTTTTCTCATTTGTTGCTTTGGCTCTGTTTCAGTTAGCCATCGTCTTAGGAGCGCCTCTAGGCGAGTATGCCTACGGCGGACAGAGCGTAGGCAAACTGCCTATTCAATACCGCATCGCCAGCGTCCTTTCATTTCTGATTGCGCTTGCGATTGCAGGTCACTACCTGGCCCAGCTTGGGTTGCTACCAATGCTGTTGGATGAAAACCTCAACCAGATTGTGAATTGGGGTCTTGTTGTTTTCAATATTCCCGCAGCTATTTTGAACAACATAACTCGTAGCCAAAAAGAAAAGCGCCTGTGGGGTGGAACTACCATCGCCAATTTACTGGCTTCGGTAATTGTGGCTCTTTAGAGATCCCAGCTTTCTCCAGGTAGCAGATATCTAAACTCGCCACCGTGTTTTTCAACTATCTGCTGTACTCGACTGTTTTGTAATGCATGCCCTTGTTCTGAAAGTAGAGCATTGTGGGTTGGGAAACACTTACTAGGCCTGACTAAATCAAGAAAATCAATCACGTCTGAAATTCTGAGCCATGGCGCACTGGTTGGGCAGGCAAGCACTTCCACTTTTTGTTCAGGAAATGTGTAGCTATCGCCTGGGTAGTAAAGCGTGGAATTTATCATTACGCCAACGTTTTGAACCAGCGGAATTGACCGGTGGATGACTTGGTGAAGATCACCATAGAAATCAATTTGGAACGGACCAACTTCATAGTGATCACCGTGATAGACAGCCTGCACACCTAATCCAGTCAGCTTGTCCACTACTTCCTGGGTGCCAAATATCTTGGCTTCAGGAAACTTATTCTTGATTTTTTGGGCATGGTCGACTGATGTGTGGTCGTCGTGCAGGTGGGTAAATACAACTGCCGCAACATTTGTTAGCTCCGGCAGATTGGAATAGCTGCCTGGGTCCAAAACCAGCTGAGCGCTTTCCTGCTCCAGGACTAGCAAAGCATGCTCGTATTTGGAGATTCTCATGGCGCCACCTCACTTCAGGGTCTATCTTTGTCGATATTAGGAGGTGGCAATGAAGCCACTGGGAGTAATCATCAACCCGGCCGCTAATCGTGGGCGGGGAAATTTAGTGGGAGACCAAGCGCTAGCCGCCTTCACTGAAATTGGAATCCCTACCCGCAATCTAAGTTCCAAATCCGCCCAGTCGGCCAAAGAGCTGGCAATCTCATCAGCCGACGAACTTTCAGGCATTGTCGCAATTGGAGGAGACGGCACCAGCCAACTCGGCGTGAACATTGCAATGGAAACTTCATTGCCACTGGGACTTGTTCCAGCTGGCAGTGGTAATGATCAGGTGCGAGAGCTAGGAATTGCTCTCGATGATCCAAGTGGCGCTGCCTACAACATTGCTGAGGGAGTCAAGAACCCCAGAAATGTTGATGTGATGAAGGTAGACACTGACTATCGAAGTTTTTGGTCGCTAGGGTCAATCTCGGCTGGCTTTGATGCGCTGTGTGCGGAAAGAGCAAACGGGCTGAAGTGGCCGAAAGGCCCAAACTCTTATGTGGCCGCCATGCTGCTGGAACTACCCAAGTTCAAGCCAATTCAGTATCGATTAGTTGCTGATGGAGTTGAGAGAAATTTCAAAGCCATGCTTTGTGGTGTGGCCAATGTTAAGAACTTCGGGGGAGGAATGCGGATATCACCAAAGTCTGAGATGACAGATGGTGAGCTTGAGGTTTTCATTCTGCATGAAGTTTCCAGACCGAAGCTGCTAAAGATTTTCCCTACCGTTTATAAGGGCGAGCACATTCAATACAAAGAGGTTGAGATCTTCAAGGCTAAGGAAATTCGAATTGAGAACGACGGGTTTCCGATGACTTGTGATGGTGAAATCATTGGGCCAGCGCCATTTAGCGTGAAAATTCACCCGGGCGGTCTGCGGCTGCTCAGCCGATAGATTGCCCAAGGGCGTCATCTATGGCATGATTCTTGGGTTGCAATTCGGCCCCATCGTTTAGCGGCCTAGGACGCTGCCCTCTCACGGCAGTAGCAGGGGTTCAAATCCCCTTGGGGTCACAAATCTCGCTTCTGATGACAAAATCTCAGAAGCGGGATTTCT
>JACCED010335774.1_pt1 | contig 15452 bp, 12 predicted proteins | sample 7455021 | NCBI WGS metagenome assembly JACCED01 (sample SAMN15323456, study PRJNA562643) | freshwater metagenome | isolation source: river surface water | place: USA:Blue River Watershed | collected 2017-08-19 | reverse complement strand
TGCTGGCCGTAGTGGGTGTAGGCGAGGGCCAGCGCGAGTACCACCGCCAGGGGCGCCAGCAGCATGCCGGCCAGGGCGGCCATCGCGCCGCGCCAGCCGAAGTAGCGGCTGCCGATCATCAGCGAGAGGTTCACGACGTTGGGCCCCGGCATGATCTGCGCCACAGCCCATTCCTCCACGAACTCCTCGCGTGTCATCCAGCGCTTGCGCTCGACGAGTTCGCGCTGGGCCACTGCCAGCACGCCGCCAAAGCCCTGCAGCGCGAGGGCGGTGAAAGACAAGAACAGGTCGGCCAGGGAACGCGGTTGGGCCAGGGGCGCGTCGGGTACGGTCACACCCAGATTATCGACGGCCGGGTTTGAGCAACAGCGCCCAAAAAAGCCCCCGCGACTCGCGTGCGGGGGCAGAGCGTGCCGGGGGAAGAAACATGAAAACCCGGCGACGGGTTCGATGGGCGTGTCGCGCAAAGGTTCCCCTGTGAAAAAGTCACACGAAACGCCAGTCGTCACGCCCTGGCGCGTTCAAGCGCGCGCTTCGCGCGGCGCGTCTGTAGGATGACTCCGACACCTTTGTACGGCTTTTTCTATGAAAGCGAGTGATGTCGGATCTTTCCACCCATCCTGAAAGCATCGAGGACGACCCGCCCGCGCGGGGCTGGTGGCCTGCCCTGAAGAAAGCCGTGTCGCGCCTGTCGGACTGGTTCGTGGTGCAGGGCCCCGCGGTGCGCGTGCTGGTGGTCGCTCTGGCCGTGCTGATTCCGGCCTCGGCCGCCTATTCCGTCGTGATGTGGCGCAAGCAGGCGCTGGTGGCGCAGGAGGTACGGCAGATGGCGGGCCAGACCGGGGCGGACCGCCTCTGGAGTCTGAACGAGCAGCTGCCTGTGGTGTTCGGTACGGGCTCCTTGCTCGGGTTCCTGGAGCGTGAGCCCGTGGACCGTATCACCGTGATCTACCGGCCCCTGCTGTGGAACGTCTCCGAGCGCTTCGTGCTGGTGGAGTCGGGCGGTCGCCAGCATGCCTACTACCCCTCGGACATGGAGACCCAGATCTTCTCCGACCGCGCGGTGACCGCCAGCTGGGGTGGCAAGCTGGCCTTCGTGCCGCGCCAGGAACTGAGCACCGCCAGCCTGGCCATGGTCGAACGGCTGGACCAGCGCTTTGCCGGCGCCCGCCCGCAGTCCGAGAAGGAAGGCTGGAAGGCCGGCGTGAGCGGCGTGCTCTCGGGCGCCTTGACGCTGGGCCTCATCGGCTTTCTGTTTTTCCAGCTGCGGGGGCAGCACAAGTCGCTCAAGTTCATCGAGGCGGGGCAGGTGCAGGGCAGCCTGGTTGATCTGGTGGGCATGGACGACATCAAGGCCGAAGTGGCCCAGATCAAGGACCAGTACCAGCGGCGCGCCGAGTACGCGGAGTACGGCATCCACAAGCCGTTCAACGTGATGTTCAGTGGCCCGGCTGGCACCGGCAAGACCAAGCTGGCCAGCTACCTGGCCAAGGAGTTGAACCTGCCGATCCTGTTTCACTCGGCGGTGAACCTCGAGACGGGCTATGTGGGCGGCGGCGCCAACACCCTGGGTCGCATCGTCTCGATGGCGCAGCGGCGCAAGCGCTGCATCGTCTTCCTGGACGAGGCGCAGGACCTGTTCATGAAGCGCGGCGGTCATCGCAAGTTCGACGATGACACGCAGAACATGCTGCTGGCGGTGCTCGATGGTGTGCGCACCCGCAACGACGCAGAGATCATCTGGATCGTGGCGAGCAACTTCAACAGCGAGCAGATGCAGATGGACGAAGCCATGCTGCGACGCTTCCAGATGAAGGTGGACTTTCGCCTGCCCAATCTGGGGGAGCGCGCGGCCATCATCGGCCACTACCTTTCGCAGCGCGCCGGCAAGGTCAGCGCCGACCTGGACCTGCGCCACCTGGCCGAGATCACCGAGGGCCGCAGCCCCGCAGACCTGGAAACCATCGTGAACCAGGCGGGCATCACCGCGGTGCAGGTGGGCGCCATGATCGGCACCGACACCCTGATGCAGGCCGCCGAGCGGGTGCTGGTGGGCAATGTCAATACCAACACCACCCAGGAACATGACCGCGACCGGCGCATCATCGCCGTCCACGAATGGGGTCATTTTCTGGTGGACCTGGAGCAAGAGCGCCTGCGGTGCGGCGACGACTGGGATCGAATCCTGGCCGAGATGAAGACCCTCAAGATCTCGCTCAAGGCCAGCCCCCGCAACAATGCACTGGGCTTCGTGTTCCACAAGCAGGGCAACCACCTGCTCAAGACCAAGGCCGACATCGAACACGACGTGCGCATGCTGCTGGGTGGCATGGCCAACGAGGAGCTGTTCTTCGGTGAAGAGGGCACCACCAACGGCGCGCACAACGACATCACCCGCGTGACCAAGCTGCTCCACCACGCAGTGGGCGAGATGGGTATGTACCGCAAGACCCGCTTGAATTTCGGGGCGCTGGCCGGTGAAGGCGGTCACCGCGCGATCGACGAAGAGACCCGCTCGATCATGGAGGACCAGAGCGAGCGCCTGTATGGCGAGACCAAGGATTTGCTGGCCGCGCGCAAGCCTCTGACCGAGCACCTCGCGGGCAAGCTGATGGAGGCCGGCGAGATGAGCCTGAAGGAGGCGCTGACCGAGATCCGCCGCTTTGAAGCGGCTTGCCACAACTTCAACAGCCGGATGGGACTGACGCAGGCGGCGTGAGCTCGCGTCAAAGACGCGCCAGCCGCTCCAGCGCCGTGTGCAGGGTCTCGTCCTTCTTGGCAAAGCAAAAGCGCACCACCCGCTGGTCGAAGCCGTCGCCGTAGAAGGCCGACAGCGGGATCGCCGCCACCCCGACTTCGCGGGTGAGCCACTGGCAGAACTCGGCTTCGGGCAGGTCGCTCACCTGCGAGATGTCCACACACTGGAAGTAGCTGCCTTCGCTGGGCAGCAGGCGCAGGCGGGTGCCCGCCAGGCCTTCGCGAAACAGATCGCGCTTGCGCTGGTAGAAGGCGGGTAGGTCCCGATAGGGGCCTGCGTCGGCCATGTAGGCGGCCAGACCGTATTGCACCGGCGTGTTGACAGTGAACACATTGAACTGGTGCACCTTGCGAAACTCGGTGGTCAGGGAGGCTGGCGCCGCCACATAGCCCACCTTCCAGCCGGTCACGTGATAGGTCTTGCCAAAGCTCGAGACGATGAAGGCGCGCGCCGCCAGGCCCGGGAAGGAGGCTGCGCTCTGATGCGGGTGGCCGTCGAAGGCCATGTGCTCATAGACCTCGTCGCTGATCAACAGGACGTCCGTGGGCGCGAGCAGGTCCTGCAATTGCAGCATTTCCTGGCGGGTCCAGACCGTGGCGCTGGGGTTGTGCGGGCTGTTCACAAGGATCGCGCGGGTGCGCGGGGTCATTGCGGCGGCGATGCGCGCGAAGTCCGGTCGGAACGTGCCGGGTGTGAGCGGTACGCGCACCACGGTGCCGCCGGCCAGCTCGATGTTGGGGACGTAGCTGTCGTAGCAGGGTTCGAGCACGATCACTTCGTCGCCCGGGCGCACCACGGCCAGGATGGCGGTGATGATGGCCTGCGTGGCACCGGCCGTGACGGTGATCTCGTTGCCCGGGTCGTAACGGCGCCCGTACATCGCCTCGATCTTGGCGCTGATCGCCTCGCGCAGCACCGGAATGCCGGTCATGGGCGGGTACTGGTTGTGGCCCTGCACCATGGCGTCGGTCACGCCTTGCACCAACTTCGGGTCACAGGCGAAATCCGGGAAGCCCTGGCCGAGGTTGACCGCCTTGTATTCGGTGGCCATCGCCGACATGACGGTGAAGATGGTCGTGCCCACGGCGGGCAGCTTGGTTTCAATCGTGGGAGTACGGACAGCGGTCATGGCGAGGTCACAGTTCATAGTCGTTCACGTGGCCGGATAGCGCTTTGGCAATCAGGTTGCGATCCAGTCGGTCCGAGAGCAGTTCAGCGAATTGCAGAACGAAATTGCGCAGATAAGCGCTGCGCTTGAAGGCGATGCGGGCCACATTCTGGCCGAACAGCGCACCCAGCGGCCGCGCCACCAGGTCGGTCGTTCCACCGTCCTCGCGCACGGCCATCTCGGCCACGATGCCCACGCCCAAACCCAGGCGCACATAGGTCTTGATCACGTCCGAGTCGATCGCCTCCAGGGCGATGCGCGGTTGCAGCTTCTTCTGCGCGAAGGCCGCGTCAATGCGGGTGCGGCCGGTGAAGGAGGGGTGGTAGGTGATGATCGGCTCGGCCGCCAGGTCCTCCAGCGTGACGCGCTCCTTGGCCGCCAGCGGGTGGCCGGCGGGCATCACCAGCACGTGCTGCCATTCGTAGCAGGGGAGGGTGACCAGCTCGGGGTAGTCGGCCAGCGATTCGGTGGCGATGCCGACTTCGGCCACCTCGTCCAGCACCATGCGGGCGACCTGGTCGGGCGAGCCCTGGTGCAGGCTCACGTTGACCTTGGGATAGGCCTCGCGCAGCTTGGCGACCGGGGTGGGCAGCACGTAGCGCGCCTGGGTGTGGGTGGTAGCGATGGACAGGGTGCCGCTGTCCTGGGCGCTGAACTGCTCGCCGATGCGTTTGAGGTTGCCGACCTCGCGCATGATCACCTCGATGCTGCGCAGCACATGCTGCCCCGGCTCGGTGATGCGCTTGAGGCGCTTGCCGTGGCGCGCGAAGATCTCGACGCCCAGTTCCTCTTCCAGTTCGATGATGGCCTTGGACACCCCGGGCTGTGACGTGTGCAAAGCCTTGGCCGCCTCGGTGAGATTCAGGTTGCGCCGGGCCGCTTCCTGCACGAAACGGAATTGATGCAAATTCATATCGAATTTCTACTAAAGCAGAAATTCATTATGCAGGATTTCATCTATCAGAGAGATCTGTCGGGGTGTGTCGCCAGGTCGGCCAGAAGGTCCAGCAGGCGATCGTCCTCGCCGACCGGAGGCTGCAGGTCCCAGGCCACCTGCGGATGCCGCTGGCGCAGGTCCTGGACCAGGGCGGGGAGGTCCTCGCGGACATGGCGGCCGGCACCCAGGAACATGGGCACGATCCGCACCGACGCCAGACCCAGGCCCGCCAGTTCGGCGGCGGTCGAGGGCAGATCGGGCTCGGTAAGCTCCAGGTAGGCGCAGCGCACCGGGGTGCCGGGCGAGCGGGCGGCCACCCGCGCCGCCACGGCTTCCATCGGCCGGCGCCACAAGGGGTCGCGCGAGCCATGGGCGAAGAGGATGACACCCGAATTCAAGGTCATGGAAATTTCCTGTACGGCCACGGCGCGTGGCGTGCTGGCCCGACAACACTCATCGCTTGATCACCAACCAGCCGAAGGCCCCGAGCGACAGCAGCGTGTAGATCAGGCCTGGCGCTGCCGCAGTGAGCCAGGGCAGCCAGTTGCCCAGGTTGCCGACGTAGCCGAACACGTTGTTCAAGAGGAAGAAGCTGATACCAATCAGAACCCCGCCGAACACGTAACCGGTGATGCCGCCCGAGCGGAAATGCAGGTAGGCGAAAGGCAGGGCCAGCACCACCATCACCAGACAGCTCAGGGGGTAGAACACCTTGCGCCAGAACTCGATCTCGTAGCGCTGTGAAGTCTGGCCGTTGGACTCGAGGTGCTGGATGTACTGAAACAGGTCGATGGTGCGCATGCGGTCGGGTTTGAGCAGGGCGACCGAGACCATCTCGGGGGTGATGGCGGTGGGCCAGCTCGCCTGGGCTTCGCGCTGGCCGGCTGCCACGGCGGTGCCCGTGGCACTGGCGCCGAAAGCGATGCGCTGCACGTCGCGCAGCACCCAGGCCTCCTGTCCGAACTCGGCCCGCTGGGCCTGGGTCATGGACACCATCACACCGCGCAGGTCCGACTCGAAGATGCGTACGCCCTGCAGCGACCCATCCGACGCCAGGGCCGCCACGTTGACGGTGTAGGTTCGCTCAGGCTGCCGCTCCTTGAGCCAGGCACCGGTCTGCCCGATGGACAGCTTGCCCTGGTGGCGCGCCTTGAGCAGCTGCCCCGCGCGGTCCGCAGCCGGCGCCAGGTAGTCCCCGGCCGCGAAGGTCAGCAAGGTGAAGACCGCGCCCAACCCCAGCAGCGAGCGCAGGGCCCGCCCGGGCCCCAGGCCCGACGTGCGCAAGATGGTGTACTCCGAGCTCTGCGCCAGTCGCGCCATCACGAAGATGGTGCCGATCAGCACCGCGATGGGCAACAGCTCGTACAGGTGGTTGGGCACCTGCAACAGCACGAACAGCATGGCGTGGGTGAGCCGGTAGCTGCTGTCGGGGCGGGTGACCTGCGGCAACTCGTCGACGAAGTCAAAGAAGAAGAACAGCGCCAGAAAGCCCAGGGCCACGAAGGCCACAGCCAGCAGGACCTCGCGGTAGATCAGGCGGCGGATCGTGATCATCGCGTCAGGCCTGGGCACGGCGTGCGCGCCGCAGGCGGGGCCACAGCCGCCAGTGATGGTGCTGCTTGAGCAGCCAGAGCATCGCGCAGGCGAACACCCCGCCGTGCAGGGTGAGCAGGAAGCCGCCCAGGCTCGCCCGTCCGCCGGCAATCCAGCTTTGGCCGAGGTTCAGCAGGTTGTAGTAAATGACGAAGGCGAACAGGGCGAACAGCAGGTTGCCGCTGCGCGCGGCCCGCGGGTTCACGCTGGAGACGGCGACAGCGATCACCACGAAATTGAAGGTGGCCAGCGCCAGCCCGATCCGCCAGGCCAGCTCGCCCTGGTTCACGGGGGTGGGATCGCGCAGGAGGGCGCGGGTGCTGCGGGTACGTGCCGGGATGTCGGCATCGGCGGCCAGGGCGGCCGTGCCCACCTGGTTGCCCAGCTCCGCGAAGTCGGTCACCTTCAGGTCGGTGCCATCGAGCGCGCGTTGCACCCGCTGGCCATTGGACAGCAGCAGGAAGTCGCTCTGGCCCTCGGTGACCACCCGGCCGCCGCGGGCCGAGGTCACGGTCTCGCGACCATGCTCGACGGTGGCGATGAAGACGTTCTTGCCGGATTTGTTGTCCGGCGAGTCCTTGTCCAGGAAAAACACCCGGGTGCCGCTGGCCGACTCCTGGAACTGGCCGGGGGCCACACGCTCCAGGTCGCCGCGGTTGCCGTACCGGTGCTTGAGCTCCGCCGTCTGCCGATTGGCCCAGGGCCAGGCCACCAGCGCCATCAGCGCCACGACCACCAGCACCGGCCAGGCGAAGGAGAACAGCGGCTTGAGCAGAGAAGTCAGGCCGCGGCCTGCGGAGAACCAGATCACCATCTCGCTGTCGCGGTACAGGCGCGAGAGCGTGCCCACGATCGCGATGAACAGGGACAGGGTCAGCACCGGCGGCAGGTAGCTCAGGACGGTGTAGCCCATCACCATCATCACCTCCTGCGGGTTGACGCTGCCCCGGCTGGCCTGGCTCAGGGTGCGGATCAGCGTCATGGTCATGACGATCGTGATCAGCACCACCAGGGTCGCCCCGAAGCTACGGGCCAGCTCCTTGCGGAGGGAGGAATGGAATAACATCAGCGCGCAACGCAACAGCAATGGGCAGGGAACAACGCATTATGGACTTTGAACTGAAGACCCTCGACCTGGCCCGCGCGTGTGCCGAGAAGGCCGATGCGCTGGTGGTGCTGATCACCGAGGACTTCAAGCCGGGCAAGGACGCGATCTCGCGCCTGGCCGCGGACGCCCTGGCCGCCGGCAGTCTGGGCAAGCAGACCGGCAAGCTGCTGTCCACCTGGCGCGCGACGGGCGTGGCCGCCCCCCGGCTGGTGCTGGCGGGTGCGGGCGAGGGCTCGTCCCGCGCGGTCCAGGGCGCGGTGCGCGCAGCGCTCGCGGCACTGCGCGGCAGCGGGGTGCGCAAGCTGGTGCTGTGCCTGCCCGGCACGGGGGCCGGCAGCCTGCGGGCTGCGGTCTGCGCCGTTTCTGAAGCCAGCTACGTCTACCAGTCCACCAAGTCCGACCCCAAGCCGCAGGAGCTGGCCAAGGTGGTCGTCGGCGTGCCCGATGCGACACCCCTGCGCAAGCCCTTCGACGCGGCCCGCGGTGCGGCTCGCGGCATCGAGTTCGCCCGCGAACTGGGCAACCTGCCCCCCAACATCGCCACGCCCACCCGCCTGGGCGAGGAAGCGCGCAAGCTGGCCCGCGCCAGCGGCATGCAGTGCCAGGTGCTCGGCCCCAAAGAGGTGTCCCGTCTGGGCATGGGCTCGTTCACGGCGGTGGCCCAGGGATCGCGCCAGCCGCTGCGCTTCATCGTCCTGAAGTACCAGGGCGCGGGGGCCAAGGTCGCGCCGGTGGTGCTGGTGGGCAAGGGCATCACCTTTGACAGCGGCGGCATCTCCATCAAGCCCGCGTCCGAGATGGACGAGATGAAATTCGACATGGGCGGCGCCGCCAGCGTGCTGGGCACCTTCCGGGCGCTGGCCGAGATCCGGCCGCATGTGAACGTGGTGGGCCTGATCCCCGCCTGCGAGAACATGCCGGGCGGCGGCGCCTTCAAACCCGGCGACGTGGTCACCAGCCTGAGCGGCCAGACCATCGAGGTGCTCAACACCGACGCCGAGGGCCGCCTGATCCTGTGCGACGCCCTGACCTATGCGGAGCGCTTTGACCCCTGCGCGGTCATCGATATCGCCACCCTGACCGGGGCCTGCGTGGTGGCCCTGGGCGCGGTGCGCAGCGGTCTGTTCTCGACGGACGACGAACTCGCCCAGGCGCTGCAGGAGGCCGGCGACACCGCGCTGGATCCGTGCTGGCGCATGCCCCTGGACGAGGACTATGCCGAGGGCCTGAAGACCCATTTCGCCGACGTGGCCAACGTCGCAGGGCGTCAGGCCGGCGCGGTCACCGCAGCCAAATTCCTGCAGCGCTTTGCCCGCAGCTACCCCTGGGCGCACCTGGACATCGCGGGGACGGCCTGGAAGGGCGGCGCGGCCAAGGGCGCCACCGGCCGGCCGGTGGGCCTGCTGCTGGAGTACCTGCTGTCCCAGCAGCCCGTGGCGGTGGCGGCCAAGCCGCGTCAAACGACCGCGAAAGCGACCGGCAAGACGGCCTCGGCAACCGCCCGCAAGACCGCAGCGCCGGCCCGGGCCCGCAAGGCATCGGCTCGCTGAAACCCTGCGGGGCCACCATGACCGGCATCGCCTTCCATGTGAATCTGGCCGACCGCCTGGCCTACGCATGCCGCCTGTTGCGCAAGGCGGCGGCCAGTGGCTCGCGCGTGGTGGTCACCGGTCCGCAGCCCGAGTTGCGCGCGCTGGACACTGCGCTGTGGACCTTTTCTGCGCCAGACTTTCTCCCGCACGGGATGGCCGACACACTGCCCCCGGCGGTGCTCGCCCACACCCCCATCGTCCTGGCCGCGTCGGCGGCACAGGCGCCCCACCGGCAGGTGCTGGTCAACCTGGACGAGTCGGTCCCCGAGGGCTTTGAGGGGTTCGAGCGCCTGATCGAACTGGTCTCCGGTGACGAGCCCCAGCTGCGTCAGGCCCGGGTGCGCTGGAAGCACTACGCCGACCGGGGTTATGCGCCCACCAAGATCGATCAGAAGGATGTCGCGGCATGAAGGACACCGGGCCGCCCCGTTTCGTCCCCATCCTCACCGAAGTGGTGCAGGACCCGCCAGCCGGGGGGGCCATCGATCTGGCCGCTGTCGAGGCGCAACTCGTGGCGCGGGTGCGCGCTCGGCTGCTGGCCGAGCTTGAGCCCCTGCTGCTCGAATCCCTGCGCAGCGTGCAGGCCCAGCAGGCTGCCGCCCTGGAGGCCGGAGTGCGCGCCGAGCTGGCCACCCGGCTGGCCCGCCTGGTGGACGAGGCCCTGGCTCCCCCGCCGCAGGACTGAGCCGGCGGCTCGGCGCGGTCCCCGGCGCCCCCGGGGTTTTCCTAAGCCCTTCACCGCGGCCGGGCTCGTTTCGTGGATTAAGCTTGCGCCACCTGCCGCTTCAAAGAGCGCGGTTTTTTTTCGTCAACCCTGGATCCGTTACCACCTTGGAGATTGCTCGCATGAAGACCCACCTGAAAATGACCGTCCTGGCCGGCGCCATCCTGATGACCGGCACCAGCTTCGCGCAGGAGCTTGTCGTCAAGATCGGCCATGTGGCCCCGACCTCCGGCGCCATTGCCCACCTGGGCAAGGACAACGAGAACGGTGCCCGCATGGCCATCGAAGAACTCAATGCCAAGGGCGTCACCATCGGTGGCAAGAAGGCCAAGTTCGAGCTGATCGCTGAAGACGATGCCGCCGATCCCAAGCAGGGCACCGCGGCCGCCCAGAAGCTGGTCGACCAGAAGGTCAACGGCGTGATCGGCCACCTGAACTCCGGCACCTCGATCCCGGCCTCCACCATCTACTCGAACGCCGGCATCCCCCAGATCTCCCCCTCGGCGACCAACCCCAAGTTCACCCGTCAGGGCCTGAAGACCACCTTCCGCGTGGTGGCCGATGACGTGCACCTGGGTGGCACGCTGGGCAAGTACGCCGTCAAGGACCTCAAGGGCAAGAGCATTGCCGTCGTCGACGACCGCACCGCCTACGGCCAGGGCGTCGCCGACGAATTCGAGAAGGCCGTCAAGGCCGCCGGCGGCAAGATCGTCGGCCGCGAATTCACCACCGACAAGTCCACCGACTTCATGGCCATCCTCACCACGATCAAAGGCAAGAAGCCCGACGTCGTGTTCTTCGGCGGCATGGACGCCGTGGCCGGCCCGATGCTCAAGCAGATGAAGTCGCTGGGCATCAACGCCAAGTTCATGGGCGGCGACGGCATCTGCTCCTCCGAGCTGGCCAAGCTGGCGGGCGACGCCATGGCCGACGGCCAGGTGGTGTGTGCCGAGGCCGGTGGTGTCGACGGCGCCCAGAAGAAGGACCTGGACGCCTTCAACGCCAAGTTCAAGGCCAAGTACAACGCCGACGTGCAGGTGTACGCCCCCTATGTGTATGACGCCGTCAACGTGATGGTGGACGCCATGGTCAAGGCCAAGTCCTCCGACCCGAAGGTCTACCTGCCCGTGCTGGCCAAGACCAGCGGCTTCAAGGGCGTGACCGGCACCATCTCCTTCGACCAGAAGGGTGACATCAAGAACGGCGCGCTGACCCTGTACACCTACAAGGCTGGCAAGCGCGACGCGATCGCCGTGGTGCGCTGATCGACTGTCTCGTGCGGGTCCTTCGCGGGCCCGCATGAAAAGCCGCCCCTTCGGGCGGCTTTTTTGTTTCGGATGAGGGCTACGCGCCCCGCGACGGCGTCGGTGCGTCTGGGATGTTGTCGTAGTCCTGCACCTACAGCCCGCGCGGGGCGCGGCTTTGCGGCCCATCCGCCAGGCCGGGCGCTTGTCGCGGCATCGGCCAGTCACTACGCTGCGCCGAGCCATGCATGCCACGCTGACTGCACCCTCCTGCGCACTGAGCGAGACCGAGACCGAGCGGCTCCAGGAGGCCCTGTCCCGGCTTGCGCGGGGTGATGACGGCGTGCGGCTGGTGCCACAGGGAACCGGGGGCTGGGTCCGGATCGCGCAGACGTTCAATGCGCTGGCCGAACACCACATGAAGCAGTCGCAGGCGCTGGCGAGCCTCTCGCGCGTGGCGGGCCAGGAGGGCCTGCTGGCCCTTCAGGAGCAGGCGCGCCAGGTCGCCCTGACCTCCAAGTACAAGTCGGAGTTCCTGGCGAACATGTCGCACGAGTTGCGCACGCCGCTGAACTCCCTCCTGATCCTGTCGGAGCAGCTCTCACGCAACTGCGAAGGCAACCTCAGCGCCCGCCAGATCGAATTCGCACGGACCATCCACTCCTCGGGCAACGACCTGCTGATGTTGATCAACGACATCCTGGACCTGTCCAAGATCGAATCGGGCACCGTGGTGCTGGACATGCGGGAGCTGCGCCTGTCCGACCTGCAGCGTCATGTGGAGCGCAATTTCCGTCATGTCGCCGAGGCGCGGGCCCTGGATTTCCAGGTGGATTGCCGCCTGCGTCCCACGGTCGCCATGCGCACCGACATCCAGAGGCTGCAGCAGATCCTGAAGAACCTGCTGTCCAATGCCTTCAAGTTCACCCTGCACGGACAGGTGCGGCTGGAGATCCGCGAAGTCCGTGAGGGCTGGACGCCAGGGCACCCGCAGCTGTCGCGGGCGCGGCGGGTGATGGCGTTTGCCGTGTCCGACACGGGCATCGGCATACCGGGCGACAAGCAGCAGATCATCTTCGACGCCTTCCAGCAGGCCGATGGATCCACCAGCCGCAAGTACGGCGGCACCGGCCTGGGCCTGGCGATCAGCCGTGAGCTCTCGCGCTTGCTGGGGGGTGAAATCCGCCTGGCCAGCCTGCCGGGACAGGGCAGCACCTTCACCCTGTACCTGCCGCTGCGCGCCGGAGTCCGGCGCAGGGCCTCGCGCCTGGAGCCCGAGCCGGGAAGTGCCGCCGCCCGGCGTGTGCAAGCGGGACCGGCCCTGGCACGCTCTCCGCGCAAGCCGCCTGTGCGCGGCCGGCGCGAGGCAGGGATGCAATCCGGTGAGGGCGAGGAGGGCGCCTCGAACGCCGACGGACTGCTCCCTCCCGACGACCGTGACCGCTTGCGGACTTTCGACGCCGTCCTGCTGATTGCGCACGCGGACCTGGATGGCGCACGGCTGCTGCTGGCCGCAGCGCGCGCCCGCGGCTTCAAGGCCCTGGTCACCCGCAGCGGCGCCGGCGCACTGGCGCTGGCCAGCCAGCGCCCGCCCTCGGCGCTGGTCCTGGGCCCGGCCTTGACGGACATGGCCTCCCGGCGCCTGCTGGCTCGCTTCAAGCACGACCCCGGGCTGCGCCACATTCCGGTGTGCGGGATTGGAGACGCCGAAGCAGGCCAGGACGCTGGCTCCCCCTGGCGCGACTTGGTGGCGACACTGCCCGGGTCCCTGGAGCGGGAGGCCGTGGAGGCAACGCTCGAACGCCTGCGCGCCTACGGCATGCGGCGTCAGCGCCGGATCCTGGTGGCCCTGAAGGACCTCGCCCTGCAACGCGACTTCCTGGCCGGGATCGAGGACGACCTGATCCAGGCGACCGTGGTGCGTCGCGCCGAACGGGCCGCAGCCATGCTGCGCCGGGACGCCTTCGACGCCGTGGTGATGGACGCGGGCATTGCCCGTTCGGCCTGTCCTGCCCTGCAGGCCGCCCTGCAGGACATGACGCCGAGATCCCCGCACGGCCTGGCAGGACCGCTGCCGGTGGTGCTGTTCGCTGCGCCATCCGGCACGCCCGCCGCGTCTTGCGTGCCGGATGCCGGCGCTGCCCTGGGCCAGGGCCTGCGAGAAGTCGGCTCACTGGTCCCGCTGGTGGAGATGACCTTGCGCCTGCTGCACCATCCCGTCCAGCGCCTGCCCGAAGAGCGCCGGGCAATGCTGCAGGGTCTGATCGAGCAGGCCTGCCCGCTGGCCGGCAGGCGGGTGCTGATCGTGGACGACGACATGCGCAACATCTTCGCCCTGGCCACCATCCTGGAGGACCAGGGCATGGACATCGTCTGGGCCGACAACGGCCACGAGGCCATCCACCGGGTGGCCACCGATCCGCAGATCGGCGTGGTACTCATGGACATCATGATGCCCGAGCTCGATGGCTTGGCCACGATGCGCGAGATCCGCCGCCTGCCTTGCGGCCGGGAGCTGGCGCTCATCGCCGTGACCGCCAAGGCCATGAAGGGGGACCGCGAGAAATGCATCGACGCGGGCGCCTGGGATTACCTGTCCAAACCGGTCAACCCCCATGAACTGCTCACGGCGCTGCGCGCCTGGCTGACACCATGACCCCAGCCAGCATCCTCATCGTCGATGACCTGCCCGAGAAGCACCTGGTCATGCGCAGCATCCTGGAGGAGCTGGGCGAGCACCTGGTGTGTGTCCGCTCGGGCCGGCAAGCCCTGGCGGAACTCCTGGACAGGGAGTTCGCGGTCATCCTGCTGGACGTCAACATGCCCGACATCGACGGCCTGGAGACGGCCAGCCTGATCCGGCGTCACCGGCGCTCGGCCCGCACCCCCATCCTGTTCATCTCGGCCCATGTCGACGAGGCCCAGGCACAGCGCGGATATGCCCTGGGGGCGGTGGACTACATCCCGTCGCCCGTGGTGCCGCAGGTGCTGCGATCCAAGGTACGGGTGTTTGTCGAACTGTTCCGGATGAACCAGCGCATGCAGGCCCATGCCGCCGAGCGCGAAGCCCTGGCACGCGCCGAGGCCGCACGCGCCGCCGCCGAGGAGGCCGACCGGCGCAAGAACGAGTTCCTGGCCATGCTGGCCCACGAGCTGCGCAATCCCCTGGCCCCCATACGCAATGCGGTTCACATCATGCACGGCGCCCAGGACGCGCCAGAAACCCTGGCCTGGGCGCGCGATGTCATCAGCCGGCAGGCGGAGCATCTGGCACGCCTGATCGATGACCTGCTGGACGTCTCCCGGATCATGCAGGGCAAGGTCATGGTGCATCGCGAGCGGATCACGCTGGCGCACATCGTCGAGCGCTGCGTCGAGACCATGGCACCGCGGCTGGCCCAGCGCCAGCAGGTGCTGCGCCTGGATCTGCCCGGCGGACCGGTCACGCTCAAGGGGGATGCTGTGCGGTTGACACAGGTCCTGGGCAACCTGGTCCACAACGCCTCCAAGTTCTCTCCCCCCGGCACGGATATCGAACTGCGCGCCCGCGTGCAAGCGGGTGAGCTGGCGATCTCGGTCCGGGACCGGGGCTGCGGGCTGGATCCGACGCTGCGGATTTTCGACCTCTTCGTCCAGGGACAGCAGGCCTTGGACAGGTCGGAGGGTGGGCTGGGGGTCGGGCTCACCCTGGTGCGGCATCTGGTCGAATTGCACGGCGGTCAGGTCCAGGCGCACAGCGACGGGCCCGGGCTGGGCACGCAGGTCGACGTGAGGCTGCCGCTGGGGCCGCAGGACGCGTCCGCGCCGGATGAAGGCGCGCAGCGCGGCATGCCGCCACCATCGGCCCCAGCCGACGGCAAGGCCCGCGTGCTGGTGGTGGACGATCAGGAGGCGTCCGCCGAGACCCTGACCCTGCTGCTGGAAATGGAAGGCTTTTCGGTGCGGGTGGCTGGCGAAGGCCAGCGGGCCTTGCAGGTGGCGGCCGAGTTCAAGCCCGACGCGGTCCTGCTGGATATCGGTCTGCCCGGCATGAGCGGGTTCGAAGTGGCGGCCCGCCTGCGCGAGCAGCGGGCGAGCCGGGATGCCTTGCTGATCGCCCTCACGGGCTACGGGGAAGCCGCCAGCCGGGAGCGGTCGGCGCAGGCCGGTATCGATGTGCACATGGTCAAACCCGCGGATGTCGAGCGCCTTCTGGGCCTGCTGGCCAACCCCCAGGCGGCCCGGCGGCTGCAGACCGCCTGACGCGCACTGCTACAATGGCGGGCTTCGGAGAGGTGGATGAGCGGTTTAAGTCGCACGCCTGGAAAGCGTGTGTGGGTTAATAGCCC
>JACCED010924180.1_pt1 | contig 15456 bp, 8 predicted proteins | sample 7455021 | NCBI WGS metagenome assembly JACCED01 (sample SAMN15323456, study PRJNA562643) | freshwater metagenome | isolation source: river surface water | place: USA:Blue River Watershed | collected 2017-08-19 | reverse complement strand
TTCTTAATATCTTAAATGGACGTTTAAATATTGGTTCTGGAAAAATAGGTAGTGAAATAACCAGTAATTATTCTATTTTCGCTGAAAGTAATGTTCGTTTTAATAGTAACCTTGAAATAGGATGTAATTTAATTGTTACTGGAACTATTAGTGGCAATATTAATGCTTCTTCTATTCGTTTCGATAGCAATGACAATAACTCTAAGTTAAGAGCCGATGCTATTCGTATTAATAGTAATACTTGTCTTAGTGTTAATAGTAATGGTGAATTGATTTTTAATATAAGTAGCAATACTGGTTTATTTATAAATTCAAATAACAGCAATCGTCTCGAATTAAAACTTAATAGCAATAACGGTGGTTTATTTGTAAATTCAATTAATGAACTTGGTATTAAAATTGATACAAGATATTTCGGATTTATAACAGATAGCAATGCATTGACTATCATTGGTACTCCTTCTGTTTCTAGTATTGGAAATTGGACATTTGTAGATGGAACAGGAGAAACATTAAATAATATTTATTTTAATATTTCGGGAGGATTTAAAAAGAATTTTGTAGGTATTGGAAATAATGACCCCAAAGGACATTTATATGTTGGTAATAAAGGTCTTTTGTTTAGATTAGCAGACACAACAAATGCAAATATTAATCCAGATTATTATTTCTCTCAAATTGCAACTAATGATACTGAAAATAGTAATACAAGAATAAGACTTGTTAAAAGTACTGATACTAATGATGTTCTTTCACGTGATAATAACCCTGGTAGTATTTATTATACATCAAGTGGTAGTTATGGAAAACATATTTTCAATAATGACATATATTCTAATAATCCTCTTATGATTATAAATAATGACGGACTTGTATCAATAAGTTCGAATTTAAATATTGGAAATATAAATACAGAATTAACAAATTTAAGTTTTCCTTTAAATGTAAATGGTAATATTGGTATTACAGGGAATATATTTACAACCTCTGATGAAAAAATAAAAACAAATATAAAAACTTATGAGAATGCATTGGCTAAGATAACAAAATGCCGCGGAGTTTCATTCAATTTTAAGAATAATAATAATAGTAACATAGGCGTGATTGCACAAGAAATAGAAAAAATCATACCTGAATTGGTAGAAACAAATGAATATGGATATAAAAACGTTAATTATATTTCAATGATTGGAATAATTATAGAAGCTATAAAAGAATTGAACATAAAGATTGATAAAAATACCACTATTTAAAAACATATATATATATTTTTTTAAAGTAGTATGACAACAACAAATTCTCGCATATTTATCGAAAATATAGGCGTTGGTTTAATTGATTTAAGTAATTTATATAATCTTGATTTGAAAACGAATGAATATTTAGTCGTTGGACAAAGAAATAATAAAACTACAAATACAATTGATAATGAATATAATTTTATTGTCAATAATAATGGCGTTGGTATTAATGCCACAAGAAAAGAATTAAGAGATACAAATGCAGGTTTATTAGTGAATAATAATATTATTTGTAATGGAACCATTACTGCCAGGAATTTAAAATTAGATAATCTTAATGTGGATAGTAGTCTTACTTCAAACGTTTTACTTTCATTTATAAATAAAATTAATAGCAATCTCTTATTTTTTAATGGTTATAATAACAATCTTTTAACAAATATTTATACACCTTATAACGTTTCCATTGGAAATCTCGCATCTACTTATTCGAATTCTCATTTATTTAAAATAAGTGATAGTCCTATTGGTAAAGTTGAAAATCTCCAATTTGCCATTTTTAATAACATTAATAACCAATTTGAACCATCTAAACTAACAATGGGAATGTTAGGTTATAATCAAAATACTCCGGCTTCTATTAATACCACTTTTGGCATGCCATTTGAATTTCATATTTCTAAACCTTCAACTAAAATCGATGAACTTTATTCGAACGGATTAGGATTACCTGAATACAAAGATAATAATAATTATCCTCAGTTAGCAATTGATATTAATGGTTGTGTGAATATCAATAAAAATAAATACGATGGTTCTGCAATCATAAATCCTAAGTTATTTGTAAATGGTTCTGCACTTATAAGTAATATTTATATGTATGATGTTGCTGTGAAATCAAATTTACCATTAGATGATATTTATATAAAGAAAAATGGATTGACTTTAAATCCAGACCAAATAAAAGGAGGTAATTTTACAAAACAAGAATTTACTTTTAATTCAAATGTGAATATTGGAAAAGCGGGTGATAATTACTTGCTTACTGTTAATAACTCCGCAAATATTACAAATACACTTACAACTGATAATCTTATTGCATGTAAAACGACTATCAATGGAACTGCTGATTTTAATCAACTTGCTTATTTTAATGCAAATGTTATTTTCAATGAAAAGCTAACTTTCAATAAAAGTATAAATGTTAGTAATGATATTTTTGTAGATGGATTTCGTTTAACCACCAGTAATCATAATTATTCTACAAATACCTTAAATTTTGATGCTGGATGTAATTTAAATATAAGTGGAAGATTTGGTACAGGTATCTTAAATACGGATACTTATGACCATCAGTTTAATATCATTAAAAGAAATAAAGACCGTTTTGAGGTCTATATGGAAGATTTGGCTGGTATTACTACGGATAGTAGTAAAGTTTATATGGGTCATACTATTTTAAATAACTTATATGGAAATATAGATAATAGTTTTGTTATTTTAACACAAAAAAATATAAGATGGCATAATATTTATTTTTATCCAGGCAAGGATAAGGAAGGTTGTCATTCTTTTAAAACCTTTAAACCAACATTAGCGATAATGCAAAACAATCGCGTAGGTATCAATAACAATCTCCCACAAAAAACATTAGATATTACTGGTGATTTAATTACGGATGATTATTATATTCGTAAAAATAACATTGAATTTAAGATTAATGATATTTATATTCGGGATAATAACTCATGTTTAGATGCAACTTCTTTTGATATTAATCTCGATAAAAATATTATTTATAAAAATAAAAAAACTTTGAATGTAACTGGTGGCATTAATTCTTATGATGGTTATTATAACAACGATTATAAGTTAGGGTCTTTTCATATTTATCCTAATCATAATAACATTTCTTCAATTACTGAAAATCAAGTTGGAATTGGTATTTTTGATACGGGTAATAATTATTCGGTTCCTTTAAATGTAAGAAATAATACCACAGGTATTTTTAACAATAGTATTATTCGTTTATATCGAGGTCTTAAAGGAGGTGGTTTTAATAATAGTTCTTCTTATACAGGTATAGATTTTTGTGATTATGATATGCCAATAAAATCACAAAACCGTAATTTTTATAAATGGTTCGTTTATAAAAATAATAACAATAGCATCGATAACGTAGGAACTTTACAAATAGGATATACTGATAATAGTTATAATCCAACTCATAGTTGTATGAATTTTTATTATAATCAAACAAATAAAAAATATTTTATTGATATTAATAATCCTATTGTTGATTATAGATATGACCCATTACAAGCGGTTTCTATAAAAGGAAATGTTGAAATTGAAGGAAGTATTAATCTTAAAGGAACCAATAATTATTATAAGATTAATGGAGCTATTATTGGTAGTTTTTCAAATTCTTCTACTCTCAAAGATACCGTAAATTCTACAACTGGTTATACAACCGAATTAAATGATATTAGTATTATTGGTAACAAACTTATTTATCTTCCTACAAAATCAATTATAGTTGGATATAAAGATGATTGGATTTTTAATAAGATTAATAACATTCAAAATACAACTAATTTTAGTTGTCCTTTGTTCATTTATAATAATAAGGATTATTATGATGATGTACTTCCTCCTGTAATTACGAAATTTTATAACAAATCTTTTAAAAATTATGTGGCAAGACCTGATATAGCTATTATAGAACTGGGGATTTTAACTGATACAAATGACGAAGGTCTTGTAAATAACAAGGTTGATTTTAAATTAAAGGGTTATAATAATAACTTAACTGTTTTTGAGATAACACCTAATAATAATAATCCTTTTATTACATGTATAAATAAGGATAATAAAAATCAAATTAATATTGGAAATGTTAAGTTTTATAATTCAAGCAACGTCGAATATGAAAATACATGTGTTCATATTAATGATGATTATAATTGTCTTCTAAAACTTACTAATAATAATAAACCTGTGAATATTAATTTAACATGTAATAATTATAGTTGGGATGTTAATGCTGGTGAGAATTTATCATTTGATTTGAATTCAAAAAAAATAATGGAAATGAATAATAATTATTTCATTTTAAGTAACACTTCTGCACTTATAAATGCAAATGTAAATAAACCTGCTATTGAACTTACAAATACTTATCTAAATTCTCTTATTTCAAGTTCCACACCAACCACTAATACTGGTTTTATTACAATTCCTAATAGTAATATTATTCATGAATATAAATCTTATCATTATGATACTTATGATGATAACTTCGATACAAATATAAGTATTTTTAAATATAAGGTTGATGACAGCAATTTGCCAACAAATCAATTTACCAATTATTACATAAATAATTCTAATTTGATTTATAATAATACACGAATTTTTAATGTCAATTATAATATTTATAATGCCCAAGTTGATTATAAATACCTCGATGAGGTTAAGGTTGACGTAAATACGAAGACTTATGAAATTATACCAACATTAAAAACTTTTAATCCTAACTTAACAGCAACTATAAAAGGAGATAATACCATTACTAAAACTTATAATATTAATAATAATAATCTTATTTTAAATTACAAACTTCCTAAAACCGTTTTTAATGACCAATTATATATAGAAAGTACTATTAATACTCTTGCTTTTATAAATCAAAGTGATAAGAATGTTTATTGTAATCTTCGTTTGACTACCTTTTTAAAAGTAAAAGATAAAACTTTATTTGATTATAACCTCAAAACTCTTTATAACGAGTTTTTAATCAATGCAAATGGAAGTAATTATTATATTAATACGGTAAATAACATTTATTATTATCCAGTTCCTAATATTAATGTTTCTAATATCGAAATTAATTATAACTATAATTATAATTATCGAAATGAAATAGAATTACCGAAGAATTTTTATAATAATTATAATAATACAATAAATATCATAAGTCAAAATGAAAATAACATAATTATTCATAATTCAAATACTTATTTTAAGAATGAAATTGAAACTCTTGATATAACTAACTTTAAAAAGGTTGATTACATGAATTTAAATAAGATTATAAAACTCATTCCTATTTCTATCAATGGTATTACAATTGCTGAAATGCCTTTAAGTATAACAAAAAGAGATTATTTTGAAGTTTTTAATTTTGGAACAAATAAGGTCGATATAAAACTTCCTATTTATATCAATAATTATTTACCACATCTAATATTAAAAAATAACATTAATTCTAAATTTTCATCTTCGCATAAGATTTATAGTTATAATAATAATTATGAAATCTTTTTGGACAATAATAAACTTATTTCTATTGACAGTAATGCGAATTTAAATACGAATGGTTCCATTCAAATCAAAGATATTTATTTCACAGGTGATATTTATAGTAAAAATGGAAATATAATAACTTCTATCACAAGCAATTTAACACATATAATTGGAAATGATTTTTATATTCACAAAAATAATATTTCTATGAACAGTAGTAATATCATTTTAAATCCTTCTATTTTAAATAAAGGTGGTGTTATTATTAATAGTAGTTCAGTTCCTACCAGTTCGAATAATCTTTTTCAAATTAATAATTATAAGGATAATGATAATTTCATAACATTAAAATCTATTTCGAAATCTGCTTTTGTTCATTTCCATACAACTGCTGATATTTATAAGTTTGGAACTTCTAATAATACCTTTGGCATTTGGAAAACAACAGACCCTTCTCAACTTCAATGTTCTTATATCGATAATAATTTTAATACATATAGCAATCTCATGTTATTTTATACAAGTAATAATAGTAATATCATTAATATTAATGGTCATATTAAAACTACGAATGACATTCAAATAAATGATATAACTGCGTATGTAAATAATCCTATTAAACTTAGAATTTTTGGTAATATTAAAATAGACGGAGATTTACTTTCATCTTCTGATAAGAGATTGAAAACAAATATAAATAAAATAGAAAACCCATTAGAGAAAATAGAAACTTTAACAGGTATTACTTTTAATAACATTAGTAATAATAATAAAAAAGGCACGGGATTAATAGCACAAGAGGTATTGAAGGTAATACCTGAGGCCGTTTATGAGGATGAGAATGGTTATTTAAGTATTGCTTATGGAAATTTAATAGGATTATTAATAGAAGGAATTAAGGAACTAAACAAAAAAATAAAAATTTAATTATTAGATTAGAAGAAATAGAATGAAAATATATGTAATTCTTTTTATGATTGTAATTATAATAATATTTATTTATTATAATTATTTTATTTATGAAAAATTTAATAATCAAACTCAAAATCTTATTAATAACGAATTAGATAACATCAAAAACAATCCTAATGATATCAATAAGATTAAAACTTCTTTTGATAACATTCTAAATCTTATAAAAGACCCTAATTCAAAAATAAAAATAACAAATATTTATTATTCTAAACTTGTTCCGATTATAAATACAAATACAAATAAAAATTCTTTTGATGTTGTTATAAAAGAAATTCAAAATGCTATTGATGATTATTTAAATTTAAATACCATTAACGATACCATTATTACTGGTATTATTAAAGATATTAATTCTCTCATTGACTTATACAAAGGCATTTATATTGACAAGGTTTTCTCCTTAAATCAAAAACAAATAGAAATAAATAACTTAAATATGAATATTTATAATTCTTTTTTACGTTTAACGACAAATGAAGATTTATATAATTCTGGAATAGTTCTTATTTTAAATACCACCTTAAAAAGAGCATATGAAGATAATAATTACATTTATATTAATAGTAATATAAATACTTTGATAAGTAAATTAAAATCTTTAAATGCAAATACAAATGTTCCTATTGCTATTAAACAGGTTTATACGAGTACTTCAACTCCTGTTCAAGTTTCTTATAACGAAAATCAATTAAATAATGAATTTGCAAATATTAAAAATTATTTTGAATTATTAATAATTTTATATAAAAATAAGGAAAATAGAGATGTAAAACAAATAACTACTCTTACAAGTAATATCTATAATTCTTTAAATATCATTGCTAATTATAATCCTAAATATACGAATATAATAACATCAATTATAAATGTAATTATAAAACCTATCCTTGATATAGAACTTAATAATAATTTTACTCCGAATTTCGATGATTTAACAATTAAATTTAACAATGCTATTTTAAGTATCAAAAATATAACCCTTAATTATATTAATAGTCAGGAATTTTGTCTTAATAATATCACAAAAGAAATTTTAAATGGAAACTTTCCCATTCAAACTGAAAAAATAAGTAACTGCGATAAACGTTTCTTTAATAACAAAAATCTTATTTTATATCCAAAATTAACAATCTCAACCGATAAAGGTAAAACATGGAACCTCGCAAATGACTTATATGAAAATAAAAACAATTCTCCTTTTGTTTATACTTATCAAATTGCTTCTTCTACGGATGAAGGTAATCAATGGAATATTATGAAGGCAATTTAAGTTCTTTTGTATTTACACCTAAGGTTCGCATTAATGTTAAATATAACTTCCTATTATACTGACTTTTATTATTCTCAATATCCTGAACATAACTCGGCTGAATATTTAACTTTTTTGCTAATTCTACTTGTGACAATCCCTTTGCCATTCTTGCTTGTTGTAATGCTATAATTAACTCAGGTGTCCAATGTTGAATTTTCGGTGGCATATCATCATTATTTTCCAATTCATTTAATTTCTTATTTACATTACTAATTCCTGTATTTGTTTTCTTTTTATTACCACCATTACCAATTGTGACAGGTGTCCAATCTTGATAAATACTCATATCTCTATTTTTTATTTTTATTCTTATATAATAATCAAATATAAAAATGATATAAGCATTTGGAATTATTATATAGTAAAAATGACCAAAACCCAAGAAGTACTCTCCAAATTCGCATCAATGGTTAATACTGATACTTCTTATAATCTCAAAGAACTGCAAAAAATTCTCGCTGATGCTTATAAAGAAACTGGCGTAAAAGTAAAGAAAACCAGTGACGTGAAGAAGGAACCAAGCCAATATAACCTTTACATTCGTAAAGAAATCGAGAATATTAAAAATAATGGAGTTACTGATGAAGAACGAGAAAAACTAAAAGAAAGTGGTTTTGAGGATATCACACCTAAGGTTTATATGAAGGTTGCAGCGGAAAGATGGAAGAAACGTTCATCAGCGGTAACCGAAGAGTAAATATTTATTTTTTTATTTTAAATAATAAACATTTAAAATAATAGACAATAAAATGGTTCTTTTACATTTAAGAACAGATAATACTGATAATTTCATACTTTCTAAATTTGATAGTTTATATGATAGTAGTTATATTCAATTTTCTAATGCTTATAATAACATTTATCTACAAGGATTATCAAATAATAGTTTTAAGATAGTGAATATAAATAACATCAATGACAATGGTCTTATTTATAACAATAATACTCTTAATGTGAAAACTTTGAATAGTCAATTTTTAAGTCATAATAATTATACCGTATTTCCTAATGATTATACGATTATTAATAGTTATGTTATTACGGAACCTATTTCGATTAGTGGTAATGGTGCTTATAATTGTTTTGATTTAAATTCAGTTTCTTTTTGGCGTTCTGCTCCTATTTATGAATTTAATACAGGTCGTTCCTTAACCACTAATCCTATTTATAAGTTCCAGGAAGATTTTGGGCATTGGATTAAAATTAAATTTCCTTATCAAATAATTCCCGTTGGTTTTGGTGTTAATTCTACTTCTCAATTAAGAGACCCTGCTTCTTTTGCCGTTTATGTTTCTAATGACGACGTCACATGGAAACGAATATTAATAGTCGAAGAAAGCAATTATAGAACTAATTTCTATTTCGCTGATAATACCGATTTTTATACATATGTCGCTATTGTTATTACAAAAGTAAATACTGAAACAATTAACGAAAATTATCAATATTTTAATATTTACGAATTAAAGGTTTATTCGCGACCTATTCTTAACATAGACACCAAAATTAAAATAACTAATAATAACATTTATGATATTGAAACAATTAATACGAAAAAACTTTTCTTAAATAACGTTCCTATTGGTTCCGTTGGTGATATTAATAATGCCGCAATTAATGCCGCTATTGACGCATTCAAAAAAGAATATAGTTTCTTCTGGAAAAATACAAATAACATTGGTTATTTCGATAGTAATATCATAAATAAAATCGCTATCAGCAAAAATGCAAATGCTAATGCTATTTTAGATGTGAATGGTGATATCACTTATATTAATAGAAGTTTGAATAAATATTTAACTGTTTCTATTGGCCCAACTTCACTCGCTTATTCTTCTTCTTATATTTATATCGGAAAAATTGATATAAAGAGTTCTGTAAATAAAAACTACTTTAAGATAAAACTTGTTTCTTTTGATTTAACCAAATATTACTTTCAAACAATTGAGATTGAAGGATATGTTTATATTAATACGAATGTAAGTCCTGCTATTACCTTTAAGGTTTATTGGAATACTGCTTATGATAATTCTACGACTATTCAAAGAATAACAGATGTCGTTTATACAATTGATATCGTTGTTTCTCCTATTATTAGTTTTTATGTTCGTTATAATCCTCTCTTAGATATCACATTCAGTTCTCAAAATTCACAATCAAGGGAAGCATTTGAAAACGTTATTTATATCGATGAGGTTAATACGAAATACGGAGGTACTGTTGAATTTACACCTTCAAGTTCTGCAACAGAAACTATTTTAATCTCTAATTTTTTTAATGCAACTCTCGTAAATTCAATTGTTTTAAATGAAAATACAAATACCTTCAATAACATTCATATTAATAATAACATAAAACTTATTAATACCAATACTAATACTAACAATAGTAATTTCCTTATTGTTGATAGAAATAAAAATATTATTGATAGCAAAATACCTTTACAACTTTTAAGTAATATTAATGTAAATGATTTTAATAAAGTTATAGGTATTGATAATAAGGGTTCTTTAATTACCTTAGAAACTACCAATAGCCTCCTCAGTAATATCAGTTTCATTTCAAAATTAAATTCTCGAATGTTGGTATCTGCGAATGGTCTATTTGAACCATTAGTTATAAATAAAGATAACTACTCAAATCTTACGAATATTAATGAAACCCGAAATTCAATCCTTATTATCAATAATACAAATGAACTTAAAACAACTACCAGCGTGAATATTCATAACATCAGTAATGTTTTACAATTATTTACATTTCCTTCTGTTGTTGGTTCTAATGTAATCGCTAATAATGATATTACTATTAGAAATTTTTATGTTAATAATAATCTTAATATTGGTAATATTATTCTTACCAGTAATAATAACTATAATCGTATTTATGTGAATAATAAAGAAATAGGAGAAGATATTTTTAAAAAAATTCTTAAAATCCCCAATACAGATGATATAAATCCTATTGTTAGTATTATCCCAGTTACTAATATCCTTACTAATATACGTAAATATAACATAAGACTTAATAATAACTTTAATATTGTTGTAGAAGTGGATGATAATGACGATGAAGAGGCAGATATAAATGTTAAGATTTTTAATATCTTCAACATAAACAAAAATAAAAATAAATTTTGGAAAACTCAAAATAACTTTTATAATTTTAACACTTATGGTGCAGCGAAGTTCTTATATAACGATAATGCTTTAATTTCCAGATGTGGTGCTTTTTTTATTGTTGATATTGGCAAACCTTTTATTTTAACTCATTATTCCTTTTTTGTTTCCTACACTGACCTTAATAAAACCATAAAAGATTTTAAAGTTTTTGGTTTTGATAATAACACATGGGTAGAATTAGATAATAAAACAAATGTTGTTCTTATTAATCACTTAACTCCTAATGTTTTTATCATAAATAAAACTAATTATAGAATTTTTACGAAATATGCTTTTTGTATTATTGCTACTCATAATAGTACTTTTAATCCTGATTATTGTGTTTTAAATAACGTTGAAATCTACGGATATTCCATTAATGATTATTATAATAATACTTCTAATAATATCATCTATAATAGTGAAAATACTACAACTGTTCTTGGATATACAAATGTTGGTATTAGCAATCTTAATCCATTGGTTCCTCTTTCTATTGGTAATGATATCATTTATAATTCAACAGAAGGTCTTTTAAATTTAAATCATCCTTCTGTTATTACAAATGCGAATATTGAAAAACCTATTATAACAATAACAAGACCTTCTTATAATAACAATAATAATGGTATTAAAGCCGTACATTACTTGAATAGTTGGAGTAATAATAATACTACTTATACTATTAAACTTTCACATTCAAACTTGGATAACGAAAAAATCATTTTGTCTATGAATAGTGATGGTAAAATAGGAATTGGCGGTATTCCTGATTCAAATTTGAATAAAAATGGAATTTCTATTTTTAATAACAACGGCATTTCTTTTTATAATAACTCCTCTAATTTCATTAATATTCATCCCAGTTCTAACCTTCTTGATAATTATACCCTTGTTTTTCCTTCTAATATGGGTGTTATTGATAATTGTCTTACTATTGAAAGCATTAACAATAAGATTATTTATTATAATTGGAGTGACCCTCTTTCTAATTTGCTTAAACGTCCTGTTATCAAATTTGGTGACCAACGTGCTGAAACGAGAAATGATAGTAAAATTGTTTTTCAGGTAGCTGGTTCTTGTCTCATTGGTGGTGCAGCAAATACAACCCCAACTTCTTTAAGTTCTAATTTTATGAATAATAATGCTCTTGTCGTCGCTGGTAGTATTTATTCAACTACTGATATTACAACAGATTCAGACCTTTCATATAAGTATAATATTAAAATCATATCGAAACCTATGGAAATCATTAAAAATATAAATGGATATACTTTTAATAGAAATGATACGGGTGATGATAATCGTTATACGGGTTTGATAGCACAAGAAGTAGAAAAGGTATTGCCTGAGGTGATATTAAAGAAACATGATGGAAAACTTAGAATTATTTATGCAAATATGGCAGGGTTATTTGTGGAAGCATTTAAAGATGTTGATAATACTTGTAATTATTTGAATTTCAAATTAAATTGTTGTATGATTTTATTTTTAATTATAACAATGGCGCATTATGTCTTGACTTTTTAATTCTTCTGATTGTTTTTTAATTATTTTTAATGCTAATGTTAAATTCTTATAATAATCCAATTTTATTTTTATCTTTTCGTCTTTATTTATACTTGTTATGATATCTATAAGTTCGTCATTTAATTTTTCTTGAATTATTTCTAATTCTCTTATTTGTTTTTCCATCTATATAAAAAAAATATTTATATTTTTATGTATAATTATGATTATTTTTATTTATAATCAATTACAAGCCAATCTCATTAAGAAATATTTGAAAGGTTATGATAATCTTAGTTTTATTTATAACAAAAATAAAAATGAAATCAAAGAATTTATTTTAAATAATCCTTCACATAAATATCTCATTTTTGACCATGATATTTATTTGATTGATGATTTTAATATTAATATCTTTGAAGGTTTCAAATGCGCATGTGTTCTAAAAGAACTCAATAATAAAACCATTAAATGTATTTGGCATGGTCTTATTTATTTTGATTTAAATCTAATTGAAGATTTTGAAAATTTTGATTGGAACTCTACTGAAACTTGGTTTAAAAAACAAATCGAACCTGATGAAAAAATACCAGTGATTGAACAATTAAGATGGGATAAGAAAAATGAATTCAAAACTAAGAATATTTATTTTATTAAAAATCTTTGGTCTCTTACTTGGACTATTGAGGAACTTCCTAAAAATCTTATTGATAAAAAGATAATTATTGATTTACTTATGAATGATACCAGAAACAAAAATGATAAATTCTTTTGTGAAATTTATATGAATGTTTTTATAAAAATAGGTGATTATAATAATAGATGCTTAAAAGAGATTTAACAAAAAAAGAATGTGAAGAATGGAATTCAAATCCTAATAAAAATCCTCTCACAAATAGAAAAATAAAAAACGATGGAACCATTTTTAAACTCATAAAAAGAAATTGCGAAGATAAGGAAAATAAGATTTTAAATCCTGCTACTCGCAGATACGTTCTTAAATCAGGTCTTATTGGAAAGAAATTAATAATCGAAAAAATATCCTCTTATAATTATTACAAAAAAGAAGAATTACTTAAAAAAACATTTGAAGAACTTTTTTATTTATATGAAAATAAATGTGATAATCAAATTCCTCTCATTTGGGAACGTAATAGTTGTTATGTGGATAGTTTCTTTGTTGCCTTATTTCACAAAAAAGACAAATTCATTGAAGATGTTATCCTAAATGCACCTATTTTCAATTATAAAAATAAACAATTATCTGAAATTGCAAAAGAAATAAAAAAAGAATTGTATAACATTTATATTCAGATTTCTCATAAATCTTCTATCTTAAATAAATGTTCTAATATAAGAAACTTATTACAAAAGTTTTATTCCCTATTAATAAAAATTCATCCTAATAAAAGCATTCCTGATATTCAAAATTGGACAAGTGACCAGAATGATGTTTATGACTTATATCAACTTTTATTTGAACGCGTTTTTAACATCAATCAAAAAACCTTAAAAATAAATGACAATGGTAATATCATTTATACCCCATTTATAACAGAAATACCTGTTGATTTACTTATAGGAAAAAAAGAAATTAACTTAAATGACTATTATCCCGTTTTAACACAAACATATGAATTAGATGAAAGGAACAAGTACGTTGATAGTAAAGGTATTTATCATAGTTCTTTTACAAAAACTTATGAGTTAATGAAAGCAGATAAAATCCTAATAAGAATAACAAGAAACCTTGGTTTCAAAAAACTTAAAACGATTATTATACCTCCTCTCAGTTTGAAATTAAAAGAAAATAAACATGACCTTCATTTATCTTCTTTAATTATACATGAAGGAACTAATACAAGTGGTCATTATACTTGTATTTATGTTTGTAATTCTGAATGGTATTTATATAACGACATTTCTACTACTTCAACAATAACAAAAATAGGTTCTTATGAAAATCTAATTAAAAATAAAAATTTCATGAAAAATATTGTTGGAATAATTTATACCGATTAAATAGATTAGATTATTATGCCTTTCATAGAAACAACTGATGTTATTAATATAATTAAAACTCAAAAAGAAAAAAATATAACTTCTTTAATATCTGAGTATTATCAAGAGTTAAATAGTAATAATAAAAGATTTTTTTATAGTTCTAATAACGATAACGACGATAAACTTTTGCCTGTTTTATGTTCTTTATTTCATGATAGAAATTTAACAATTGAAAAAATCTTATTTGAAAAGAATGATTTTAATATTGATAAGATTAATCTTCGTCGTATTTATCATTCTATGAATGATGAGGATATCGACCACGAATTAGAACAAGAAAGACACAAATGTAATAGTAGTAATTTCTTAGATAAAGATGAATTAAAAACTTATAAAAAACAAAAAGTTTTGGATATCTATAAAGAAATTTTTAAAGATAATTATATAAAAGAATTTAATTCGGATATTAGTATTCAATCTGATAGTGAAAACTTTTTAATTCTTTATGATAATAATAGTAATGGTAATACTATTGGTAACAATTTTAATTCAAATATCAATACTAATAGAAAAGATATCAAATTAGATTGGAAAGATAATAGTTGTTATATTGATACATCTCTTGTTTCTATATTTCATGATGGTTATGAAACTTTTTCAAATGTTTTGAGTAGTATTACAGATGAAAACGACCAAGATGAATATAAACAAATATTTAGAATTTATGAATTACAACCAAATAATGATGTTCATATTAACTTGTTTGAAATTATTAAAAATTTGAGAAAAGAATTATTAGATATTTATAATAAAATTAAAGAAGGTTCTGATGATAAATTTTATGTAATCAAATTAAGAAAATTATTAGATGATTATAATAAAAAAATTCAAGAGTTATATATTAATATTAATGATTATATATATGACAATATTAATGATTTATTAA
>JACCED010151882.1_pt1 | contig 15456 bp, 15 predicted proteins | sample 7455021 | NCBI WGS metagenome assembly JACCED01 (sample SAMN15323456, study PRJNA562643) | freshwater metagenome | isolation source: river surface water | place: USA:Blue River Watershed | collected 2017-08-19 | reverse complement strand
TCGGGATGATGTTCATGAACACATTGCCCGACATGATGGTCGCCATCAGTGCGCCGGTATGGATCATCGCCCCGCGACCGGAAAAAATCTGCTGAAAACCGTAAGCGACCGCGATGATGAAGGCGAAGCCCACTGCCGCAAGCGCCACCGTATTCTTGGCAAGCGGCGACTTCATCATGCCATCATAAACGAGCCAGCCCAGAACCAACCCGCCAATGCCGAAAATGGCCGCTGTGCCGGGGGTAATCTGACGCACGGCGGGGTCGATCAGATAAAGCTCCGAGCTGAGATAATACATCCACACCAGCAGCGCGAAACCGGACAGCCATGTCGTATAGGCCTGCCACTTGTGCCAGATCAGTTCGGGTGGAAGCTTGGCAGGGGCCACCAGATATTTGCGCACCTGATAGAAGCCGCCGCCATGCACCTCCCAGGTCTCGCCGCCCTTTTGAATATCGGGAATCGGCTTGATGGAGGCGTCCAAATGCATGAAATAGAAGGAAGAGCCTATCCAGGCGATCCCGGCAATGATGTGAAGCCACCGCAATAAGAGGTTGCCCCATTCGATTGCAATGGCGTCCATCTTCGCCCCCTTCCAGCGCGTCCAGCCTCTTGGCGGAATTGGAAAAGTCAGATCCGCTGCCGAACCGCTGGCCAGCGGCAGGATCATGCCTCATAGGCCTATTTACCCACCAAATCCGCAGGCCAGACAATCAAAGATTTTTTGAATATCAATAAAGCCGCCGCGCTCATGCGGGGCTTCGGGTTTTTGTCTATCAATCATGCATTGCTTAAGCAGCGAAGAGCGCTGTCCGGGAGGGGTTATGGGCCGTCTTTCCACCCATGTGCTTGATACCTATGCCGGCCGCCCGGCCTCTGGTGTCACGGTTGAACTCGGACGCATCAACGCGCAGGGCGATTTTCAACTGGTCAAGACGGTCACCACCAATTCCGATGGCCGCACCGATGCGCCTTTGCTGATCGGCGCTGATTATCAGCCCGGCACCTATGAATTGCGCTTCCATATCGGCCAGTATTTCCGCAGCAATCAGATTGCTCTGCCCGAACCCGCCTTTCTGGACATCGTTCCCTTGCGGTTCGGGATGCATGAGCCGGATGGCCATTACCATGTGCCCCTGCTCGCAAGCCCCTGGTCCTATTCCACCTATCGGGGGTCATGAGAATGAGCAGCTATCCACGCGATATGGTCGGCTATGCAGGCAAGCCGCCCCATGCCAAATGGCCAAATGGGGCGCGGATCGCAGTCCAATTCGTGATCAATTACGAAGAAGGCGGCGAGAACAATATTCTGCACGGGGACGCAGCTTCTGAAGCCTTCCTGTCCGAGATCGTGGGGGCGCAACCCTGGCCCGGCCAGCGGCACATGAACATGGAATCCATTTACGAATATGGCTCCCGTGTTGGCTTCTGGCGGCTGCATGACATGTTCACCCGCCGCAACATGGCGGTCACGGTTTTCGGCGTTGCAAGTGCCATGGCGCGCAACCCCGGCGCGGTTGCAGCCATGAACGAGGCAGGTTGGGAAATCGCCAGCCATGGGCTCAAATGGATCGACTACAAAGATTTCGCCGCCGATGCCGAGCGCGAGCACATCGAGGAAGCGATCCGTATTCACACGCAGGTAGCAGGCACGCGTCCGCTGGGCTTTTATCAGGGTCGCACCTCGGTCAATACGATCCCGCTCACGATGGAAGAAGGCGGCTTCGTCTATAGCGCCGATGTCTATGCCGATGAGCTGCCTTATTGGGCTGAGAGCAGCAGCCATCAATTCCTGATGGTGCCCTATACGCTCGACGCCAATGACATGCGCTTTGCAACCCCGCAGGGTTTCAATGCCGGTGATCAGTTCTTTTCTTATCTGAAAGACTCCTTTGATGTGCTCTATCGCGAAGGCGCGAGCGCACCAAAGATGCTCTCCATTGGCCTGCATTGCCGTCTGGTTGGCCGTCCCGGTCGCGCGGCTGCGCTGGAGCGCTTCCTCGACTATGTGCAGCAGCACGAGCAGGTCTGGGTCGCACGCCGTCTCGATATTGCGCGCCACTGGATCAAGACACATCCCCCCAAGGGCGGGTACCAGCCCTCGCGCATGGGTCGCGGCCTTTTCGTCGAAGCATTTGGCGACATTTTCGAACACACACCGCAAGTCGCAGAGCGCTCACATGCAATGGGCCTGACCAGCGCACAGGACAGTGCTGATGGTTTGCATCAGCGCATGGTCGAAGTGATGCGCCAGATGAGCGATGCAGAAAAACTCGCTCTCATCGTCGCGCATCCAGATCTTGCCGGCCGCCTTGCTTTGGCCAAGCAACTGACAGCCGATAGCGCCAATGAGCAAGGTTCAGTCGGACTTGATCGACTGACACCTGCCGAGCTTGAGAAGTTTACAACGCTCAACAACAGCTATCGCAGCCGCTTCGGCTTCCCCTTCATCTTTGCCGTGAAAGGCAAGACGAAGGATGACATCATCCAATCCTTTGAATCGCGCATCAACAATTCAAAGGAACAAGAATTTGCAGAAGCTTTGCGCCAGATCGAGCGCATCGCCCTGCTTCGCCTGAAGGATCGACTTGCAGCTTGAACTGCCAGCCAAGAACCAAGGATTTGCGAAACACAAAAAATGCCTGAGCAATCAGGACATAAGCCCGCTTGAGCGGGAATGTCAGGGTGGGAACGCGCAATAGGGCCCTTGGTCCGACCTTGCCCCTCCCCAACTTCAATCGCCAAAAATGGCGCGAACGCGAACAAAGGGGCACTCCCATGACAGAGAAAGTTCATCCCGTCGATGAAGTTCTGCCAGCTGGCAAACTGACGGCGCTTGGAATTCAGCATGTGCTGGTGATGTATGCGGGTGCGGTCGCGGTTCCGCTCATCATTGGTCGCGCTCTGGGTCTTACACCTGAACAAGTCGCATTTCTCATCAATGCCGACCTGTTTGCCTGCGGCCTTGTGACCTTGATTCAGGCCTTCGGCATTCCCGGTGTGGGCATTCGCATGCCCGTGATGATGGGCGTGACCTTCGCCTCCGTGGCGCCCATGCTGGCCATGATTGCAGCAGGCAAAGCAGCCAATGCACCGCCAGCGCAAACACTCAATCTCATCTATGGTTCAGTGATCGCAGCTGGTGCCTTTGGCTTCATCATCTCACCCTTTGTGAGCCGGATGTTGCGCTTCTTCCCGCCCGTGGTCACCGGCACAATCATTCTCGTCATCGGTATTACTTTGATGCGCATCGGCATCAACTGGGCCGCTGGCGCACCCTCCGACAGCATGCCGAGCTATGGCGATCCCATTCATCTGGGCGTTGCAGCCTTTGTGCTGATCGTGATCCTTGCGATCACGAAATTCACGCGGGGCTTTGTCCAAAATATCGCGGTGCTGCTCGGCATTGTGGCGGGCGCTGTGGTTGCCATCATCATTGGCAAGATGAGCTTTGCGAAAGTGGCAACGGCACCCTGGTTTGGACTGGTGCTGCCCTTCCAGTTTGGCATGCCCATATTCGACCCTGTCTCGATCCTGACCATGTGTCTGGTGATGATCGTTGTCATGATTGAATCAACCGGCATGTTCCTCGCTCTGGGCACCATGACGGATCGCAAGGTTGATCATGATTCGCTGACACGTGGCCTGCGTGCTGATGGTCTGGGCACCATCATTGGCGGCGTCTTCAACACCTTCCCCTACACGTCCTTCTCGCAGAATGTCGGCCTTGTGGGTGTGACAGGTGTGCGCTCGCGCTGGGTCTGCGTTGCGGGTGGCGTCATTCTCCTGTTGCTTGGCCTCACGCCGAAACTGGCACAGCTGGTGGAATCCGTCCCGACCTTTGTGCTGGGCGGCGCGGGGATCGTGATGTTCGGCATGGTCGCTGCAACCGGGATCCGCATTCTGGCGGCCGTGGACTTCATCAACAACCGTAACAACCTGTTCATCGTGGCCATCTCGGTCGGCTTTGGCATGATCCCGCTGGTCGCGCCGAAATTCTTCCACAAGATGCCTGATGCTCTGGCGCCCCTGCTTCATTCGGGCATTCTGCTGGCCGCTATCGCAGCAGTCATCCTGAACGCCTATTTCAACGGCACCTCTGCCTCCGATGCCGAGGAACAGGCGGCTGAGACCAGCAAGGCTTTTGACGGCGGTCACTGAGAGTTGAGCGGGCGGGCCTTCGGGCTCGCCCCTTACCTGCCGAAGGGCAGAGACATTAGAATTTTACTTTGGCAGGATTCATGCAATCTTCCCGGCCACAAACAAAGTGGCCCCTAGGAAGGATTGGCATATGAAGCCGCAAGAACCGTGGATTGGAAAGCGCGCCCGCATCGGAGTGGTGATTCCCTCCACCAATATTGGCGTCGAATATGACTGCCAACAAATCATCCCCCCCGGCGTATCGTGGCATTTTGCCCGTTTTTTCGTCAGTCAGCCGGATTTGTCGAGCGACAATATGTTCCTCGCTTTCGTGGAGGCCATCCGCGAAACGATCCCCTATGCCATGCGCGACATCATGACCTGCGAGCCAAGCTACATCATGATGGGCATGTCCGCGGAGACATTCTGGGGCGGTTTGGAAGGCAATGTGGAATTTGAAGCGCGCCTGCGTGACATGATCGGCCCTCAGATGGGCCTCACCAGCGGCGCTGCTGCGCTCAAGTCTGCAATCGACTGTTTTGGAGCCAAGACGGTTGCTGCGCTCACCCCTTATCAGTCGGTGGGGGACGAACAGGTCCATCGCTTTCTGGAAGAGTCGGGCTACAATGTCACGAAGGTGATTGGCCTGAAATGCGATAGCGCGACTTCAATCGCACATACGCCACCGCGAGAGGTCATCGACACGGTGATCAAGGAGCTTGATGGCTCCAATGTGGACTGCATCGTGCAGGCCGGCACCAATCTGTCCGCACTCGACATCTTCCCCACTTTGGAAAAGCAACTCGGCAAGCCCATCATCCCGATCAATGTCGCAACCATCTGGCACGCGCTGCGTGCGCAGGGCGTCAATGACAAGATCTTCGGCAAAGGCTGGCTGCTGGAGCGCTTCTGATAGCGCTTCTTCAACAGGTGAATCAAACGAATGATGACAGATAAGCGCATTCTGATTTCTGGCGCAGGCCCGGTTGGCTACACAACTGCGCTCAATCTCGCACGCTACGGCATTCCCTTCACCTTGCTTGAAGCGGGTGCCGAGATTTTCGAAGACCCGCGTGCAGGCACGATCCATCCGCCGACCCTCGAAATGTTCGAGGAGAGCGGCGTCACACAGAAAATGCTCGAACAGGGCTATCTCGTCCCCAATTACCACTACAGGGATCGCAAACTGGGCGTGATCGCGGACTTTCCGCTGAGCGTGCTCAAGAATGATACGCGTCACCCCTATCGCATCATGCTCGAGCAGCACAAGCTCTCGCATATTCTGCGCGAACAGTTGAAAGCCTATTCGAACTACGAGATCCTCAACAACCACCGCGTTGCACGCGTCTCTCAGGATGCGGATGGCGTGACTGTTGTTGCTGATACACCAGAAGGTGAAAAGACCTTCCGCGGCACCTGGCTGATTGGCTGCGACGGCGGACGCAGTCAGGTGCGCAAGAGCATGAATGTGAAGTTCGAGGGCTTCACATGGGAAGAGCGCTTCCTTGTCTTGAGCACGCGCTATGACTTCGGCCAGCATGGTTTCGCATTGACGAATTACATCGCTGACCCCGAGGAATGGTGCGCCCTGTTCAAGGTGCCGGGCTATGATGGCAAGGGCCTTTGGCGCATTCTCTTCCCCGCAGAAGACGGCGCGACGCAGGAAGAGCTGTTCGACGAGGCCTCCATTCAGCGCCGCATTCAAGGCTTCCATGCCAAGGATGGCACCTATGAGATTTACCACCGCAATCTCTATGAAGTGCATCAACGCGTGGCCTCTTGCTACCGCGATGGGCGCTGCCTGCTGGCTGGTGATGCAGCCCATATCAACAATCCGCTAGGCGGCATGGGCATGAATTTCGGCCTGCATGACAGCTTCAATCTGACGGAGAAGCTGGCGAGGATCTGGCATGAGGGCGCGAGCCACGATCTGCTGGATCTCTATGATCGCCAGCGTCGCACGGTTGCGCAGGAATATCTCCAGCGCCAGACTATCGAGAACAAGAAAAACATCGAACAAAAGGACCCGGCTGCCCGCGCGCAGTTCTATGAAGAGCTTCGCGGTATTCTGGCCGACCCCGACAAGCTGCACAGCTACCTGTTGCGTGTGGCGATGATTGAGGGCATACGGCGTTCGAACTCGATCACCTGAAACGAGTAAACCAATAACCGGAGGGGCCATTCATGGCATTGAAACTCGCAGTTCCTGACCTGATCTCGAATTCCTATTTCACCGCAGTCGCGGCGATTGATCTTGGCCTCTTCAAGAAAGAAGGCCTTGATGTCGAGCTTGAGCTGATCTTCCCCGTCAACAAGACGCTTGAAGTGCTGCGTGATGGCGGCCTCGATTTCGTTGGCGGCTCTGCGCATTCGGTGCCCTTCGCCTTCCCGGAATGGAAGGGCGGCAAGCTGCTGGGTTCACTGGCGCAGAACATGTATTGGTTCCTCGTTCTTCGCAAAGACCTGAAGGCGAAGAAGGGCGACATCAATGCCATCAAGGGCCTCAGCATTGGCGCGGCTCCCCTTGTCGAGCTTGGCCTGAAGCGCCTCCTCACCGAGAGCGGCATTGATCCTGAGAAGGATGTGAAGATCGGCCCTGTGCCCGGCGCCTTCCTTGGCGAAAACAAGAATTTCGGTGTTGCTGCCGCCAAGGCTCTGGGTGCTGGCATGATTGACGGCTTCTGGGCCAATGGCATGGGCGCCGAAGTGGCCGTCACCAGCGGCTATGGCGACATCATCATTGATGCGCGCCGTGGCGATGGTCCACCCAAGGCAATCAATTATACAATGCCCGCACTCATCACCTCTGACGCTGTGATCAACCGCGATCCTGAAGTGGCTGCCGCTGCCGTGCGCGCACTTGTGGCAACGCAAAAGGCCATCAAGACTGACATCAAGCTCGCTACCGAAGTCGGCAAGAAGCGCTTCCCTGAGTCAGAAGCAGCACTCATTGCCCAGGTCGTCGAGCGCGATCTGCCCTTCTACAGTGCGCATATCAGCCGGGAATTTGTTGCAGGCATGCTCGAATTCCAGCAGCACATGGGTCTCATCAAGGCTCCTGTAGCCTATGAAGATGTGGTCGCCACGCAATTCTCGCATCTGTGGGACAAGTAAGGACCGGTCATGAGCGATCTTGAAATCTACAAAAAGCAAGGCTTCGGCGCGAGTTCAGGTTTCGGCCAGCGGCCGGCCCTGCTGATCGTGGATTTCATCAATGGCTTTGCCGATCCGAAATATTTTGGTGGCGGGAATATTCCCGCCGCCATCGACAATACGAAAGTTCTGCTGGACGCGGCGCGCAAGCATAAAATCCCCGTTTGCTACACGCGACAGTTTTACGAGAAAGACGGTTCTGATCACGGCGTCTTCAATCTCAAGGCGCCCAATCTCGGCATCCTGACGGATGAACATCCCTCAAGCCATGTGGTTGAAAAGCTGAAACCACAGACCGGCGAATATGTGCTGCGCAAACTCGCACCCTCCGCCTTTTTCTGCACCGATCTTGTCAATTGGCTCGCCTTCCGCAGCGTTGACACCGTCATCGTCACAGGCTGCACGACATCAGGCTGCGTGCGTGCAAGCGTGGTGGACTCGATGAGCTATAATTTCCGCACCATTGTTGCGACGGATTGCGTGGGTGATCGCGCCAGCGCGCCCCATGAGGCCAATCTTTTCGATATGGGCCAGAAATATGCGGATCTGCATGAGTCTGGCTATATCATCGACTGGCTCTCAAAGCGGTAGAGCCGTCGCATATTTGACCTGATCGAGAGCAAAGCTCGACTCGATGGATGAGATGCCTTCGAGCCGCGTCAGTTTTTGCTTGATGAAACGCTCATAAGCAGACAAGTCAGAGACAACCACGCGCAACAAATAGTCGCGATGGCCGGTCATCAGATAACATTCCATCACCTCGCTCCAGGCCGCGACTGCTTTGGCAAACCGCTCCAGATCTTCTTCCCGCTGCCGTGCGAGCTTGATCGACACAAAGACGCTTACGGGCAAACCGACCGCGCGTTGATCAATCGTGACGCCATAGCGCGTGATGATGCCCCGCTCTTCCAGCATCTTGATTCGCCTGTGACAGGGCGAGGGCGAGAGACCCACCTTCTCGGAAATTTCCTGCATGGTGAGGCGACTGTCCTGCTGGAGCAGGGACAGAATTTTGCGGTCGATGGCGTCCAATTCCGTCATTGGATAAACATTCCAAATAAGTTCTTTTCACGCAGATTATATCCTAAAATAGCCCATCCAGAAGGGACAAATTTGGAATTTTTAGCCCCGCTGTCTCCTATAGCTTGTGCAGGAACGCCGGGTGATTCCGGCCATGAACCATTGGGAGCCTGACCGTGAGCGGACCTCTGTCCAACCTGCGCGTGATCGAATTGGGAACGCTGATTGCAGCCCCCTTCGCCTCACGTCTTCTGGCGGAGTTTGGGGCTGACGTGATCAAGGTTGAGCCACCGCAAGGAGGCGACCCTTTGCGCACATGGCGCAAGATGCACAAGGACACATCGATCTGGTGGTATCTGCAGTCGCGCAACAAGCGTTCGATTGCCATTGATCTGCGCCAGAGCGAAGGACAGGACGTCGTCCGCCGTCTCGTCAAGGATGCGGATGTGGTGATCGAGAATTTCCGACCCGGAACTTTGGAACGCTGGGGCATTGGTTGGGAGCAACTCTCCGCTATCAATCCCAATCTCACCATGGTGCGCATTTCAGGCTATGGACAGACAGGCCCATCTGCCCATCGTCCGGGCTTCGGCGCGATTGGCGAAGCCATGGGCGGCTTGCGCTACACAACGGGCGAACCCAACTCACCGCCCTCGCGCATGGGTGTGAGTATTGGTGACTCCATTGCCTCCCTTCATGCCGTCTTTGGCGCGCTGATGAGCGTGCTCAATGTAAAGACCAATGGTGGCAAGGGCCAGGTTGTTGATGTCTCGCTTTGCGAAAGCGTCTTTAACATGATGGAGTCGCTGATCCCGGAATATGACCTCTTCGGCTTCGTGCGCGAACGCACAGGCGGCGCCCTGCCGGGCATCTGCCCGTCCAATACCTATCGCACACAGGATGGGAAATTTGTTGTGGTCGCCGGTAATAGTGATTCCATCTTCAAGCGTCTGATGACCGCCATCGGGCGTGAAGACATGGCCAATGATCCCGCCCTTGCCAATAATGAAGGCCGTGTCAAACAAACTGCGCGCATTGACGATGCGATCTCCGCTTATACGACACAGCATCCGCTCAAACATATCCTCGGCATTCTCGATGGCGCAGAAGTGCCCGTCAGCCCGATCTATTCCGCAGCCGACATTGTGGAAGATGAACATTTTCAGGCGCGCGAGATGATTGTGACGGAAACCTTGCCAGATGGCACCAAGGTGAAAATGCCCGGCATTTTCCCACGCCTCACCGCAACACCCGGCACACGCAAATGGCTCGGCCCATCACTGGGTGAACATACACAGGACATTCTCGCCAGCGCAGGCTATCAGCCGCAGGAGATCGAAGCCCTGCGCAGCAAAAAGGCCGTTGGATGAGCATGAACAGAGTCGAGATTTTCGAAGTTGTCGCGCGTGATGGCCTGCAAAACGAAGCGCGTTTCGTAGAGACTGCCGACAAGATCAAGCTGATTGATGCCCTGTCTCAGACAGGTCTTGCCAAGATTGAAGCAACCGCTTTCGTCTCACCCAAGGCCGTCCCCAATATGCGCGATGCCACAGAGGTCATGGCCGGCATCAAACGCGCGCCCGGCGTCATCTATTCAGCGCTTGTCCCCAATCTGCGCGGCGCAGAGGCCGCGATTGCCAGCGGTGTGCAGGAGGTCAATCTCGTTTTCTCCGCAAGCGAGAGCCATAACAAGGCCAATGTGCGAATGAGCTGCGAAGAGTCACTGACAGCACTCAGCACCATCATCAGCACATGCAAGGCGGCGGGCCTGCCCGCCAATGTCAGCATCGCCACCAGCTTTGGCTGCCCCTTCGAAGGCATCATGCCGGCAGCACGTGTACTTGGCTTTATACAAAGCTGCACCGAAATGGGTGTGAGCCAGATCACGCTGGCCGACACGACCGGCATGGCCAACCCCGCTCAGGTTGAGGCGCTTGTCAGCCAAACACGCAAGCGCTTCCCCGACCTCGCGCTGACCTTACATTTCCACGACACGCGCGGCATGGGGCTCGCCAATGTCTATGCGGCCTATCACGCCGGCGCACGACGATTTGATGCATCGCTTGGCGGTATTGGGGGCTGCCCCTTTGCGCCCGGCGCCACCGGCAATATTTGCACGGAAGATACCGTTCACATGTTCGAGCAAATGGGCGTTGAGACCGGTGTGAACTTGCCAAAGCTTCTGGAAATCGCCAAAACTCTGCCCGCGCTGGTTGGTCATGACACCTTCGGTTCGGTCCTCAAGGCGGGTCGCTCCTGCGATTTGCATCCGATGCCGAAGTAAGGCCTCAGCGCAAAGGGCCGAACTCACGGCCAATGCAGGAGGCAACATGCCCAAGGGCTATATTATCGCGCGCGTGACCGTGAATGATCCTGACACCTATGCGCTTTACGCAGCAGGTTCGACAGCCGCCATCAAGAAATATGGCGCGCGTGTGCTTGTGCGCGGTGGCAAGCATGAGGCACTCGAAGGCACAGCGCGCCCTCGCAATGTCGTGCTGGAATTCGACAGCTATGAACAGGCCAAGGCCTATTACGATTCGCCTGAATATCAGGCAGCGCGTGCCCATCGCATAGGCGTGAGCGAGGGTGAATTCTTGCTCGTCGAAGGTTTCGACGGCCCACAGCCCAAAGACAGCTGACAGACTGAACCATGATGGGCTCCCTGCCTGAGCGGCACGGAGCCTGCATAAGAAGATCAGACCCATTATTGGTCCTGGAGGGAGTTATCGCATGAACTTGTCTCTTCGCGCTTTCACGCGGCGATCTTTGAATGTGCTGGCTGTGGCGGGCATCGCTACGCTGGCTGGCGTGACCGCATCTTCATCGGCGCTTGCACAGGCATGGCCTGCACGTCCCGTGACCATCGTGGTGCCCTTCCCTGCGGGCGGCAATACCGACACCATGGCGCGTCTGGCGGCTGAGTATTTGTCCACCAAGCTCGGTCAGCAATTCGTTGTCGAAAACCGTCCGACAGGCGGCGGCGTGGTTGCAGCAGCGCAGGTCGCCAAAGGTCCGGCAGATGGCTACACGCTGTTCTTCGCATCAGCTGGTCAGACCGTCATTCTGCCGATGATGCAGAAGGTCAATTACGATCCTGAAACCGAATTCACGCCCGTCAGCATTCTGGGCACTGGCCCCTTCGTGCTGGGCGTGCGCGCAACACTCCCCGTCAACAACTTCGCTGAGTTCCTCGACTATGCGAAGAAGCAGAAAGATGGGCTCAATGTTGCCTCTCCGGGTCAGGGTTCAATCGGCCATCTCTCCGCTGGCCTGCTCGCCAAGCGCGCCGGCTTCAACATCGTCTATGTGCCCTATCAAGGCGGCGGACCGGCGATGAATGCGCTGCTCAATCACGATGTGGACTTCTACTTCGGCAATGCATCAGAATTGCTGCAACATGCTGATGGTGGCCGCATCAAGATCCTCGCCGTTTCCACGCAGGATCGCATGAAGCAGCTGCCCAACACGCCGCCAGTCGCCTCGGCCTATCCTGGCTTTTCAACTTCTTCCTGGAATGGCTTCCTCGTTGCCAAGGGCACACCGCCTGAGATCGTCAAGAAGCTGATGGAAGAAACCATCGCCGCAAGCAAGGACCCCAAGATCGCCTCGCGTCTTGAGGCTCTGGGCATCCGCCCCATCGGCTCCACCTCGGAAGAGATGGCCAAGATCATGGCAGCTGAGCGCCCCGTCTATAAGGAGGCTATCGAAGCAGCTGGTCTCATGCAGTCAAAGAAGGCTCAGTAAAGATCGCTCACCCGCAAAACGAAGCCCGCCGCATCATGCGGCGGGCTTTTTGATTTCGTCACGTGCAAAAGATCAGGCGAGACCTTCCATCTTGATTGCCTTCTCAACAGCTGGACGCGCGCGCATACGCTGATAATGGGCTGCGAGGTTGGGCGGCAATTCTTCCTTGAGGCGATTAACCTTCCAATATTCGAGATAGAACAGCGCATAATCAGCGATTGAAGGCTGTGCGCCGCCAAGATAGTCCTTGCCTGCAATCTCCTCATTGAAGCGCGCAAGGCCCTTGTCATAAACAGCGCGCCCCTTCTCGCGAATGACCGGGAAGTCCGCTTCATTGGGCGCAAAATGCTGTGGCATCCACATGCGCGTGAAACCCTGCATATGCAGGCTCGCCACAATATAATCGACAGCCTCCAGCGTGCGGGCCATCCCCTCCGGATCGCTGGGGAGCAGCTTCTTGTCGGGGTTGGTTAGGGCAAGCCAGGTCGCGATTGCAGGCCATTCCGTCAGCAGGCTGCCATCTTCGCGCTTCAGCGCGGGCACTTTGGCCTTCGGATTCACGGCCAGATATTCGGGCTTGTGCTGCATGCCCTTGGTCAGATCAACAAGAACCAGCTCATAGGGCTTGCCGATTTCTTCAAGCAGCAGATGAATGCCCAGCGAGCAGGTGCCGGGTGAATGGAACAGCGTGAACATACAGATCTCCGAGTGAAACATGCCAGAGAAGGAAGACGGTGCAAGGCTAGTGCACCATCTTCCGTTTGGCGATAGCGAAAATCAGTTGGATGACTTGATGCCAGCCGCCTTGATGATGCCTGTCCATTTTACAATCTCAGCCGAGACGAATTTCTTGAACTCATCCGTTGAGGTGCTCCAGGGCTCCACACCGATTTCGGTGAGCCTCTTCTGAATGTCAGGATCGGCAATCACTGCCCGTGTTTCACGGTTCAGGCGATCAACAATCGCCTTGGGCGTGCCCTTGGGTGCGGCCAGACCGAACCATGCATAGGACTCGTAATTTTGCACGCCCTCTTCTGCCATGGTGGGTACATTGGGCAGCGAGCGGCTGCGCGTCTTCGTGGTGACTGCAAGCGGCAATACTTGCTTGGCTTGCAGCTGAGCCGCGACATTGGGGATGAGCTGGAAGCTGACAGGCACGTCGCCCGAAATCAGATCCACCGCAATCTGGTTACCGGAGCTGTAGGGCACATGCGTCATGCGCGTGCCAGCTGCGATGTCGAAATAAGCCCCGGCCAGATGCTGCGAAGAGCCGATGCCAACGGATGAATACGAGATCCGGTCAGGCCGCGCTTTCACAAAGGCGATGAATTCCTGCACATTCTTCACTGGCACTTTGGTCGGGTTCACAACCAGCACATTGACCAACGTGCCGACCGGCGAGATGAACTCGAAATCTGTCTCAGGGTCATAGGGCAGCTTATCCATCACCCGATTGATGACGAAGGGGCCGGGCGCTGCAAAGACGAGAGAATAACCATCGGGATCTGCCTTGGCGATGATGGCAGTTCCCGTGTTGCCGCCTGCACCGGCGCGGTTTTCAACCAGCACGCGCTGACCAAGGCGCTCACCAAGCTTGTCGGCCACAATACGCGCAATGGTGTCGCTGGCGCTGCCGGCCCCAAAGGGCATCATCAGCTTGATGGGACGGTCGGGATAGGTCTGCGCATTGACTTGGGCACAGGTCGCCACGGCAGCGACTGCCAGCGCGGACAGAAATTTCAGCATTCTCGTCTCCCCATCTCTGCGGGCGGCTTCAAGGCCGGCCCCTGAGTAAACAATAGTTTTTTTACATCGACTTGTCAGGTCACGATGCGGCCATTGGCAAGCCTGCCCCCGCGCCATAGGATCGCGGCCATGACAAAGAGAAACGCCCCCATCACGAGCCTGCGCGACTGGCTCGATCGCCTCGCTGAAACCGGCCGCCTTGCCCGCATCCGCGACAATATCTCACTCACACATGAGCTCGCTGCCATCGCAAAAAAATTCGATGGTCAACAGGCCAGCTTTTTCCCGCGCCCAGGAGGCCACCAGATGCCCGTCATCTCCGGGCTGACCTCTGACCGCGCTTGGGTTGCGGAGGCCATTGGCGTGGCTCCTGAGGCCGTTCTGGACCGTTTCCAGCAAGCGGTTCGCGCTCCCCTCCCATGGCGCGAGGTGACCGAGGCGCCCGCGCAGGAGGTGACGCATCGTCAACCCGATCTGACAAAACATCTGCCAATTCCCACCCATAATGAGCATGACAGTGGCCCCTATATCACTGCGGGCCTGCTCATCAGCCGCAATCCCAAAAGCGGCGTGCAAAATGTCGCCATCCATCGTTTGCAAGTCTCCGGGCCGGATCGGCTGGGAGCCTTGCTGTTGCCGCGCCAAACCCTGGCCTATCAGCAAGCCGCGGAAGAGGCGGGCAAGGATCTGCCCATCGCCATCGTCATTGGCATTGATCCGCTTACATTGCTCGCCTCACAGGCCATCAGCCCCTCTGATCAGGATGAGCTTGAAATTGCCGGCGCGCTGCATGGCGAGCCTTTGCGTGTCGTCAAATGCATCACCAATGATCTGCGCGTGCCTGCGGACGCAGAAATCGTCATTGAAGGCCGCTTGCTGGCGAAGGAACGCGCAGCTGAAGGGCCTTTTGGTGAATTCCCGCAATATTACGGAGAACGCGCCAATCGCCATGTGATTGCGATTGATTGCATCACCCACCGCAAGGACGCGATGTTCCATACGATTGTTGGTGGCGGGCTTGAGCATCTGCTGCTCGGCGGCATCCCACGCGAAGCGACTCTGCGCGATGCTTTGCAGCGCAGTTTCCCCAATGTGACTGATGTGCATCTCTCACGCGGCGGTGTGTGCCGCTATCATCTTTATGTGCAGATGAAGAAACGCCATGAGGGTGAGGCCAAAAATGTCATCTTCGCCGCATTCGCTGCGCATTATGACATCAAGCAAGTCATCGTCGTGGATGAAGATGTCGATGTCCATCAACCATCAGAGGTCGAATGGGCGGTTGCCACGCGTTTTCAGGCTGATCGCGACCTCGTGGTGACAGGACATGCCCTTGGCTCCAAGCTTGACCCATCAACGGATGATGGTGTTGGCGCGAAAATGGGACTTGATGCGACAAAGCCGATCGCTGCACCTGAAATGCGCTTCCTGCGTATTCGTGTTCCGGGCGAGCATGATGTGGACCCGGCAGAGGTGGTCAAAGGCTCGACCTGGCGCTGATCAGGGTGCCAGCCATTGCTTGTGACATTGCCCGTCGCGCCATTCAAACAAGGCGCGGCGGTGCCCTTCATGATGCAGATAAAGCCATTCAAGCTTTTGCACCTCAATCGTCACGACACTGAAATGTTCAAGCCCCGTTGAACCACGAAT
>JACCED010920514.1_pt1 | contig 15463 bp, 13 predicted proteins | sample 7455021 | NCBI WGS metagenome assembly JACCED01 (sample SAMN15323456, study PRJNA562643) | freshwater metagenome | isolation source: river surface water | place: USA:Blue River Watershed | collected 2017-08-19 | reverse complement strand
GGCCAGGTGCCCACTGCGGCGATTGGCCTCGATGCTTTCCAGGAGTGCGACACCGTGGGCATTACCCGCCCCATCGTCAAGCACAACTTCCTGGTCAAGGACGTTCGGCAAATGGCCGACGTGATGCGCAAGGCCTTCCACATCGCCCGCTCCGGCCGCCCCGGCCCTGTGGTGGTGGATATTCCGAAGGACGTCTCCTTCAACAAGACGGCCTGGACCGGTTACCCCGAATCCGTCGAGATGCGTTCCTACAACCCCGTGCGCAAGGGGCATAGCGGACAGATTCGCAAGGCCCTGCAACTCCTCATGGCGGCCAAGCGGCCTTACATCTACACCGGCGGCGGGGTCATCCTTGGCGATGCCACCGCAGAGTTGCGTGAGCTGGCCGACCTGCTGGGCTACCCCTGCACCAACACGCTGATGGGGTTGGGCGCGATCAAGGGCAGCGACCCTCGGTTCCTGGGAATGCTTGGCATGCACGGCACGCTGGAAGCCAACAACGCAATGCAGAACTGCGATGTGCTGCTGGCTGTCGGTGCCCGTTTCGACGACCGCGTGATTGGCAACCCCAAGCACTTCGCCCAGAACGAACGCAAGATCGTTCATATCGACGTCGATCCTTCCAGCATCTCCAAGCGGGTCAAGGTCGATATTCCCATCGTGGGCGATGTGAAAGAGGTCCTGGCTGAGCTCATCGCCATGCTCAAGGAGTCTGGCGCGAAGCCCGACGCCGCGGCCCTGGCCGGCTGGTGGGAGACCATCGAAGGTTGGCGCAAGCGGGACTGCCTGCGCTATGACCGCGGCAACCAGGATGTCATCAAGCCTCAGTACGTGATCGAGACCCTCTCGGCCATGACCCGGGGTGTCGATACCTACATCACTTCCGACGTCGGTCAGCACCAGATGTGGGCTGCTCAGTACTACAAGTTCGACGAGCCACGTCGCTGGATCAACTCAGGCGGTTTGGGCACCATGGGCGTGGGCATCCCCTATGCGATGGGTATCAAGTTGGCCAAGCCCGAGTCCGAGGTCTACTGCGTCACTGGCGAGGGCTCTGTCCAGATGTGCATCCAGGAACTGTCGACCTGCCTGCAGTACAACACGCCGATCAAGGTGCTGGCGCTGAACAATCGCTACCTCGGGATGGTGCGCCAATGGCAGGAGCTCGACTACGAGGGACGCTACAGCCACAGCTACATGGACGCGCTGCCCAATTTCGTGAAGCTGGCTGAGGCCTACGGCCACGTGGGCATGCTGATCGAGCATCCCCGCGATGTGGAGCCCGCCTTGCGCGAGGCGCGCAAGCTCAAGGACCGCACCGTGTTCATGGACTTCCGCACGGACCCTACAGAAAACGTGTTCCCGATGGTCCAGGCCGGCAAGGGCATCACAGAAATGCTGCTGGGGTCTGAAGATCTCTGAGGCCGCCTACCCTTTTCCTAACCCTGAACGAATCTATTGACCGCCGAGCCCGCGCATTACCGTGCGCGGGGGAGGGCGGCAAAAAGAGGAGTCGAAAAAAATGAAACACATCATCGCAGTGCTGCTCGAAAACGAGCCTGGCGCCTTGTCCCGCGTCGTGGGCCTTTTTTCTGCCCGCGGCTACAACATTGAGTCGCTGAACGTCGCGCCCACCGAGGACCCCTCCCTCTCGCGCATGACCATCCAGACCCACGGGTCGGACGATGTGATCGAGCAGATCACCAAGCACCTCAACCGTCTTATCGAAGTAGTCAAGGTGGTTGATCTGACCGAGGGGGCCTATACCGAGCGCGAGTTGATGCTGGTCAAGGTGCGTGCTGTAGGCAAAGAGCGCGAGGAAATGAAGCGCATGGCGGACATCTTCCGCGGCCGCATCATCGACGTCACCGAGAAGAGCTACACCGTCGAGCTCACCGGCGACCAATCCAAGAACGACGCCTTCCTCGAGGCGATTGACCGCACTGCCATTCTTGAGACGGTGCGCACTGGCGGCTGTGGCATCGGCCGCGGTGAGCGCGTCTTGCGCGCCTGATCCAGGCTACCTATTTCCTTCCAACTAATTTCAACCTGAGAGAAGAACCATGAAAGTTTTTTACGACAAGGACTGTGACCTGAGCCTGATCAAGGGCAAGACTGTGGCCATCATCGGCTATGGCTCTCAAGGGCATGCCCACGCCCAAAACCTGAACGACAGCGGCGTGAAGGTCGTGGTCGGCCTGCGCAAGGGCGGTGCCTCCTGGGACAAGGTTGGCAAGGCCGGCCTCAACGTCATGGAAGTCAACGACGCGGTCAAGGCAGCGAACGTGGTCATGATCTTGCTGCCCGACGAGCAAATCGCCGAGGTCTACAAGAACAACGTCGAGCCCAACATCGCCAAGGGCGCGTCCCTGGCGTTCGCGCACGGCTTCAATGTGCACTACAACCAGGTCGTGCCCCGCGCTGATCTGGATGTTTGGATGGTCGCCCCCAAGGCGCCCGGCCACACCGTGCGCTCCACCTATGCTCAGGGCGGCGGTGTCCCTCACCTCGTGGCCGTGCACCAAGACTGCAGTGGCAAGGCCCGTGACCTGGCCCTGTCCTACGCCATGGCCAACGGTGGCGGCAAGGCCGGCATCATCGAGACCAACTTCAAGGAAGAGACCGAGACCGACCTGTTCGGAGAGCAGGCTGTTCTGTGTGGCGGCGCTGTGGAGCTGATCAAGATGGGTTATGAAACCCTGATCGAGGCTGGCTACGCCCCCGAGATGGCCTACTTCGAGTGCCTGCACGAGCTCAAGCTGATCGTCGACCTGATCTACGAGGGTGGCATTGCCAACATGAACTACTCGATCTCCAACAATGCGGAGTTCGGTGAGTATGTGACTGGCCCCGAGGTGATCAACGAGCAGTCGCGCGCAGCCATGCGCAACGCGCTCAAGCGCATCCAGAATGGTGACTACGCCAAGATGTTCATCCAGGAAGGCCGCCTGAACTACCCGAGCATGACCGCCCGCCGGCGCAACACCGCCGAGCACTCCATCGAGAAGGTGGGTGCCCAACTGCGCGCGATGATGCCCTGGATTGCAAAAAACAAGCTGGTCGACCAGACCCGCAACTGAGCGGTCCCGCCCGTCTCGGCAAGGCCACCTTCGGGTGGCCTTTTTTTCTTCCTTGGTTACACTGCCGCACATGCACGATGGAAACAACAGCCAGCCTCCGGCCGACGCCGAGGCAGCAGTGAGCCCCAGGCGCCCCAAGGGGATCTACGTCCTCCCCAATCTGTTCACCCTGGCCGCGCTCTTTGGCGGCTTCTATGCGGTGGTCATGGCCATGAACGGCCGCTTTGATCTTGCCGCTGCGGGTGTCTTTTCGGCCATGGTGCTCGACAGCCTGGACGGCCGGGTGGCCCGCATGACCAACACCCAGAGTGCTTTCGGGGAGCAGATGGACTCCCTGTCGGACATGGTTTCCTTTGGCGCTGCACCAGCCTTGGTGGCTTACGAGTGGACGCTCAGGGGCTTGGGTCGCTGGGGCTGGATCGCCGCCTTTGTGTATTGCGCCTGCGCGGCCCTGCGGCTGGCCCGATTCAACGTGAACACTGCTGTGGTGGACAAGCGGTACTTCCAGGGGCTGCCATCCCCGGCCGCCGCGGCGTTGCTGACCGGCTTCATTTGGCTGATGAACGAGCAGACGGTGGATCCAGGGCGTGTCTCCTGGGTCACGTTCGGCGTGGCGCTCTTTGCCGGTCTGACCATGGTCACCAATGTGCCGTTCTACAGCTTCAAGGACATCTCGATGAAGCGCAGTGTGCCTTTCGCTGCCATCGTGTTGATTGCGTTGGGCATTGCAGTGATCAATATCGATCCACCCATCGTGCTGTTTTCGCTATTCGTCGTCTACGGCCTCTCAGGCTACTTCGTTTACGCATGGCGCAAGGCAAAGGGGCAGCCGACCAGCGTGATCAGTACCTCCACCGATGAACCCGACGAACAGGGCTTGCATAAGTGATTCGCGCGTGTGATACATTTCGGCCCATGACTCGCTTTGCGCTGGCCCTACTGCTATCCCCCAACGGGCGGAGTAGGTAGCGCGCGCGCGACAACCTCTCACGGCCCGTATGCCACCAGCAGCGGGCCGTTTTACTTGGGGAACTGCTGGGACCTTATCTCGGAAACCTAGGAAACCGCACCATGTCCGACAAGATCATCATTTTCGACACCACCTTGCGTGACGGCGAGCAATCGCCCGGCGCCTCGATGACCCGCGACGAAAAGCTGCGTATTGCCCGCCAGCTCGAGCGCCTGAAGGTCGACGTGATCGAGGCAGGTTTTGCCGCCAGTTCAAACGGCGACTTCGAGGCGGTGCAGGCGATCGCCAATGCGATCAAGGACTCCACCGTTTGCTCGCTGGCCCGCGCCAATGACCGCGATATCGCTCGCTCGGCCGAGGCGCTCAAAGGTGCCAATCGCGCCCGCATCCACACCTTCATCGCCACCTCTCCGCTGCACATGGAAAAGAAGCTGCGGATGTCTCCTGAGCAGGTTTTCGAGCAGGCAGTGCAGGCGGTGCGCTTTGCCCGCAACCTGTGCGCTGACATCGAGTTCTCCGCCGAGGACGGCTCGCGCAGCGAGCTTGACTTTCTTTGCCGGGTGTTCGAAGCGGTCATTCGCGAAGGCGCCACCACCATCAACGTGCCAGACACGGTCGGCTACGCGGTGCCGGAGCAGTATGGCGAGTTCATTCGCACCCTGCGTGAGCGAATTCCCAACTCCGACAAGGCGATCTGGTCGGTCCACTGCCACAACGACTTGGGCATGGCGGTGGCCAATTCCCTGGCCGGGGTGAAGATAGGTGGCGCTCGGCAGATTGAGTGCGCGATCAATGGCCTTGGCGAACGCGCCGGCAACTGCTCGTTCGAGGAGGTGGTGATGTCGCTCAAGACGCGGCGTGACTTCTTCGGCCTGGACGTGGGCATCGATACCCAGCACATCGTTGCAGCCAGCCGCATGGTCAGCCAGACCACCGGCTTCGTGATCCAGCCCAATAAGGCGGTCGTGGGCGCCAATGCCTTCGCGCATGCCTCGGGCATTCACCAAGATGGCGTGCTCAAGGCCCGCGACACTTATGAAATCATGCGTGCCGAGGACGTGGGTTGGAGTGCCAGCAAGATCGTTCTGGGCAAGCTCTCTGGGCGCAATGCCTTCAAGCAGCGCCTGAACGAACTGGGCGTCGAATTGGGGAGCGAGGCTGAGATCAACGCTGCTTTCATTCGATTCAAGGACCTGGCCGACCGAAAGAGCGAGATTTTCGACGAGGACATCCTGGCTCTGGTCAGCGGTGAAGCGGCTGGCAAAAGTGACGAGATGTATGGCTTCGTCTCGCTGGCCCAACATAGCGAAACCGGCGAGCGTCCCCAGGCCCAGGTGGTGTTTACCGTGGCCGGCAGTGAGGTGCACGGGCAGTCCGATGGCAACGGCCCGGTCGATGCCTCGCTCAAGGCGATCGAGAGCCATGTCAAGAGCGGTGCGGAGATGGTGCTGTACTCGGTGAACGCGATCAGCGGGTCGACCGAGAGTCAGGGGGAGGTGACCGTTCGCCTGCAAAACGCAGGCCGCGTGGTCAATGGCGTGGGCTCCGACCCCGACATCGTGGTCGCGTCCGCCAAGGCCTACCTGAGTGCGCTCAACAAGTTACAAAGTAAAGCTGAGCGAGTGGCGGCCCAAGGCTGATGAGGCAAACTATAATTTCGGCAGAGTCTTAGAAATCGCTCCTAACTCATTGAATTTGTGATGTTTTGGGGTTCTAATCGGGTAAAGGTCGTGACCAATTGCACAATCTTTACCTGTTGAGATGCCCCGGAGAATTTCCGCCGGAATCGAGAATGCCCCTGAAGCCCTGCGTCCCTGCTGCTGACCTCTCATTCGCCAGCGTTGCTGGCGGTTCTGCACGTTGGCGGGTGCTGCTGGCGACTCTGTCCCTCGTGTTTGCCGCTTCGGCCCTGGCTCCCTCTGCGAAGGCTGCCACCAACCCAGAAGCAGGTCAGGGCAAGCCCAGCGCCAATTCGGCTAAATCGGCGAAGCCTGCTAAAGCGGCCAAAGCGGCCAAAGCGCCTAACTCTGCCCGCGCGGCTAAAGCTGGCTCCAAAGCTGTTCCCAAGGCGAAGCGCCGGGCCGCAATGGCTGCTTCGCCTGCCCGTCCGTCCTACGGCCAGATCGCTGGCCTGCACGCCACCGCTGACGATCTCGCCCTGAAGTCGAGCGTTGCTTTCGTCATTGACCAGGACACCCAGGAGGTGCTTCTCCAGAAGAACCAGAGCGCGGTGCTGCCCATTGCCTCGCTCACCAAGCTGATGACGGGCACCATCATTTCCGAAGCCAAGTTGCCGATGGACGAGGTGATCACCATCACGCAGGATGACGTGGACACTGAAAAAGGCAGTGGTTCGCGGCTCCACGTCGGGGCTGTGCTCACTCGCGCCGAGGCCATGCACCTGGCCTTGATGTCCAGCGAGAACCGCGCTGCCCATGCGCTGGGCCGGACCTATCCGGGCGGTCTCTCGGCTTTTGTGAGCGCGATGAACAGCAAGGCACGCCAGCTTGGCATGCAGGCCACGACCTACGTCGAACCCACCGGCCTGTCGAGTCGGAACCAGTCCTCTGCCCAGGACCTGGCGATCCTGGTCGCAGCGGCCGCGGTAGATCCGATGCTGCGTGAGTACTCGACTTCCCCCGGCGCCCAGGTGGCTGTCGGCAAACGTGTCCTTCAGTACAACAACACCAATCGCCTGGTGAAGAATCCCGACTGGGATATCGGCTTGCAAAAGACCGGGTACATCTCCGAGGCTGGCCAGTGCCTCGTGATGCAGGCCCGTATCGCGGGTCGCAAGCTCATCATGGTTTTTCTCGACTCTGCAGGAAAGCTCAGTCGTCTTGGCGATGCAGAGCGCGTCCGACGCTGGGTCGAGCAAAACGCTGGCAGCCTGAGCCCCGCGGGCGCCGTACCGATGCGCACCAGCACCACCCTTTCTGGCTCCAAAGGCTGATCGGGTACGCATTGGCTTCCAGCTGTCCGCTGGGCGCGCACAAAAACGGCTCCTACGGGGGCCGTTTTTCTTGAGGCACTTGCCCCAGCAATGCCACGCCGCTCGGGGTGCCCCTAGGCGACTTCCTGATGGTGGCCGAGAGCGGCAGATATCTCGGCCGCTGTGGCCTGCAGGCGGATCAGCCAGGCCTCATCCAGCCGGTCGGCTGGCGCCGATATGGACAGGCCGGCCACCAGACGGTCCTGGTCGTCGTAGATGCCGGCCGCCATGCAGCGCACACCCAACTCCAATTCCTCGTTGTCCCGGGCGAAACCGTGTTGCCGGGCCTTGTACAACTCCCGCTCGAGCACGGACAGTTGGGTGATGCTGTTGCGTGTGTGTCCGGCCAGACCGGTCCGGGTGGCGTAGGCGCGCACCCGTGGCGCGTCGTCGGCAGCCAGAAACAGTTTGCCGGTGGAGGTCAGGTGCAGGGGCGCCCGGGCGCCGATGGCACGCACCACCTGCATTCCGGAGCGCTCGCTGTAGGCCCGTTCGATATAAACGATCTCGTCCCCTTGCCGCATGGAGAGGTTCACCGGCTGCTGGATCTGCTTGTGCAACTCCCGCATCGGCAGCAGGGCGGCGTCGCGCACATTCAGCCGGCCTTTGACCAGATTACCCAGCTCTAGCAGGCGCATGCCCAGGCGATAGCTGCCTGGCTCCGGTCGGTCGACGAAGCGACCCAGGGTCAGGTCATTGAGGATGCGGTGGGTTGTGGAGGGGTGCAGCCCGGTGCGCTCACTGATTTCCTTGAGCTGCATCGAGTCCTCTCGTGAGGCCAGCACGTCAATCAGAGCGAACATCCGCTCGATCACCTGGATGGTTGGCTTGGGTGCAGCACCGCCTGCGGTCTTTTTCATGGGCATCCCTTCTGGGGCCCCATTTTACTTGATGAAATATTCGCCGCTCTCACCCCGGTGCAGCGGCCGCCTTGCCGAACTCGGCGGGGTCGACCCACTGCCCTTCGTCCAGCACTTCGTACGGTCGGAAGCGCGCCTTGTAGTCCATCTTGGGGCTCTCGGCGATCCAGTAGCCCAGGTAGACGCGGGGCAGCCCCAGTTGGCGGGCCTGGGCGATTTGCCAGAGCACGCCGTAGGTGCCGTAACTGGCGCCTGCTTCGGGCTCGTAGAAGGTGTAGACAGCCGACAGGCCGTCGGTCAGCACATCGAGGATCGACACCATGCGCAAGGGACCCGGGCTGCCATCCGGCAGGGTTTCGCGGAACTCCACCAGGCGGGAATTGACCCGACTCTGCAGGAGGAACTGGGTGTATTGGTCGATACTGTCCTGGTCCATACCGCCGCCGCTGTGCCTGCCTGCCTGGTAGCGAAGGTAAAGGTGGTAGTGCTCGGGCATGAAGCACATGCGGAGGACCCGGGCCTGAAGGTTGGCGTGCTGCCGCCAAGCCCGCCGCTGGCTCCGGTCTGGTGTGAATTCGTTGACCCGGACCCGCAGTGCGACACAGGCTCGGCACCCATCGCAATAGGGCCGGTAGGTGAACATGCCGCTGCGTCGGAAACCCCGCGCGACGAGGTCGGAGTAGGCGTCGTTGTGAATCAGGTGGCTCGGGGTCGCCACCTGCGATCGCGCTTGGCGCCCGGGCAGGTAGCTGCAAGGGTAGGGCGCCGTTGCATAGAACTGCAGCGTCTGTAGCGGGAGGTCCTGGAGGTGCGTCACGCGTCCGTCGAAGAAGTCGGGGAGGAATGCAGGAGTTCGCGCCAGTATACGGAGTCAAACTGCCATGACAGCGGCTCGGCGGCAAGCGCTTCGGGCAGCCCCTCTAGGAACTGCGCCCGAGGCACAGGCCGGGCCCCCAGGGACGCCAGGTGCCGAGTCTCTTGCTGGCAGTCGATGCGTGCGACGCCTTGGGCACGGACCAGGGCAACCAGGCCCGCCAGTGCGACCTTGGAGCTGTCCGGCTCGCGGGTGAACATCGACTCGCCGAACACAGCTCGGCCGATCGCGACGCAGTACAGCCCCCCGACGAGCTGTCCCTTGCGCCAGGTCTCGATGCTGTGGGCCAGCCCTGCCCGGTGCAGGGATCGGTAGGCATCGACCATCTCCGGCAGGATCCACGTGCCTGTTTGCCCCTCCCTCGGGCTGTCCGCGCAGGCCTGTATGACTGCATCGAAGGCATGGTCCACGCGCAGCTCGCAGGCTGGGTCGCTGATGAAGTGCTGCAGGGTTTTGCGAAGCGATCGATGGAGCCGGAACTCGGCGGTATGCAGCACCATGCGCGGATCGGTGCTCCACCAGAGAATGGGCTGGCCCTGACTGAACCAAGGGAAGATGCCTTGGCTGTAGGCCTGCCGGAGCGTTTCCGTGTCCAGGTTGCCACCGGCAGCGAGCAGGCCGGGGGCGGGCGCCTGTGGGCCCCAGGCCTGCGCTGGGTCCGGAAAGGGCTGTCCCGGCTCCAGCCATGGCAGTGGAGGGGAGCGCCGTGTCATGCGTGCCGCCCCGCGTCCGCGCGGGCAGCGTCCTCGGGCCAGCGCAGCCACTCGACTGTCTCCGGCGCGCCGGGCCAGGCCACGGCGCCGGTCCATGCGCCGCTGTGTTCTTGGACGGCCAAGTGCCAGTGGCCAGGCTCGTATTGGGAAATGGCGCTGCCAAGGAGGCGCGGCGACTCGTCACAGGACACCGACAGCGCAGCCGGCGCAAGCGCCAGCCCGTGGCCACTCGCTTTGAGCAGAGCCTCCTTGCGTACCCAGCAGCGCAGCGCGGCAAGACCGCGCGCTGTCACTGGCAGGGCAGCGATTGCCTGGGTCTCCTCTGGCGACATCTGAGCGGCGAGATCCGCCGCGACCTCCTGCTCCGGTGGAAGCAGTTCGAGATCGACCCCGAGGGGATGCTCCGCGCTGATCGCCACCAGTGCATGGTCCCCGGCGTGGGATAGCGAAAAATGCAACGGCCTGCCAGGTCCAGGCCGCAGCCTGGGCTTGCCGCCGGGATCGCGGCCCAGAAGGATCTGCGCAGGCGGACAGTGCAAGCGATGCGCCAGTACCCGGCGCAAGCCCGCATGCGCGGCCGCATAGCGATGGCGCAAGGTGCTGCTGGCCAGGCGGTCGCAGCGTGCCCGCTCTTGCGAGTCCAGCAGAGCGCAGGCACGGTGGAAGGTGCCGCGGTCCAGTTTGAGATCAAGGTGCCAGATCTGCATGACCACATCTTGGCATGACTCCGGGGCGCAGGCGCTGGGCTATGCCACCGCATGAGCCGGATGGGCCTGCTCGTTTCAGTGTGTGCCAAGACACACTCGCACTGGGCGACATGAAGCGAGCCAGTGACCACCTGGCGGTTTTGAGGCCCATGGCAGCCTCGCGAGCCGCTGGCACGGCAGGGTAGACTGCGGCCGCACGCCATGTCCAGTTCCTCCGCCCTGCGGGTGCTGAGCCTCATCCCGCCGATGACGCAGCTCAACACTCCCTACCCCTCGACCGCCTACCTCACGGGCTTCCTGCGCTCGCGCGCGGTCGAGGCGGCGCAGGCAGATCTGGCTCTGGCACTTGTGCTGCGGCTGTTCAGCCCAGCGGGGCTGGAGGGCTTGTATGCGGCAGCGCAGGCCATGCCCGAGAACACTCGCAGTGCGCCGGTCAATTGCTTCCTGGACCACTATTCCCGCTACGCGAGGACGATCGGTCCGGTGATCACATTCCTCCAAGGGCGTGACGACACCCTGGCACACCGCATCGTCGGTCGCGGCCTGCTGCCGGAGGGGCCTCGCTTTGCATCGCTTGATGTTTATCTTGGCCAGGATGGCGGTAAGGCGGACGGTGAGGAAAGTGCGGGCGACGATGGCCTGGCCTGGGCCTTCGGCGCCCTGGGGACCACCGACCGCGCCCGGCACTTGGCGACGCTGTACCTCAACGACCTGGCTGACGTGATTCGTGACGCGGTGGACCCGCGTTTCGAGTTCGTCCGCTATGCGGAGTCGCTGGCTGCGGCCCAGCCGAGTTTCGAGCCGCTTGCCCAGGCACTGGCCGCGGCGCCCAACCTGCTCGATCGCCTGCTCGCGGAGTTGACCTTGGAGGCGGTCGATACACACCAGCCAGATCTCGTTTTGCTCTCGGTACCGTTCCCGGGCTCCGTCTATGGCGCGCTGCGTATCGCCCAGGCGATCCGTGGCCGACACCCCCAGGTACGCATCGCCTTGGGCGGCGGTTATGTCAACACCGAGTTGCGTGAACTTGCCGAGCCGCGCCTCTTTGACTTTGTCGATTTCGTCACCCTCGACAGCGGTGAAAGGCCTGTGTTGGCCCTCGTGGCGCACCTGCGTGGCGAGCGCGGACGCGAGCGCCTGGTACGGACCTTCGTCCGTGACGACGTCGCCAACGAGGCGGCGCCCGCTGGTGTGGTGCGGTTCGTGAACTGGCCCGAGCCCGACATTCCCTTCGAGGAGGTAGGTACGCCTACCTGGGATGGCTTGCCCATCGACCGATACCTGAGCTTGTTGGACATGCTCAACCCGATGCACCGCCTCTGGAGCGACGGGCGTTGGAACAAGCTCACCGTGGCCCATGGCTGCTACTGGAAGAAGTGCAGTTTCTGCGACGTGAGCCTGGACTACATCAGCCGCTTCGAGACGGCTTCGGCCAGCACCTTGGTCGATCGTATCGAGCGCATCGTCGGGGAGACTGGCCAGACGGGATTTCATTTCGTCGACGAGGCCGCCCCGCCGAAGATGCTCAAGGCCCTGGCCGAGGAGTTGCTGCGCCGGCAACTGCCCATTTCCTGGTGGGGCAACATCCGCTTCGAAAAGACATTCACCCCTGAGTTGAGCGAGTTGCTCGCCGAGAGCGGCTGCATCGCGCTGTCGGGTGGATTGGAGGTGGCTTCCGATCGGCTGCTGGCCCTGATGAAAAAGGGCGTCACGGTGGACCAGGTGGCGAAGGTGACGCGGGGCATGGCCGACGCGGGCATCCTGGTGCACGCCTACCTGATGTACGGCTTCCCGACGCAAACGGTGCAAGACACCGTCGACGCGCTTGAATATGTGCGCCAGTTGTTTGAAAACGGCTGCATTCACAGCGGCTTTTTCCATCGCTTCGTCTGTACTGTCCACTCGCCGGTCGGCAAGGACCCGGCCGCTTATGGCGTGGAGCTGGTGCCACTGCCGCCGGGCAATTTTGCGAAGAACGACATCGGCTTTATTGACCGCACACCGATGCCCAAAGGTGTGGACCACGACCTCCTGGGCCGTGGTCTGAAGAAGGCGATCTACAACTTCATGCACGGAGTGGGCTTGGAGCAGGATGTGCGGGCCTGGTTCGAGCTGCCAAAGGGAACCGTACCGCGGCCGGCTGTGCGCAAGGACCGGATTGCGCGGGCCTTGCTGTGAGGACCTCCTGAGCCCTGCCGCTTTGCTTGCCACAGTGCCCTGGGCGACGGCGCTCGAAACGACTGCCCAAAGCAAAATGCCCCGCACTTTCGTGCGAGGCATCTCGACTTTTTTGGCTCCCCGACCTGGGCTCGAACCAGGGACCTACGGATTAACAGTCCGGCGCTCTACCGACTGAGCTATCGGGGAATAAGCCTCAAATTATAGCCAGAAAAATCGGGGCTCCCTGCAGCCTCCGCCCTGAAACGTCTGAGGCGCAGATGCGCCGTCGCAGGCTCAGTCGAAGACCGGTGACTCCACGCCCAGCACCTTGTGCAGCTTGGGCGATGTGGTGGTGTATTGCAGGTGGATCTTGCCCTTCTCGGGGAAGACAATTGCTGCGGCAGCGAAGGCCGCCAGGGCGCACTCATGGAAGCCCGACAAAATGAGCTTCTTCTTGCCCGGGTAGGTATTGATGTCGCCCACCGCAAAGATACCGGGAACGCTGGTGGAGAACTTCTCGGTGTCGACCACCAATTGCTTGCGTTCGATGGCCAAGCCCCAGTCGGCGATCGGGCCCAGCTTGGGGGAGAGGCCGAAGAAAACCAGCAACACGTCCATCGGCACCACGCGTGTCACACCGTCGGCGCCGGTGACCTTGGCGCCCACCAGGCGGCCCTCCCGCTCTTCGTAGCCGGTGACCTGGCCGACGATGAACTGCATCTCGTACTGCTCACACAGCTCATGCATCTTGGCGACAGATGCGGGCGCGGCCTTGAAGCCGTCGCGGCGGTGCACCAGGATCACGCTTTCTGCCTTGTTCGGGCCTTCGTTGGTGAAGTTGAGTGTCCAGTCGAGTGCAGAGTCGCCGCCCCCGACAATGAGGAGGTTCTTGCCGGCAAAGTCAGCCGGGTTCTTCACGCGATAAAAGAGCTGCCGATCTTCGAAGGCGTCGAGGCCCTCGACCCGCAGTCTGCGCGGCTCAAAGGCGCCCACCCCTGCGGCGATGAAGATGGTCTTGGTGATGAAGCGAGTGCCCTTGCTGGTCTCGACGAAAAAGCGCCCGTCTTCCCGTTTGCTCACCACGTCGACCGTCTGCCCGAGGTGGAAGGTCGCACCAAAAGGCTCGATCTGCTTCATCAGTGCATCGGTGAGCTCCTTGCCAGTGCAGACAGGGATCGCGGGGATGTCGTAGATGGGCTTGTCCGGATACAGCTCGATGGGCTGACCTCCTGGGTAGGCCAGGGAGTCAATCACATGGGCTTTGAGCTCGAGCAGCCCGAGCTCAAAGACTTGGAACAGGCCGACCGGCCCTGCGCCGATGATGACGGCGTCGGTCTCGATCGGGCCGTCGTGGGCGCCGGCGGTGTCAATCACTGCTGGATTTGCGTTGGGATGCATGAAGGCGTGATGCGAGGGAGTCAGCGCACCAGTTCGGAGAGCTTGCCGGCCTTGTCTTTCCACTCGTCGGCGTCGGGCAGGGAGGGCTTGCGCTTGGTGATGCTTTTCCAGCCGGGCGCGCGGGAGAGTTCGGTGTTGAGCTTGACGAAAGGAATCTGGTCGGCTGGCACGTCCTCTTCGGCGTAGATGGCGTTGACCGGGCACTCCGGGATGCACACCGCGCAGTCGATGCACTCGTCCGGGTCGATCACCAGCATGTTCGGCCCTTCGCGAAAGCAGTCCACAGGGCAGACGTCGACGCAATCGGTGTATTTGCAGCGGATGCAGGATTCAGTGACGACGTGGGTCATGGTGAAAAGCGTGTGCCGAACAAAAGTTAGATTTTAACGGGGTCTATTGAGGGAAAAACCCTTTGGGCGATCTGGCTGAAAGGTCAGACAAAGGGCTACAGCGCAGGCCGCGCGAGGGTCCAGTGCCAGCTTGGCAAGAACGCCGCGGCCTCTGGCATTGATGGCGCGAAGGGCGCAAGGTCAGGTCATCGCACCAGAACGGCTCCCGCAGTCTTGTGGCTGGCGGTGTCCACCAGGACCAGGCTTCCGCGCAGGCGCGAGCGGGCAAAGGGCAGGGCGGGCAGTGCTTCCTGGAGCGAGAGCTCGACATGGCCGATCGCATTGGGCTCGAGCTGGCTGGCCTCGGCTTCACGCAGGGTCTGGATGTCCAGGCGGTGCACCACACGGCGAACCTTGGCCTTGACCCAGCGGTGACCGTGAAGTGCCCAGTAAACGCGGCCTGCGACCAGGGGCTCGTCATCCAACCAGGCGACGGTGGCCGAGATCTCCCGCGAGGGCTCGGGCGACTGCGCGCCCTCGGCCAGCAGCCAGTCGCCTCGGGACACGTCGACCTCGCGGTCCAGGACGATGCCAGCACTGTGACCTGCCGCCACCGGGGTCGGGAGACGCACATGGTTCAGGACCTGCGCGATCACCGCTTGCTGCCCAGAGGGCAGCACACGGACCGACTGGCCGACCTCGGGCTGGCCGGTGGCCACCCGGCCCCAAAAGACGCGGCGGCCCTGGGTGGTGTCGGCGCTGGAGGAGAACTTCTCCACCCACTGCACGGGGAAGGCCAGGTCTTCTGAAGTTTCGGCGGCGGTGACATCGAGAGTCTCGAGAAGCGCCAGCAGGGAGGGCCCCTCGTAACCGCACCAGCCCGGCATGGCGGCCACCACGTTGTGGCCCTTGAGGGCGGAGATCGGCACGATCGCCCGCACGGAGACGCCAGCGGCTTGGCCGAAGGCCTTCAGCGCGCCGCGGATATGGGCGAAGGCCAGGGCCGGGTCTGCCACCGCGTCGAGCTTGTTCACCGCAAACACGATGGAGGGAACACGCAGCAGGGGCGCCTGCAGGGTGTGGCTGCTGGGTTGGGGTAGCAAGCCGAGCGGGGCGTCGCGCCAGTCCAGTTTGGTGGCGTCGACGAGAACCACTGCCGCGTCGGCACTGGAGGCCGCTGTCACCATGTTGCGGGTGTATTGCTCGTGGCCCGGAGCGTCGCCGATGATCAACTTGCGTTTGGGAGTGGCGAAATAGCGATAGGCCACATCGATGGTGATGCCCTGCTCGCGCTCGGCCGACAGGCCGTCGGACAGGAGGGCGAGGTCGGTCTAGCCCGACCGGGACACGCTGCCGAGCTGGTCCTGCAGCACGACGCGG
>JACCED010358833.1_pt1 | contig 15466 bp, 14 predicted proteins | sample 7455021 | NCBI WGS metagenome assembly JACCED01 (sample SAMN15323456, study PRJNA562643) | freshwater metagenome | isolation source: river surface water | place: USA:Blue River Watershed | collected 2017-08-19 | reverse complement strand
CTGAACCGGCGAATATTTGCTTCAATTTATCTCTTGAAATTTCAAGATTTAAGTCCTTCTTTATCTTTTGCTTTATTGTCATTATCCCCACATTTTTAAGCAAGTGTCTATACTCCATTATTTTATCGACATGTTCATCAAATTTCTCCCCTTTCGGGCCAGTATTTATATGGACCTTCTTCTTTTCTACCCAGTCCAACTTGCGGTCGCCACCTTGACTACTAACGCTACTGCTCACCCACCCACGAATCTCAATCCCGTCATTATGAACATCGCGATGATGGTCCGCGCAAAGAACAACCAGATTTCCACGATGGTTCTTATGAAAGTAATCAATGTTCCCTGAACAATCCGCGAACTTCTGACTGCTCACGTGATGGACCTCCAAATTGCTTGTAGAATGACATATAGAGCACTCGCTAACATAGACGCTCTCATTATATGCGCTTTTCTTCGATGACACAATCTCGTCCCCGCATTCAACCAACTGCTTCCGCACCTTTGACGCAATCCGCAAAAACTCATCGTTCTCAACAATATGCTCCGCGACTTCGAGACCATACAGCTTCCTCCCGACACCCTCATATATCTTCCTCCCGAACAGGATTTTCCCGTTCTCGATTTGGAGGTCGATATAGAAATGGCGCAACCGCCCTGCGTCCACGCACTCCTGTATTACATCAATCTCGTGTAATTTGTGTAAGTGGGTCGCAAACAGGAAATTCGCCTTTCGCCCGCACAAAATGGAGACCGCGCTACTAACAATTGATACGGCGCTGTCCATTTCGGTCCCGCGACATATTTCATCCCCGAGAATCAACGAGTTCTTATTCGAATACTGTAATATTGTTCTAAGTTCCGTCATTTCAAGGGCGAAACTGCTCAGCCCTCGAAAAATGTTGTCGTTCCCCATAATGCGCGTATAGAGTGTCTTGAATGGTGAATACTCCATATTTTCAGCGGGGACATACATCCCCATCTGCGCCATAATAACGGCCAAACCCACCGCCTTCAATAGCGACGATTTTCCCCCGCCGTTTAGCCCATAGAGAAGCATCCCATCCCCGTTCAAATGGACATCGTTCGGGATATAAAGAGTGTCCTGATTGATTTTCTCAATAATCGGGTGGCGCAACCCGCGAATCGACAGGAAACTGCTCTCCCTCTGGACGATGACAGGCCGGCTATACGCATTCTCCTTAGACACTTTCGCCATGCTAATCGTCATATCAACAGTCGAAATAAAGCGGACCACTTTATCGAAGATGGCCTCGAATGTGCGGTATTCAGCGCAACACCACTCCACGAACTTATCTCGCACCCGATTCTTAATCTCCACTTCCGCCCTCAAAAGGCGCTCGTTCGATTCATTGAGCTCCCTCGCAATAATCCGGCTTATATTGGCCCCCGTCGCCCGTATCTTATCGGCCCCAATCTTCTTTGCGAGGGCCTCTCCGCGCTTAGATGTCGTTTTCAAAAAGTAGCCGTCCCTCTCATTTGATTCCATCTTAACGCAGTCAGTCTTCGCGGGGTCAATCATCCGGCTATAACGAACGGCCTCATCTTCCAAGAATTTGCGCTCAATCTGGATGAGATTCTGGACCTCGTCCAATTCAGGGATGACTCCGCGCTTAAAGAATGATTGGGTTATATCGTTCAAATTGAAGGTCCCCATTATTTCGAGGTCAAACGTGTTGTAAAACTTCTGGTAGAATTCCATGAATCCGCTCCCGTCCATTGCGAAAGTGTCCATGAAATTGTTGTCCTCCATTGAGAAGTCCGTCATTTCGAGTATGGTCTTTATTGCGTCGAGGGAGAACTCGAACGTGGCCATCTCGTGGGGATGTAGGTAGCCGATGCTCATTTTCCGAAAAAAGCGCTCCAAGTCAATGATGGAACCAAGAATCTTATCGTAGCGCAACCAATATTGGCCGGCGATTACTCGGTCCAATATCTCATATTTTTTCGCAAGTATCAGGGGATTTATAATGGGGTTGAGCATCCACGATTTGAGTAAGCGCCGGCCCATCAGGGTTTTCGTCGAATCCAAAATGTTAAAGAGACAGCTTCCCCCACCCATCTCGTCGCGCACGATATTCAGTTGATAGAGCGTATTATTATTAAGGATGAGATGCTTCTTTTCCTGCCACTCCCTCGGCGCTTTCAGGGAGCGGAGGATGCGCTCGTCGTGGTCGAAAATGAAATCGAGTGATAGCATAATTGCCATCGTCGCCATAGGTTGAAATTCCAAGTTCATAGCCTCCAAAGGGGATAATAACGACTTGTTTTCAAAAACGCGAGTGAGTATCTCATTTTGATAAACCACGCGTGAGTAGTCGGGCTTCAATTTGCGAATATAGTATTTCCTGCGGTATAATTCGAGATGACACTCAATATCACGGACTGCCACCTCAAACGCGCGCTCCATATTGATAACGACCTCCTTCGGGTCAATCGATTCCATAAAACGGAATATGTCCTCATATACGGTTTCGAAGTCATTATTGAGGGATTGCGTTTGGAAAAAGATGCCGTCCCCAGTGGTCAAATCGAAGGCGCTCAATCCGGCGACCAGATTCGCCTTCCCGAGCCGGTCCCGCACGACCTCAAAATAGATTGATAGCACATAATTATTAACTGTCTTGTATTCATCAGCGATATACATAGAGGGCGATTGGACCCGCGTCAAACGGCGCTCCGGATTAGGGGGCGCAGTGGTCTGCTCCACATAAACGATGGTCATCCCGCTGGTAATTAGGGCCTTAATGTGTTTTTCGGAGTGGGCGACGGGGACCCCTACCAGCAATGGATTTTTCCGTGAATTCTCCAATATTTTCTTGTTTTTACGGGTCATTGCGATATTCAATATCTCGCTTACGCGCTTTGGTTGTCCGACGCGCTCCTTTTCATTATCCACACCGTATATTTCATAGAATGAGCCATTTTCATAAAATACGATTGTGTCTTTTCCGTATTTCTTTTCAGCTTCTAACTGATAGTTTATATATTCGTCTATCATCGTCATAATTTTCAATATAAATAGCGAAATTCTTTTATATTGTTTTTACGCCTGTTGGTAATCGTCCGTTTTTTTGAATTCATCGATGAGGTTGGTGAACATTTTGTATTGGAGTGGTTTCTCAGAACCGAAAAAAGTTTTTAGTGGGAACTTGAATGGTTTAATATGGATTTTGCGTCGGTATGATTTATATTCAGGACTTTTCATAAAATGATCTATTTTTTCCATGAGTGATTTGTAATTGATATCAAACTGTTTTTTCATATCGGCCTCATAGTGGGGGTTCTCTTTTAATAATTCATCCCAATATTTTTTGAGGAATTTTTCTACATTTGTAAAATTTTTTTCTATTTTGTGCTTATCTAAATATTTACTTTCTTTTATATTATAGTCTTGACTTGATATAATTATCCATCTTAAATAATAATAAAATAATTTATCGCTATTTTTATCGTAATCAATATTTTCATAAAACAGTATAGATTGAATAATATTATATTCTTCTGTTGTTATATTTATATATTGATTATTTAAACGGCATGATTGAATAATTATATAACGATTAATTTCTTCTCGATTTACATTATTATCAAAAATATACGAGAATTTGTTAAAATATGGGATTTTTACAATACTATATTTCTTTTTTTCAAATAATGAATATATTTTAAACATAAATAATAGACCATAATCATCAATAATATTTAAATTTGGAAAATTATAACAAGATAATATTTTTTTATCATCATCATTTAACATAAATAAATTATTCAAGAAAAATTCAGGTGAAGCAAATTTAATTGAATATTTGCTTATATGTTCTAAATTTTTTGGAAGTTTATAAATATTTCGAAATATAGATTTATTTTTTAAAAAATCTTTACTTTGTATTTTAAACATATAATATTATAAAAGAAAAATATTTTATCTGTAAACATAATATATCAGATAGATAAAAAAACTTTATCCCTGACACGCTCCGCAACGACCAGTTCCGCCACACATTGAACAATATGAATATGGAAAAGTTTGTGTTATTATTGATGGCCGATTGTTATCTATAATTTGTTCATTGATTTCGGCTAATCCATCCAATTTTTTTTGATAAATAGAGATTGTATATTTCATCTTTATTCGTGTGCAAACAATAAAAATATATATTGATTTTACCATCAATTTTTATAATTTTCAAAAAATTAAAACATTTTTTTGAACAAATTCCCATCTTTCTCTCAAACCCTGAGGAAAATCAAGTTTTGTAATATTTGGAACGCATCCAATCAATTCTGACCGAGCAATCGCTTGAATCTCTGGATTTTCCAAACGGAGTAGATTTTCAAGAGACATGACTGCGAGTTGGAAAAAATCTGGTTCTACTGCGTTTTTGAGAAGTTCGCACAGGATTTTCGTGAAATACTCTGGTTCTTGTAAGATGAAGGCGATTCCACAAGGTTGTCCTGAAATTTGAGAAATCCAGTGATATATCGCTAACATGGTCTCGCGGTCATTGCTCTCATTGCTAACCATTTTTTTCACTTGTGCGATATCCATGTGTTCAAGGAATGTAGATTCCCACATTGGACAAGCAATTGAAATGCACATCGCAATCGTGTAGTATTTTGGAGCTAATCTCGCGCCCCCACGTTTCGATTTCATGAATTTGATGACAAATTGAATGAGCGTCTCATCAACTAACACCTCTAAATTTTCAGGTGAAAGTGATTTTAAAATCGACTCAAACAGTAATGCGACCTCTCTTGAAAAGTCTTTGTCCATAAAATGGTCAATTATTTTTCGAATCGCGCACACAAGTTCATCTCCAAAAAAATCGTTTTTGTTGTCTATGTTTTGAATTGCATTGTAGAGAACAATGCAAAGATTCTCAATTCGAAATTTTGAAAAATCAACATCGCAATCATTCATCAATGAAAAAATTTCGCGAAGTTGTTCAGGTGTTAAATTTAGCACTCCAAAATTAGAGTTAGCTGATTTGATTATTTGTTTTAATTCTTCTAATGCGGACATTTTTATATACCATAAAAATATATTTTATTTACTATCAATTTTATTTTCATCTCAAAATCTTCAACTCAGTTATAATTCGCGAGTAATAACAATAAATCTTTTATTTATTATATTCAATGAAAACTATATTGATTACAGGAGGTTCCGGTTTAGTTGGTTCTGCTATTCGTAATATATCATTTGATTATTGTAATAAATATAAATTTATTTTTCTTTCCTCGAAAGATTGTGATTTAATAAATTATACGAATACTTTATATACTTTTTCTACTTTTAATCCGGATTATGTTATTCATCTCGCTGCGTGTGTAGGAGGATTATTCAAAAATATGACCTATAAAGTTGATATGTTTGAAAAAAATATTATTATCAATACAAATGTCCTTAAAGTTTGTCATGAAATTAAAGTTAAAAAAGTAATCAGTTGTTTATCTACTTGTATTTTTCCAGATAAAACAACATATCCAATTGATGAAACAATGCTTCATAATGGTCCTCCTCATACTTCGAATGATGCGTATGCTTACGCAAAAAGAATGCTGGAAGTTCAATCACGAGCTTATCAGGAACAATATAATGATAATTTCATTTGTGTCATTCCAACAAATATTTACGGGCCTTTCGATAATTTTAATTTACAAGATTCGCATGTTATTCCAGCACTAATACATAAATGTTATTTATCTAAAAAAAACAATGAACCATTTGTAATCGCAGGTAGTGGAAATCCACTGCGACAATTTATCTACTCCGAAGATTTAGCGAAGCTTATTTTATGGACCTTGGAAAATTATAATCAATTAGAACCAATTATTCTCTCAGTTCCAGAAAGTGATGAAAAATCGATACATTATGTAGCATCATGTATTGCGAAAGAATTTGATTACTGCGACAATATGTCATTTGATAAAGAAAAACCAGATGGTCAATTTAAGAAAACAGCCAATAATTCGAAACTCGCACAATTTTTACCGAATTTTCAATTTACACCGATTGAAAAAGGTATTCATAAATCAGTTGAGTGGTTTATAAAAAATTACGATTCATGTAGAAAATAATTATTCTCTTTAAAAATCTTCAATCAATTCCAATGAGTCTCCCTCATCCGCTTTTCTGTATTCACCGACGCGGTTCTCAAAGAAGTTCGACTTTGGTCGCAAACTTATCAACTCCATAAATTCGAATGGGTTCTCCGTTTTCCAATGGCGCTCATACCCCAATTGAACAATAAGGCGGTCGGCCACGAACTCCAAATATTGGCTCATCAGCTCAGCATTCATACCAATAAGACTACAAGGGAGCGCCTCCAAAATGAACTCTTTCTCGATTTGAAGCGCCTCGTTTACAAGCTCATATATTTCCTCTTGTGTCAACTTGTTCACCAACATTTGATAAAGAGACACAGCGAAATCAGTGTGCATACCCTCATCCCGACTGATTAACTCATTGCTGAATGTCAATCCAGCCATCAGACCCCGCTTCCTCAACCAGAAAATAGCGCAAAAGCTCCCACTGAAAAAGATTCCCTCCACACAAGCGAATGCCACCAACCTTTTTCCAAAATTAGCGTCAGTATCAGATATCCACTTCAAGGCCCAGTCCGCCTTCTTTGCGACAACGGGGACATTCTGCGTCGCCTGAAAGAGGAACTTCTTCTCTTCTGCGTCATCGCAATATGTATCAATAAGGAGACTATATGTTTCACTATGGACCTGCTCGATGAATATCTGGTAAGAATAAAAGGCTCTCGCTTCTGGAATCTGTATCTCCGACATGAAGCGTTCGGCCAGATTTTCCATAACAATCCCGTCGCTTGACGCAAAAAAGGCGAGGACATATTTGATAAATCTTCTCTCATTCGCAGTCAACCGCTCCCAGTCATTCTTATCGCGCGTCAAATCAATTTCCTCAGGGCGCCAAAATGTAGCAGTTGCATCTTTATACTGCTTAAATAGCGTAGGATACTGTATCGGAAGCAAAACATGTCGATTTATGTTGGGTTGGAGAAGAGGCTCTAAACTTTCCATTCCAGTATTATTTTGAAAGATTATATTTTTCAAAATAAATTGTTTTTTACAATAAAAAAAATATTATATATTTTTTTATAAAAAACTTACAGTTATGGTTGTAGAACTATCCATCCACTGTTACAACCTTCGCCAATGACTTCGGTTGGTCAACTGAGACACCCTTTTTGAGACCAATTTCATAGCATAGTAATTGAAAAGGGATGACCGCCAGAAGACTCGATAATTCTCTCAATTTAATGACGGAAATCATATATTTATAGACAGTATTCTTGAAAAGCTTGGGCTCATTCGTAATTAAAATTGCGTGGGCTCCCCGACAAGAGACCTCCTCTCCCGCGCTCTCCATCCTCTGCGCATTCGAATCATCATTCGACAGTATAAAAATAGGAGTCTCCTCTTCAATAAGCGCGAACGGACCGTGTTTGAGCGCCCCCCCACAGAAGCCCTCTGCGTGTATATAGGAAATCTCCTTTATTTTGAGTGCTCCCTCTAATCCAATTGGGTATAAAGACCCGCGCCCCAGTAAGAACATATGCTCCTTTTTATGTAATACCTCCGCTATTTTACGGACTGGCTCGATACATGATTCAATGGTTATCCGAATTGCGTCCGACAACTCTAATAAATCAGAGCGCAACCGCGAAAACAACTCATCCAATTCTTGTGTATTTGCGCCCCCATTTTTATAAAACCACATCGCAATCAAGCATAAAACGATGACCTGATTTGTGAAACTTTTCGTCGATGCGACGGCCTTCTCGCTACCTGCGTTTATATAAACTCCACATAGAGCTTCACGTGCAATTAGCGACTCGACCACATTCACAACCGAAACAATAACTCCTTTGCGCTTCTGGATAAGCTCCATCGCCCGATGAACATCTTTTGTTTCTCCGGATTGTGAAAGGACAATGTAAAGGGATTCAGAATCATAATTGTATTCATAGAATTCACTTGCGTCGCATACACGAGTTTGGATACCAAACCGGTTAAAATAGACACTACCATACATTCCGGCGTGAAGAGAAGTCCCGCATCCCAGAAAACAAATCTTCTTATATTTGAGTAAAGTATCTCGATGGGCCTCTAACCCCCCCAGCTTTATGCCCATCTCGCCACTTAGACGACCGCCATTATTAATTGCTCTCGCGCTTGCGCTTATCTGGTCGTAAATTTCCTTAATCATCCAATGAGGATACGGGTCCGGACTTAAATCTATGAGTTGCTTGTCAATCTGATGAAAATTACTGTCCAATTCATTATAATTGATTCCATGTTTTATTTCTTTTGTTATAACTTGCTCGCTTGTATAATCACAAATATGATACGATTTATCAGTGGTTATCCGGTAAGTATCCACTTTATTCTGGAATCCACTGACTTCCGACGTGAAATAATAGCCATCGTCTGTTTTCGAAAACAGGAGTGGGCTCCCATTTCGTAAAGCAATGAGCTTCGTCGGATGAGATACACACTGAATCAAACAGGCCCATGTCCCGTGTAATGTATTACATAGGTTCTCAATCGCGGGAATCAGGTCATGCTTACTCAAATAATACTGGAATAATTGGGCGATAGCTTCCGTATCCGTTGTGCTACTAAATACGAATCCCTCTTTTGTTAGAAATTCCCGAATTTCTAAATAGTTTTCAATGATTCCATTATGAACTACTGAAATTGTTTTATCCATAGAGTGGTGTGGGTGTGCGTTTTCGTCGGTTTTCCTTCCGTGAGTGGCCCATCGCGTGTGAGCAATCCCACTGTGATGCTCCTCCGGTAAAAGGGCGATGTTTTCTTCAAGCTTCTTAATGGAGTCTAATGCATCAGTAGATGCGTATTTAATGGTATTGATATGGTCTGCTAAAACACTTATTCCTGCGCTGTCATACCCGCGGTTTTGTAATAATTTGAGACCCTGAATTAAAAAGGGGATTGAATTTTGTTTTCCTAAAAATCCGATTATTCCACACATAATAATATTATATATAATAAATATTATGGATTTCGAAGAAATTATATGAAGGATTTTGGAGAATTCGTTTGCGTCATTTGATAGATTATTATAAATAAAAATTGATGGTAAATTTGAATCATTTTTTTATGTAAAGTGGGGTTGAGATAGTTGGGTCCATACCATTCGCAATGTATGTTTATACCAATCTGAGTTATGAACAGACGATTTGGGTCAATTACAAATGTTGCGATAGGAACATACCAACCTTCGGCATGAACGAAGATCATTGTATAAAGGAATACGCGCCCATTATAAATTACATATATAAACTATTTCTATTTTTTGAAATATTTATTATAAAAGCTTGAAGATTTATACATGCTAAAATCTAACCCAAAATCACATTTAAGCGCTCCATGTGTTATCATTAAAAGGCGCAATTTCATCAGTCTCCAACCGATTCTTAGAATTATAGCTACACTTTTCTCCATTCCCACCCTCTTCTGACCCGCATTTATCATCTTTTATTTTAATAATCTTACCCTCTGGCTTCTTTCCGAAGCAATTTACTCCAAAACGCAACTTCTTGTCAGAAAAGAACCCACCGTTTATTCCGGGCTTACCACACGCCTCCTGCTCCTTCTTAGATTTCTTCTCCCAATTACACTTTTGCGTTGGGTAATAGGCTGTCTGGCCCTCGCTCCAACCATAAGAACACCATTCGGCCCCCTTATTATAAGCTTCCACAATCTGTGGATATGTCGCTAACTTAGCATCATAGCTTCCACATTTACAACGCGCCTCGTCATAAGTATAGTTCTGATTGCTTATATGAAAAACCTGCTCCGGACCTTCTAAATCGCTCTTATTCACATTGACGACCGGATTTGTTGGATTACTATGTTGGACATTGGACATCGCAGTCGCAGGCGCAGTCGCATTTTCTCGAAGTCCAGCAATAGCACCAGCGCTTAATAATCGATTTCCTTCAATACTTTCTTCTTCCATTGCAACCTGACCTTCACATTTTTCAGGAACTACAACTGGATTAAATGGGATACTACATACTGCATTATAATTAAACCCGAATATGTAATCACCGTATGACTTCTTATTCATACAATCCATCGTCAAATATTTAATAGTCATAACAGTCAGATAACTGACGATAAATCCGATAAGTAAAAATAAAAAGACGAAAATGATGATTCTCACACCAGATGTTCCAGAACTTTCAGGATTCATAATTGCATTTGCTCCATTTGCGACCACATTCGCCTTTTTATTACCAAACATAAAATTCCTCGCTTTATTCATAAAAGATTTATTTCCGTTTGCGCTCGCAGTCGCCATCGTATTCATGCCATTCGCCTTTTTATTCGCAAACATGAAATTTCTCGCTTTATTCAAAAACGTTTTATTTTCAACTGGATTCGTGTTCATTATAATTTACCATAGAAAAAGGTTTTCTATGAAGATTCAATAAAATGTTGGTTAATTCCTCGTCTCTGATAAACAAGATAATATGCGTTCGAACTCACCAATGAATCCCAACTAATATCAGAGATTGTCTGGTCATCCGCTTTTATCCACCGACTCCCAGACCGACAATAGGCCCAATAATGGCCTCCTAAAAGGTTTCCAGAATGATTGCCAATTCCGACTAAATCATACGTATTTGTGTGATTTTCCACTTTTTCAAAAAGCATTGGAAATCGAACATTATCAATCGGAAAATCAATCCTCTTACTTATTTTGTTGCCGTCGTTATCGAATCGGTTGAAACAGAAAACTAACACAGGAGGTGGGATATAAACACTCTTTTTTATTTTTCCCGAACGCAATCCACCACAATTTTCGCACTCAATCCGATTTTCGCCACGCATATTTTCACTTATGACATAATGACCAATTGAATCAAAAAGTGTGTTAGTTGAGTTCGTAATTGGAAAATTGAGAACATTGAACATATCGAACCGATACGATTCTTTATGACATTCATCGCATTTTGTCCGATTGAGCAATTGCCCGTAAAATAGCTTCATAATGATTGAATAACCAGAGCGACTAATCTGAGTATTCCATGACTCAAATGAAACCCGATCTAACTCGGAAGCCCCTTTCTTAACAAGTGACATCTTAACTTTGTAGGAAAGGCCCACGTGAAGTAAATCAATCATTTTCAGGAAGGCCTCGCAAGAATCTTCTTGACTCATCCCCATGAAAGTGGTGTGAAACCTCTTTAAATAGCGAATGAATGTATTTGGACGAATCGCATAATGCCCCTCTGAAAGGGAGCGAATCAAGCTGGAAAAAGCCTTTACAAATTCTTGTTCTGGCTTCTCATTTATGTCATCCGCATATTTTTCGGACATATAGATGCGCAAAGGACCGATATAATATAAAATTTGGAGACCAGTATTTGCATAGCAGGTATTCCCAATATTTACTAATCCAGATTCTCTTTCTTTTTTAGACATTTTTTACTATATATAAATAACATATTACTTATAAATCAATTTTTACGAAAACAAATCCATATTCAAATATAAAATATTTGAACATAGTATAATTAATGAAATTTCATACTTGCGAAAAGTGTGGTAAAATATTCGACCATAAACACAACTATATTTATCACACAACCAAATTAAAAACATCTTGTAGCAACATCCCTAATAAAGAAAAAGAAATACAACCCCCCGTCATAATAACCCCCCGCTACAAAATATTTCCATTTGACCCCGAAAAAAACAACTGTATATATTGTAATAAATCGTTCCATTCTAAAACATATACGACCCGCCACGAGAAACGATTCTGTAAAACACGAAAAACATACGCAACCATATTAGAGGACTTGAAAGAGGATTTAGAGGATCTTAAAACGGAAAATATTGAATTGAATGAGAAATATCTCAAAGAGAAGAAAAAGCGGATGTTCCCATTTGGAATGGAGAAAATACCTCTCTCAAAAGCCCATATTTTAGAAGCGATTGAGGACCCATATAATAAAATTCCCAAACTAATAAGATTCTACCATTTCGATTCATCACGTCAAGAATTTAAAAATATTCAAGTTAAAAATCCGAACGATACATATTATGAGATATACAACGGAAGTGAGTGGAAGTATGAACTAAAAAAAACGATTATAGACACGCTTTTACAAACATACAAAGATATTATAGACACATACTATTCCAAGAAAAAAGATAAGATTGACCCAGATAAATCAAAAATATATGATGAATTCACTGAAAATATAGATGTGTATATAACAAACTCGCAACAATATAAATATTCCAAAAACCCAACATATAAAAAGATTTATCAACGCATTAATGATATGTTAATCACTGTATTCAGAAAAAAAATATTATAGATATATTATATGATTGAAATTACTAAAATTGAAGAATTACAGTATATCGTTAATAAAGACCCGCGCATCATATTAGTTGTTTTTACGTCGGCTTGGTGCACTCCTTGTAATCTTCTTATTCCCCAATTACAAGAGCTCGAAAAAAGATACGCCAACAAATGTTTAGTAATTAATGTTGATATTTATAAATATAAAGCCTTCATGAATTTCTTCTCACTTCAATCAATACCTTCGATGGTCTATTATTATAATAAAAAAATATGGGATGCGCTTACAATAACTGGCGCCGATATTGGAACAGCATATGAAAACGTTTCTATTCTCCTAACTGAGCATAATGATGGCGTCCAACCTATGATACGAGCACTAAAAACGAACCCAGTAAATGATTTGGACTCTACACATTTGCGCTAATGTCCATATTCACAAACGAAGCATTTAGATGCTTTCGGGACTATATCCTGCTGGAAGAGTTTCTTGAAATCTTTAAATTTCTCGAATACGCGCCGGTTCGAGTTTATTTTTCCGATGACCTCTTTATCCATAGGGGCGGAATACTCATATAATATACAGAAATAATGATGTTTTCCAGTTCCCATAGGGGGCGACGGTTTCTGATAATGGTATAATAACTTCGCAGTTGATATATTATCCTCTTTTATATCATAAATACAGTAATGAACATAAAATTTGCCCATTGCGTCTTTATCAACAATGACGAACAGATGATATTTATTCTTGTTTAGGGCTTTCATACTGTCGAACCGGATTTCCGGCTCTTTCAATACTTTTTCGAGTGGTATTGGCTTACAGTCTTCCACAATTATCCCATCAAATACAACATACATATATTTTTGATGATTTTTGGGAGGAGTATTGTTTTTATTCATTATTCTTTTACATAGATATTTATTATAAAACAAATCAATTGATTTGTTAAAACATTGGCTCAAAATCCAAGACTGAATCTGAAATTATATAGTGTCTACCCAGAAATTCTTGGAATGATTCAGGAGTAGATGGATATCCAGATTTCAACGTTAATCCACCAAGATAAAATTTGGTGTCTTTTTTTGAAAAATAAGGTTGCCGTATAAATTCATATTTGCAGTTTAGCAAAAATGTATTCCGTTCGGTTTTCCATTTCAAGAAATTAAACCAATACTCGTAATCTTGTTCAATCGTTAACTCGAATTTTGGAATTTTTGGAGAAACCTCGCGTTTTCTCAGAATTGACCTATACATTAAGAAAAGTAAATCTTGTTGAATTGGGTCGAGGCTATCGATAATTGTTCGAAAAAAGCCAATAATCATCGAAGACTCAACTGTAATTGTCATCTTTGACTTTCCAGATGTCAACGATGTTTCCGTTGAAAAACATAATGTCCAGTTTTTTGAATCATATTCGAAGGAAATTTCCCTCATTTTTCTCAACGAGTTCAAAATTGCAAAGATGTCAACTTTGGGAATATCATCTCTTTGAGAAAAATAGGAAAGATTTTTTTTGAAAGCTTGGTTCAAAGTCGGAATGCCGAGTGAGTCGCTCTCATACAATAACTGTATCGCTTGAACCAAGTCTGCAATCAATTGATTCAAAAATAACTCTTTTTGTGGTTTTTGACAAAGAGTCGAACTGACACTCTGTTCAGAAGATGTTTGTTCTGGTTGTTCGCTCATCTTTATGAGCACATAAAAATGTTTTATTTTTATATTCAATTTTTATAAAAATTGAATATAAATACATAAAATAATCACCCATAATAAAATGACTCAAACCTGCGATTTTTGTAAAAAAACTGGAACCCACACAGAAAGATGTCCCAATGCTGGATATCACGTCTGCGACCCAATCGAAGATATTGGTCCCGATTTTCAATTCATAACACAACCAGTCATTCCTCCAAGCACATATATGGAATTTTTCGTGGGACAAGGATGCGCCTATTACGTCCGTAATAACAACGGAACGAAAGAAGTCTTCTTTCTCCATTGTGATTCACACGGTCAATATGGCGATGACACATCTGACCTCCCGCGCTATCACGCCTTCATCAAAGGATACCACAAGCACGCGGACTATTGAGAATAAAAATTGATTTATTCGACGTATGAATCTTTTATAAATAAAAATGGTTATTCCTCCTGAACAAGAACAATTAACACCGGAACAAGAAATTTTTGATTTGATTGATTTAATCCAATCAAAAATATCAAGTGAAGAATATCTCAAATTAATGAACACCGCACAACAGCTTGTTCAAAAAATAAAAGATGGCGAACAAGAAGAAATATCCACAATATCTGATTCTGAATCTAATGATGGAGACCAAGCTCGAATTTACGAAAGAAATATTCAAATGTCAGACAGCAGTTCAAGTGATTCCGAAATTGAAGAAACATCTGATGACACACCTTGCACTTGTGTTTCAAGGTTCGCCTACCCAGAAGATTTCCCTATATCCGGAAGCCATCGAACTTACAGCCAGATGTTTTGTCATGGAATGAGAATATTCGAATGTGAAAACTTCCAGCGATTATGCGAAGAATATCCGTTGATTAATAATTTAATTGAGCAACAAAACATGCCATTTGCCGATAGTGAAACATATGCGCCATACGAATCATCCAAAGTGAAAATGGTTTTCTCACTCTTTATTACTTTGAATGATATGTTTTATTACAGACGTCATAAAATAATTATTTCTCTAATCTTATTTGATTTCGCAATGAAGAACATCCAATTCATAGCAGACAATCGCGATTCATTTGGTCGGGTTGCTTATGACAAATTCATTTCTTTCATGTATGAAGAAGATTTTCCGATCATTGCGGAAGAATTCGATATTAATTTGGATAATTGGAGGTTGGCGCTTGAACGCGCAATTGCGCCTCCTCTTATCAATTGATTCTATTTGATGAATCATCTAATAGAATTTATTATAAATTATAAAATAATCAAAAATTTACAAATCAAGAACACTGCCAATCGCAATATCCAACTTGTTATTTCTTTTAATCTTCGACTTAGCAATCTTCTCGACCTCCGACAAACT
>JACCED010825862.1_pt1 | contig 15469 bp, 11 predicted proteins | sample 7455021 | NCBI WGS metagenome assembly JACCED01 (sample SAMN15323456, study PRJNA562643) | freshwater metagenome | isolation source: river surface water | place: USA:Blue River Watershed | collected 2017-08-19 | reverse complement strand
TGGCTGCTGCACTTCCTGTTATTGCCGCTGAAGGTGGCCTGTCGCGCTATCTTGCGGAAATCCGGCGCTTTCCCATGCTCACGCCGGAAGAGGAATATATGCTCGCCAAGAGCTGGCGAGAGCATGGCGACCGTGACGCTGCCCAAAGGCTCGTAACCTCGCATCTGCGCCTCGTGGCGAAGATCGCGATGGGTTATCGCGGCTATGGCCTGCCGATTGGTGAAGTTGTCTCTGAAGGCAATGTGGGCTTGATGCAGGCCGTCAAGCGCTTTGAGCCCGAAAAGGGCTTCCGCCTCGCCACTTATGCGATGTGGTGGATCCGCGCTGCTATTCAGGAATATATCTTGCGCTCATGGTCGCTCGTGAAAATGGGCACCACGGCCAATCAGAAGAAGCTCTTCTTCAATCTGCGCAAGGCCAAGAGCCAGATCTCGGCACTTGAGGAAGGCGATCTGCGGCCTGATCAGGTCAAGACCATTGCGCATCGCTTGGGTGTGACCGAGCAGGATGTCGTGGACATGAACCGCCGCATGAGCGGAGACGCCTCGCTCAACGCGCCCATCCGTCAGGAGGGTGAAGGCGGCGAATGGCAAGACTGGCTCGTGGATGAAAGCTCCAATCAGGAAGCCATTCTCGCTGAGCAGGAAGAAAGCGACAATCGCTTGATGGCGCTGCGCAATGCCCTTGGTGTGCTGAATGACCGCGAACGCCGCATCTTCGAAGCTCGCCGCCTGCTTGACGAACCTGTCACGCTGGAAGAGCTGTCCGAAGAGTTCAACATCTCACGCGAGCGGGTGCGCCAAATCGAAGTGCGCGCATTTGAGAAGGTGCAGAAGGCCGTGAAAGATGGCCTCACCCGCCTCGAAGCCCTGCCCGCAGCTGGCGCGATCGAGCATCGCCCGCAGGCCTGAGGAACAGCGCCCGCGCGGATGCAGGGTGAATAACAGGAAGAGGCACCAACAATGGTGCCTCTTTCTTTGCCATCTACTCACACATCCACATGCCGCAAACCCCGTCACTTCGAAGCCGAGGCGCGCAACAGGTAGAGTGATCGGCCCAGCTGGATCTCGCCCCTTTGCTGAGTGATGCATATCTCAGCAGAAGATGATGTAACGCGAAAACAGGGCCACACCCTCAGCATGACCCCGCAGCAATTGAAGGCAGACCTGCACGCTACTGGAACATGGGCACCATCACCTTCACTCCGTCAAGGTTCGTGGTGACGAACCCTATCTGATCAACGCCCCAAGTAATGAGATTCATATTGGTCCGACATTCGGGCGATGGTCGATATCTATAATCGGTCAAGGGATAGCCGGCGTAAATGCGAAAATTGTCAATGCGGGTTTCAGCCGTTGAGCTATTGGTCAAAACATCCCCCCCCCCACATAGGCAAAGTTAGTCGAAATAACATTCATGCAATATTTGTGGGTGACCCAAGATGATGTGGCATTGCCAGTCCTGCAAATCCACATGCCATCGGTCGGTCCGGGCTGCCGCTCCGAACGAACCATGCTGCAGAATTGTCCGCCCCCATTGCCGCGCGTTGAAAATTCAACAAAATAGCGGCCAGGGGGCAAAAACATTTTGCGCCGGAAGGTCTGCCTGTCTTTGAAAATCAAATGCTGCCCGCTGACGAGCGGCGCCTCATTGGAAACCAGAGACGGCACAGGCGAGTCAGATTCCCAGGCTGTCGACGGCAGAACCTCATATTTCGCAGCTGCCTTGAATGGGCTGGTTCTCATATTGAATGGCGTGCGATTGGCGACAATCGGCGAATTAAAAGTCTCCTCCATCAAAAGATCATTGGTCGCATAAGGGAAATTCCTGACATCGGGCTCGCCGCAAGAGGCGATGCAAAGCTTCACCCTGCCAATCCACCCCCCCTTCTTCTGCGAACCCGCCGGAGCGTCTCCGACGAAAGAGAGCCAATAATAACCTGCACGCGTCACTTCGATCGAAGTCGATCGCTCAATCCAGTATCCCGCATAAAGACAGGTTTCGACACGGTTTTGAAAATCGACAGCGGTGGGCGGCGAAATAGCCAGGCGCGGATCTGATTTCACCGGATGAAGAAAGACACCAAGACGCGCACTTTGTGGACTGCCCGAAACGATGGTTGAAGATGAATATTCCCGAAACCTGTCCGAGGACCAATAGTTCAGATTCGCTGCATTCATGCCGTCGCAGATAAAGGCGGGCTGATATTCGGGATAGATAACCGCCGACTTGTACCAGTAGCGCAACTCATAAACGCCAGCTGGCAAATAGACCTTCTTGGAAATCGAATTATTCCCGCCGCCACCGACCAGCATGGCCATATTGCCGGCCCGCGGATCGTCGGTCGGGCCGAGTTTCGGTGGTCCATCCTGAATGCGCCAGTCGCGATAGGATGCATCCATAATGGTGGTGGTTGTGCGAGGCGCTGCTGGCTCAGCCCAGACCTCGTCGATGACACGGCTGCTTGGCGGATTATCGACGAGCCCCATGATGATGGAACCACTGCCCTTCAGATTCATGTCAGTCACGCCAAACACTTGGCTGAAAAGGGTTGTATGCTGCGCTTCATAATCAATCTGCGCGGACACTGTGTTGCCGACACGGCCAATCGCAACATATTTGGTGGAGACCGCCAGCCGTGATGTCGCCCCCAGCTGGCCATCAAAGGCCTCATTGGCCACGCGCTCTCCTTCAGCCAGCGCCTGCGCGTCGAATTGCGAATTCTGCGTCAGATTCAGCTGCAACAAATTGCGCGCGGCATTAACGCCTGCCGCAGCAGCAGCTTGTGCCGCTGCATCAAGCTTGCTCTTCTGGACGACTGCCATGCCGTAATCAATGGCAAGACCGGTGAGCCCGATCATCACCAAGGATAAGACAGCGGTGAGATAGGCGACCGCCCCACGACGGTCATCGCGAAATTCCATCAGGTGATGGCGAAACAAGCCTGTGCGGCAACGGAGGAAATGCAAGACTTTCATCTAAAAATTCCATTCTCAAAAAAGAACCCACGCTCCACAACGAGCGCGCCCACTCATTCACTGATAGGCCGGCGGCTGAACATTGACGCGATCAAGATTCACGAAAGAGCCAGAAATATTCTCGCGACCATAAAGCCACATAGGCGCGGTGCCTTGGCAAAAGCCGGGAATATTCCCATTTGTATATTTATAATAGGCGTCACCGGCCATCAGCCTGAAACTGTCGAGCCGCATTTCGCCACCGGTTTTGTTGATCCAAATGGTCGGTCCCATCTTGACGAAATGGGTCGAGTAAACCGAGATGCACCAGGTCCAACTGTGCCAGGTGCTGCTTGGGATTCCTGCACCTGCACAGCCCGGCATCGTACCCATCATCATACTGCGCTCCGGGCGAATGATTGCACAGCCTGAGGACACGTTATCGCCGCGCAATCTAAACGTGAGGGCATAGATGCCCGGAGACAGAAGCACGCGCCGGTATAATTCCTGGTTTCTGCGGAGGACGATATGCTGGCCATCATCAAGCGGAGCTGAATTGGACACCGTAATACCAGGGGAATGAATATTTGATTCAAACTGCGTCGAAGGGCTTTCCCTGTAACGTGCAGCAGCGAGGAAGGGGCTCGCCGCCATGTTGAAAGGCGTCTCATTTGCCACGATAGGTGAATTGAAGGTCTCGTTCATCAGAACTTCACCCCGCGCATAGGGGTAATTGTTGACGGCAGGCTCGCCACAGGAGGCGATGCAGAGCTTCACCGTACCAATCCAGCCACCCCGCTTGTCTGAAGTCGCCAGCGCATCGCCGACAAATGCGAGCCAGAAATAGCCGGAATCCGTTATTTGCAGCCCAATAGAGCGTTGGATCCAGCGACCGGCATAAGCACATGTGTCGATGCGATTGGTGAATTGGGCCGTGGGCGGTGGCGCTGTTGCCAAACGCGGATCCTGTTTGACGGGATGCAGGAATACGGCCAAACGCGCGCTTTGCGGTGACCCCGTGCGCACGGCTGAGCCAGTATATTCTGTATATTTATCTGACATTGCCCAATCCACATTATCGGGACCGGGCGAATCGCAGATGAAAGCTGGATCATAGGCAGGATAGATGACTGCAGACTTGTACCAATAGCGTAGCTCATAAAAACCGGCAGGCATGTAGACTTTCTTGGCGATTGAATTGTTGTAGCCGCCACCTACTCCCATCGCCATACGTCCGGCGCGCGAGTCATTGGTGGGCCCCACTTTCGGCATACCATCCTGAATCGACCAGTCACGGTAAACGGGATCAATGATGGTGCGCGTGGCTGCAGGCGCAGTCGCTACATCCCAGACTTCCTCGACAAGTTTGCTGCTCGGCGGATTGTCGAGCAAGCCAACGATGATCGAGCCCGACCCCTTCACCATCATGCTGTCCATGCCAAACATCTGCGAAAAAGTCGGCTGGAAATCAGCGTCATAGTCAATCTGTGCGGAGATCGTATTGCCGACGCGCGAGATCACAACATATCGCGAATTCACGGTCAGATTGCTCGACCGGCCAAGCTGTCCGATAAAAGCCTCTGTCGCCACGCGCTCACCTTCAGCAAGGGCGATCGCATCAAATTGTGTATTCTGCGTCATATTCAGTTGAAGCAGATTGCGCGCGGCATTGGCACCGGAGGTTGCAGCTGCCTGCGCTGCAGCATCAAGCCTGCCCTTCTGAACGACAGCCGATCCATAATCAACGGCAAGACCAGTCAAGCCAACCATCACGACAACGAGCATCGCTGTCAGATAGGCAACTGCGCCCCGCTGGTCACGACCGAAGGCCGCAAGCCGCCGTTGAAACGCAGGGATCGCGAAATGGAACGATGACTCAATGCCCATGATGGATTGCCTCAAAAGGTAAAAAATAACTCCAGCACGCTAGAAAAACCTACGTCATCCGACAAGCAACCATGCCGCGAAATGACCGGATTGCCGGTCAAAAATTGGTGCAGATCGTCGCTGAGTAAACGCTGTCGGAACCACTGAGTAGTGGCACCGCAGAGGTATTCATATTGCGCCAGTTGCGCACGGGGAAATAGGCCGCGACACGCAGGTTCTTGGACGGAACCACGCTGGCAAAGCGATATTGATAATCAGTCGATAGATCCACGACCGCCAAGGCACCAGACTGAAAAACGCCGATCGGCAAATCAGTGAGGGTGGGTTGCGCAGCTGACGACATGCTCGTTTGCTCACCGCAGGGGCGCTGCAAATTGCCAAAGGACCACGCCACCATCGCCTTGTAATTACATGCACTTTGGCAGGCAGGATCGCGCGGCGTCATGCGGATCATGGAGATGCCCACATCAACAATGCCATTGGGCGAACGCGACCAAGGGCTTGTGCCCTCGCGTATGATCTCTGGCACCATCAGGCCGATACGATCAATGATGGATCGCATGGCCGATTGCGTCACATCACTGCTGGTCCCCGCCAGATCATAGGCCGCCGTATTAACAAAGTTCGTCATGTGATGGGAGGCGCGCAAAAGCCGCGTCGTCTCATGCATGCCAAGCAACATCGCCATCAGAAAGGGAACAACGAGGGCAAATTCGATGAGCGCTGCGCCCGAACGGGACGCCATAAAGCCATCTTCCGTCTTTCGTCGAAAAAATCGCATCAACATGGCTGACCTCAAAAGAATTGGACAGACGGGTCATTGACCCAGCTGCTGACTGAAACAATGGCGCGAACATCCTTGCCATCAATATTGGCAGTGGCACTGCGATCCCATATCTGAAGGCCTGTCGGCAAGGGATAGACTGCGATCAAAACCTGCGTCTGCCCAACCGTCCCCACCTGGAACGTCGATGCAGGAATGCTGGGAATGTTACGCTTGCCTGCGCCACGATCATCGAAAAGGGAATCGAGGCAGCCAATATCATTTCTGCAATTGGCAGCTGTCAGGGAAAAACTGACATTGTTACAGTCCAAATAGGATGGCAGCTTGGGGCAGTAGAAATTCGCCCGCAGCGCTTCGGGCGAGAGATTGCTCATTTGCAGCGTACCATTACGCACCGCAAAGGCGACATTCTGCGTCACACGATCAAGTTCTGTGGTGAAATATTGCTGCGCAGCGCCTTCAATGATGGCGAAGACTATGGCCAGAAATGGCAAGGCAACGAGAGAGAACTCAACCGTGACCGCGCCAGAATGATTGCGTCTGAAGCGCCGCAGGCACTTTTGCAAAATTGACATGGTGCGAGCCCTTCGCAAAGCGACTTAAAGAATGAAAAGATGATAACAAGAATGCTCGACGATTCCAAGAACGGAATCGCATGTGTTGCCTTTGAATCCTGTTCAGATCGGCGTCTCTTTGATGTTTCGTTCTTTTATCGGCGCAGGTGCCCGCTCTGCGGGCGCTCCCTTCTCCAAAAGGGACTTCGCAAGTTCCGCGCGGAAGGTGACAATTTCTGCCACGATCGCATCCTTTTGTCGTGCAAGCGCCTGACGCACTTCACGTTCAACCTGAGCGCGCGGTACATTGAGCAAAGCGACGCCGACACTGATGAAACGATCTTCCTCCGCCGCGCATTTGGTGAGGACAACTTGCGCGAGAACCTCGGCGCGTTCTGATGAATAAGGCACGATATCGCGCATGGTTTTCTTAAGGCAGGCAGCATGTTCGTCAGCGGCCTGCGTAAGGAGCTTGTCGCGGCGGCGATCAAGATCTGTATTGCCTGAAGGTGCAGGCGCTTGCGGCTCACGCGCGATGGCTGGTGGCGCCATGCTGGTCTTCACGCAATCCACCAGCGCGGGCATCAGGCGCGATGTGCCATCCAGACGGAAGGCAAAGCGCTCGCCCATGGCATAGGCCTCCATCAGACGCGCCTCCCGGAAGGCGCGGATGAGGACTGACTGGGTTGGCATGTTGATCATCAGCAAATCGCGACTGGTCGCGCGCCCTTCCACCCGCACGGGACCCGCGCCATCAAAGAGGAGGCTGAAGGGAATGGTCTGGCCCTGCCGCAGCTGCCAGCGGGGATGACTGAAGGCGAGCCGCCAATTGAAGTCGCGGTCAATCGAGACGAAGAAGGAAATGCCGCTCTTATAGGGGGCCCAGGCGGCGCAATGGCTGAATTGACCGGTCGTATCGCTGGTATAGGCACCGGCGCGCCATTCCCCAACGTAAAAGCTGCGCAACGGTCCCTCGGCGGCGGCCGGGCCGCTCAGCGCGAAAAGACCCGCTAAGGCCAGTCCCAGATAGTTCATCACCGATCAGTCCCTTGGCACTGCAATCGCTTGCAAGTGCCATTACAGCCCCTTTTCACCACGTCCCGCAAGGGCCTGCCTTGATCCGCCCTGCGCTGACACCTAGAGTGGCAGCCAATAAGCAAAGGCCAGCGCGGCAAACCGGAGGATCGAAAAAGCCCATGAATGACCAAGAGCTGATGCGCGCCTATCCCACTGCCATGGACCTGCGCGCCCGCGCCAAGCGCATGATGCCGCATTTTTCGTTTGAATATATGGACGGGGGCGCGGGCATTGATACCGGCATCGCGCGCAACTGGTCCTCGCTCGATGGTCTGGAACTGATGCCGCGTTACGGGCTTGTTTCGCGCCCGCCGGCCTGTGGCGCAAAGCTGTTTGGCACTGATTATGCTGCTCCTGTTGGCATTGCCCCCATTGGCGGGCCGGGCACCGCCTATCCGGGTGCCGAACATTATCTCGCGCGCGCGGCGCAAAAGGCCAATGTGCCTTACACACTTGGCCTTCTCTCCGGCATTGACGTGGAAGAGGCTGCGAAACTCGCACCCGATGTCTTGTGGTTCCAGCTCTATCGCGCTCATTCCAATAATCATGAAATAGGCCTTGATCTGGCGCGCCGCGCTGCTGCCTGCGGCGTCAAGGTGCTGGTGTTGACCATTGATACTCCCATCCGCACCACCCGCCCGCGTGAGACGCGCAGCGGCATCACAAACCCCTTCCGCGTCACCAATCGTCTGCGTTTTGATGCCCTCACCTCGCCACGCTGGATCATGGCAATGCTGCGCCATGGCGTCCCGCGCTTTGCCTCATTGCGCAAATATATGAAGCCGGGGATGGATCTCTCGCAGACAGCCGAATGGATCCGCCGCGAGATCGGCGGCGCCTTCACATGGGATGAGATCGCCCGCTATCGCGAGGTCTGGAAAGGCCCGATGGTTCTCAAGGGCGTGCTGCACCCTCAGGATGCAGAGCTGGCAGTCTCCATGGGCATTGATGGCCTCTTCGTCACCAATCACGGCGGGCGCCAGATTGAAGCCCTGCCCAGTTCGATTGATGCCCTGCCAGCCATTGCACGTCAGGTTGCCGGGCGCGCCACACTCATTCTCGACTCAGGTGTCCGCTCTGGCGTCGATGTGGCGCGGGCGATTGCGGTTGGCGCCGATGCCGCCTTTGCTGGCAAGTCCTTCTTGTGGAGCCTCGGTGCTCTGGGCCCAAAAGGGCCGGGCCATCTCATCAATGTTTTGAGCGAAGATCTGCGCGCCACCATGGGCCAGCTCGGCTGCATGAAGGTTGAAGATTTGCGCAAGGTGCCGCGCCGTCACCCAACAGCGTGGTCAGACGAAGATTTCAAGCTATGATGCGTCATGAATCGCATTGAGCAACGCCTGAAAGATCTTGGGCTGGAACTGCCGCCGCCATGGACACCTCGTGGCGAGTTTCTGCCCTTCCGTCGTGAAGGCAATCTCGTCTTTCTTTCGGGCCAGATCTGCGAATGGGATGGCGCCGTCACTTGTCACGGACCTGTCGGTGATGGTGCCACCTCAGTCGAAGAGGCCATGGCAGGCGCCAAAATCTGCGCGCTGAACCTGATCTATGCGCTCAAACTGGCCTGCGAGGGAGATCTGGAGCGCGTTTCGCAGGTGATCCGTCTCGGCGGCTTTGTGAATTGCGTGCCGGGCTTTGCCTTTTCGCCACTCGTCATCAATGGCGCAACGCGCGTCTTCATTGATATATTCGGGGAGGCGGGACGCCATGCGCGCACTGCTGTGGGCGTGAGTGGACTGCCCGGCAATGCCGCAGTTGAAGTTGATGCGGTCGTTGCGCTGAAAAACTAGGCGGCTTTCAGCGTTTCGAAGCCCACCGTCTCGGTAACGACAGCCAGAACCGCGCGATTATAGGCCACGACCGCCGAAGGTGAGCGGCGATAGCGCATCGCGACGATCTCCATCAGCTCATCCAGCACCAGCGCATCGATGCGGTCGATATGTTCTTGGCTGAACCCCTTGGCAAGTGCGAGGCGGATGAGGGTCTTGCGGCATTTGGAGGCGCTGAGGAAATCAAGCGCAAAACCATGCGACCACATCGCCTGATGGACGCTGACAAGAAGGATCCGCTCCTTGTCATCCACGGGAAGGACACGCGCATAAAGTGTTGCGATGTAATCGCACACCGTCGGCAGGTATTGCTCACGCAAATCGTCGTAAATGGCCAGGCGCGTGTCAGTCCCCATCGGCATCACTCCCATCCGAGTCTTGAGCCGAAAACCCAAGCCATTTTCACGGCTTGCCCGGTGATTCAAAGCTCACCGCGACACCGATCAAGATTAAGAAACTTGGTTGACGGATGGTTAACCGGGACGGAAATCTGCCGATATTCTTGATCTAATCTACCCGGATTGGGTCTTTATCTCGCCCAGTCTTGAGAATAGCTGAGTCAGTGCTGCTCCGGGCGCGGGAAATGCAGGGAAAAGATCGCGCCGCGCGGCTGATGGTCCCCCACCTCGATGCGCGCTCCATGCAACTCCGCAATCTTTTTCACAATGGCAAGCCCGATCCCGGAACGACCGGCCGCATTGCGGTCGCCGCGCCAGAACCGCTCAAAGATCAAATCGCGCGCTTCCGCAGGCACGCCCTCACCCTCATCGGCCACAGACAAGGTGCCATCAGCCTCGACGTTGACGGTGACACAGCTGCCGGGCGGCGTATGGCGGGTGGCATTCTCAATGAGGTTGCGCAAGGCACGGAAGATCAGCTCATACTGCCCACGGATCATGACGGGCGCAGAAACTCCGGTCAGCTCGATCATGCGGTTCTGATCAATGATCAGCGGGGCCATATATTCAACGACGGCCACAGCAACCGCATGGAGGTCAACATCATCGACGGCGATGGCTGCGGTCTCTGTCTCGCTCAGTTGCAAGAGCTGCGAGAGAATATGCGCCACATGGTCGATCGTTGGCAGCAATTGCTGACGCAATTGTGCGTCATGCGAATTTTCGACTTGCGCGCGCAGAATGGCGAGTGGCGTGCGCATTTCATGTGCCGCATCGGAATTGAAATGTTGCTGGGAGCGATAGGCCTGCTCCAAACGCTCAAACGCATTATTAGCCGACTTCACCAAAGGGATCATTTCGGTTGGCAGGCGCTCATGACTAATCCGGGCAGAGAGATTACGACCAGAAATGGCTTCGGCCTCGCGTGAGGCTTCGCGGATCGGCTCAAGCGCTGCGCGAAATACAAACATGTCGAAGCCCAAAACAAGCAGCATCAAGGGCAAGACGATCCAGACGACAATCCTGGAGAAGGCTGTGATGAAATCGTCAAAAAACACGTCCTGATGGGCGAGATTTTCACCGACCTGAAAATAATAAACCCGCCCGTCACGCTCGATCTTGTGGCTCACGCCTTCCACTTCGACCACACCACGGCTCGTGATGACGCGACTGACACCACGGGGATTATCCAGCGGAAACACCGCCACTCTGCCGGGAAGCGAGGAGATCAGCACTTTGCCATCTTCCGACAAGACAGCGTAGAAATAGCGTCCGTAGCTTTCAGAATAAACATCATCAAGCGGATGCGGCAGCGTGAGCGCGAGCTGACCTTGTGTCGACTTGGCCGGATCATCGCGCAACAAGTAAGACAGTGTTTCGGCCTGCTTCTCCATCGAACTCGAATGGAGCGAACTGACCGCCTCTGCAGTCATGACATTCAGAGCCACAAGAATCATGCCCGTTGCGAGCATGATCACAAGACTATGAGCAAGCAAGATACGGCGATGAATGGAACGGATCATGCGCTGGCCTTCAGTTTGGCGCAAAAGCCCACACCACGGATCGTATGCAGTTCAATATCAGCGCCAGCCTCATTCAACCGCTTGCGCAAGCGATGTGCATAAACGTCGATGGCATTTGATCCAACACCGCCATCTGCAAAAAGGCGCGCCTCGATCGCATCTTTCGACAAGACGCGCTCTTTCTTGCGCAAGAGCATTTTCAGAAGTTCAAGCTCACGCTGGGGCAAAGTGAGAGCTGAGCCCGCGACCAGCAACTCACCTTGCCTGAGATCAATCTCGACATTGCCAAGTTGCAAGCGGCTTTCATCTTCGAGACGCAAGCGCCGCACCAGAACTTCCAGCCGCGCCATCAATTCATCCATAGCGAAAGGCTTGGTGAGATAATCATCAGCACCACTCTTCATGCCAATGATGCGCTCTTCAATAGATGAGCGCGCGGTGAGAATGAGGATGGGCAAATCGGACCGCTGGGCGCGGATGAAGCGCACGAATTCATAGCCATCGCCGTCTGGAAGCCCAAGATCGAGCACCACTGCATCAAAGCCAAGCTCAGCCGCCTTGGAACGTGCCTCCGCCAAGGTGAATACGCGTGTCACGTCATGCCCGAACCCGGTGAGGCTCACCTGCAAGGCTGCCGATAATTCTCTGTTGTCCTCAACGAGCAGGACATGCATGGCACTGGCCCCGGCACAAGCGACAAGAGCGCCGCCTCAAGATGTTGACTGACACCAATCTTGCGACAAAGCGGGTCAGGCTTCAATGCGTTTATGCGGCACATTGGGCAGGAACAAGCGTGCCAAAGCGGGAATGACGATGAGGCTGCAAATGGGAGATAGCAACATGCCCCCCACAATGACGCAAGCAAGCGGCTGCTGAACCTGCGAGCCAATGCCGGTCGAAACGGCAGCCGGCACAAGACCGATACAGGCTGACAAGCTCGTCATGAAAATCTGACGCATCCGCGCTTCACCGGCGCCGATCACCGCTTCATGCGTGCTCATGCCCTCGTCCACATTTTTGCGGATATAGGAAATCAGCAAAATCCCATCCATCGCAGAGACACCCAGCAATGAGATGAAACCAACCGCTGCTGACACGCTAAGATTAAGCCCGGCCACATAAAGGCCCAGAATGCCTCCCGCCATCGCAAAAGGAATTCCTGAAAGGGCGAGCAGACTGTCACGCAGCGAATTGAACATTGAATAGAGCAGCATCAAGATCAGAACAAGAGCCAGCGGCACGATGAACATCAGCCGTTCCTTGGCCTCCTGCATCGCGCCAAACTCTCCAGACCATTCGAGCCTGTAGCCTTGCGGGAGCGGAACATTCTTGGCGACACGTTCTTGCGCTTCCGCAACGGTGGAGCCCAGATCACGCTCACGCACACTATATTTCAGCGGAATGAAACGCTGGCTATTTTCGCGATAAACATAGGCCGCACCTGATTCCAGCTCGACCGAACCCAGGTCTTCGAGCCGAATATAGGCTGTTGAACCTTTCCCGTCCCCGCCAGGCAGTGCAACGGGAATGGCTTTGATCGCTTCAATGTCGCGGCGATATTCTGGCGCCAGTCTGACCGTGAGGCCGAAATTCATCTCGCCCTCATAAACGCGCGTCACCTCCTGACCACCCACGGCAGCCTGAACAACCGCGTTCACATCAGCAACGGAGAAACCATAGCGGGCCGCCTTCATGCGGTCGATCTTGATGAGCAAATTGGGCTGGCCGAGCAAATTGAACGCTGACGGATCTCGAACACCTGGTACTTCGCTGATCTCGGCTTTCACTGCACGCGCGATATTTTCAAGCTCATAAAGGTCACGCCCGAAAATCTTGATCGAGTTCTCGCCTTTGACGCCAGAAACCGCCTCTTCGATATTGTCTTGGATATATTGCGAGAAGTTGAAATCAATGCCGATGAATTCGGCATTGAGGCGGGTTGAAAGCTCCGTGATCAGCTTTTCTTTCGTCATGCCCTTTGGCCATTGGTCAAAAGGCTTCAGCGGTACGAAAAACTCGGCAAGGAATGATCCATCGGGATCGGTTCCTTCTTCGCCACGTCCCTGTTCTGATGTAACCGTGCGCACGGGGGGATAGCTGCGGATGACGTCGCGGATCTTGGCGACCGTCTCCATGCCTGCCTCCAACGTGATCGTTGGTGGCATGGTCGCGCGGATCCACATATTGCCCTCTTCGAGCTTGGGCAAAAATTCCGTGCCCAAACGTGAGCCCATCAGCAAGGTAAAAAACAAGAAGCCTGCCGCTATGAGCGCAGAGCGACGCGCCCGATCCACTGCGAGCGGCAGGATGCGCATATAAATCTTGCGAAGGTTGCGCACCACAAAAGTCTCGACGTCTTTAATATGCGCAGGCAGCAAAATGGAGGACAGAACAGGCGTAATCGTGAAGGTCGCGATCACCGCGCCGATCAATGCATAGGCATAGGTGCGGGCCATGGGGCCAAAGATTTGCCCTTCAACGCCCTGCATGGTGAAAAGTGGCAGAAAGGCTGCGACTGTGATGAGAACGGAAAAGAGAATCGACTTATCGACTTCCGACGCGCCATGCAAAATACGCGATAGCTTGTAACGCGAGCCGGCCCCTTCACCATGGGGCGCGTGACCATGCGAGAGTTGGCGGTGAATATTCTCCACCATAATCACGCTGGCATCTACAATGATCCCAAGATCAATCGCGCCGATCGAGAGAAGATTGGCAGATTCCCCGCGCAACACTGTAATGATGACGGCCAGAAACAGGGCAACGGGAATTGTGGCTGCGACAATAATCGCGCAACGCAAGTCACCAAGGAAGAGCCACTGAATGACAAAGATCAGCAAAATACCAACAATGAGACTGTGCAGCACAGTGTCGATGGTAATCGCCACCAGTTCACCACGGTCATAGAAGGGCTCAATCTTGACGCCCGGCGGCAGACTGCCATCCGTGTTGATTTGCTCGACTGTCGCACGCACGCGCTTGACCACATCCATGGTGCGTTCGAGCTTTTGCATGAGCACCATGCCGGAAACTGTGTCGGTTTGATCATCGCGCCCCGACATACCAAGCCGCGGCGTAAAGCCGATCTTCACATCTGCCACATCGGAGATCAGAACAGGCACGCCCTGCTGTTGGGTGAGGACAATGTTGCGGATATCCTCCAGAGATTGCACAATCCCCAGACCGCGCACATTGACCGATTGCTCACCCCTGGAAATCGTGCGGCCACCGACATTCACATTGCTGGCCGAGAGGGCCTGAATGACCTGCGGCAATGTCAATCCGCGCGAGACGAGACGGTTGAGATCAATCTCAACCTGATATTCTTTCGTCTTGCCACCCAGTACCGCGACATCGGCCACACCGGGCACAATACGCAAGCGTCGTTCCACAACCCAATCCTGCAGCGTCTTGAGCTGCATGACATCCATGCCGGGCGGGCCTTTGAGTTGATATCGGAAGATTTCGCTAATACCGCCTGCTGGTGAAATTTTCGGCTGAACGCCCTCAGGCAGTTTTGCTTCGTTGAGACGGTTGATGGTCTGCTGGCGCACAAAATAATAGTCACGCCCATATTCAAATTGCAGGCGGATAAAGCCAAGTGCATAGACCGTATTGGAGCGGACGAATTTCAGGCCAGGTGTACTGGCCACCGCAATTTCGATGGGACCAGTGACATAGCGTTCCACTTCTTCTGGCGACTGGCCGGGCCATTGCGCGATGATCTCGATGATGGGGGGCGCGGGATCGGGATAGGCTTCGATATTGAGCGTGCGAAAGGTCGCGTAGCCAAGCCCCACAAAGGCAGCAAAAATCAGCACGACCAAAGGGCGTCGCGACAGGCAGGCGGCGATCAGATTGCGCAACATCTCAAAAGCCCCTCAACGCACGACTTACTGTTTCCACTCATTGTCGAGGAAGATGGCTCCGCGACCCACGACCCTCTCGCCGGGCTGCAAACCCTCGCGCACCGCCACGCGGCCATTCTGCTCGGCCCCAAGCGTCACCAGACGGCGCTGAAACTCACCGGGCTTCACTTCGATATAGATGAAAGACCGATTGGCTTCGCGAATGATCGACTCCACACTCACAGCCGGCCATTCATCGCCCTCGCCCACAAAGATTTTAAAGGTGGCAAACATTTCCGGTCGCAAGATCTGCTCCGGGTTGGCAAGCTCTGAGCGCACCATGATACGACGCGTCACCGCATCAGAGGCTGAACCAATCGCATTGACCTTGGCTTTGAAGGTGGAGGCTGGCAGCGCATCAATATGGACTTCCAGCTCCTGCCCCACACGCACAAGCGGAATGTCATTTTCAGCAACGGCCACGCGCAGCCACATCGTCGCAAGATCAGCGATGGAGAAGAGGGATTCCGTTTGGTCAGGCCGCACAAGCTGGCCAAGCCCGATCTTGCGTGCCACGATCTGACCGGCAATCGGCGCTCGCACGATGACGAG
>JACCED011818242.1_pt1 | contig 15470 bp, 8 predicted proteins | sample 7455021 | NCBI WGS metagenome assembly JACCED01 (sample SAMN15323456, study PRJNA562643) | freshwater metagenome | isolation source: river surface water | place: USA:Blue River Watershed | collected 2017-08-19 | reverse complement strand
ATGTGGCGCCGTCATCGTCGGGATTGAGCACAGCGCCGGGGGCGACGTTCACGTTGGGCGCGGGGAGGGTGTTGGGGGGTGGCGGAGCGTTGAACGGGAGCTTTGTGGTGGACGTTGGCGGGCGATTGGAGCCGGGCATTGTGGACCCGTCGGTGTCGCCGGTGCCGAGCGCGTCGGTCTTGTTGAACACGCAGGTTCAGGCCTCGGGCACTTTCGCGATCAATGGCGAAGTGAAGTTGCGATTGGGTGCAAGTGGTACGGTGTTTGGCGGACCTGGCGGGGTGGCGAGTGCGATGGGGAGCTCGAAGGCGGATCAGTTGACCATCACGGGGGGGTTGAGCATTGGCGCGATGAGCACCATCACGGTGGTGGCGAACGACGGGACGAACGGCGATGGCACGCCAACGGCACCGCAACAGGTCGGCAGGTATGACTTAATCACCTACAGCGGCGCACGGAGCGGCTCATTTTTTGCGAACAAGACGGATCTCACGACCATCTTCAATGCGCCGACATTGCGACCGGCGTGGTTTGAAGATCCGGTTTCAAAAATCATTGGGATCATCGTGAAAAGGCAGGCAGATGGCGACTTTGACGCGACCGCTGGGGTGAACGAAACGGATGGATCCCCTGCTCTTCCGGTGGATTTCGGGTTGGCGTACCGGGGTGATGTGGTCACGCGCACGGTGCGGGTGAACAATGTGGCGTCGGGCGGGATCTTCTCGGAACGGTTGCGTGCCCAGTTAGTGGATGGCTCGGGCGCTGGGGTTTCGGCTGACGCGATTGAGGTGGAACCGGGCCAAGGCGGCGACTTGGTCATCACGCTTTCGACGGCTACCGCTCGCAAGTTCGTAGGCAGTCTGGTGGATGTCCAGATTCACACTTTGACGGATTCGCCTGAAGGCTTGGTGACTTCCCAGTTGGTGGAGACGTTGCGATTGAGCGTGTCTGGTGAGGTGATTGGTCGTGGTTACGCTCCGTGGGGTTGGGGCGGTACTGCGGCGAAACAGTTGGGAACGCCGACCTCCAACTCGGATGCGTTCGGTGGCACGGTCGGAGGGTTGACGACCACGATGGGGAGCACGACGGTGACGGTGAGTTCGACGGCGGGTTTAGGGGCAGGAGTTGCGCTGTCGGGGGTTGGTATTCCCGTGGGTGCGAAGGTGAGTTCCGTGACGAACGGGACGGTGTTTGTCATGAGTGCAGCAGCCACCGCGAATGGCTCTGGCGGGACGCTTTCCTATGTTTCGTCGTCTCGGGTGAAACCGGATTCGCTTGCACCGGAAACCTTCTTTGAAGGACCAAACCTGCGGATGACGACGTTCGGCGCAGGGGCGTCGCATTCTATTTTTGCCGATTCCCAAGGTCGGGCGTGGACGGTTGGTAGCAACGCGATGGGACAGCATGGGAAAGGTACTTTTGGCGGAACGGACAGCACCGATCCGGTGGAGCTGACGGGTCTTTTCAAGGGGAGTGCACGAGTTGTGACGGTGGCGGATAGCAATGAGGTGGAAGTGGAGTCGGTGGTGGGCCTTTCGCGTGGGCAGTTGGTCGTGGGAACGGGGTTGCCCACGGGGACTTCGATTGTGGTCGTCAGTCCGGTGCCGACGGTGGAGCGGCCGAATGGAGGTCGGGTGACGTTGTCGCGCGCGGCAACGGTTTCATCCTCAGGCTACGTGACTTGTACGGTCTATCGAAGAATCACGCATGTGGCGGCGGGAGGGACGATGAGTTTGGCGTTGTTGGATTCTGGGGCGTTGTACGCGTGGGGTGGGAACACGAACGGGCAGCTTGGCGTGGGGTCGTCGGGCACGTTGCTGACGCGTTCGGCTAATCCGATGGCGGTTCGCATGGATGGTGCGATGACGGGTTGGCGTGTGAAGTCGATTGTGGTTGGTGGGAGGGGTTTGGCGAAGGGCTGCCTATTGAGGACGGGCGTTTCCTCGGGCACGGCATTGGCAGTTGATGACGTTAGTGGGTTGAGCGTGGGTTGGACGATGACCGGAACGGGCGTGACGGCGGGAGCGACCGTGACGGCAGTGAACACGGTTTCTTCGACAGTCACGGTGAGTGTTCGGCAGACGCTTCCAGCGGGAACCGAGTTGCATTTCGCTTCGGCTGAGGGAACGCATGCTTTGGCGGTGGCATCCAAAGTGGACGCTTCTGGAATGGTATTGGAGACTGGGGTGTTTGCGTGGGGAAGGAACGACGCTGGGCAGCTGGGTAATGGCTCGGCGTTGGAATCCTCGGTGCCGGTTCGTATGGCGTTACCGACTGCGACGGCCACTGCAACTGTGTCTGCTGGCCGGGTGACGGCGGTGACGATGTTGACGAGAGGTGCGGGTTATAGCGTGGCGCCTCGAGTGGTTTTCTCGGGGGGCGGGGGATCTGGAGCGGCGGGTACGGCAGTGATTTCAGGGGGTTTGGTGACGGGTGTGACCATTACGAACGCGGGGAGCGGGTACACTTCACCCCCTCAAGTCTGGATTGCTGCTGGCTTGGATGTGTTGGATGTCGCTGCGGGGGATGGGCACAGCTTGGTGCTGATGTCGGATGGATCGGTGTATGCGTGTGGACGTAACACGTTGGGTCAGCTTGGGGATAAGACGACGGTGGGCCGATCGACACCGGTGAAGGTGGTGTTCTCGGATTCGGCGGTGATCAAGTCGGTGGGAGCTGGTGGCGATCACAGTTTAGCGGTCTCGACGACGGGTAAGGTGTACACGTGGGGATCGAACGCATTTGGGCAGTTGGGCTTGGCACCCGGAACGATTTCCACGTTGGTTGCGGCCAAGTTTGCGACGGCAACCACCGTTCGCACGCCGGCGGAAGTGACCGGTTTGAGCGGAAAGATAGCGGCCTCGGCTTCGGGAGGTCGTGCGCACTCACTGGTATCTGTTCGCGAGTCGACCGGATGGAAAATCTATGGATTCGGCGCGAATCATCGCGGACAGCTTGGCAAGGCGACGCCTTCGCCTGGGTTGATGGCATCGACACCGGTGGAGGCAGATCCTGGTGCGATGGGCGGGGCGACGGTTGCGCGCGTTCATGCGAGTGGGGACAGCAGTTATGCTGTGGGTGGGTTGACCATTTTTGAGCCATTGAGTTCGCTTGCTTTCTTCCCAGTTGGGATGTCGGGGACGCTGTTGTCAGCAAACCCGCTGCTTGCGAACGCGGGAGCAGGTGGGCGCGTGGCCCTACAAGGCAGTGTTGGAGGGTTGGCCACATCGAATGGGAGTGCGACGGTTGTCGTGAGCAGCACGACTGGGTTGATGCCCGGCATGAACTTGAGCGGGCCGGGAGTCCCTGCGGGCGCATTGGTGGCGTCCGTAACCAATGCAAACACTTTTGAGATGACGATGACGGCTTCGTCGACGGAGACGGCGGGGACCCTTATTTACAACGCACCGACGTATCAGTGGTACAAGGATGGGGTGGCGATCGCGGGGGCGACCTCGTCCTCTTACACGATTCCCAGTGCGGACGTGGCGAGTGCTGCGGATATTTCGTACCACTTTGTGGTGGGGATGGGGATGGAGGAGTTTGCATCGAACCCTCTGTTGGTTTCGGTGCGCGATTCTGCATCCGCTGCGCCGGTGGTGGTGAAAGACCCCGTGTCTCGCGTGATCGCAAGCGGAACCATCGCGCTTTCGGTGTCGGCCGTCGACACGATGACGGGGCGCGACGATACACTGACCTACAAATGGTATCGATCGAAGGACGGTGTGAGTTGGTTCACGACGGGTGACGTGTCGGCGACGGTTCCTGCGGCGTCGACAGGATTCGTTTACAAGTGCTTGGTGAAGGGGTTGAACGGCAACACGGAAGGCGTGTTTTCGGGGACTGCATTTGTGCGTGCGCTGTCGACCTTGGTGGGTAAGCACGTGGGAATCTTGCAGACGGCCGATATCGATTACGGGACCGCTTTGATCCCGAGATTTCCTGGGCGCGTGACGTTGGATGTCACATCCACAGGTCTGTTCACTGGGCGAATGGAATATGAGGGTGCGGCTTACACCTTGTCGGGGGATATCCTTGCGGCAGCGAGCGGGTTGACCATCAATGTCGCTCGGAAGGCGCCACAGGGAGCGGTGGATTTGGTGTTCGGTTTCGACGGATTACTCGGTGGGTTGACCGTTTCGGCTTCGCACTCGAGCAGCGGGGTGGACGTACGCTCATTGTCTTCCCTCAGGATGAGTCCAACGACGGTGGCGACGGGCTCCAGGGGTGTTTTTGGAGCGGCTTTCCGGTCCGCAGGTGACTCGATCGTGTCCGCGGTGGCGGGTCTGGATCAGGCGATGCCCGTTCTTCAAGTGACGACGGGGTCGACGGGTACGGTCACTTACACGGGGCGCACGGCAGATGGGGTGGCGGTGAGTGGGAGCGGTTCGTTGATGACCGACTCTGCGGGTCGGTTGGTGGCGCCGGTGCTTGCGACGATGTACGGAGTGTATCCCTATGCGGGTCAGTTGGCAGGGACGCTCGTTTTGACACCGACGCAGGCGGTGAAGGTTTCGGGGGACTTGGAGTGGCGGAAGCCGGACCTGACGAAGTGGTCAACGACTGCGCCGAAGGGGACCTACGTGCGCGGTGCCGTGGCGGCCTATCAGGTGATCTCAGAGGCAACGGTGTTCTCGGCCACCGGCTTTTCGTCTGCCTTCAAGGCGGATGGCGTTTGGTATAGCACGACGTTCTCGAGTTCACAGTGGGACACGGGCACGCGATTCAGTTTCAAGACCGCGACCACAACGACTTCTGCGAACTATTCTGGAAACGTTCTCGGATTGAATGGAGCGACGACGGAGGGGTTGACGGGTTTGGTTTACAGCAAGACGGGCGGGACGATTTCGTTGAACTACATCCGGAACGGACGAGTGAATTACGGTTACGGGCTGATGTTCCCCGGAGGGAAGGTTTACGGGTTCTTGATGGTGGATGATGTGGTGGGATCCGCCGCTTGGTGGGCCCAGTAAACCGTCTTGAACGGGGATTCTGGGTTGGGATTTGGCGGGGTGGGGCGTAGGCTCTCACCGTGATGCGATGTCGCTTCACATATCGCGCTTTTTTCTATGGCTAATTCCCTCCGTCCCATTGAGTTCACTGAGTTCGATCTGCCGAACGGGTTGCATGTGATCCTGCACGAGAATCACGTCGCCCCAGTGGTCTCCACCTATCTGCTCTACAATGTCGGCAGCAAGAACGAGCGGAGCGACCGCACGGGATTTGCGCACTTTTTCGAGCACCTCATGTTTGAGGGCAGCGAGAACATCCCGCGCGGGCAAATCGACAAGTACATTTCTGGCGCGGGTGGGAACCTGAACGCCTCCACCTCGTTCGATAAGACGGATTACTATTTTAACCTGCCGTCCAACCAGTTGAAGCTGGCGTTGTGGATCGAGTCTGAGCGAATGATGCACGCGAAGATTGATGAGAAAGGGGTTGAGACGCAGCGGGCGGTGGTCAAGGAGGAGAAGCGGCAACGGGTGGATAACCAGCCTTACGGGACGCTGTTTGAGGAGTTGTCGAAGATGATGTTCAAAGGCACGCCGTACGAATGGGTGCCCATCGGATCTTTCCAGTACATCGATAGCGCGAAGATTGAGGAGTTCCGCGAGTTCCACCGCACGTACTACGTGCCGAACAATGCGACGCTCGCGATAGCCGGTGATTTCAACACCGCAGAGGTGAAGGCGCTGGTGGAGGCGTATTTCGGGCCGATCCCGAAGGGGGCCGAGGTGCCGCGTCCGAAGATCGAGTGGGGCTTGGATGCGAAGGGGACGACCCACGATGTCGAGGTTGCGAACACGCCGCTTCCAGCGACCCTGCATGCGTGGCGCGCTCCCAACGAGACCCATCCGGACGCGTACGCGATCGAGTTGATGACGGACGTTCTCGCGAAGGGTCGGAGTTCGCGACTCTATCGCCGGTTGGTGGACAAAGAGGCCGTCGCCATGAGCGTCGAGGTGTTCCCTTACCTCTTGGAAAAGGCGGGGATGATTGGGGTCGAAGCGATGGGGCAGGTCGGTGTCGCACTGGAAACGCTCGATGGCCTGATCCGCGAGGAGATCGAGAAGTTCATCGCGGAAGGGGCGACCCAAGAGGAGTACGACAAGGTGCTCGCACAGGCAGAGGCCTCGTTCGCGAAGTCGTCGGGAACGATGTCCGAGCGAGCACGTCGGCTTGCTTATTACCGTGTCTATTACGGGGATACGGGTCTCATCAATACCGAGCTGCAGCGTTACTTCGCGGTGAAGCGCGAGGATCTGCAGCGGGTTGCGAAACAGTATCTGACCGATTCAGGGCGCCATGTGCTTCGGTATCCGGTTGTCCCGAAAAAGCGCGAAGCGAAGGAGGGCGAAAAGGCCCGTTGATTTGCAAAAACCACCTACCTACGTCACCGATATGATTCCCGAGAACATCTCCCGGCGTTCCTTCACCAGCGGCGTTTTGAGCGCATCCGTCGCATCCGTCCTCCCTCTTTCCATGAGTTCCCAAAGCACATTGCACGCAGCCCTCGTCATCGATCGCACCAAAAAACCCGAGCCGGGCCCAGCGCCCGAGGCCTCGTTTCCAGCGTATCGTGAACATGTCCTGAAGAATGGACTGCGCATTTTCCACATCCTCGATGACCGCAAGCCGACCGTGACGCTTCGCTTGATGATCAAGTCCGGTGCAGCGGACGACGGAGCGAAAGCCGGTGTTGCAGGCATCACCGCAACCCTCCTGAACCGCGGCACAAAAACGCGCGATGCGGTGACGTTCGCGAAGGAGACCGATGGCATCGGTTCGCGGGTCGAGGCTTCTGCGGGCTCGGATGCATCGACCGTCGGCGCGTCGGCGCTCTCGTCGAAGGCGGATGCCGTGCTTGGTCTGCTCGCGGACGCCGTGTTGAACCCCATCTTTCCGGCGGACCAGTTCGAGAAAGTTCGCAAGCAGGTTTTGTCGGCACTGCAGGCGGATCGCGAACAACCCCGTTCGCTCGCGGGGCGTTTGGCGTCGAAGTTGGTCTATGGCGAACATCCTTACGGCGCGTCGTCCACCCCTGAGACCGTCAAGGCGTTGGGTCGTGAGGACGCGGTAGCATTTCACCAGACCCATTATGTGCCTGGAAACGCCACGCTTGCGGTCATCGCGGATCGTCCGTTGGAGGACATCCTGCCGCTGGTTGAGAAGCATCTGGGCGCGTGGACGGGAGTGGTGCCGAAGAAGTCGGCGCGTCCCGAGATCCCTGCGTTGCCGCCCGCGACGACGGTGCATCTGATCGATCGGCCGGGTTCGGTGCAGAGCTACATCGACATTGTGCATCGGGGGCCGGGGCGTTCGACGCAGGATCTTCCCGAGATCAATGTGGTGAATGCGACGCTGGGTGGCGGCTTTTCTGGACGTCTTTTCCAGAACTTGCGCGAGAAGAATGGATGGACCTATGGAGCCTACTCCGCCTTCGACCTGATGAAAGATGGCGGGTCGTTTTCTGAATCGGCAGAGACACGGAACGACGTGACGCACCTTGCCGTTCGAGAACTCCTTGCGGAAGCGGCCCGTATCCGGACGGAGCTGATCCCCGAGGACGAGCTCGCGTTGCAGCGGGAGTATAACGTGGGGAATTACCTGCTTTCGTTGGAACGGCCGGAGCGAACGGTGATGCGCGTTCAGGACATTGACCTCTATGGTCTGGATGCCTCGTTCTATCGCACCTATGCGAAGCGCATGGCAGCGGTAACCCCTGCGTTGGCCAAGCAGACCGCTGAGCGTCACGTGAAGCCTGGCGCGGCCTACATTGTAGTGGTTGGCGAAGCGAAGGAGATCCGGGCTGAGTTGGAGAAGTTCGGTTCGCTGACGGTGTACGACGTCGATTTGAACGTGAAGAAGTGAGCGCGCCATGGCGGCCAGATACCGCGGGCGGATCGCGCCTTCTCCGACGGGTCTTCTGCATCTCGGCCACGCAGCGACTTTCTTGTGTGCCTTCCGTCGCTGCGTGTCGGAGGGCGGTGTTTTGGTTTACCGCGAAGAGGATCTCGATGGACCGCGGTGCCGCGCCGAGTATTCAACAGCTGCTCGCGAGGATTTGCGGTGGTTGGGGATTCATTGGCAGGAGGGACCGGACGCAGGCGGGGATGCAGGGCCGTATGTCCAGAGCGAGCGGCTTGCGATTTACCGCGAACGACTTTGCGCTCTGATCGATGCTGGGCTCGCGTATCCGTGCGGGTGCACGCGGGGCGACATCGCGCGGGCCTTGGGGGCTCCGCATGAAGGCGAGGAGGAGCCGGTGTATCCGAGGACCTGTCGGTCGCGAAGGGCAGAGCGGTTCGAGGGGGATCTTATTTTCCGTCAGAACTGGAGATTCCGGGTCCCTGATGGGCGAACGGTTTCGTTTGAGGATGGTTTCTGCGGCCCGCAAGAGGCTGTGGCGGGCAGGGACTTCGGCGACTTTCTCATCTGGAGAAAGGATGGGTTTCCCGCCTACCAACTTGCGGTGGTGACAGATGATGCCTTGATGAGGATCACCGAAGTCGTACGCGGGGAGGACCTCGTGACGAGCACGTTCCGTCAGATCCTTCTTTATGAGGCGTTTGGGGAAGATGCGCCTGCCTTTGCACATGCGCCGTTGGTTCGTGACGAGCACGGCAAACGGTTGGCGAAGCGGGATGATGCGCGATCAATCAGGGCGTTGCGGGAGGCGGGGATGTCCGCCGATGAGGTCATCGCATTGGCGCTTGCGGGGCACTGATGCTGCGACGGTCGGCCCTGATGAACGGTAACGACGAGATGATCCCGGAGGCGTTGAAAGCGCGTGTAGAGACGTTGGCTGGGTGGACCCTGACGCATGGCGGAACGCGAATCCGTCGTGATTGGACGTTGCGCGACTTCAACGCTGCGATGGCATTTTTCAACGCTGTCGCGGAGGTGGCCGAGCAAGAGCAACATCATCCGGACCTGCATCTGGAAGGGTATCGGAAGGTCTGGATTGAGATCTTCACTCACTCCGCCGGCGGGCTGACGGAGAACGATTTTCGCTTGGCTGCGAGGATCGATGCGATTGTGCCGTGATCGTGAGCACTCGGTTGGGGATGGAAAGCGGCATAGGCAATCCCGCATCAAGCTATCGACGAGAGACTTCCTTCTCGCACGCATTCCTCGAGCGAGCGAGCGGTGATCCGATCTCCAAGGGGGAAGGTACGTTCGCCAGGATGGATGACCCACAGCGCGTCGAGCTCGAGGTCCGAGAAGGCCGTTCGCATGGATCGGGTCAGTTCGGGGACATCGCAGCGTTTGAACTCAACCCCGATCTTTTTGCCATGGTTGAAGAGCAAGAGATCGAGTTCGCACCCGCTGTGGACCGCGTAGAAATATGCTTGGTCCGGTTGGTGGGCTCGGAGGATTTCCTCCATCGCAAAACCTTCCCACGAGGCACCGAGTTTTGGATGAGTGAAGAGATCGGATCCCGACCGAATGCCGCAGAGTGCATGGAAAACTCCGGAGTCCCGGAACAGGATTTTCGGGGACTTCACAAGGCGCTTGTTGACATTGGCATGCCACGGAAGCAGGCGCCGGATCATGAAGGTCTGCTCCAATGCGTCGAGGTAGGCTCGCGCCGTGTTTGGGGCGATGCCCATGGAGGCCGCGATCTCGTTACCATTCCAGATCTGGCCGTGGTAGTGGGAGAGCATTGTCCAAAAACGGCCCATCGCGGTTGGTGCCATCCCGAACCCGAGGGCTGCGAGGTCGCGTTCCAAGAAGGTTCGGATGAAGTTTCGCCGCCAATCGAAACTATCTGCGTCGTCGGCTGCCAGAAAGGAGCGCGGGAAACCGCCCCGTTGCCAGAGCACGTCAACATTGGTGTGCCCGGTTTCGCAGAGATCGAAGCCTTGCATCTCGATGATCTCGACGCGTCCAGCAAGTGACTCCGAGCTTTGCCGTGAAAGCTCTGGAGAGGCGCTTCCCAGGATCAGGAATGTGGCTGGGTTGTCGGGGCGGTCCGCAAGCACGCGCAGAACAGGGAAGAGCTTTGGTTGTCGTTGCGCTTCATCGAGCACGACCAAGCCTTTGAGCCCTGACAGGGCGGTTTTGGGATTTTCCATCAACGCGGCGGTGATGGGGTCTTCGAGATCGAAGTAGTTCGGGTGATTGGGGGAGAGGACCTGCCTTGCGAGGGTGGTTTTTCCGCATTGGCGCGGCCCCACGAGCGCCACGATGGGACTTCTTTTCACGGCCCGATCGAGGCGCGCTTTGTAGGAAAGTCGGTCAACCATGCATGAAATCATGCAATCACATTGCACGATTTCAATAAATCGTTCGGGCCGTGTTCTGTTGAATCGCCCGATTCCGACCTTGAGTCGCCGCCGCTTTCCCAACGTCCCAGATGGAGCACTGTCCCAAATGGAAGCGTGCAACACCCAGCGGCACACCGGTTGCGGGGTCCGTTACCCTGCTCGGGCTTGATGGCGGCGGCGGAGTTTTTGCTCAACCATCGACCGTCCTGAACCGCGATGAATACTTCCCTGCGCTTACCCATTTTGATCCTTGGATGGATGCTTGTTGGAACGGTCTTCGGGCAGGGCGATAAGGATCGCTTGGTGCGCGAGACCGAACCGCTCTCGCCGGAGGAGGAGCGAGTGAAGTTTCGGGTACCCGATGGCTTCAGCGTCCAGTTGTTCGCGAGCGAACCCATGATCAACAAACCGATCAACATGGCGTTCGATGCGCGGGGGCGGCTTTGGGTCGCGTCGACCGTTGAGTATCCGTATGCGGCAGCGAAAGATCGGTGGTCCGATCCGACGGGCGCACGTGTGAAAGACAGCCGCGATGCGATCAAGATCTTGGAGGACACGGACGGAGATGGAAAAGCGGATCGGGTGATCGATTTCGCGGACGGATTGAACATCCCGACCGGCGTGTTGCCGTGGCATCGCCCGGAACACAAGGACGGATGCATCGCATGGAGCATCCCGAATATCTGGTATTTCGCTGACACGGATGGAGATGGGAAATGCGATCTCCGACAGGTCCTGTTTGGTCCGTTAGGCTACGAGAAGGACACGCATGGGATGTGCAGCAGTTTTCGGATGGGGTCGGACGGTTGGGTCTATGCGACGCATGGCTTCAATAACACGTCCCATTTTCGGGCGAAGGATGGCAGCACACTCGACCTGCACAGCGGGAGTGTTTTCCGGTTCCGTCCGGACGCCTCGCGCATCGAGATCTGGTCGTGGGGTCAGGTGAATCCGTTCGGATTGTGCTGGGACCGGCGAGGGCAGCTTTACAGCGCGGATTGTCACAGCAACCCGATCACGCAGTTGTTGCAGGGCGCTTACTATCCGAGCTTTGGGAAGCCGCACGATGGGTTGGGTTTTGCGCCGGTGATGTGTCCACACAGCCATGGAAGCACGGGGTTGTGCGGGGTGGCCTACGTTGATAGCGGGATTTGGGGAGCGGAGTGGGAGGACAATATGCTCCTTGGTAACTGTGTGACGTCGAGGGTGAACCGCGACCTTGTGACGTTCTCGGGGACTACGCCAAAAGCCAATGAGCGACCGGATTTTTTGGTCAGCGACGATCCGTGGTTCCGTCCGGTGGACCTTCAGGTCGGGCCAGACAATGCGCTGTACATCGCCGACTTCTACAATCGCATCATCGGTCATTATGAGGTGCCGTTGAATCATCCGGGACGCGATCGTGAACGGGGGCGGATTTGGCGCGTTGTCAAAGCGGATGCGGGGAAGACGCCACGTGCGACACCGGCGGCGTCAGCGGAGGCAAGCGTTGAGCAGCTTTCGAACACGGATCCGTTTGTGGTGCGGGCGGCTGCCGCGTGGTTCGCAGCGCATCCCGTTGCGCAGGCGTTGCGACCCTTGGTGGAGGCATTGGGGAAGGCGGATCCTGAGGATGTGCAGTTACGTCATCAGCTGCGTCTTGCGGCTAGGGCAGCACTGCAAACGGAGGGTGGATTTACTGCTGCTGCATCATTGGATGGGGGCATCGTCAAGGATCTGGCGATGGCGGTTCCAACCTCGGAAGCAGCGCGTTATCTGGTGGCACATTGGTCGCCTACTCGGGAGGGTTTCTTCGAACATCTGGCGCGGCACGCGGATGAGCCGACGTTGCGCGCTGCCATGGTTCGGGCGCGAGCGGAGGTGGGAATGCCGGCAGAGACCAAGACGCTGTCTGCCCTTTGGAATGGCCTGCTGGAGCGGGGACTGAAGCCACCGGCGGAGTTCGTGTCGTGGGCGACCGATGTGGCTGAGAGATTGTTGGTGGGTGAGGCTGACGAGCCCAAGCAATGGGAACCGCACGGGCATCCTGCCTTTCCGGCGGGGGAGAGTCCGTGGTGTCTGCAGGAACGGAAATGTGAGGATGGCCGTTCGGTTGAGGTGATTAGCAGTTTGGATAAAACGAAGCGCTCTCCAGAGCGATTGACGGGCATTTTGCGGAGTCGCGAGTTCGCAGTGCCGCAGAAACTGTCGTTCTGGATTTGCGGACACGGAGGGAGGGAGGCGAAGACCAACGCTCCGAAGAATGTGGTGCGCCTCGTGGTGGGTGGCACTTCAGTGCGCGAAGCGGCGGCGCCTGGGACCGATGTGTGTCAGCGTGTGGAGTGGGATCTGACGGAGTGGAAGGGAAGCACTGCGCGGTTGGAGATCGTGGATGGTGATGATGGGAACGCGTATGCGTGGTTGGGTGTCTCGCGGATCGAGCCAGCGGTGATCAGCACGACGACCTTTCGAGGAGGTGGTCAGCGCGAAAAGGATTTGCGGGTGCTCGCTCCGATGTTGCGAGCGACGGCGGCGGTCGGTTTGCGCGATCGGCTCGCGGCCTATTTTCCAAAAGCACCTGCAGTCGCGGCGGCGCCCCCTTCGAAAGAGGTTGAGGCACTAGTGAATGCGAGGCGTGCGAGCTTTGCCAAGGCGAAGCCTGACGTGACCAAAGGGGCGGCGCTGTTCGCGACCCATTGTGCGGTGTGCCACAGCATCCAGGGGAAAGGAGGGTTGGTCGGTCCGCAGTTGGACGGGATCGGAAATCGCGGGGCGGATCGCCTGATTGAGGATGTGTTGGATCCGAGCCGGAATGTGGACACGCATTTCCGTCTGCACGAGTTGACCCTGCGGAGCGGTGTGACTGCGCAGGGCTACGTGCGCGGAGAGGCGGGGCAGGTGTTGTTGCTCGTCGACGCAGCGGGTAATGAACAGCGAATCGCGAAGGGGGACATCGTTTCGGATAAGGAGTTGACGGTGTCACCCATGCCTGCGGTGTTTGGTGAAGCGATCGGCGAGGGGGATTTTCATGGGCTGATCGGCTGGTTGTTGTCTGCTGGGGCGGGGAAGGAAGGCGCTCGGTGAGGGGAGGAGAGGGGATGGGTCCTATGGGTCCTATGGGTCCTATGGGTCCTATGCCACGAGTGATGGCGGTTAGCGTGGGCTGAGTGGGCGTAGATTCGGCTCCGGTGGGCTACTTCCCGATCTCGATCAACTCGATATCAAACACCAATGTCCCTGCCGGCGCGCCCCCACTCGGATTTTCCCCGTATGCCAGGCCGGCAGGGATCCAGAAACGCCGCTTCTCGCCTTTCACCATCAACTGCACACCCTCCGTCCAACCTTTGATGACTTGGTTGAGTCCGAAACTGGTCGGTTCACCCCGCGTCACGGAGCTATCGAAGAGTTTCCCGTCCGTCGTCCAGCCCGAATAGTGGACCGTCACCGTATCGGTCGCCTTCGGGTGCACCGATCCCGCGCCCTTGCTCAACACCTTGGATGCCAGGCCTGAAGGGGTCTTTTCTGCATCCGGCGGGGCTGCTGCGACATCGCTTGGCGCTGTGGGCGCAGGAACGCCTTCCTTGAACGAGACCAACTCGATCTCCACCACAAGTCCGCTCGCGGGTGCGCCGGGGGGCACGTTTCCGCCAAAGGCTACCTTCGCGGGAATCCAAGCCACCTTTTTCTCTCCGGAAACCATGGTCTGAATGGCTTCTGCGAGGCCGCCAATCCGGAACTTGCCCAGCGGTACATCCACCGCGCCGCCTTGCTGTGAGGTGCTCTGCAACAACTCACCCTCTGCGCTCCACAAAGTCAGCTGCACTTTCACCGTATCCTCTGGTTTCGGAAACTTCTCCCCGGTCCCCTTGTGGACAACCTTGAACGACACTCCCGAAGGGTTCTGTTGCGCATCCGCAGGAGCCTTCAAATCGGGAGCCTTCGGCGCCTTCTTGATCGAAATCAGTTCGATGTCGAACACCAACATCCCGCCAGGCCGCCCTCCGCCCGGATTCTCACCGTAGGCCAAGCCTGCGGGAATCCAGAATCGCCGCTTTTCACCCTCAACCATCAACTGCACCCCTTCCGTCCAACCTTTGATGACCCCGTTGAGCGGAAAACTCGTTGGTTCCCCGCGCTTCACCGAGCTATCGAACAGCTTTCCGTCCGTTGTCCATCCCGAGTAGTGGACGGTCACGGTATCGGCGGCTGCGGGGTGCTCAGCGCCGCTGCCTTTAGAGAGGACTTTGGAGGCGAGACCGGAGGAGGTTTTTACGGCGTCACTGGGGACGGCTTTCACATCAGTAGGAGTTTCAGGCATAGGAGTTTGGGCAAAGGTGCTCGAGGGCGTACTCAACAGCAACGACCCGAGGCAAACGAAAAGAGGAACGCACAGTTTCATAAAGCGGTGGCCAAGAATCCTTCGGACCTCATCCCGAACAGTCAAACACGCATCCGTCCCGACGCGTTCCTTCCCTAGCGCCCAGTCTCTTCCGGATTCAACTTTACAGCCGTCACTTTGTCGTCCGGCATTCCCGCTGCGAGGAGAGACGGAGAGCCATCTGTTGGGCTGGCTCTTAACAGATTCTCGGTTAATGAATCGGGGTTGGCGTACGCTGACTGGGCGTGAACAAAAAATGGCGGAAAACGGAAAAGCTGCTTCGGAAAGTTCCCGGGCTCAGCGAGCACGAAAGGATCCTGTTCGCTCGAAGCCTCTCCGCCACCCCCGACGAACGGTGGGCGTTGTGCGCTACGCCCATCTGCGCTCGCTCGGCTTATTGACGCGCTCACAGCAGGCATCCGGCTTCAGTTTGACGGGATGACAGCGGCAATCTTGTAGGGTGTTCCTGCCACGACCTTAGATAGTCGGTCCTGAAAAACTCACCGAAACGCGAGATGTGTGTGAACGGAGCAGAGGGGGAGGTTGGAAAAAAGGGCATGCAAAAAAGACAAAAAGTGGCTCATCCACTCCACCAACTTTGAGAAGTTCATCGCAGCGGCACTAAAGAGCGCATTGATGGCATCACCGGTCTGCCCTTTGAGTCGGTTGCGCTCCAGGCGGTGCTCGCTTTTCATATGGCCAATCGTCGGCTCGATGGCTGCCCGCCGTTTCATCAAGCGCCACAGACGCTTCGGGATATTTCCTCGCTTGAGCCGATCTACATGCACCTGCTCGAAGCCCTCGTAGCAGTGTCCTCGATAACCTCTGTCCACAAATACCTT
>JACCED011050598.1_pt1 | contig 15474 bp, 13 predicted proteins | sample 7455021 | NCBI WGS metagenome assembly JACCED01 (sample SAMN15323456, study PRJNA562643) | freshwater metagenome | isolation source: river surface water | place: USA:Blue River Watershed | collected 2017-08-19 | reverse complement strand
GCGCAGACCTGACACAGATCTTGCGTCAGGATGATGTCGGGTGCGAGATCGAAGAGTAGCTGCTCATCAATCTCGTATAGCGTCTTGCCCTCGCGTAATCGCGCCGAGACAGCCGCATCAATTTCAGCTTGCGATAATCCTTCCAGCGCAAGGGCAGGGCGCACGATTGGTGGAAGCGCCTTGGCTGCTTCGGGGAAGTCGCATTCATGCGTGACGCCCACAAGCGCATCGCCAAGACCGAGCGCATAGACCATTTCGGTCGCGGAGGGGAGAAGCGAAACAATACGCATCAGCTCACCGGAAGCAGATCGAAGAAAGCATATTTGCCATCGCGCATCATCTCCCCGCGCGTGAAGGCAACGGGGCGCTGATAGGTCGGGCCATTCCACACGAATGTATGGAACTCGCCATTCTCGCCGCAGGGATCAATTTCCGGGGGAAGATCATTCAGCAGTTGCGCATCATAGCTGCGCCCAGCGAAAGAGGCATCAAGGCGGGTCGTATCAACGCAAACAAGCACGGCTTGAAAGCCAAGCTCAATGACGCGTTGCGCGAGTTGTTTGGTGTTGCGGCCCCATAAGGGATAGAGACCCAACATGTCGCCGCGCTTCAGCAAGGCGTCGCGATAGTCGCGAATATCCTGCAGGAAAAGATCGCCATAGATGACATGTCGCGTGCCGCGCGCGTGATGGGCTTGCCAATGGGCAAGCGTCCCTGCCTCATAAACGTCATTGCTCGGATTTTTTGGCATCATTACCTGCTCAAGTGGCAGGCCGAGGCAGCGCGCCTGCTCTTCCATCAGCACCATGCGTACGCCATGGGAGGTCATGCGCCCCGTGCCTTCAACGCCTGTTGCCACAAGCGCGTCGATTTTCGGGTGGCCCATTTGCAGGGCTTCATGAAGGGCCAGATTGCAATCTTTGCCACCGCTCCAGGAGACAAGAGCATGGGGCGGCTCAGTCGTAAAAGTCATGGGTGCAAACCTCATCCAATGATCTTGCTTTAGCATGGGGCCCAGCCGCCTCAAGGCCAAACTTGCGTCTGGTGGTCAGCTGCGGCAAAAGTCGGGCACTAATTGGAATGGAGGCTGATTTGGCTTTGACGAAACGCTTCGTTCTGGCGGGGGCTGCTGCTCTTGCCCTCATTGGTGCCGCACCAGCGCATGCGCAGGGTTTCGGAGGTGGCAAGCCTGTGACGATCCTTGTGCCTTTCGCACCCGGTGGTGGCACCGATATTCTCGCACGGGAGCTGGGCCGCCTGCTCAATGACACGCTGAAGGCGAATGTTGTGATCGACAATCGCGGCGGGGCAGGTGGGGCTCTTGCTGCGCGTGCCGTCTCGACCGCTCAGCCAGATGGCCCCACGTTGCTCTTCGTCACCTCAACTTTCGTGACAACGGCCGCAACGCGCCGCACCTTGCCCTATGATGTGACGAAGGATTTCACCCCCGTTGCGATGTTGGGTCGCGGCCCTTTGCTCGTAGTTGCCAGCCATCAGTCAGGCTTGAATTCAGTGCGCGACATTGTGGACCGCTCCAAGGCGAAGCCTGACTCGCTGAATTATGTCTCCTCTGGTGTGGGTGGTATTCTTCATCTCGCGACAGAGCTGTTCAAGCAGAAGGCCGGCATCGCCATGACGCATGTGCCTTACAATGGTAGCGGCCCTGCGGTGATTGATCTTGTGGCTGGACGTGCAGAAGTCTTTATCTCCACAGTCCCGACCATTCTGGGTCAGGTGCAAGGGAAGAATGTGAAGCTGCTTGGCGTCACCAGCGACCAACGCTCCCCGCTCTTTCCCGATACACCGACTCTGGCAGAGGAAGGTCTGCCTGGTCTCAATCTGGAAACGTGGTGGGGTATTGTTGGACCGCCCAACATGTCTGAGGCTCTTGTCCAGCAGCTCAACGCGGCTATCAATGAGGCGGCGGCCGCACCCGCGATGCGCAAGCGCTTCGAGGAAGAGGGCGCTACCACATTCCGCGGCAGTGGCAGTGATTTCGGTAAGGCGCTGAAGGTTGAATTCGACAATTGGCGCAAGGTGGTTGAGGCGGGTAACCTCTATACCAACTGATCAATTGCCTTTCATCAGCTCCTCATGAAGCGCCCGCGCTGCCGCTATGTCAGCTGCGGGCGTTTTCATGATGCGTGCGATTTCGCTGCTCAGTTCAGCTCCACTCATGGGTGAGATCAGGATATTTGCCTTGCGGACTTCCTCCTGAAAGGCTGGATCTGCGATCGTCTTTGCGAAAGCCTCACGCATGATGGCGACCTTGTCAGGCGGCGTTCCGGGAGGGAAAGCCAGCGCTCGGCCAATCGTGCCAGTGGAGGCATAGATCTCCATCAGTGTCTTGTGAACACCGCTGCCAAATTCAGTCATGGCAGGAACATTGGGATAGTCGGGCAAGCGTTTCGATGCGATCGCAAAGAGAGGGACGAGATCGCCGTTCTTTAATTTCTGGCCTTGGGTGGTCACCGCATTCGCCAGCGTCATGCCAGAACCATCAACTTCACCGCGGTCCATCGCGATGGAAATGTCAGATGCGCCCGGATAGCCGCCGATGATCTTGAAACGGGTCTGTTGCAGGCGGTTGAGCAGGAGCGGTGTGAGCGCAAAGATATTCCCCACGCCAGTTGCTCCCAATGTCACCTCGCGCTTTTTGGCATCGTCGAGCGTTGCGATTCCAGATCGTTTCGTCATCAGGGTGACGGAGTCGGCATCGGCAAAACGGCCGATCCATTGATAATCTTGTGCGTTGAACTTTGCGTCCTTGTTCAAGATGCTTTCGTAAAGTACCTCAGCGTGAACAAGATGCATCAGTGTCCCGTCTTTGGGCGCGACATTGAAGGAATAGTTCAGGCCCACCAGCCCGCCCGCACCCGGCATGGATTGCATCACAAGATTGGGATTACCGGGGATGAATTGGCGCATATGGCGTGCAGCCAGCTGGGCATAGAGGCTGTAGGTTCCGCCGACCCCGGCCCCGATCAGGATGCGCACATCTTTGCCCTTGTAGAAGGGTTCTGCCGTTTGGGCATGGGCGGTCAATGGCAGGCCGAGCAGAGCCAGAAAGGCCAAAAGGTAGCGCAACTTTGATCCTCCCCCATTTATCTGCCCAGTATGACATGGGAGCGGGCAGGAGCAAGGCAGGTAGGAACAAAATCTCGTCAACCATGTCAGAGGGAAGCGGCGACCACCGCCATGTTTTCGCCGCTTGGCGCTGGCAGAGCCTTCGCCGTCTGGCTATACATTCTGGCAGGGTGTCTGGGGCGCTTTACCGTTCATGACCAATCTTTCGCGTCGTTCCTTCGTTCGCTCTCTGGCGGCAGCCTCCTTGCTGCCGGTCTGGACCGCACAGGCCCAGCAGAAGAAGCCAAATGACAAACCTCCAAGCTTTGGCTTTGAGGATGTGCTGAAGCGTGCCAGAGAAGTCTCACTAAGCAGCTATGACGGAAGCTTCGCGCCCTTGCCGGAAGATCTTGCGAGGCTTGATTTTGATCGCTGGCGCGAGATCCGGTTTCCGCCGGAAAAATCCCTGCTGGGCGATACAGGCGGCCAGTTTCGTCTGCAGCTCTTCCATCTGGGTCATCTCTTCCACCGTCCTGTGACGATCCATGTTGTCACCAATGGCGTGTCAGAGCCGCTGCTGAATGTTGCGAAGCTCTTCGACTACGGCTCCATCAAATTCCCGAAGCCCCTGCCCACCGATCTTGGTGTGGCGGGCTTTCGCATTCACTATCCCTTGAATGATCTCAAGCGCGCGGATGAGTTTGTTTCCTTCATCGGTGCGAGCTATTTCCGCTGGCTCGGCCGGGATCAGAAATATGGTCTGTCAGCTCGCGGTCTGTCGATTGGGACAGGGCGTCTCGACAATAAGGAAGAGTTTCCCTTCTTCAAGGAATTCTGGATCGACAAGCCCGGCCCGAATGCGTCGCAAATCACAGTTTGTGCCTTGCTGGATAGCCCTTCGCTGACAGGTGCTTTCAAATTCACGATGGAGCCCGGCCCGGAGTCGCCCATTGACGTTGAAGTCACTGTGTTCCCGCGTAAACGCACGGACTGGGTTGGTCTTGCACCGCTCACATCCATGTATTTCCTTGGCGAAAATGATCGCCATCTCAATGACCGGAACAAATATGACGAGTTCCGTCCTGAGCTGCATGACTCGGATGGTTTGCTGATTCACACGGCGGATGATGAGTGGATCTGGCGTCCCATTCGCAATCCCCTCATTCAGGAAGTGCATAACTTCCCCGTCAACAATGTGCGTGGCTTTGGCCTGATGCAGCGTGACCGAAATTTCGCGCATTATCAGGATATCGAGCTTTGGTATGAAGATCGTCCAAGCTACTGGATCGAGCCTGAGGAAGATTGGGGACCGGGGCGCATCGAGCTTGTCGAGCTTGCGACCAAGGACGAGACCTTCGACAATATCATCTGCGCATTTGTGACCGATGAGGTGTTGGAGCCGAAGAAGCCCTTTAGCTTCTCTTACAAGATGCGCTCCATGACAGATGGATTGCGTCTGCATAATCTTGGTTACACGCTCAATACATTCTCAGCACCCGCTTATGCCTTGGGAGCTGCGGAAGCGGTCGGCCGCAATACGCGCCGCTTGATGATCGACTTCGTCGGTGGAGACCTGCAATATTTCCTGAACAAGACCTCTGCCGTTGAAATTGTCACAACCTGTGAACGTGGCAAGATCTTCCGTCAGTTCCTCGTACCCAATCCGGCAGTGAAGGGCTTCCGCGTGATGCTGGACATCGAGGTTCATCCGACAGAGATCACCTATTTCACCTGCAAATTGCGCACAGGCTCGCGGGTGTTGACAGAGACTTGGTCCTATTCGTGGAAGGTCTATGATTTCTGATCAGCGGGGCCTCAGGAGCCCCGCATCAATCAGGCGTCTGTGGAAGTCGAGCACTTCATCTTGCCTGGTGCAGGTGAAGTAATGTCCCCGGCACAGTTTCATCAAATTGAGCCGCTCTTCATGCGAGGGTGGCAGAGGAAGTTTGGCTGCCTGAAGGATCAGGGACGGCAAATAGGCGACATCCACCGGCTCGTTGAGCGGCAATGCCTGCAGTTCAAAGCCGATGCCTTGCATCATGAAAGGCGTGATGAAGCCCGGCGATGAGGCAGGCAGTTTCACATCTTCAGCCTCGCGGTCTGCGGGAATGCCGAGCAAGGGCTGCGTTGATGTCGGATGATGGTCTCCATAGCCAATGATGAGAAAACGTTCGCCGGGAAATTTCTGCGCGAGATGGAGTTTCAACTCTTCGAAATCGCGATGCGAGATCCAAAGTCTGCGCAGATATTCATGGAGTTCACTACCCGGTCCATCGCCGCCCCCCGGCACGACTTCATGCGGCTCCAATGTGTCATTATAGGGCCAATGCGTGAACATGGTCTCGATGAAGGTGAAAGTGGGCGCCTTCGAGGTTGCCAGATGTGCTTCGAGGTGAGCCAGCGCATTCGTGTAATAGAAGCGATCGCGCACGAAGACATTCGGCGCTTTCTGATCTGCGGCATCGTAGATTTCAGGGATTCCAACGGAGCGGTAGAAGGGAGCTGCCGAAACAAAGCTCTTCAGCATCGGATAAAACAGGGCATTGCGATAGCCGCATTGTGCGAGGACTTGCGGTAGCGTCTCACCGATGCGGTTCAGCATAAAAGTATGGACGAAATTCCTCATGCCACCAAAGGCGCGGGTCGATAGTCCGGTCATGACAGAAAACTCTGTCAGCCAGGAGGCGCCACCATAAGTTTCGACCCGCAATTGATGGCTCTTGCCATCATCGGAGCGGAAGAAGTGATCGAGCTGCCGGTCATAGGTCAGTTGCAGGAAAAGAGAGGGCGCAAAGACAGATTCCAGATGGATGAGGATGATATGCGGCGGCCGCTGTTGCGGCGCACAGCTCTGCATGGGCGTGATGGCAGGCCGCTTCGCAGAACGTGCAGCTTCCACCATATCCGCCTTGATGAGCGCTGGAAGCGTTTCCCACCAGGAGGAGTAGAAGGACGAGAGATAGCGATCTTCCCAATAAAACTGGGTATGGCGCCGCTCTTCCTTTGTGGCGGATATCGCGACTGATAAAAACAGCCCAAGCATGAGGGCGAGGCCCAGCCTCTTGCGCTGCTTCAGCGCTGGCTCGATCCGGCGGGCAAGATGCAGGAGCCCTGCGGTGAGAGCGAGGATCGAAATTCCGCCGAGGAGCCAGGCACGGTGATGTTCCCAGAGTGCGACAATGGAGGCTGTATCTGTTAGATGGAAGATGAGGTCATAGGCGTGAAACACCATATGATCAGCGCTGCGTTTCGCGCTTGAGATCAGGATGACCAGAGCGACGAAGCTTGCCACCAAGATTGCAGCACTGAGCAAGCGGCGCATTAAAAAGGCCAGCAGAAGCCACAGGGTCAGGGTGATGGCACTTGCATGGGCGATGATGTGCCACGGCCCTTCTTCGAGCAAGATATAGAGAGCGACGGGGCCGAGCAGGGCGCAGATGGAAGCCCAGATGATCTGCGTGTGATAACGCGATGCGAATAGAGATTGGGTCCCCATGTGATCAGTCCACACGGCCCGCAAATGGTTGGTGGTAGAACAGAGGCACTGCGCTTTTGGCTCCCGATCGGTGTCCCAGTCTAGGCCGCGCCGCGCCCGCTGTCATGTTCCGGTAGCCCTGGCGTTGACAGGACGGCTTTCGCGGGCGATTTGCTGGGCGAGGTGAATTGAGGAGCAGGCGCAATGGCCAAGGTTTTCATTGATGGCGAGGCTGGCACGACGGGTCTGGGCATCCGCGACCGGCTGGCAAAGATGCCGGCCATCGAAATGGTCAGCATCGCGCCCGACAAACGCAAGGATCCTTCCGCCAAACGCGACCTCATGGCCGAGGTGGATGTCGTGATCCTGTGCCTGCCAGATGATGCGGCCAAGGAGACTGCTGGCATTGTTGCCCAAATGGGCAGGCAAGCTCCCAGACTGCTCGATGCCTCGACCGCGCATCGTGTGAACCCCGATTGGGCCTATGGCTTTCCTGAGCTTTCCAGCGGCCAGAGCGAGGCCATTGCCAAGTCGGCACGGGTCGCCAATCCCGGTTGCTATGCGACTGGCGCCATTGCGCTGCTGCGCCCCCTGACCGATGCAGGGCTGATCCCCGCCGACTTCCCCATCACCATTAATGCCGTTTCGGGTTATTCCGGCGGCGGCAAGTCGATGATCGAGGCCTATGAGGCTCGTTCGGCTCCTGATTTTGAGCTTTATGCCCTTGGGCTTGAGCACAAGCACATGCCCGAAATTCTTGCCTTTTCGAAACTGACCCGGCGCGCGATTTTCGTGCCGTCGGTGGCGGATTTCCGTCAGGGCATGTTGGTGAGCATCCCGCTGCATCTCGATATGTTGAAGTCTGTGAAGGGGGCTGACCTCGAAAACGCGTTGCGTGCCCATTATGCGGGCCAACGTTATGTGCGCGTGGTGTCGGCTCCCGCATCTGGCAAGCTTGAGCCGCAAGCGCTGAATGACACCAACGACATGGAGCTGTTCGTCCTGCAAAATGAAACGCGCGGCCATGCGGTGCTGGTCGCGCGTCTCGATAATCTTGGCAAGGGTGCATCAGGGGCGGCGGTTCAGAACCTCGAACTGATGCTCGGCCTCTAAGGAAGCTCAGGCCTGCTTCTTCCAGGCCACGATGCGATTGGCTTGTGCGCCGAGACCATCAATGCCGCAGGAGAGGGTCTGACCCGCCTTCAGATAGTTGGGCGGCGTACGGCCCATCGCGACGCCGGGGGGCGTGCCGGTCGTGATCACATCGCCCGGATCGAGCTGCATGAATTTCGACACATAAGAGATAAGGGTCTTTACGCCGAAGATCATGGTCTTGGTGTTGCCGGTCTGCTGGCGCGTGCCATCGACATCAAGCCACAGATCGAGTTTTTGCACATTGTCGATCTCGTCGGGTGTAACAAGCCATGGACCAAGCGGGCCGAAGGTTGGGCAACCCTTGCCCTTGCCCCACTGACCGCCCGAACGCTCGACCTGATATTCGCGCTCTGACACGTCATTGCAGACGCAGAAGCCAGCGACATAGTTCAGCGCATCGCGCTCGCTCACATGCACCGCCTTTGTGCCGATGACGATGGCGAGTTCCACCTCCCAATCGGTCTTTGTGGAGCCCTTGGGGATCATGATGTCGTCATTGGGGCCAACAATGCAGTTTGGTGCCTTGTTGAAGATGATCGGTTCGGCGGGAATTTTCATGCCTGCTTCTGCCGCATGATCCGCATAGTTGAGGCCGATGGCGATGAAGTTGCCGGGCTGGGCAACGCAAGAGCCAAGACGCGGCGTACCGCGCACCACAGGGAGCGAAGAGATGCGCTTTTTGGCGATCGCATTCATATGCTTGGGCGAGAGATAGTCGCCTTTCAGATCAGGAATGACGCTGCTCAAATCACGGATCTTGCCGTCAGCATCAATGAGGCCGGGCTTTTCTTTGCCCGGCTTGCCAAAACGAACGAGTTTCATGGATCAGCCCCTTGCTGAGTGATGGTTGTCGAGGTTACGCGAGAATAGTCGCGCGGAGCAAGCCTCAGCGAGCTGGCTTATAGGGTCCAAGTGCCTTCAAAGCCGCATCGACAAAGCTCATATCGACGAGCTTCTCGACACTGGCGCTAGCAGGCACATCGCCGCGATCCTTGAAGAACTGCAAATCGCGCTGCATGCTTTCGACATTCACCTTGCCGTCAGTCGAGACAGCATGAGGATAGATGCCACGGATCTGCTCCACCTTCATATTGAGGTTCTTGGACAGGATCGCCAGCACCTCTTCCGCCTTGGGGGTCTTGGCCCATTGGCCGTTCTCAAGCGCGTCATTGTAGTCACGAATACCGCGCAAATAAGCCTTCATGAATCGTGTGGCCACTTCCGGGCGTTCGCGGGCGAATTTATCGCCATAGAAGACCATCGAGATCTGATTGTTCTTGTAGAAGTCCTCGGTTGACTGCCAGCGCACGGCATCATTTGAATTAGCGAGAGCCGTGGCAAAAGGCTCAATCATGATGGCGCCATCAATGGCCTTGTTGCGCATTGCGGCCATTTGCTGAGGGAAGCCGAGAAACACCATTTCGACATCGTTGAATTTCAGTCCGCCTTTTTTCAGCGCTTCATTGAGCACCGACATGGAGGTCACACCCGGCGCAGCGGCAGCAAATTTCAGCCCCTTCAGATCTGCATAGGTTTTGACGCGACCGCTTTCCACCAAATCCTTGCGCAGTGTAAGGGTCTGGTACAGATAGCCCGGCGCCGTGCGGCCGCGATCCGCGACGACACGAATGTCAATCTTGCGCTCGGCTGCATTGTAGAGGCCGACTGAAGCAGCGCCGCTCCCCACATCAAGATCCCCCGTGCCAAGCGGTGCAATCATGCGCGCACCGCTGTCAAAGACGGTGATCTCGACATTGAGATTCTCGTCCTTGAAATAGCCCTTGTCCTTCGCGATCAGGAAGGCGACATCACCACTATTGCCGACAGCGCCGAGATGGACGCGATCCTGCGCCATGGCCTGCGTTGCAAAAAGCGCGCAACCCAAGGCAAGCGCGCGCGAGAACACAGTAAAAGCCATGTTTTCCTCCTGATCCAAAAGTTACGGCGGCTCACTATACTCGTGGCCGCCGTCTCGCCAAGCGCGATCAAGGAGAAATGAAGAGGCTCAGTCTTCCGAGGTCGCCGCCTCACGCACGTCCTTGCGTGGTTTCAGAATGACCGGGCGCAGCAGGAAAGAGGGGACATGATCTGAGAAGCCGACGGGAGGCCCATCATCCTCCTCATCGCGGCGGCGCCGGTCATAGCGGCGACGCTCCTGCGGCTGGGCCATGCGGTCCTCGCGCTGGGGACGGGGAGCGCGCTCAATACGGGGCTGTTCAGTGCCTTCCATCATGGGGGCTGCCACAGAGGCCGCTACTGGGACCGGATGGGAGGCGGCTTCTGGTGTGCGTTCGCGGCGCGATTCGCCACGGCCCTCACGGCGGGGGCCACGGCTGCGTTCGCCCCGTTCGGCACGTTCGCCCCGTTCGCTGCGCTCGCCACGGCCCCGGCGGGGACGGCGCTCTTCGCGACTGTCTTCGGTCTCGACAATGTCGTCCAGCGTTCCGCCGATCCAGTCGATCTTCTTGTTGATCAGCTTCTCGACGGCTTCAACGAATTTGCCGTCTTCGCGCGTCACAATCGTGAAGGCCACACCGGAGCGGCCGGCACGACCGGTACGACCGATGCGGTGCACATAGTCTTCAGAATGGATCGGCACATCGAAATTGAAGACATGGCTGACGTCAGGAATATCCAGGCCACGCGCGGCAACATCCGAGCAGACGAGCAGGTTCACATCACCCGTCTTGAAGGCATCGAGCGAGGCCATGCGGGCAAGCTGATCCATATCGCCATGCAGAGCACCTGCGCTGAAGCCATGCTAGGTGAGCGACTTGTGCAGGATGGCGACATCGCGCTCTCGATTACAGAAGATGATTGCATTCTTGTGACCATCGGCCTCACGGATCAGCTTGCGCAGTGTTTCGCGTTTCGCGCCGCCACCAGCCGAGGCAACGAGGCCCTGCGTGATGGTGGTTGCCGTTGAAGAGGCACGCGCCACTTCAACCCGCACCGGGTTGCTCAGGAATTGCTCCGTCAAGCGCGTGATTTCCGGCGGCATGGTGGCTGAGAAGAACAAGGTTTGGCGCGTAAATGGCACCAGCTTGCAGATCTTCTCAATGTCGGGGATGAAGCCCATGTCCAGCATCCGGTCGGCTTCGTCGATGACAAGGATTTCAATCGCTGTCAGCAAAAGTTTGCCGCGCTCGAAGAAGTCCAGCAGGCGGCCTGGCGTCGCGATGAGAATATCAGCACCGCGCATGATCTTGGCTTCCTGATCTCCGAAAGAGACACCACCAATCAGCAACGCGACATTGAGGCGATGATTGACGCCATATTTGTTGAAGCTCTCTTCAACCTGTGCGGCGAGTTCGCGCGTCGGCTCAAGGATGAGCGTGCGCGGCATTCGCGCGCGAGCGCGGCCCTGTTCCAGACGCGAAAGCATCGGCAAGGTAAAGGCAGCGGTTTTGCCCGTGCCCGTCTGCGCGATGCCCAAAACATCGCGGCCCTGAAGGGCGTGAGGGATGGCCTGCGCCTGAATGGGGGTGGGGGTTGTGTAGCCTGCGGCTTCGACGGCTGCGAGAACCTTCTCGCTCAGTCCTGTTTCTTTAAAGCTCATTCGTGGATTGCCTGGGGGCAGAGGGGCGCAGATTGACGCCGGCTGCTCTCTTCCCGCGTGTCCAGAATAACCTCGCTGCACGGTTTGCAACGGAATTGCCGGCGGGCACGCGGGGGCCTCACGCCAAGCGCCACCAGCAATACGAGCTATTTGCGGAAAGTCAATGGAATAGATGACTGAAGGGTCTCTATGTCGCCGGGTTTGCGGGCCTGTCCGGTGCAATGGTCAACACCCGGCGGGCGCATCAGATTGACCGGGGCTGAGCAGGTCGGGACATAGTCAATGCTATAGATGACGCGGGTAATCTCTTCGGCCGCGGGCTGGGACGACACGGGTTGCGCCGCTGGCTCAATGAGCTGCGCGGCAATGCCCGCCACGGCAAGGCTGCCCATCACAATCACGAGCGCCTTTTTGCAAACAGCTTGGTTGACCGATTGAATGAGCATGGCCGCAAATCATGGATGATTGAAACGCAACCATTCTAGGGCTTGAGCGGTAAACACGGGGTTACGGTTCAGATATCGACTAGCTCCTGTTCAGCGGCAAAGCTCGCCCGCTCCTGAATGAAGGTGAAGCGCGCTTCAGGCTTATTGCCCATGAGGCGCTCGACCGAGTCTGCAGTCTCGCTGCGGTCCTCTTCCTTCACCACGACGCGCAGCAAGGTGCGCTTGCGCGGATCCATGGTCGTCTCCTTCAGCTGCGCGGGCAGCATCTCGCCAAGGCCCTTGAAGCGCGAGACCTCAACCTTGCCCTTACCCGTAAAGTAAGAGCGCATCAGCTCAGCGCGATGTGCATCATTGCGCGCATAGGCAGTCTTGGAGCCTTGTGTCAGCTTGTAGAGTGGCGGCACAGCGAGATAGAGATGCCCGCCCTCGATCAGCTTCGGCATTTGGCGGTAGAAGAAGGTGATGAGAAGTGAAGCGATATGCGCGCCGTCCACATCGGCATCTGTCATCACGATAATCTTCTCGTAACGCAGATCCGCTTCCTTGTAATGCGAGCCTGAGCCGCAGCCCAGCGCCTGCATCAGATCAGCAAGCTGCTGGTTCTGATGCAGCTTCTCCTTGGTGGCTGATGCCACGTTGAGAATCTTGCCGCGCAATGGCAGCACGGCTTGATTGGCACGATCACGCGCCTGCTTGGCTGAACCACCTGCAGAGTCACCTTCTACGATGAAGAGTTCTGATCCCTGCGACGATGTGTTGGAGCAATCAGCCAGCTTGCCGGGAAGGCGCAATTTACGCGTGGCCGTCTTGCGTTGAACATCCTTTTCAGCCTTGCGGCGCAGGCGATCCTCAGCCTTCTCAATCGCCCAATCAAGCAGTTTGGAGGCCTGCGTGGGAGAGGCTGCAAGCCAATGATCAAAGGCATCACGCACAGTCTGATCGACAATGCGAGAGGCTTCCGTCGTCATCAGGCGGCCTTTGTTCTGGCCCTGAAATTCCGGCTCGCGAATAAAGACCGAGATCATCGCTGCGCAACCGCTCATCACATCATCACTGGTGACCGCAGAAGCACGTTTGGATTGGCCGATACGATCGGCGTGATCTTTCAGGGCGCGCAGCAGAGCCGTGCGCAGGCCCGCCTCATGTGTGCCGCCATCAGGTGTGGGGATCGTGTTGCAGTAGGAATGCACGAAGCCGTCATCATCGCCAAGCCAGTTCACCGCCCATTCAACTGAGCCATGTCCGCCCTGTTTCTCAACCTTGCCCGTGAAGGCCTGATCGACGACAGTGGTTTTTCCTTCGATGTCTTGTGCGAGATAGTCTTTCAAACCGCCGGGGAAGCGGAACACGGCTTCGGTGGGCACTTCGCTGAAGGCATTCAGCAAGGCCTGATCGCATTTCCAGCGAATTTCGACGCCGCCGAAGAGATAGGCTTTCGACCGTGCCATGCGGAACAGGCGAGCCGGTTTGAAATGCGCGCCCTTGCCGAAGATCTGTTCATCCGGACGGAAGCGCACCTTGGTGCCACGGCGGTTATTCACCTTGCCGAGCGTCTCAAGCTTGGTCACCGGATGGCCGCGCTCGAAACATTGGCGGTAGAGGGTCTGGCCGCGCGCCACTTCCACTTCAAGTCGCTGTGCCAGTGCATTCACTACCGACACGCCCACGCCATGCAGGCCGCCGGATGTCTGATAGGCGCCGGAATCGAATTTGCCGCCCGCATGAAGCGTCGTCATGATCACTTCGAGCGCCGATTTCTTCGGGAATTTGGGATGGGGATCAATCGGGATGCCGCGACCATTGTCGCTGACGGACAACCATCCGCCTTCCTCGACGTGCACCTCGATCCAGCTCGCATGACCGGCCACAGCCTCGTCCATGGAGTTGTCGATCACTTCGGCAAACAAATGATGGAGCGCCGTTTCGTCAGTGCCGCCGATATACATGCCCGGACGACGACGAACGGGCTCAAGCCCCTCCAAAACCTCAATCGAAGCAGCGGTATAGCCGCTTTCACCGGGCGTCCCCCCGCCAGCCTTGGGCGTGGCTTTCTGGGCCTTGGGCGGTGCGGGTTTGCGAGCTGAAGGGGCGCCACCGAAGAGGTCGCTATTGCTGGCCATGGGTCTCTGGGGGTCTCGATGATTCGGAAAGTCCACCCTCTATGCCACGAACCGGGCCGAAATGGGAACGGAACGAAAACAGATTTTCGTGGGCATTCCTGAAAACAAATCCGGGCGCACGAGGCGCCCGGATCCATATTGATGACAAGTTTAAAATTAGCAGGAGTAATACATGTCGAATTCGACGGGGTGAGGCGTCATTTCGAAGCGCATCACGTCCTGCATCTTCAGCTCGATGAAGCTGTCGATGAAGTCGTCGTTGAACACGCCACCCGCCTTCAGGAAGGAGCGATCCTTGTCGAGGTTCTGGAGAGCCTCGCGCAGCGAGCCGCAAACGGTCGGGATCTTCTTCAGCTCCTTCGGGGGAAGGTCGTAGAGATCCTTGTCCATGGCCGCGCCCGGATCAATCTTGTTCTGAATGCCGTCAATGCCGGCCATCAGCATGGCCGAGAATGCGAGATAGGGATTGGCAGTCGGATCGGGGAAGCGAACCTCGACGCGCTTGGCCTTGGGGTTCGACGTCCACGGAATACGGCAGGAGGCCGAACGGTTGCGCGCCGAATAGGCGAGCAGCACGGGGGCTTCATAGCCGGGGACCAGACGCTTGTAGGAGTTGGTCGAGGGATTGGTGAAGGCGTTCAGTGCCTTGGCATGCTTGATGATGCCGCCAATATACCACAGGCATTCCTGCGACAGGTCCGCATATTTGTTGCCAGCCATGACCGGCTTGCCGTCCTTCCAGATCGACATGTGGACATGCATACCTGAGCCGTTGTCACCGAAGATCGGCTTCGGCATGAAGGTCGCCGTCTTGCCGTAGCTATTGGCGACCTGATGGATGCAGTATTTATAGATCTGCATGTGGTCCGCCATCTTCGTCAGCGAGCCGAACTTCAAACCGAGTTCATGCTGAGCGGAAGCGACTTCGTGATGGTGCTTCTCAACAACTGCGCCCATCGACTGCATGGCAGCGAGCATTTCGCCGCGCATGTCTTGCGCCGAGTCGATCGGCGGAACAGGGAAGTAACCGCCCTTGGTGCGCACGCGGTGGCCGAGATTGCCGCCTTCATACTGCGTGTCCATGTTGGTGGGCAGTTCGATATTATCGAGGACGAAGCCCGTATTATAGGGGTCGGCCTTGAAGCGCACATCGTCGAACACGAAGAATTCGGCTTCGGGACCAACATAGCAGGTGTCGCCAATGCCAGTGGACTTCAGGAAGGCCTCTGCCTTCTTGGCGATGGAGCGCGGATCACGGCTATAGGACTCGCCGGTTGAGGGCTCAAGAACATCGCAATTGATGACCATGGTGGACGCCGCGAAGAAGGGGTCCATGCATGCCGTTGTCGGGTCGGGCATGAGGGTCATGTCAGACTCATTGATCGCCTTCCAGCCGGCAATCGACGAACCGTCGAACATGGTGCCTTCGGCGAACATTTCCTCATCGACGAGCGAGACGTCAAAGTTGACGTGCTGCCACTTGCCACGCGGGTCGGTGAAGCGGAGATCGACGTACTTAACGTCACTGTCCTTGATCGCCTTCAGGACGTCCTTGGCGGTCTTCATGTCAAAGCCTCTCTTTGAGTGGGTATGCGTTGAAGTTCAAAGCTGGCGGGCGTTGGTTGGACGCTAGATCGCGTCCGACCCGGTTTC
>JACCED011154959.1_pt1 | contig 15475 bp, 10 predicted proteins | sample 7455021 | NCBI WGS metagenome assembly JACCED01 (sample SAMN15323456, study PRJNA562643) | freshwater metagenome | isolation source: river surface water | place: USA:Blue River Watershed | collected 2017-08-19 | reverse complement strand
TGGCTTCAGCAGCAGCTTTGGCGTCAGCAGCAGCTTTGGCTTCAGCAGCAGCTTTGGCTTCAGCAGCAGCTTCGGCGTCAGCAGCAGCTTTGGCTTTAGCGGCAGTTTTGGCGTCGGCAGTTTTGGCTTCAGCGGCAGGAGGAGGAGCAGAAGAAGCAGGAGGAGGAGCAGAAGAATCAGAAGAAGCAGAAGAAGCAGAAGAAGCAGAAGAAGCAGGAGGAGTAACAGGAGGAGAAGCAGGAGGATGAGCAGGAGGAGAAGCAGCAGCATCAAGAGGAGAAGCAGGAGAAGCACCAATATCACTTGGGATTGACATTTCTTTTTACTACAATTAAATGTTAATCAATACTACCTCTTTTAATTTATTACTCTATTAATCTATAATTACATTAACTTTAGATTAACTTAACTTAACTTAACTATTAAAGTTGAATCATTTAATACCAGGGTTTCAACTGTAAACTGTTTGTTTTATAGTCGCTATAATAGGGACGCGCCATGGGCGTATACATCGTACTAATATCGTTTTTATATGTTAAATACCCTCTCGCTTCGTTATAAATTCGCGGAACTGCATATTCACAGACCAAATCATTCAGTGCGACAATTTGATCCGTAAGGTTAAACGGTAAATTAGAAGCATTTTGCAAATAAATCGATCGCATAATGATTTTGACGGTGTCCTCATCTTGCACGGGAATCACATAATCGCCATTCGACATCCGATGAACTCCGGCTCGAATACCGTTTTGAATAATTTGAATGTTTTTTGCGCTAAAGAACAATTTTGACAGGGCGGTTTCCTCCCAAATTCCGTCTAAAGCGTTACGAAATGTAACAGGTTGATTTACATGAATCTTATCAAATAGCGCAAACTGTTGTTCCGCAGAGGGGGTTATAATTCCGGTGTTTACATTTACGCGCCCATTACTTGCAAGCCCGGCCGTTCCAAATGCCGGATTTGTTTTTCGGTGCATGTCGTCTGGCGTATCTCGTTTTATCATTTTATATTTATATATTTGGATTGGAGATTGGATATTGTTTCTTATTATTTAATTGGAATATTAATAAAATATTATTTACTTATTTGTTTTTATTTTTATATATAAATAAATAAGTAAATACCAAACCAAACACTAATAATTTAGCCAACTATAACCAACCCTCCACATCATGTTTGAAAGTATGAACTTCCAGCGCATCGTTCTTCTTATTGCAGGAATTTTGTTTGTAGGGTTCATGATAACGATAATTTATAGCATGATCAAAGCAAACCGTATCGGCGAATGGCCGCCGGTAATTGCAAACTGTCCAGACAACTGGGTCATGGATGATAAAACATGTAGAAATATAAACGGAGTATATAAAAAGGGTACCGAAAGTAGATGTGACGCAATTAATCCATCAAGCGATGAATATTCTGGAGCAAACGGGTTGTGTGAAAAATATAAATGGGCGTCTTCGTGTGGAGTAAACTGGGATGGAATATCAAATAATCCAAGCGTATGTGTACAAAAGTAACGAATTGAATTACATATACTTGTTCCATTCAAGGATTTTTCTGATATCAACCCATTTTTCAATTTCTTCGCTATTGTTCACGACACATATTCGTTCAACGCCTTGGTCATCGATAATCGGTTCCACAAAACTACTTGACAATTTCCAGTCATGTTCAACTTCTCCAGACGATCGTTGTACTTTTATACACTTTCCTTTGAAAATGTTTGCCTTCCCGTATGCGCGGGTTTTCATATAATGGTCTAGTGCAGCTTCTCCTTTTTTCTTACACGACTCATTTGAACATGTTACCCACCCATTTTTTGTTTCAATTGAAATGTAAAACAAGAAAGGGCCGGGCGTATCGACTTTATCGCAAAAGTCGCATGCGTCCATAGAAATAAAAGTTAGACGTCGGTATGATGGATATAGGGAACCATTATATTGAACCGATGAAGAGTTTGCTACGTTACAGTCGTCACTAATGACGGCTTCTATATCTGTCATTTTGTTTATCTGTTTTATAAACTACTACTATAAGATAGTGTAAATAATGTTTAATAAGTTTTAACGGTAGTAATTATATAAAGTACACAATAAATTATACAATTATACAATTATACAAAAATACAAAAATACAAAAATATAGTATATAGTATCAAAAAAGTTAAGTATGAACATTATTCTTATTCGTAAAAACCTTGCGTTTTTTGCAATACTCTTGTATTTGATATTATTTTTTATTATTCAACAATCCAAGCCCGGGTTCTTGTATAACTCTGATGGAAGTTTACGAGAGTTTGGAATCGGGTTCAAACGAAAGACTGTAATTCCGATATGGATTCTTTCAATTTCTTTAGCAATTATTTCATATTTAACCGTATTATACTTGATAACGCCTGCTCCGAGAGTTTAATGTTTAATACTTCAAACGACGAGACGGGACAATTCTTGCCTTATGACAACGATTATCTCTACATTTGTGCGTTCCATTGCGACATTTTCGACTGGTAGTTGTCTTATATTTCCGCAATGACTTTTTTACGCAATTATCATTGTAGCAGCGGTGAGCGTTTTTAGGACATGTTTTTAGATGTCGACGTTTCCATCCACCTTTCATTTTGATTTGATAATGTAGGTTGTTTTGGTATATTGTATATTATATTTATATTATGCGCAAATATAATAAATAAATTCCATATTTGTCTTTTTTTAATTTTCTTTATTGTTTTTTAAATGTAAATAAAGTTATACTTTGCCATCATCCGTTTTACCTTGTGAGGGATTTCATACGTTATAGACCTAGATGTAGTATCAGCATCAGTATTCCGAGGAATCATTTGAATACGATCTTTCATTTCATCGGACGGATCAGATGAAAATATTGAGTATGCGCGTTGAAACATCATCTGCGTTACATAAACACTTTTACTAGAAACAGAAACGTATTTTTTATGTGTTTCTATAATTGAGTTATAAAACTTGACATCAAATGCTTTACGTTCCGTCCATTTTTCGGATTCACAGTCATAGTATTCGCGTATGATGGTTATAAGTGTGCTCAAATAGAATCGAAATTTTATCGGTTTGCAGACTTGAAGTTGTTCGGAATTATCAGGATCGGGTCCGGCATCAGCAATAGCGTCAGCATCAGCAATAGCAATAGCAATAGCGTCAGCATCAGCAATAGCAATAGCGTCAGCATCAACACCAGGATCAGGATCTCGTTCACATAACGTGTTGTAATCAGTTCCTGATAAGATGCAGACCATTCGAAAACTATGCAACGAAACTTGCATTTCTTCAAGTATTGTGCTTAACGTGTATTGAACGCCTGTACCGTGCCATATATTTACGTGCCGCAATACAATCGGACATCCATACATGAACATATCCATATCATCACTCATACATGCTTGTGCTAAATTGGTTTTCACAAGATATGCGCAAAGTACATCAGACTCCCCATCAGATTCGACGTAGGGTACGTCAAATTCGCGCATAAGTCGTTTTATTTCACTTAATTCGGACCCGTGTATTCTTATGAATCGGCGTTTTAATGACCGCATTTGCTGTTGAACCCGATTGACGTCGGTTTCATAAAAAGGAGCGTTCGACGACGACTGTACTTCAAGTTCCGTAGATAGAACTTCTGACAGCTGATTGTATTTTTGTCTAGCATTTTCTCTAACACATTCACGAGTGTTCAACACCCACTGTTTTTCAGCAGGCGCAGCTCCGTCAAATACGAATATTGGAAGAATGTTAAAATACTTAAACTGCGCTATCATAAAGTACATACTCTCTATCAATGAATTGGCAGCAAGAAACTTGTGTAAATAAATGCTTGTATCTATAACAATACATTTTCCCGAAAAGTCGCTCAGTTGTACGGATTTTAATCCTCCTGGAGCTAATCGTTTTATTAGCGTATTCAAATATCTTACTCCCATTGGTTCTTGTCTCTTTGTCTTTTGTCACGATAACAAGCGGTACTACTATACTATTTTGTATTCACATTCATAATAGTATAGTAGTCAATTTTTATGTTATTTGTATTATTTTATTTTATTTTATGACCATAATGTCATACGCGATGAGGCCGGAGATGACGCCGAAAACGACTTTTTAACTTCTTTCATAATTTCACTAGCTTGAATGATGGCGGATCTAGTGGATGGAGAAGTTGCGAGCATTTCGATAAAAATACGCAACGCATCGCTTCCTGCTTTGCCGCTATTTGCACATATCAAATTGTGTTTATTTACATCATTACACCAATTTAAAAAAGTATCAATATTCAACATTATAATCCCAGTAAGAACATAATATGCAAAAACGTTCGTTTTCTCTCGATATCGTTTTGAAACGAGTGAAACCGATGTAGAATCATGGTTCAATATGTCTTTAAACAACAGTCCCATATGGTCTAACACTACCACGGCTTGATAAAATGAAAATGCGCGTTCAGAAGATAAACATCGTTGTACTGCAAGTTTGTACTTGTGATATGTTCCCGAACTTCCAAAAACGTCATAATAACAATAAAACGCAACATTTAGTACGCGAGCCCAGGTTTCTACATACGTTTCACTCAGTATAATTTCATCAGTTATCCCAGGAAATACGGTTTTAAATGACGTATCTGGTGCGGCGTACCCAAAATCAAGGTCAAGATTGTGCAATGATTCATGTATCAGCACCTTGAAAAATTCTTCATACCGATAAATTAGAATCTCAGTATGCGTTTTTCCGCCGCGATTCGAGAGATTTGCAGTGCACGATGTGGTAAAGCCCGTATTTGAATGAGTTGCGCCGATTGCAACTGATGAATCGACTGGAAGAACCTTTTTAAATGGAGTGAAATATAAGTATACACTTAGCTCTTTAGAACAGTCGCATTCTTTTATATAAGGGTTCAAAAAATGGAACCATGCGAATATTTTGTAAACATGTGATCGATATTTTTTAATCCAGAACTGAGAGAGTCCTTTAGTAACCGAATCAGCATCGGCATCAGCATCAGCATGAGCATCAGCATCAGCATCAGCATCAGCATCAGCATGAGCATCAGCATGAGCATGATTAATACTAGCGTCACCATTGTCATTTGTTGGATAATGAACGATGTGAACATTGATTGTACGTCCTGCCACTTTTGCAGTATATAGTAGCCAGTGACTTGCATTGGCTGGATCAGTCATAAACTCCATAATATTTTTTGGTAAAAAATCAAGGTCTTCGCGGTTTTTCAAACAAGTTGGCGTTGGAAGTTCGTGTTGTTTTATTTCAGGCATCGTCATTTTAATGAATGAGTGTTTCGATTTACGAAACGATGCGTCAGCTCGTTGCAGTTGTTGAAACCATCGCTTATAAACAGCCTCGGTATAATGAGAGAAATCGGATATTCCGAGTGTATCCTGATGAGCTTGAATTGCTCGAATGAATTTTGTTGTTACCATAGTTTACTTACTTGTATTACTTGTATTACTTGTATACTCCCTATAATTTAATTATTTACTAATTATTAACTAAATGATTAAATAAATTATGAATTATATTTATATTATGTTATTTATAATGCGGCTTCCAGCTTTGCTCGAGTTTGCAAAAGGGGTTTGAATAGTACAGGTCTTTCTCCTCTTTGAAAATGATATATTTTAGCATTAAGGGTTGCTAGCAGTATATTTCTCATATCGGTGTTTTGTCTAAACTTTGCTTCGACTGCACTAGCAAGTGATTGGGTTCCTCTACCACTTGAAAAAAAATCGCGGTCGACAGTGACTGCCTTAGGGCGATAGAGAACCCCTTTAAAAATGCCGCTTTCGCTTCCAGCAGCTTTTGCAAGTTCTGGATTTTTTGATATTTCCGATTTCGAATCCATCGAAAACTGTAAATAAAAATCATGGTTGTGTTTTTTAAACTTGCAGCCTTGGTAGTAGTGTTCAACCGTAAACCAAGTTCTTCCATCTAGAATGAATGGAGACTCTGCCATATTTGTTAACGCGCGTCTCCAATTCGGAAATTTCGAAAGAGGTGTAAACAAATGCGCCATTCCCGATGGAATGTATTCACCAGGTCCGTGACCCGGTTTATCAGTTCCCGACTTGTTATAAATTTGGAATACTGGAGTGTCTCGAGTTCGATTCGTGACTTCTGAATCATTATCTGCTGCGGAAGTATGCCTTCCTCCAGATTGAGAGCTAGGATACATCTCAAGCACACGCCTGAATTGCGGTAAAAATGCAAATTCGGTTTCAGGATCTTCAATACATTTTGTAACAATATGGGTCCGAATGTCGTATGGCAGTTCTACAAACGAAAAGGAGCCTTTTGTTCGGTATCGTATGAGTCGATACGTATTATGTTCATCCACGGAAACAATAATAAATATAGAAGGTTTATATGCGGTATATTCCCATTCTTTCATAGGATGACGTGTTGCGACCATACTGATTCCGAGACCGGGCACGTCATCGGCTTTATCTCCGCAAACAATTACATTATCCAAGTCGCCATCTTTGAATCGTTTTTCTGACATGCGTATAATGGAAATATTGTACGCTCGTTCAAGTGCCCGAAGCGTCCATTGGTCAGGTACAAATGTACGCGTAGTCATAACCGTTTTAAAATTTTCAAACTCGCCCTTCGTATCGCGCATATACCCATACTGATGGTTCACGATTTCTTTTAAAAAGTCAACGCGTTCTTTCTTTTCTCTACGGGACTTCAACAGCTGGGCATGTTCGGATTTCACTTTTAATAACTCGTTCGGAGACAAATGCTTTCCCTTAATCCTTTCTTTTAATGCAGTTTCTTGTTTGTTCAATTCTTGATACTGTTCATACGCCTGTTTATATAGTGCAACATACTTGTTGTAGTGTTTCACATAGTCCTGAAACAGTTCTTTTGTTGCCATACTTGCAAGTTTCACTCTCATGTGTTCAGTTGTTAAAGTCGTGTTTCCTTGACTCAGCAATCCGTCTCGAACACAAGCAAATAACGAATCATTTCCTCCTTCGTTGTCTTCAATCCCAAAGTGACGATTTTTCATAAATTGTTGAATCCACATTTCAGAACCAGGACTAACGGTCCGTCCACCTTTAACGTATTCAGCTCGTTCCTTATCAGCCAATGCCTTGGTTTGCGTTGGAAGAGTGACATCACGAACCTCATTTTCTTCTTTCTCCGAATCCGAATGCGGGCCTGAATGTTTTTTTGAAGTAGACTCGACATCGGATTCGGATTCGGATGACTCGACATCTTCAATAGAGTCAACATTGACTACATTTCGAAGGTCGGACATTGGTGTAACCGCGTCAACGTTACTTGCCAACAGTGTTATTTTTTTAGGGGTATCTGGTTTCGAAGGTTTATCCACTTTCCCTTTTTCTCGTTCGATATTCTCTCGTTTTTTACGTTTTTCTTCAGCTGTCCGTTTTACTAAGTCGACCGTTTTCATGTTTGCAACTTTGAGAAGATCGACCGTAATATACTGAAAAATAATTGGACGAAATGGGGAGGATAATACATCCAGTTCAAGATTTTCATCTAGTCGCATCGTGTCTGATTTCAAATATTCCACAATTCCAATTTTTCGAATAACATCATGACTGTACTTGTGTAATAAATAGATCGGATAATAAATTACTTCATAAGGCTCGTTTTCAAAGTCGCGCTTAACTTTTCCAAATGCTACTGTGACATTTATACCCTTTATGGCCAGTTCATACGCATTCGTCGAATAATTTACATCATCACTTTCTAAACGAGCCAATGTTGGGTACGACAAGTCTTCGCATCCTGGTAGTCTTGAAAATGCCATTTGGTATCTTGTTATCTTTAATTAATTAAATTGGATTTATTATATAAAGTGTTTTTTATTTATTATTAAAAACGAATCAAAACGAAACAAATAGAATGAAAATTTTAATTTTCGGAGCAAACGGATGGATTGGCTCGCAATTTCGTGATGTTTGCGATCGAGCAACCCTTGGCGGGTCCGATATTCAATATCAAGCGTCGCAGGTCAAAAATGTTTCGCTTTCAACTCAAAACGAAGTAATTGAAGAAATTGCAAATTATATGCCCACGCATGTTGTATCCTTCTTGGGTAGAACCCATGGAAAAATAGGAGATCAGGTATATTCTACAATCGACTATTTGGAACAAGACGATAAACTATCAGAAAATTTGAGAGACAATTTAGTTGCTCCGCTACTTTTAGCATACATTTGCAAGTACGCAAATGTTCATTTTACGTATCTTGGAACAGGATGTATTTTTCATTATACGGATGACGACCTTGAACGAATGTTGAACTATGACCGAGATATCGACGGAAAACAAGCAATTGAACTGTGTTATAAATTCAAAGAATCTGATTCTCCGAATTTTGTTGGATCAAGTTACTCTATTGTAAAAGGACTTACCGACAAAATAATGCAAGAACGTAACTGTATATGCGAAAATGTGTTGAATTTGCGTATTCGAATGCCTATTGTAAATAAAGATAATCCTAGAAATTTTATCACCAAAATCGCAGGGTATTCAAAAATATGTTCTCTTCCAAATTCAATGACGGTACTTGACGAATTTTTGCCGTATGCGCTCGTTCTCATGCAATGCAGGTATGCAGGCACACTGAATTTTGTTAACCCGGGAGTCATATCGCATAATGAGATGCTTGAATTGTATAAAGAGCATGTCGATTCGACCTTTACCTGGAAAAATTTTACAGTTGAAGAACAGAATCAAATACTTTCGTCAAAACGATCTAATAATTATTTAGATAATACGAAACTAATCTCTCTGTTTCCGAAAGTAAAGCATATTCGGGATGCGGTAGTTGACTGTATGAAAACGTACAATTCCAATTCAACATCGGGAGTATGCGAAATAAAGTTGTCGCATATTGAGTGTTCTGCAAGAATTCAACGATGGCGAGACGAGGAACTAATGCCGAGTGGACATAACAATCCTGGTAGTTTTTACAACCACCCTCGCGCTAGTAAAATGTTGCAAAAAGGAGGGGATATTATTGTAAATGCTGCACAGTACGCTACACAGTGCACGCGAATTCTTTCAGAAACAGTGGGAACTCTTTATAGCAAAATGCTAGCCGCAAAGTCAAATCGAATGTCAGAGCTGCAACTGCAACTTGACGAGAATGATAGAGTATCTGGGTCTGGGGGTAAAGACAATATGTATGCAATGAGACCGAGGTCGCTTGCAGTGACAGTCTCGGACGCACAGGGAGTTCAAGTTGTTGATTCCGTTCCAGACAACAACAACAACACCAACACCCACTCGACCGAACCTGGAGTTACGGTAGAGTTTATAGACCCGGTAGTTGTTACTGATTTTGAGTCCATGAACACGCTTATTGATGATGCGTCAACCGTTATACTTGTTACCGGAGGAGCTGGATTTATCGGGTCTCACTTTGTCAACTTTATCCACTCAAAGTATCAAAATATCAAAATCGTGAATATTGACTGTCTATATTACTGTGCGAATATTTTTAATGTCAATTTATCCGTTCGAGATGATCCTGAAAGCAGGTATAAATTTTACAAAATCGATTTAGCGGAAACGGATGCGGTCAAAACGCTAGCGAGTGTTTTACAATCTCATTCGGTAACGCATGTAGTGCATTTTGCAGCTCAGTCGCACGTTCAAAATTCATTCGGAGAGTCTCTTCAATATACTAGAGACAATGTGATGGGTACGCACAACTTATTAGAAGCTGCCCGTTTATACGGAAGCGTGAAGCGTTTTGTTCATGTGAGTACAGATGAAGTTTATGGCGAGTCTATGATACATGATACTAAAACCGACTGTAAAACTGAGTCGTCGGTTCTAAGTCCAACCAATCCATATGCTGCAACCAAAGCAGCTGCTGAAATGATAGCACAGTCGTATTACCATTCATTCAAGTTACCTCTTATTATCACAAGAGGGAACAACGTGTACGGTCCAAATCAGTATCCGGAAAAATTAATTCCGAAATTTATAAAGTTATTGGAAGATGATAAAAAACTTACAGTTCAAGGAAATGGAAGCAATATACGATCGTTTATTCACGTTTTTGACGTGTGCCGAGCGTTCGATATCATTTTATCAAGAGGTGAAATCGGCGAAATTTATAACATTGGAGGGGATGATTCTAGTGAATATAGCGTTATTGACGTTGCCAAAATACTTATCCATGAAATAAAGGGCGTAAATATTGACTTCATAGAGGGTGCGAGCGATCTTGATTGGATTGAATATATAGACGACCGCCCATTTAATGATAAGCGGTACTACATAAGTAACCACAAATTGAAAAAACTGGGGTGGACAACCGAAATTGATTTTATTGATGGTATAAGAATGTTGGTAAAACGTAAAACGGAATAATAATAATAATAATAATAATAATAATAAATATTTTCATAGTATATACTCATTTTGTATATGAAAATATGACTAGTAGTAAAGGTGTTTATAAACCAGAACCTTCGTTTATTTCATTTGGGTGTTGGAACAAAGGATTTTGTAATAGCGAAGATTTAAATGAGGACTCAAATGATTTTTCGCGTGTAGCAGCGCGTTTAATTGGATACATGAGAGCCACACAGCGTCCGCCTGAATTTATATGTATACTAGGCGACAACTATTATCCGGATATGACGAAAACTGGAGATAAAAAAGTAAAAACCACTTCATATCCAAATCTTAAAAGCGGATTTGACTGCATTGAAAAAATATTTACGTCTGTCGGATTATCCGGTAGGGTAAATGTGGATATACTTGTTGGAAACCATGATATTGAAGAAACTTCAAAAATGGTACTAGATGGTTTTCCAAAAACAAAAAGCATGACGTCTGGACAACCTGATTCGGGACCCACTTGTAAAATAACCGAAAGTCAAATTTCACTTGTGAGAGGACTGCACGAGAGGATTCAGCGGGCAGCTACTGGAATACAAATAGTATTATTTAATTATCGAGTTGTTGATAATACGATAGTGATTATGCTTGATTCAAATTTGTACTTTGAAACGTTTAGTGATAACTGCTATTGTTATATACCACTATTGAACGCTATGGGGGTTAGTAATGCGCGCGGTCACATAACGGTTGAGTGGCTGAAATCGTTTCAAGAAGCTTGGTTAACAAGTACATACGAAGAAGTGGCGCGTAATGGAATAAGTCTTAAAAATGTTGTCATTATGGCACATCATCCATTATGCTGTTTCAAAAAAAAAGATGATAAAAATAGATTTGACTGCCCTAAAACTGACGAATACTTATTACTGTGTTCACATATTTACAAAACGTTCAACCGTATTGCAGGTGCAACTAAGTTTTATTATAACTCAGCTGATCTGCACACATACCAAGCAGGAAAGATTGTTTTGTCGATGTCGTCCGATAGCGACCGCCCTGATACTCAGTCGATTGTAATTGAACAATATATTGCAGGTACTGGAGGAGCTCAATTAGAACCCGACATAAGTGATGTTGTAAATGCTGAGGCTCGTATTGGTAGTATGCATGTAAATTACACGGTAACTGACGCGGTTCATACAAATGGGTTTTTAATATGGACGATAAGTAACAAACGCGGAAACCTAAATGTTACATTTATTCAAGCTGGAGCAAGTGTATTTGATGAAGAATTACGTAAATTACAATCACAAGTTAAAAAAAGTAAAAAGGGTGGTAAAAAAATACGGAAAAATAAAAAAACGCTGAAAAAGAAAAAGAAGAGTAAAAAATATAAAAAAAGTAAATCGATAAATCAATTCAAAATTATTTAACGACCAGTTGACCCAAACCCTCCGCAACCGCGTTCCGTTACAAGCCCTAATTCACTTTCATTTTCAACGATTTCGACAAAAAATGGAGACAAGTCGCCGCTACAAACTTGAAAAAGTCGGTCATATTGTTTACAGTCTCGTTTTAAAACAGTTTTCCAATCATTTAATGAATCGTGTTTGTCAACTACCGCAATGAGTTCCCCTCGATATCCAGAGTCGATAATTCCTACCGAGTTTGCAAGGCGCAATGATGTTTTTACAATTGATGATCTTGGATATAAATAGTAACCAAAATATCGCATAACTACATAAATCGGTCCGCAATGAGCATATGTATCCGAAAATGGACGACCGTGATAATTTCGAATATATGATGTTACATCATCAAAATAAATATGGTCATAGCAATAATAATCAATATTATTAAATAGTACTTTACGAAAGTTGTTAGGGTCGCGCCTGCATCTTATAATAGTATTTAAATGTTCATTTACTTCACTTACGGGTATATTAGAAGGTACAAGTATACTGTTATCACGGTTACCCAATATGTTTTTTAAATTGTCGTGAACTAAAACACATTTTATATTCAACGGAATTTTGAATGTGGTCTCGCTAAGTCGGTTGTTCAAATATGTCGTGTCATCTTCCCAATAATTTGATGGAATAAACAAGTCAAAACCGGAATCTGGATACAATGATGAAATTATTTTTTTATTATGTTCGTCGGCAGCTCGTTTATATTTTGCCAAAAGCTCAGGGTTTCCAGGTTTTACCCATACTTTTAAAGTATAAGAAAATAGTCTTTCAATAATAGGTTGATATTCGATAGGTTCCATTTACGTTATTTATTAATTTATTATCTAACAACTTGATAAGTTTTTTTTATATTGATTTATTTTTATAAATTTTATATTTATAAGTATAAATATAATTACGTATAAAAGAGAAAAGAGACGATGCCTAAAAACGTTGTTTTAATTGACAACCGAGTCGCGAATTATGAAACGATTGTCACATCCGTTAATCAAGAGACATGTGTATCTATCGTTTTTGACTATTATACGGAAACCGTCGAAGACATTAAAGCAAAAATAATAAACGAGCTTTCTTTATCACATTTGAATGGCACAAGTACAAGTACAAGTACAAGTACAAGTAGTCCTGGCACATGCATTGGTCTGATTCAGCACAATTATAAGATGCCGTTTTACAGTTTAGTACAACCACGGACAGTCGGAGAGACATTAGCACCTGGAAGCATTGTGTTTGATGTGTTGAGTCATGACCCAACTTTGGAAACGTGGTCGGAGCTGCGTAACCTTATAAGCTGGTGCAAAACCACACCGGAAGTCAATGCCACCTATTTTGACATGATGGCTTGTGCCCTTTACTCCGATGCAAACTGGAAATACGTGATAGATACGCTCACCACACAAACCAGCGTGACCATCCGTGCATCCACGGATGACACCGGCGCAGCCTCACTGGGCGGAGACTGGTTCCTAGAGTCGCATACGGGCGTGAACTTAAAAGATATATATTTTACTGATTTAATTGATGATTTTCATGGTATCTTATATAATACCATATGGATAAATACTTCAGAACAACAGTTAAAAAGTATGTCTCCAGGTAGAGCAATTTTATGGGGTGATACATATACATCGTACCCAACAAACCCAAATTATAATTCAAATTCAAATTTACAATCTGGTATAATTTCAATATACACTTCTGGTAATAATGGTCACTGGTCAGCATTAAAAACTGATGGAACTGTTGTTTCGTCACATAATAGTGGTAATTTAGTTACTAAAGGTGGTCAAACATTAACAAATGTAGTTGCAATATATAGTAATCAGTATGGATTTGCAGGTTTAACAAGCACTGGACGTGTTGCAACATGGGGTACCGGCTCACAATATGAAACAGCATATTATGATTCAGACTATTATTCTGTAACAAGTAGTTTACAATCAGGATGTGTTGATGTATTTTCACAACCTAATAATTTTGTTGCCTTAAAAAGTGATGGAACAATTGTAGCGTGGGGTTATCAAAATAATATTAGTGCTGTGAGTAGTAATTTGAATAATATAGTAACAATAGTTAGTAATAATTTCTCATATGCTGCATTAAAAAGTAATGGTAGTGTTGTAGTATGGGGCCCAAATGATAAAGGTGGTGATACAAGTATTACAATTGCATCAGGTCCATATGCTGGTAATACTGTTCAATCGCAATTAAATTCTAATGTAGTTTCATTATATGCCAGCACAAATGGATTTGCCGCTCTAAAAAGTAATGGTGATTTCATTTTTTGGAGAAGTGTATGGGATAGTAGAACAGGAAGCGATACTAATGTTGTTTATGCTATAGGTGCAAGAGCCGGTATATATGCGCTTAAAGCTAATGGTGGAATCATTGGATTTGATAAATCCAGTAACGCTCTAACATTACCATCTGTTTTTGGAAGTGTAAATCAAGCTGTTGGTTCAAATGTAATAGCTATTTATGCGACTGAATTATCAATATCAGTACTAAAAAGAGATGGAAGTGTATTTGTATATGGTGATTCAAATGATGGTGCAGGTGGTGTATTTTATTTAGATGGAAATAATGTGGTAGATCTTTATTCTGGTGGAGAATGTATGGCGGCATTAAAAACAAATGGAAGTCTTATAACCTGGGGTAAAGAAGGTGGTAATTCATCAAGTGCATCTTCATTTTTATCTTCAAATATTGTTGCTGCTTATCCTGCGGGTCCTTCTTATGGTGATCCCGCTAAATATTGGTGTGCTATGTTAGCATTAAATAATAGTGGAGAAGTAAAAGCATGGGGAAAAAGTGATAGGGGGGGTCTTATTCCTACAAGTATAGCATCAGACGTATCATCTGGTATTATTGCTGTTTATAGTTCAGGCCTTGGTTATTATGTAATTAAAAGCACTGCATCTACATTTGATTTATCAGCTTCTTACTATAGACCAATTGATAGATATAATATATTATGTAAAAAAAACAATCGTAGAAGAGCAAATTTAAAAAATTTAAATGATAATGTATTTACATTATCAAATTCATATGATTTATCAAAAATAAATCCATCTATACCATCAACTAAAACATTGAGTATTATTGTTCCTGATTACAGTGCATCATTATCAGTTAGTTCTACTGCAACTTTACCTGATACTAGTGGTAATTTTATTATTGCATGTGAAGAATGTGAGCCAATTATAATATCAGGATCTAGATATATTAACTATGGAAGTTATGTTTATAATGATTCATCAAGTAATTTTATTAAATTAACTACAGCAACTATAAATTCAAGAGAGTATACATTATATGGAGGTAGTGGAGGTAATAAAAATTCGTCAAGTGGAATAGTATTTTTAGAAGTCATTCTAGAAAATTCAACATTTTCAACGTCTACTTTTACGATTGCTTCATCCAAAACGTTTGGCGACGCATCATTTAATAACTTTATACGCCCTACCAGCAACAGCAGCGGCGCAATCACGTATAGTAGCAGCAACCCCTCCGTAGCAACCATTGACACATCCGGAAATTTTATAACTCTTGTCGGGGCAGGTGATGTATCGTTCAATGCCACCCAAGCACAAACAACCCAATATAATGCCGCGACCAAAACCAGC
>JACCED010051869.1_pt1 | contig 15480 bp, 11 predicted proteins | sample 7455021 | NCBI WGS metagenome assembly JACCED01 (sample SAMN15323456, study PRJNA562643) | freshwater metagenome | isolation source: river surface water | place: USA:Blue River Watershed | collected 2017-08-19 | reverse complement strand
TATAAAAAAATAAAAATATTAGAAGTGTGTAAAGACTCTGAATATGGTATTATTAAAGGAAGACGTGAAATTAATCAATTTGATAATCTTATAGTTAGTATTATGAATATTATTACTTTATAAAAAATTGATTCATTTTAGATTCATTTTAAATTCATTACTTTTTTTCCTAATTACTTAATAATAAAAAAATTGATTTAAATTTTAATTGAATACATTTAATCATTTATCCAATAATAATAATATTATGTGTGGTATATGGTTCTATATCCAACCTAAGAATGAATCTAATCATTCTGATTTAAATGAGGCTTCAAAAGAAATTCAAAAAAGAGGTCCGGATCGCTCAATCTCTAAAACATTACGTTTTGGTGAATATGAAATATTTATGACATTTCATAGACTTGCGATTATGGATCTTACTCCACTAGGAGATCAGCCATTCTATTTGAAACCAACCGATGATGAAGAAATATATTTAATGTGTAACGGAGAAATTTATGGATATCAAAATCTGGTGAAGGAATTTCATTTAGAGGAACTTATGAAATCTCATTCTGATTGTGAAGTTCTTATTCATCTTTATCAAAAGCTTGGAGTAAAGGGTTTATATGATATTCTTACCACTAGAAACGATGTAAGTGGTGAATTCTCTATTATTATTCTTCATTTCATTCAAAATGAATTACAAATTCATTATATTAGAGATTTTTGTGGAAAGAGACCAATGTATAAAGCGGAATATTTTGTTAACAGTGGATATGACGCATTCCATACGGAATTAAATTCATTATGCATAACTTCACAATTATGTGGAATACCTTTTAAAGATTATCCTTTTAAACATACTGAACAAGTAAAAGGTTCTACATATGGTACATACATTGTAAAAGAAAATTATATGTTTAAAAAAGAAGAACATACATTTGATTTAAGAAGTATACCTATTACTATTTTTGATGAAAAAGAAGCATGTGATAAATTATATGAAACATTTTATAGAATTATAGAAGATCAAATGGTATCTGATAGAGAAGTAGCATTTATGACAAGTGGTGGACTTGATTCAAGTTTATGTGCTTGTGTTGGTGCTCACCTTTTAAAAAGTAAAGGCTTTGAAAATAAGATAAAAACTATTTCTATTGGAATGGAAGGTGGAACAGATGAAAAATTTGCTAAAATGGTTGCAGAACATATTCAATCAGACCATATGCATATTCTATGTACCGAAGAAGAATTTATAAAATGTGCTGAAGAAGATATCACATTCCAAATAGAATCTTATGATATCACAACAAACAGAGCAAGTGTTCCTCAATTGATATCTGCTCAAAAAATTAGGGATCAAACAAATTGTAAGGTTGTTATTGTCGGTGATTATGCAGATGAAGTATGTGGAGGATATAATGAAACAAAATATGCACCAACAACAGATGATTTTGCTGAGAGAATTTATGAATTAACAGAAGAAATTATATACTTTGATGGTCAACGTGTAGATCGTTGTGTAGGTGGAAGTGGCCTCGAGGCACGCCTTCCATTTGGAGATCACAGATTTATTAAGTTGTATCTTTCGATTGATCCAGAACTTAGAAAACCTAAAAATGGTTGTGAAAAATATCTATTACGAAAAGCATTCGACGGAAAAGGCATCATTCCATCAGAAGTATTATGGAGACCAAAAGAAGCATTTTCTGATGGAGTATCTGCTGTAAAAAAATCATGGTATAAAATTGTATTGGATTATTTTGATTCAAAATATACAGATACCGATCTTATTGTTGCTTCACAATTGAAGATAAATACCCCATATACAAAAGAATCACTTCATTACAGATTAAAATTTAATGAAAAATTTTCAGATTTTCAAAGTAATGTAATTCCAAGATTCTGGCTTCCTAAATGGGGTAATGTAAAAGAACCATCTGCTAGAGTTCTTAGTGTTTATAAAGCAGAATAAATTTTATTTTCATTTATTTAATTCTGATTAGATTGATTTTGATTAAATTGATTCATTTGATTCTGATTAAATTGATTTATTTGATTATGATTAGAATGATTCTGATTAGATTGATTTTGATTTAAATACATTGGAATATGATATAATGGAATTGCATTAAATTGAGTTTGATAAGATGGATTAAATTGAGTTTGATAAGATTGATTATGATAAGATTGATTCTGATAAGATTGATTAAATTTATAAACAAACAATACCACAATATAAATAATAATGGGTAATATGACAGATAAAACGGGTAAAGTGAATAAAGTTTGATTTTTTTTTATTCCAAATTTTTTATATTTATTTCTTTTACTTGAATATATAAATTCAGGTTTAAAAATTATTAAAATTATTATTACAATAATGTATATTTTTAATGTAGAAAATAATGGATTAGAAAACATTATATAAATATAAATAATAAAAATAAATTAAGAAATTAACATTAAGAAATTAACATTGATCCATTGGTTTTAATTGGGCATTTCTTGAGAGTCTAAACATAGCAATATTATTTAATTCTTTAGGAGAAATTGTTACATTAAATCCATCTGATTCAATTTGTCTTTGTTTATATTTTTCTTGTAATTGTTTTAATATTGCTTCGTCATTCATTATATTATCTTTTTCAATATTAACAAATTCATAAAAATCTTTTCTTTCTGTTTTAGTACCATATGAATGATCAGTCATAAAACCTATTATAGCGATTTCTTCTATTTTAACATTAAAATCAACATTAAAATCTGTTTTATTAAAATTACGTTCAGCATTTAAATCAACATTATCCATTACATATGATACCTTCACAACCATTTGGTCTGAAGTATTTTTCTTTTGTATAATCATATGTACAATAAAATTTAATTGTTGTTCTGTTGCAAATTTTTGAACCTGATCGATTTTTACAAGTTTTATCTTTGCACGTTTAGCAGGTTCATTAAAGATAGATTCTGGTAATCCTAAATCATTCATATAATCTCCCCATCCATTTTTTTTCTTTTCTGGAGCTAATTCATCCCATCCAGAATTTTCATTTTGAGTATCTGGCATATATCTTACTTCATCATTTACTCTTTTAATAAATGCTTTTACAAGAGGCTTAACTTCTATTGGATCAACATCAATCTGCTTAACTGGCAAAACAGAACGATTAAAAATTGGTCTTTGGTCTGGAGCAACATTATTAAAAGCAGTTAAAGTATCTCTATAATCATTATGTACTCTCATTTCAATAAAATATGGTTTAATTTCAATTTCATTAGATTTTGTTTTAATAACTGATTTTTTATATGGAATATTATTGAACACATCATCCAAATAAGTATAATCTTCATCATTATAAAGATCATTTTTTTTAGTTGTTATATTTTCCTTTTTATTTAAAACCATATATGCAAAAACAATTACAACAAGTATTATTATAACATTTAATAATTCAGCCATATAATAATTAGTGATAAAAAAATAAAATATAAAAAAAATAAAATATTTCTATTATATATAAATGAATGACATATATTACGAAAAATATATGAAATATAAAACAAAATATTTAGAATTAAAAAAATATATAGGTGGTGCTAAAGAAAAACGTAAAAAAATAAGAAATATAAGAAATGAAAATAGTAGAGAAACTAGAATAAAAAGGATAGGAGAAAGAATGAAACAGCCAAAAGAAGTAGAAGAAGTAGAAGAAGTAGAAGAAGTAGAAGAAGTAGAAGAAGTAGATAATGATATATTATTAGAATGTATCAATACAAATTCTATATTTGATCCTATTACCAATGACGATAAAATAAATACTTTATGTGGAAAAATACAATGGTTAATTGATATAGCAGGTTCTGAAAATATAATGAATTATGTTATACAAAAATACACAGGTGATCAAGTAAAAAGAGTTATCATGTTAGAACCAGAATATTTAAGAATAAAACCAGAACCAAATACAATATATTTTATTGAAAAAACAGACAAAAATGGAGAAGGCAATGGTATTGGACATTGGGTATTTATTGATAACTATGGAATTGAATGGAATTCATACAAACGACTACATCAACAAAATCATACAAATCAATTTTGTCAATCATTTGCACAAATTTATATGGTAAATTCATTTGGTCAAACAAAATGGTTTGATAAATTTCAATCTCCTAATATAAAATATTTTACAGATGATATAGAAATTAAAAATAAAAGAAATAAAAACATAATGAATGATATTGCTAATATTTGGGGTAATAATATAAGAGTAATTATTGCATTTTGGAGAGAAATTTTAAATGATCCAGATATAAAAGAAACATTATGGAGTTTATTAAATGAATATAATGATATTTATAAAGAAGAAAATAAAGAGTTACGTGGACTAAATAAATATGAATTAATTTTTAAAAATGATGAACAAAAAACAGATGAATATATTTTGGATAAATTTAATGATATTTGCAGGAATAGTTGCGATATTGCAATGCATGTTGTGTAAAAATTTATTCATATTTATGCTATATTTGAAACATAATCTAAAAAGTTAACTTTATAAGATTCAACAAAACCATCATCAAATGGTCTCTCTAAATTTCTTTCGTATCCAGCTTCATAATCATATTCTCCACCTTCAACATCTAATGCATTATCTTCTTCATTTGCATCATCTAATGCGTCTTGTTCTTCTTGAGTTAATTCTTTCTTATCTGGATCTACTGATTCTTCATAAATACCTTCTGTTTCACCAATCTTATCTTTAATTTCATCAAGATATAAATCTGAATTTATAATATAAAGAAATCTTTTATAATCTTTATTATTTTGTGTTTTTTCTTCATTATAAATACCATAATTTATGTTTATATAATCAATAATAAGAGATGTTAAATTCATTCTAATAACTTTATTTTCATTATATTTATATAATTTTATAAGTTCATTTATAAAATAAAATAATATTAAATTACCATTATCATCTAATTTATTTAATTTTTCATAATTAATTATATTCAATTTATCAGTATCAATCTCTCCAATATTATTAATATCTGGTATCATATTGTCTGAATAATTTTTCCAATGTTTAAAAACTAAATGAGTACCTTTTTGACTAACCGTATTTAATTCGGTAAGTTTCTTTCCATATTTTTCTATTAAATTTTCATATTTATTATTAAAAAATTCTTCTTCTTCATTAATAATTTCATCATCCCTTACTTTTTTCTTAATATAATAGTTATTTATACATCTATATAATAATCTTTGAAATCTATAAATTAAACAATTTAATAATGAATGACGTTCACGAATAATATTTGAGATTTCTTCATTTTTATCTTCTTCTGTTAATGTGTAGAATTGATATTTATATCCTAATATTCTTATTTTATTTTTAATTGAATAAACTATTTTAATTTTTTTATCAGATTTAATATTCATCACAAAATTTTTATTTTCTTCTTTATAACCTAATAATATTTTTGTAATAGAATCATAGAATACATCAACTTTACCATTTTTGTAAACACTATAGAATATTACATCTGTATTAAAAAAAGGATGGGATGGTTTAAATTGTATTTTATTTTCTTTTTCACTTATAAATATTTCTTTATCAAGTTTTGCTCCGAGAAAATCATGGTCAAATATATATGTATTGTATTTAATAGATACATTTGTTTTAATTATATCATCATTCATATTCTGTTCTAATAATTCTGTTAATTCATCAAAATATTTATCTTTTATTAAATTATATTCTTCATTTACTTTTGATTTTAATTTTTGAATGTATTCTTCATATTTTTTATTTTCTTCATTTATTTCTTTTGTTAATTCTAATTGTTTTTCAATAGAATTTTCTTTATTTTTAATCAACATCTTATCTAATTTTTCTAATTCACTATCTGTAAAATCTTTAGATTCAGCTGATTTACATTTTGTACATACTTTTTGTCCAGATTTATCAGCAATATATTCATGAAAAAATCCATCTATATAACAATATTTCTTTGAAAGAGATTTTAATTCAACTATATGAAACTTATTTTGAATTTTATCTGTAACTTTTTCATCATATTTAATTTCATTTGATTTAACATTACAATTTTTACATTTAAATGTATTTCCATCAAAACTCCAATTATGAAATGTACCATTTTCACAGTTTGTAACATTATTAATACTATCATATTTTTCAATTTGTCTTGATTTTATTTCCATTTGTAATGTATGTGATTTAATCTTTCTCCATGTATTAATTGGGTCATATTCTGTAAGATATTTTCCATTTAAAATAAATGCTTCTGTTTTTGTCATTATAAATTGTTTTTTATCTCCAATAGTTGATGGCATATTTTGTTCCTTTAAACGATTATATAATTCTTTATTTGAATATGTTAAATTTAATTTTTTATAAAATTTACTCTTTAATATTTCAAAAATCTTATTCTTTTTATCATTTTCTTCTGAATTTTCAATACAACTATTAATTATATCAATTACTGTATGAATAATAATTTTTTGAACAACTGGTAATAATTTAAGTCTGGTTGCTTTATCATTTACTTTATCTTTATAATCATAATACCATAAATTATATTTTACACAATAGCAAGATACCATATAAAGCATATAACAAAATACTGGAAAATCTTTAACATTCATTGTATCACCTTTATTATTTTTTCTAAATTTTAATCCTTCAAATAATGTGTTAAATACTTTATCAAAAATTTCAAAATTACAATATCCTTTTTTATCATTATTAAAATATAATATTTGTGATTCATTGATTTCTAATAATAATAAATAAATGATATAACCTAAAATATTGTTTTGTTTAATTGGTTTATAGAAATCAGAATCCTTACTTGAGAAGATAAATATAGAGTTTTCTAATTCAAAGACGAATAAATTTGAAAAGCTTCTATTTATTCCATAAATTTTACTTGCTAATTCATTACGCTCTTTTAATATTTTTTTTAATTTAATATTATTTGCAAGTATAATATCAATTGCATCTCTTACTACTAATTTTCTACGAGATTTAACTGTTGGATTTGTACCTGTAAAATATGGTATATTTGTAATTAATGCAATTTTTTCAATATATTTATCAATATTACGAATAGAACCTTTATATTTTTCATATTCTGGAATATCTTCTAATGGTGTATCAAGAGGCATACTATATGTAATAAAATGATGATTATCGTCAAATGAACCATCGGCTACATATTTTTTAATGTTTAAAAAGAATCCACAACTTTTACATACAAAATCATGTTCTACATTTTCCATCACATATTGTTGTACAAATATATATAATTCATCTAAAAATAATTTTGGATTTTCCTTTTTTAACATTCCTAATCTATCCCATGTTATATTGTGTTGACAAACACCTTCTACTTTTTCTTTTTCTTCATATGTACCTGTTTCTGATAATTGTGATAAATTTATTGAAATCTTATTAAGTTTATTCGAAATATGTTTTTTCATTTTTGGCAATTCAATAGAATCCTTTGAAAGACCATTAACTATATCATCAAGTTCATCATATTTTATTGAGCCAGTTTTAATTAACTTGCTATAAATTTCATTTTCCATTTGTTCAAGTAATTGTTTTTTTTCAACCTTTAAAATATTATTATAAAATTTATTAATTACATTTTCTATTTGTTCAATATATGGATTTTTTAATTTTTTAATCTCACTTAAAATTGTATCATATGTTAATTTTTCTAATGAATCGTATAAAGATACAATTACGTGCTTAATTTGGTCTTGTCTTGTAAATTTATTTTGTTGTTCATATGTTAAAGTTTCGATTTTATCATTATCTGGATCAAAAAGCCAATATATATTTCGATCAATATTTTCACCATTTACAAGTGCTTCAATAACATTTAAACATGATTTGTATCCATTTTTTTCTTTAGAATCTGTTATCTGTGTTAGATCTTTATTTTTAATACAATAAATAGAATTAGAAGGTCTTAGAAGAAAACCAACAATATTTATAAAATTATCTTTGCTACCAACTCTATTTTCTATATATGAATTTGGTCTTTGTTTAAATTCTGTTGAACTTTCAAAATTAATATATCTAAGAGCGTCTATTGTTTTTGTAAGTGGTACAAACACACCATTTGTAGAATCTCTTAGATTGATGTATGGATAAATAACAATATGTTCTAAATCTTTTAAATATTCACTATTTTCTGAACTTAATTTACCAATATTAATAAATTTGTTTATTATTTTTGTGTCTTCAAAATTATTTATAAGTACTGCTTTTCTGTTATATAATGGCTGTGAATATAATTTTTTTGCTTCTGAATGTTTTTCAGGTATATTAAGATTTGTTGCCATATCTATTTTATCAATAATATATCTTATTCTTGTATCTTCTCTTTTTTTTGTTTTTGAATCTTCTACATTTTTTTCATATTGTTCATTTTGATTGTGAAATAAAAGTATATCATCAACAATTGGAACAAATAATTTTGAATTTATTATTTCATTAATTTTTTCGTCATTATTTTTTCCTAATTTTGTTTCATCAATTTCACTTTCATATATATATTCCCAAATTACTTTTGCCATTCCACTTTGTATCTCTTTTTTGGAAAGAAGTGATTCAATTGTAGAAATATCAATTATATCTTTTATAGGAACAACTATATCAATAAAAGTAAATTCTGTATCAGTATTTTCAAGTAAATCTAATATTCTAAATAAATCTTTCTTTTCATTACCTTTATATATTTTTAAAAGAATAATAGTTTTAATAATATTGTGGGCTCTAATATAATTTTTATCTTCAATATTAAAAGCAACTTCTACAAATTGATCACCCAATACTGTTAAAAATTTATTAACTTCTTTATAATCTGGACGATTAGATAAGGTTTCTTTTCTTTGCTTTGATTCTGCGTCTATGATGTTTAATATTTTTTTAACAAAACTATATAATTCAACAACAACTGAATTACTTTCAGAATTAAAAAATTCTTCTATTTTAAAACCAAATTCAGGCTGATTTTTACTAAATTCAATTATATTATTTGAATAAATTGTATCAGTACCTTTAAAATAAAATCCAATAAATAAAAATGTATAAATAGTTATGTATTTTTTAACAACTTCAATAATCTTATTAAGAATATCATTATTTGAAACATTTTCCTTTATACTACTCAAATTTAATCCAGAAATATATTTTTTAAATATATCATTTAAATCACTTTGAAATTTTACAAAATTTAATTCTTTTATAATTTTTATTATACGTGAATCAGAAACTAAAATATTATAAAAATCATCAATTACTTTGTCAATAAAATCATCTATTTTATCAATATACATTTTGATTAATATATTATAAACATAGAAAAATTATAAGATAAATTTTTATATTAAATTAAAATATATTCGTTTTTTATTAATGTCGATTATATAATATAATTTATATATGAATTTCGATCATAAAGATTTAACTGATTTTATAAAAAATATATTTGAAAAAAATGAAGATACTCTTAAATATTTTGAAGATAACTATAAATATTTACATATATCCTTATATAAATCTGATAATTTATACTTTTTAAAACCTGATATATTATCTGATAATTTAATTCATACTGATAAAATGATTAATTTTATTTTACATTCAATTGAATACATTATTTTTGATTTTAATTTTAATTTTATTTATATAAAAGATAAAAAACAAAAAATAGAAAAAAATAGTGAAATTTTAAATAAAATTAAAGATGATTGGGCTAATGTAAAAATTTATAATTATAATGTTGGTATTGAAACAATTATTTTTACTTATGAAAATCAACAATATTATGTAAATTTAAACGAACCATATTTATTAAGAGTAGATACAAATAAACATCTATTGAATTTAATAGAAAAAAGTAATATACATCTTAAGAACGATGAAATTAATGAAATTATTATTTCTTCACATAAAATATCACATATGTTATATTATAAAAATAACGCATTATGTGATAATATTTATTTATTTCATGGAGAATTATTACATTATTCGGGATTAGATGAATTAATATTTGATTTAGAAAATATATCATCGATTAATGAACATAAAAAAAAATTAACTTTGGGTGGATATATTATCAATTATAATAATACGGATTATATTCTTCCAACTTATATTTATCAAAAAATAAAAGATATGATGCCTAATTATGTCAATATTAACAAATGTTATATTGAATTATATAAAAATGATAATCTTAGTTTTATTATTAATTATATGTCACCATATCCAGCTGACATTATTAAGCGAATAAATTCTACATTTAAAACATTATCAAGAGAACTTTTAAATATTTATCATATAACAAGAAAAAAAGCAAATGCTAATTTATATAATATTTTAAGTAATAATTACAGAACAATTTTATTTGATTTACATAAAATATTTATTTATACTCGTAAGGGAGAAGAGCCAAAATCATTAAATTATATTTTAAATAATGATGATGAATTTACTGAAAAAAAATCACTAAATCATGAAATTATTTATAAATATATTAAAAAAATTAATACAGAACAAATTATAAATATATTAGTTGATCGTATTGAATTAATTAAAGAAATAGAAAATATAACAATTGATATGAATAATATAAAAATGAATACAACAGAATTTAAAATATTATTTAGTGATTGTATATTTACTAAAACAATGTCTCACTTGCTAAAATTTTAATCCTTTTTTATTTTACTTTTAATAATATTAAATTTATCAATCAATATATCACATGCTTCAATTAGAAATGTATGTGGCTTTTTTTTTCCATCTGTCTCAATTTTAAGAGTGACACTTCTAATATTATGATCTGGTTTTGATACAGCAGAAAATATTGTTAAATCTTGTAATTCATAATTTAATATCTCTCCAACTGTATGATCTTCTTCATCTAATACAAGTATTAAATTATTATCTTCGCTGTCTATTTCTTTTGCTTTTACTCTTCTGTCTACTTCTACTTGAATATCTGTAAATTTTTTAACTAAATAATCACATGTTTTGTTTAATATAGAATATTCACTCTGACCTCCTCTTGATTTCATAAAAAGTTGTCCTTCTTTAAATATTCTATCACCATTATCCTTTATTTCATCATCATATGTATTCCATGCATTTGAACAAGCACAATAATTTGTATTATTTTCACCAACAGCAAGAGATGAGGTCATCATACATTTAAATGTGTCATTTGGTCTTAGTAATATAATTAAGATTGGTGTTTTAGGGTCATACATTTCAACTTGTTCGTCATCTATATAAACTTTAATATCTTTTGTAGTAACGGGTTTTATTTCATTTGAATTATTATGAGAATTTATATAAATTTTAATATTTTTTTCTTCAGGATGTTTTTCTCTTGTGGTATCTGCAAAATTAATATTTTTCCAATATTTGGGATGGAGAAAAGACAAATCAGATTTTATGTCAAAAATTGGTAGTTGTGAAAGTCTTAATTTCATATAATCATTATTAAAAGCTGTACATGTATTTTCTTGTATATCAATATTTTGAATATTAAAAGCATATGTTGGTATATTATTTTGTGATGCTCTTCTTAATGTACTTAGAATTTTAAAATTACAGTCTTTACCTGTAAATTTTAAACATAATTCACTTGGTTTAATTCCTGATTTTTTATTGAAATAAACTTCACTTACATTTATATCATAACTCTGTTGAGCTCTTGACATGGATTTTGAAGTTTTTTTATTGGTAGTTTTAGACATATATATTTTATATATTATATATTTATTTAAATATGTTATTAAATTATAATGAAATCAATTTTTATTCTCTTATAGAATAAAAAGGATCCGAATAAAGAGAGGTCAATTTTTTTTATTCCTTATAAAATAAAAGGATCCGAATAAAGAGAGGTCAATTTTTTTTATTCCTTATAAAATAAAAGGATCCGAATAAAGAGAGGTCAATTTTTATTCGCCTATAAAGTAAATATTTTTATATATACTTTTATTATAATGTTTGGATATTTATTTTATAGTTCAAGATGTGAATCTTCAGCAAATTTTATTAGAATAATTACATCTGAAAAGATAAATCCTATGTTTAATTTAATATCTATTGATACAATGTCAACTGAACAATTAATATCACTCGGAATTAAAAAAACACCAATGCTTGTATTAAGAAATCAAAATAATGAAACAACAGCTATACATGAAGGTCCTGCTGCATTCGAATGGTTAAATAATCTTATTCAATTTAGAAGACAAAATATGATGATGATGGTAGAACAAAATAGAAAAAAACTAATCCAATCAAACATGGCACAGCAATTAAATAAAGATAATGTAACAGGAAGATCAGATGAATTGAGTGGAACATCTGACAATTTTACATATATTAATGTTGATTATGTTTCCACAAAATCATATTTACCTTATGGTCAAGATAATGATTTTAAAATATTAACTTTTAAAGATAATCAAGGTAAAATAACTGAACGTGATATGAAATCAAGAATATCAGAATATGAAACATCTCGTAATAAAACAGATTCTGATATTAAAAATATTGTTGATAATCAATTAAAATCAAGTCTTCTTAATCAATTAAATCAAAATCCAAATTCTAATTAAATTTATTTAATTGTAAATTATTAATATATAATATATGGATTATATAGATTTAGATGATACAGATGGCTTTGAACTTATAGATGATTTTAATGAAACTATTGAAATTGTAAATTTAACAGAAACAGGCATAATAGAAACAGAAATTAAAATAGAAGATAAAATTAAAATAGAAAACATAATAAAGACAGATAAAATAATAGAAGATAAAATAATAGAAGATAAAATTAAAATAGAAGATAAAATAAAAATAATAGACGATAAAATAATAGAAGATAAAATTAAAATAGATTTAAATGAATATTTAAATAAAAAATATTCAAAATTATTAATTCAATTAGATAATATTAAAAAATATATTAATAAAAAAAAATATATGAAACAATTTATTAAAAAAATTAATGAATTAAATAATGATATTAATGAATTTTATTATATGCATAAAAATCAAATAAATAATTTTACTGATAATTATGATATAAAAATTAAAGATGATTATAATTTTCTGAAGAATAATATTAATATTGTTAAATTTTACATATATAATATTTTAACTTAATTAAATTAAATTTATTGCGTATAAAATACATTTAAGAAAACAAAATATAATATATAGTATTAATAATGTCCGATAATTTACTTAATAATTTAAAAACTAAAAAAGACGAAACAATATCATCATTTAATCAAATTGCATTAAATATGATTGACCATTTAAGACAGCATTTTAAAGATTCATTTTTTAATAAAAAATATACAACAATTTCAAACTTTTTTAGATTTAAACCAAAAGAAATAATTATAATGTTTTTAGATAATATATATTCAAATGATGATTATAGAAAACAAATTAAGGCAGGAAATGAAGATTTTTTCATGTCACAAACATATGATAATTTAAAATCAGAATATGATTCAAATATTTTTGAATTTAAAGATTTATGGGCTAATATGAATAAAAGTACAAAATTAATTGTGAAGGAATCAATGCAAATGTTAGTTGATCATTGTGAATTATATTTAGAAATTCTATCACAAATTAATAAAATGCAAAAATAAATAAAATTAAATAAAATTAAATTATAAACTATTTAAAAAAATTGTTTATAATATATATTATAATATGAGCGTCGAACCAAACCAAAATGATAAAACTGATAAAACTGATAAAACCGATAAAATGATATTTGTTTATCAAAATTTATTCGTTTCGTGTGTTTTACAAATTGTTGAAGATATGAAAAAAATATCTACTGAAAATAATGAAAAAATTTTACCAGAAAAAAAAGCATCCCATGAAAATATGAGAAAAACATGTGATGATGTTATAAATCAATATAAAAATCAAAATACAGATATGGATCAAGTAAAAGTAATTAAAAAGGTTTATAAAGTTTTAACACAACATAAAGAACTTTTAAAAACACGTGATGTAAATTTATTTACAGTAAGAACACCAGAAGGAAAAATTATGACTATTATTCCTGGATTAAATATTAATCTTAATATTTCATTGATGAATGAAGAGCAACTTGAAAATTTATGGAGTAATATCGAAACAATGTTTGTAACATCTGTTAAAATGGTTTATTTAATGACAGCTGAATCAAAACATGTGCCAGAAGTATTAGAACTTGTAAATGAATTAGAAAAGAATGCACTTAAAAAATTACAAAATAATTTCTTTATGGGATTAAATACTGAAGGTGAAAATATTGTAAATATGGATCAGCTTATGTCTTCAGATATAGTAATTCCGGGAACAGAAGCAAATACTGGAATATTAGGTAGACTTGGTGTAGATAAATTAATGGACACTGAAAATTTAGCTAATGAAATTAAGAAATTTGATGATAATGATATTAATGAAACAATTAGTACATTAACTTCAATGTTAGGTAATGATTCAGATATTAAAGATGTTTGCTCAACAATGGTTAAGTCTGTATTAGAAGATATAAAAACAAATGGTATAGGAAATATGTTTAATATTGCAGAAAGAGTTTCAGGAAAAATTGGAGATAAGATAGATCCAGAAAAAATGGCTAAAACTGCAAATGGAATGAATGATTTAATTAAAAATAATAGTGACCAATTAAATAATCTTAAAGATGATAATGGAAACCCAATTGGTGGTGAATTTTTTAAACAATTTCAAAATACTTTAAATATGGCAAATCTTTTCAAAAATATGGGTAAATAAACTATTTATTTTTATTTTTAGAAGATCTTTTTGTTTCTTTTTTAGAAGATTTTTTTGTTTCTTTTTTAGAAGATTTTTTTGTTTCTTTTTTAGAAGATTTTTTCATTTCTTTTTTATTAGAAGATCTTTTCATTTCTTTTTTAGATACAAAATTATAAAAACCATTAATAATTTGTATTTCTTTTTGAATATTTTTAATAGGTATAGGTATACCTATATCAAGTAATATATACATTTCTATATCATCTGCTAATTGTATTCTAACTAAATTATATTTATAAGATAATCCTATAATATATGGAATTACATTTTTATATTTGTGTTCAATTTTAATTTTATTATTTTTAAATAATTTATCAATTGTATTATTATTAAATAATTTTGAAATAGATTTATATAAAATTTCATTTATTTGTGCAAAATTATATATTTCTTCATTTTTTATATAAAAACCAACTAAAAAACAATTTACAGACAAATTTTTATTTTTTTTAATATCTGTAATATTTATTTTAATAAATTTTTTATTAACTAAATCATTAAATGTTTCTTTGTCTATATTTAGTTTATAATCTAAACTTTTTTGAATATTTTTTTCAATTTT
>JACCED012014611.1_pt1 | contig 15489 bp, 17 predicted proteins | sample 7455021 | NCBI WGS metagenome assembly JACCED01 (sample SAMN15323456, study PRJNA562643) | freshwater metagenome | isolation source: river surface water | place: USA:Blue River Watershed | collected 2017-08-19 | reverse complement strand
GCTCTTCTCGGGCCAATTCTGCGCAAATGCCATCGCGGGCAGGCATACAAATGCTGCAGCCAGTGCGGACTTCAAACGCAGCATCTTGCTCTCCATCAATTGGCGAAGCGGAAATGCAGCACATCCCCGTCCTGCACCACATAGTCCTTGCCTTCGAGCCGGAATTTGCCAGCTTCGCGCGCGCCCGTCTCGCCCTTGTGGGTCACATAGTCGTCATAGCCAATGGTTTCTGCGCGAATGAAGCCCTTTTCAAAATCCGTATGGATGACGCCGGCGGCTTGCGGTGCGCGTGTGCCCTTTTCAATCGTCCAGGCGCGGGCCTCTTTGGGGCCGACAGTGAAATAGGTCACAAGATGCAAAAGGTCATAGCCCGCACGAATGACCCGGTTGAGGCCCGGCTCCTCGAGCCCGACCGCTTCGAGATAATCCTTCTGGTCCTCAAGCGGCAGAATGGCGATCTCGCTTTCGATCTTGGCCGAGACGACAACAGCGGCCGCGCCTTCGGCTGCCGCGCGCTCTTTCACCTTGTCCGAGAAGCTGTTGCCCTTGTCGGCAGAGGCTTCCTCGACATTGCAGACATAAAGGACGGGCTTTGAGGAGAGCAGACCCAGCGAGGCAAAAGCCTTGCGCTCTTCCGGCTTGATGCCAGCCGCACGCGCGGGCTTGCCTTCGCGCAGGGGCACGAGGCAGCGCATCATCAGGTCGAGCAGTTCCTTCGATTCCTTGTCGCCGCCCTTGGCTTTCTTTTCGAGCGGGCCAACGCGCTTTTCGAGGCTTTCAAGATCAGCCAGCATCAGCTCTGTCTCGATGGTCTCGATGTCGTTGATCGGGTCGATCTTGCCTTCGACATGGGTAATATCGCTGTCTTCGAAACAGCGCACAACATGGGCGATGGCATCGCATTCGCGAATATTGGCAAGGAACTGATTGCCAAGCCCTTCGCCTTTGGAGGCGCCGCGCACGAGGCCCGCAATGTCCACGAAGGTGAGGCGGGTGGGGATGATTTCTTTCGAGGCTGCAATGGCCGCCAACGTCTCAAGACGCTTATCGGGGACTGCGACGTCACCGACATTGGGCTCAATGGTGCAGAAGGGATAGTTGGCTGCCTGCGCCGCTGCCGTCTGGGTCAGCGCGTTGAAAAGGGTCGATTTGCCCACATTCGGCAGGCCGACAATGCCGCATTTAAAGCCCATGATGCGTCCGTCATTTCACAGAGAGAGGCGCTGCGCGCCAGTTGGTCAGCCGTATGGGGCCAAGGGGCGCAAAAGGCAAGGGAGAGCATTGCCAAGGCCCAGTTTGATGTTGCTGACGCGCGTAGCTTGGGTATTATTGGCGCTGGAGGACGAGGCCATTTGCCCCGTCACCCGTTCCGGGGCCCGTACCATTGGTGCGGGCTTCCGTGTTTCTGAGTCGTTTTTGAGCCTCTCATGTTTTTGGTCTTTTTAGATGAGTTCGGCCATGTCGGGCCTTATGTCTCTCGCTCCGATCCGAGGTTCTGCCAGAGCCCTGTTTTTGGATTGGCCGGGTTCATTCTCCCGCATGAGGAGACGCGTAGCTTCGCAACCTGGTTTTTGCAGCAAAAGCAAAATCTGTTTTCTGCCGAGATCGAAGCTGCGGGGGCTCAGGCTGCGACTTGGGAGAAGAAGGGTGCAAGGCTTCTCACGACTCGTAATTTCCAGAAATACCCGAATTTGCAGCAAGCGATGGGTCGGCTCATAAATCACATCTCGCGAAAAGGTGGCCGCCTCTTTTATTGCGGGACGCTCAAACACAGATCGCCTGAAGCAAGCAATGCTGAAGGGCTTTATGATTCCGTGCTTGCGCGTAGCATCACGCAAATCGATCAATTCTGCTCAGCGCGGAATGAGTATTGTCTGATTATTCTCGACCAACATGCGAGCCGTGCCAGACTCTTGGAGACGGCCAAAAAGACAATGTTTGGGGCACGACCAGCGCGGTCACTCATCGAGCCGCCGTTCCATGTTGAGAGCAATCTTTATCAAACCATTCAAGCGGCCGATTGGATTGCAACTCTGATCAGTCGGCTATTGGCGTTTAGAGCGTCGCCGGAGGAGTTCTCGCAGTGGGAATGGGCTGAGCGGCTTTTTGGGGATCGGCTTGAGCGAGTATTGACCCACTCTGTCCTGAAAGGGCCTGTGGATTTGATTGGCCTTGAGCCCTTGCCCCCATCCCCCGACATGCCTTAACTGCGCGCATGACTATGATCTGCCCCTGCCGCAAGTCGGCCGCCACCCAGCTCTCTTATGCGGAGTGCTGCCAACCTTATGTCGAAGGCAAGGCCAAGGCGCCGACCGCCGAAGCCCTGATGCGCTCGCGCTATACCGCCTTCGCGGTCGGCAATATCGACTATCTGTTCCAGACGGTCGCGCCGGAGCAGCGCCACGATATGGATCGTGGCTCGCTGGAAGCGTGGTCGAAGGAAAGCCAGTGGACGGGCCTCGACATCAACGAGACGGAAGCTGGCCAGCCCGGCGACAAAACCGGCATTGTTGAATTCACCGCCCATTTCACCCGCGCCGGCACGCGCGAGACCCATTACGAGCGCTCAAGCTTCCGTTTCGATGACAAGGACCAGTGCTGGTATTTCGTTGAAGGCGTGAAGCCCAAGGGCAAGACCATCGTGAAGGGCGCCCAAGTCGGCCGCAATGATCCTTGCACCTGCGGGTCTGGCAAGAAGTTCAAAAAGTGCTGCGGGGCGGCGGCGTAGGGGCTTTCCAAGGAAAGAAATCGGCTCTATCCCTACAAAAAAGGGGTGAGCCGATGCTCCAGCCTTCTTCAGATTTCGAACTCAGCGCCAGCATTATCATCTCTAAGGCACTTGTAGGCGCCGCCGACCAGCTCGGCCTCGTGGACCATCAACTTGGCACGATCGTTGGCCTCAGCGCCTGCGAAATCGCGAGCTTGCGTAACCGTGAGTTTTTGCTGACCGCAGGCAGCAAATCGTTTGAGCTTTCTATCTTGTTGATCCGCCTGTCGTGCGCACTTGATGTCATGAGCTGTGGAGAAGCGCTCGTCGCTCGTGCATGGCTTTTCAACGAAAATAATGAGCTGGCGGATCGTCCAATCGACGCAATTCGGAGGATTGACGGACTTGTTGATGTCGTCGCCTATCTTGAACACCGCGCGTCTTTGCAGCAATGAGGCTAATTCACTCGCTCGAAAAACCCGCGGCCGCCATCGCCAGATGCACCTTGTTCTGGAAACCCGCATCATCTGCGCGCGCAAGCACCTCCGCATTGCGCGCGATGGCGTCATTGAGTGCACCGACCCAGCCTTGTTGCTCCGACTTTGCGAAGTCGCTCAGCACATGGTTATGCACCAACGCCTTGTCGCCGGGATGACCAATGCCTAAACGCACGCGCTTGTAGTCATTGCCGAGATGCGCGGTGATGGAGCGCAAGCCATTATGGCCTGCATTGCCGCCGCCGATCTTCACGCGCAATTTGCCAGCGGCGAGATCAAGCTCGTCATGAAAGACGATGATGTCTTTGAGGACGATCTTGTAGAATTTTGCGGCTTCCCCGACGCTGCGGCCAGACTCATTCATATAGGTCGTGGGCTTGAGCAGGATCACGCGCTCAGAGCCGATCACGCCTTCGCTGGCGAGACCTTGGAACTTTGCGCGGAAAGGTGGGAAGTTATGCGCACGCGCAATCTCGTCCACGGCCATGAAGCCGATATTGTGGCGATTGCCTGCGTAGGATTTTCCGGGATTGCCGAGGCCGACAAAGAGAAGCATGGGCCTTGCCCGCGGCTAAAAGAAAGCTCCCGCCCGGAGGGGCGGGAGCATGTGAAGCAAATTACTTCTTGGCAGGTGCAGCAGCGGCAGGCGCGGCAGCCGCAGCGGGAGCTGCCTCTTCCTTCGACTGCTTCGGCGGCACAATGGTGGCGATCGTGAAGTTGCGATCCTTGCCATGGTTCATCGGCTTGCAGCCTTCAGGCAGTTGCACGTCGTCGATATGAATCGATGCGTTGATATCTGCCTTGGCGAGGTCGATCGAGATCGCTTCTGGGATCGCATCAGCGGGAACGCGCATGGCGATCTTGTGCAGCACGATGTTGAGCGTGCCACCCTTCTTGATGCCGGGCGAGGTTTCCGTGTTGAGGAAGTGGACGGGCACTTCAACGCGCAGCGACGAACCCGGGCGCAGGCGCAGGAAGTCGATATGCAGAGGCGTGTCGCGCACGACATCGAGCTGATAGTCGCGCGGAATGACGCGTTCCTTACGGCCATTGATGTCGATGTCGAAAATCGTCGTCAGGAAGTGGCCCGCATAGATGAGCTTGTTCAGCTCGCGGTAGTCGAGGGTGATGCCCTCAGGAGCTGCGCCACCACCATAGATGACGGCTGGAATACGGCCTTCACGGCGAACGCTGCGGGCGGCCCCCTTGCCTGTCCCGCTGCGGACCGCGGCCACGAGAGTCTTGATCTCGGCCATGTCGTTGGTCCTTCTTACAAAGATAAAACCCGCCCACGCCTCCAGGGGTGTCGGAAACGGGCGGGTCGGGGCGGCTTATAGCGGCCTTGGCCGCGCGAGGCAACATGGGCGCCATGGCCGGCGTCACAGGAGGTTGAATAGCTCAGCCTTGCCCCGCCCTCGGCCTGCGCCTAAGTAATCGCTCAATTGGTCACCATTAAGGTGATGGCTCAGGAGGGGAATATGCTGCGGGGTCTTACCCAATCTCTGGCTCTTGTCGCTGGTCTATGCTGGTCGGGCGTAGCGCTGGCCCAGTCCGCTGTCGAGAATTTCTACAAGGGCCGTTCGATTTCCCTCGTGATGGGCACCGGTCCCGGTGGCAGCTATGATCTTTACGGGCGCCTTGTGGCGGAACATCTCAGCCGCTTCATTCCTGGCAAACCCAATATTGTCGTGGAGCATATGCCGGGCGCCGCTGGCGCGACGGCGGCCAACTTCCTCTACAATGTTGCTCCGCAGGATGGGACGAAGCTGCTGCTCACGCATTCCTTGCCACTGATTGAAAAGCTGCAAGGTGAAGGGGTGCGGTTCGACTCGCGCAAATTCCAGTGGCTTGGCGCCTATGACCAGATCAGCCAGATGCTCGCCATCTGGCACACCTCTCCCGGCAAATCGCTGGAGGAGCTGAAGTCGAGCGAATTTGTCTTGGGCTCCATGGGCCGCTCGCATCTGAGCTTCCAATGGGCGGCGCTTCTGAAGGAATCCATGGACGCGAAGTTCCGCGTTATTCCGGGCTATCCGACAGGCGGCTCTCTGAACATTGCGATGGAGCGTGGCGAGATTGCTGGCTGGGTTGTCGCCTGGGAGAGCCTTGCACCGAGCAACTGGGTGCAGGACAAGCGCGTTTATGTTCCCGTCCAATTCACGCTGAAGCGGATGCCGGAACTGCCTGATGTGCCTACGCTCATTGAATTGTCGCAGGGCGAGAGCAAGAAGATTGCTGAATTCCTTGCAGCGGGCACGCCCCATGCGCGAGGCCTCGCGGTTGGTCCCGGCGTTCCGGCGGATCGTGTGGCGGCCCTGCGTGATGCCTTCGACGCGATGGTGAAAGATGAGGCTTTTCTGGCCGATGCGAAGAAGCGCGGCCTTGCCATCTCGCCGCGCAACTACAAAGAGCTGAATGAGCTGACCGAACTCATCGTCACCGCGCCGCCCGAATTCGTGGCGAGGGTGAAGAAGCTGATCGGTGATTGATCAGTCGAAGAGGCTGGAAACGCTTTCTTCACGTGCAGTACGGGCGATTGCCTCACCAATCAGCGGGGCAATCGAAATCACGCGAATGTTCGGCGCAACGCGTACGGCTTCTGTTGGCTGAATCGTGTCGGTGACGACAAGCTCCTTGAGCTTGGAGCCGGAGATGCGTGCCACCGCGCCGCCCGACAAAACGCCGTGGGTAATATAGGCGCGCACATCCTTAGCGCCCTTGGCGAGCAGAGCTTCGGCTGCGTTGCACAGCGTGCCGCCAGAATCCACGATGTCATCGACGAGAATGCAGCTTTTGCCCTCCACGTCACCGATGATGTTCATCACTTCGGATTCGCCTGCGCGTTCGCGGCGCTTGTCAACGATGGAGAGTGGCGCATCAATGCGCTTGGCAAGGGCGCGTGCACGCACCACGCCGCCGACATCGGGCGAGACCACCATCACATTCTTCAGATCAAGACGTTCCTTGATGTCGCGTACCATGACAGGCGCGCCAAAGAGATTGTCCGTGGGAATGTCAAAGAAGCCCTGAATTTGCCCGGCGTGCAGGTCAACCGTCAGCACGCGATCAGCGCCGGCATGGGTGATGAGATTGGCCACAAGCTTGGCGGAGATGGGCGTGCGCGGGCCGGGTTTACGATCCTGACGTGCATAGCCGAAATAGGGGACCACGGCGGTGATGCGGCGGGCGGAGGCACGGCGCAACGCATCCGTCATGATCAGCAATTCCATCAGGTGATCATTCGTGGGGAAGGATGTGGACTGCACAATGAAGGCATCGGCACCACGCACATTTTCCTGGATCTCGACGAAGATCTCCATGTCCGCAAAGCGGCGCACCTGCGCCTTGCACAGAGGCAGGCCAAGATAGGCTGCCACGGCATCGGACAACGCACGATTCGAGTTGCCAGCCAGAATCTTCATTTTATCGGCCATGTGACGATTCCCGTTTCGTGCGACTGCGCGCCTCTTAGCAAGGAAGGCAGGCCCGAACAATAAGGAGTCCGCGCCTCATCACAGCTCTTGTGCAACGGCAGAGCTTGCCTATTGCGCGAGCAGGGCGGACTGGACGGGGGCTGTCGCGGGGCTGCTGGCAAGCGCTTCTGGCAGCATGGCAATCAGACCTGCCAGATCTTCCGCGCTTTTGGAGGCGAGGCTGGCAAGCAGGGCCTCATCAGCCAAGGACCAAGGGTCCGCTGCGCGGCGGGAGAGGGTGATTTCGTCCTCAACCCGCTGAATGCGCCGACGCGATGCATCGAAAACATCCCAAACATAGGTGAAGCGTGTTGCCGGTCCCTCCACGGGGATGGCCGAGAGATAACCACGGATAAAATAACGCGCGCTCTCCGCCTCGACCGGGCGGAGCTGGCGCCCAAGCGCTTCCTGAGCCAGCTGATCCACAAAACGGGTCTGGATCGTTTCGGGTGCTCCTTCCAGAGCCACGAAAGCGACAGGCACGGCCTGAACATTCCCCGTCCGCTGAGCGGGGAGGCCGGCATCGAGCGGCTCCAGCGTGCCATTGCAGCCCGCCAGCGCAAGGGTCAGCAGGCAGGCAACGATCCGGGCAAGTTTTGGAACGGGCGTCATGTCCCAAGGCTTAGCCCGGGCGCCCGGTCGGGTCGAGACACATAGTTAAAAGAGGGTAAACGGGCTGGGTGATTGCATCCCCGGCGGGGTCGTCTAAATCTTGGCCCATGAGCCGCAAGCGCGCCGATATCCCAGAAGCTGACGAGCCTGACACCGATCTGCCCGAAGAGGAGGCGGGGTCGGATGAGGCAACCTTGCCACTTGAGCTTGACCTTGGTGCTGAAGAGGCCACGCCCGCCTCCATCCAGAAAGGCGTCGAGGTCATCAAGGCTCATCTGATGCATGCACCCAAGGGGCCTGGCGTCTATCGCATGGTGGGCGATGGCGGCGAGGTTCTTTATGTCGGGAAGGCGAAAAGCATCCGCAAACGCATCGCAAGCTATGCGCGCGGCATCGGCCATTCCAATCGCATTGCGCGGATGATCGCGCTGACCACCAGCATGGTTTTCGTCTCAACTGAAACAGAGACCGAAGCGCTGCTGCTGGAGGCCAATTACATCAAGCAAATGAAGCCGCGCTTCAATGTTCTCCTGCGCGATGACAAATCCTTTCCTTACATTTTGCTCACGGGCGACCATGTCTCGCCGCAACTGACGAAGCATCGTGGCGCGCGCAATCGCAAGGGCGATTACTTCGGGCCTTTTGCGAGTGTGTGGGCGGTCAATCGTACGCTGAACGCGCTGCAACGCGCCTTTCTTCTGCGCTCCTGCACGGACAGCTATTATGAGAACCGCACGCGGCCTTGCCTGTTGTGGCAGATCAAGCGCTGCGCGGGTCCCTGCACCGGCGAAGTCTCTCATGAGGCCTATGCCGAGCTTGTCAATGAAGCGCATGATTTTCTCTCAGGCAAAAGCCGCGCCGTGCGTGACCGTCTGGCGCGAGAGATGAATGAGGCAGCCGAAGCGCTCGATTTTGAACGCGCGGCACGTTTGCGAGATCGTATCGCGGCTTTCTCAGCCATTCAGGGCCAGCAGGGTATCAATCCAAAAAACACGGAAGAAGCGGATGTCTTTGCGGTTGTAGAAGAGGCGGGGCAATTTGCCATTGAAGTCTTTTTCTTCCGTACCTTTCAGAATTGGGGCAATCGTACCTATTATCCGCGCGCGGATCGCTCACTTTCGCTGAATGAAGTGCTGGATGCTTTCGTGGCGCAGTTTTATGCAGACAAGCCGGCTGCGCGTCTGATCCTGCTATCACATGAAATCGAAAGTGCAGATGTGCTGGGGCAGGCGCTGAGTGCCCGCAGTGGCCATAAGGTCGAAGTCGCTGTGCCGCAGCGGGGCGAGAAGAAAGAGCTTGTCGATCATGCCGCGCAAAATGGTCGTGAAGCTCTGTCACGCAAGCTGGCCGATGCTGCCAGCCAGGAAAAACTGATGACGGCGCTGGCGCAGGCACTTGGCCTTGAAACCAAGCTGCGCCGCATCGAGGTCTATGACAACTCGCATATCATGGGCACCAATGCGGTAGGTGGCATGATTGTGGCAGGTGTGAACGGTTTCATGAAAAGCCACTACCGCAGTTTCAATATCAAGTCGGAAGATCTCACCCCCGGCGATGATTATGGAATGATGCGCGAAGTGTTGCATCGCCGTTTTTCGCGCCTCATGAAAGAGGAAAGCGCCCGTGAGGTCGGAGCTGTGGTTGAGGATGCAGAGGCGTTCCCGACCAAGCCAGATCTTGTGGTGATTGATGGCGGCAAGGGCCAATATGATGCTGCGCGCCAGATTTTTGATGAGCTGGGAATCAAGGACATTGCGCTGATCTCGATTGCAAAGGGTATTGACCGCGATGCGGGACGCGAGACCTTCTTTGTTGAAGGCCGCGAGCCCTTCCGCCTTCCGCCTCGTGATCCTGCGCTCTATTTCGTCCAGCGCTTGCGGGACGAGGCGCATCGCTTTGCCATTGGCACGCATCGCGCAAGGCGCAAGAAGGAGTTCACCAAGAGTCCGCTCGATGAAATCGTCGGCATTGGCCCTGCACGCAAACGAGCGCTGCTACATGCTTTTGGTACAGCGAAAGCGATTTCACGCGCAGCTCTTGCTGATCTTGAAAAGGTGCCCGGCATCAATGCGGCAACAGCCAAACTCGTCTATGATCACTTCCATAGTGGTTAGGGATTGGTTGATGAGAACATGCATGCCGGGGCTTTTGTCACGGTGCGCTTTTGTGTATGCGGAAAGTGCTGATCCAACCTTAAGCCGGTCGGCCAGCAACGGGAGAAGATGGTGGCCGATGCGAAGAAAAAGGGCTGGACGCTGCGCAGCCTGCCCGGCGAGTTGCTGACCATTGCCATTGGGGCAGCGGGCGGCCTCCTGTTTGATGTCCTGCATATTCCCGGCGGCGCCATTTCCGGCTCTGTGATCGCGGTTGCGGCTACGACGACTTTCGCCAATCCCACGCCGCTGGGTGCGCCGTTGCGCATGTTGGCGCTGGCGACCATGGGCATGTCGATTGGCTCGGTGGTGGGGCCTGACACATTTTCCAACATGGCGGCCTATCCTGCGACCATTGCGCTTATGATGGTTTGTGTCATCGCCATGACGGTGGCCTCTGCCTGTGTATGGACCTTCATCATGAAATGGCCGCCTGCCATGGCCTTTCTGTCCTCTGTGCCAGGTTCGATGTCTTACATTGTCTCAGTGTCAATGAGCCTGGGTGCTGACTCAGCCAAGGTCGTTGTTGTGCAGATGTCGCGTGTGATTTTCCTCGTCACCATCCTGCCATTCATCGTCGTTTATGAATCGGGCGGGCAATTTGGCGCTGTGGTGGAAAAACATAGCGACCCGCTCTTCAAGCTCGCCATCATTCTTGGTGCGGGCATGATTGTTGGGGGCATTCTCACCAAGCTGAAAATGGGCGGCGGCATGTTGTTTGGCGCGCTCGTCACATCCGCCGTCTTTCATTACGCCGGCTATGGTGAAGGTCGTGTGCCAAATTGGGTGCTTGTCTGGGGGCAGATCCTGCTGGGTTCATGGGTCGGGACGCGCTTTGTTGGTTTCGACTGGCGGCTCTTTGGCAAAATCTTTCTTGGAACGGCAGCATCAGTCGGGGCCGCCATGGTGATGACGGTCATCTTTGCCATCATCGCATCGCGCTTCTTCGACGTATCCTTTGGTACATCGCTGATGGCCTTTGCGCCCGGCGGGCAGGATGCGATGATGATCCTGGCGCTGACCATGGGTGTCGATCCCATCTTTGTCAGCGCGCATCATCTGGCCCGCTATGTCTTTATCAATGCCACCTTGCCTGTGATTGTCGCCCGATTGCAGCGCAAATATGGAACTCCCAACGGAGACGCGTCATGATTTTGCGTACGACCAACAGTTCGCCTTTCGGCCGCAAGCCGATCATGGCTGCGCGTTATCTCAGCTTGATGGATCGTATCAAGGTCGAGCCGTCTGATCCAATGGACCCGCAAGATGTTCTGCGGCGTGACAATCCGCTTGGCAAAATGCCTGTGCTCATTCTGGAGGATGGCCGCAGTATTTTCGACAGCCGCGTTATCCTTGAATATTTCGACATGTTGGCTGGTGGGGGCCGGATCATTCCCGCAAGTGGTGAAGAGCGTTTCGATGTGCTCACCTTGCAAGCGCTGGCGGATGGCATGAGCGATGCTGGTTTGTTGATTGTCTATGAAGGCCGGTATCGCCCGGAAGACAAGCATCACACGCCGTGGCTTGATTATCAGCGCGGCAAGATTGAACGCGCGCTGCTACAGCTTGAAAAGGCGCTGCCCGATCCAACCAAGGTCAATGTCGGCACCATCGCGCTCTCAGCGGCGCTGGGTTATCTCGATTGGCGCAAGCAGGTTGATTGGCGCAACATGACGCCATCGCTGGTCAACTGGCTGGATACATTCCGCGCCACTACACCAATCTATGACGAGACGGTTGCGTGATGGGCGGCAAACTCTATTTCGAAGATTTCCCGGTCGGCACAGTGAAACGTGCCAGCGGCTATCGCGTGACAGAAGAGGAGATCATCTCTTTCGCCAAAGAGTTTGATCCCCAGCCGATGCATACTGACCCCGTTGCTGCGCAAGCCACGATGATGAAGGGGCTCGCGGCGCCGGGGATGCTGACCTGCTCCATTGTCATGCGCATGACATTTGATGCGTTTCTGTTTGATGCAGTGGGTCTTGGTGCACCGGGCATTGATGAGAATAACTGGCTCAAGCCCGTGCGGCCCGGCATGGATCTCAGTCTTGAAGTAAAGGTCGTTGGTGCGCGTGTCTCTCAGTCACGTCCCGAAATGGGGCTGCTGACATTTGACATAAGCTTGCGTGACCAGACGCAGGACTTGCTGCTCACGCAGCATTACACGGCTTTTTATCAGCGTCGCGATCCAACGCCGCCGCCACCTGAAGTGCCCACACAGCGCGCGCCGAAAGTCAAAGAGCCTGAGCTGCCGCGCTTTGAGGATGAGCGCATCAATCTCACCCGTTTTGCCTCACGGTTTGACGATGTGGTGGTGGGGGCGCGGATCGAATGCGGCTCCTGCCGATTCACGCATGACGACATTGTTCGCTTCGCGCGGAAATATGATCCGCAGCCTTTCCATCTCTCCGATGAGGGCGCAGCGCATAGCCATTTCGGCAAACTCGCTTCATCCGGCTGGCTGACAGCAGCGAATTATGTACGGCTCTTTGTCGAGGCGCGTGATCGCGCGCGCCAGCGGGGCAAGGAATTGGGGCTTGATCTCAATCCCGGTCGTCCCTCGCCGGGTTACCGCAATCTTCGCTGGATTCGTCCCGTCTATGTCGATGATGTGCTGACCTATGACACGACGGTGATCGCCAAGGAGCCTGATTTCCGGCCGGGTCTTGGTTTGTTGCGTCATCGCGCCACCGGCATCAATCAAAAAGGCGAGCAGGTCTTTTCGATTGAGGGCTCGTCATTGCTCAGCATGACCTGATCAGTGGCCATCAAAACTCATGAGCGTGCGCACAGGGATGCCGAGGTCGCGGATCTTTTGCGCGCCGCCGAGTTCTGGCAGATCAATGACAAAACAGGCGGCGACCACTTCAGCGCCAATTTGCATCAAGAGTTTCACAGCACCTTCAGCCGTGCCGCCAGTGGCAATCAGGTCATCCACCAGAATGACGCGCTCGCCGGGCTGCACAGCATCCTTGTGCAGCTCCATCTCGTCGAGCCCATATTCCAGAGAATAGGCGATGGACACCGTCGTCCAAGGCAACTTGCCTTTTTTGCGGATCGGCACAAAGCCGGCTGACAATTGATGTGCAACAGCGCCGCCCAGAATAAAGCCGCGCGCTTCCATGCCTGCAACTTTTTCAATCTTGGTTCCAGCCCAAGGTTGCACCAGTTCATCAATGGCACGCCGAAAGGCGCGTGCATCACCCAGCAGGGTGGTGATGTCGCGAAACATGATCCCCGGCTTGGGATAATCCGGGATGGTGCGGATGGCGTTTTTGAGTTCGCTATTGGTCATTTTACGCGCTCTGATTGATGCGGCTCATCACAGCGTCAAGCTTGGCGAGGAGCTGGGGATCGCGCATCTGGGGATGGGTCATGATCGCACCATCAAGAGCGCGATCCGAACGGATGGGGCAGGGCTCGTGGTCCGCCGGGAAATCGCTCAGCACACGCGCCAGCAAACGCGCTGCGGCATCGGCGTTCTCGCGTGCCACCTTGATGACGGAGGCCACATCCACTTCATCATGTTCGGGATGCCAGCAATCATAATCCGTCACCATTGCGATGGTGGCGTAAGAGATCTCCGCCTCGCGTGCCAGTTTGGCTTCGGGCATGGCGGTCATGCCGATCACATCGAAGCTTTGCGCCTTATAGGCGATGGATTCCGCATAAGAAGAAAATTGCGGTCCTTCCATGCAGACATAAGTGCCACCCTTGCGGTGGCGGATGCCTTCGGCCTGCGCTGCTGCAACAAGGCGCGCGACAAGACGCGGGGCGACAGGATGGGCCATGGACACATGCGCCACACAGCCATTGCCAAAAAAGCTTGAGGCGCGGCCGACTGTGCGATCCACATATTGATCGACAAAGACGAATGTGCCGGGCGAGAGTTCCGGCTTGAATGAGCCGCAGGCAGATACGGAAATCAGATCCGTGACGCCAACTCTTTTCAACGCATCTATATTGGCGCGGTAATTGATGCCGGAAGGCGAGAATACATGGCCGCGACCGTGGCGCGGCAGAAAGACGACCTGCGTATTGCCGATGCGACCAAAGCGCAAAGCATCAGAAGGTGTGCCCCAAGGGGTCGTGACATGTTCTTCGCGGGTGAGTTCAAGGCCGGGCAAATCATAAACGCCAGAGCCTCCGATTACGCCAATCACGGCCTTCGCCATCTCACACCTCATTCGTCACCTGAGCTTTGTGCCTTGCTGCGCGAGGATGTGCAAGCATTCGGAACCCTGCCTTGTGGTCAGTGTTCAACTCCTGTTGCCGTGGCGAAGGGCTGCGGCTGATCCATGGAGTGCAACATGCGCAATTTCCTGCTCGCAGCCGCCTCGGCTGCGATCGTGACAGGGGCCGGATTTGCCAGCGCGCCCGCACAGGCAGCAGGCGTCTTCGGCCAGGGCGCGCCCCAGATCGACCAGTCCCTGCTTTTGGAGCAGGTTCAGTATCGCTGGCGGGGCGCACCTTATTGCTGGTATCCGCGCGGTTGGCGCGGTCCCGGCTGGTATCGCTGCGGCTATCATGTGCGGCGCGGCTATGGTTGGGGCGGGCCGATGGGATGGCAGGGTTGGGCTGTGCCACGCGGCGGCTATATCGGCCCCGGTGGTCGCTATGCGCCACCTTCACGACCGGGCTATCTGCCTGATGATCGCGGTCGCCCGCCTGGCCCCACACCGGGCCGCACTTCTGGCGGCATGAGCTCCCGCGGCAGCACGGATGAAGGGATCGGCGGCCCAACCGGGTCTCCGCCCATGCGCTGAAATTGAGACGCACCACCCTCCCCGTCGAGGGGAGGGTGGGACATGCCCCCTTGCCCTCTCCCCGCGGCACGCCATCTAATGGCGCAGTCGCAGGAGGGTGCGTCATGCAAATCATTCGTCGCAAGGGTTGGGAAATTCCGCAGCGTGAGGTCACGCCGGAGCATCTCTTCTTGAATCGTCGCGGCTTGCTTAAAGGCGCGGCAGCACTCGGCATGGGCTCCATTGCCTCCACGCAGGCGCAGGCGTCCCTTTATCCAGCCCGACGCAACGACAAATTCACCGGCGATGTGACGCCGGAAAGCGTCTCCTCTCGCTACAACAACTTCTACGAGTTCGGTCTTGCGAAGAATGTTTATCTCCAGACAGGCGCCTTAAAGCCGCGACCCTGGCGGCTGACCATTGATGGTCTGGTGGAGAAGCCGTTTGAAATTGATGCGCATGAGCTGATCAGCAAGATGCCGCTTGAAGAGCGTGTCTATCGTCTTCGCTGCGTCGAGGCTTGGTCTATGGTGATCCCGTGGACGGGTTTCCCGCTCAAGGCGTTGCTTGACTTCGCCAAGCCCACATCGGCTGCAAAATTTGTGCGCTTTGAGACCTTCCTTGATCCCAAGATGGCGTCAGGACAACGCAGCTTCTTCCCTTGGCCTTATGTGGAGGGCCTGACCATTGAAGAAGCGGCCAATGATCTGTCACTGATGGTGACGGGCGTTTATGGCAAGGAATTGCCCAATGTGCATGGTGCGCCGCTGCGGCTGATGGTGCCCTGGAAATATGGGTTCAAGAGCATCAAATCCATCACCAAGATCAGCTTCCTCGACAAGCGACCCGAAACATTCTGGGAAGCGTCTGGCCCGACGGAATATGGCTTCTGGGCCAATGTGAATCCGCAAGTGTCGCATCCGCGCTGGAGTCAGGCGGCCGAAGAAGTCATTGGCACGGGCGAGCGCCGACCAACGCAGCTCTTCAACGGCTATGGCGAATTCGTTGCGGATCTCTACAAGAATCTGCAGGGCGAGAAGCTCTATATGTGAGCCCCTCGCCCGTAACGGGCTGGCGCTATTTCTTCACATAGGGGCCAAGGTCTTTCACAGCCCATTCCACGAAGCTCAGATCGAGTGCCTTCTCAACTTCGACAGGCACTTCGATCAAACCTTGGCTGCGCCACACATTCAAATCATCTTTCATGCTTGGAATATGCAGCTCGCCATTGGGGTTGCAGGCGCTGAACACAAAGCTGCGCCACACTGCAGGGTCCTTGAAGGGGCCATATTGCGTGAG
>JACCED011694270.1_pt1 | contig 15494 bp, 12 predicted proteins | sample 7455021 | NCBI WGS metagenome assembly JACCED01 (sample SAMN15323456, study PRJNA562643) | freshwater metagenome | isolation source: river surface water | place: USA:Blue River Watershed | collected 2017-08-19 | reverse complement strand
TTACTATTTACAACGAATCCAAAGTATTGACTCCAACTGCGAAGAGTTTCGGATAATGAAGGTAAAACAAAATTAACAACTACCATAAAAACATATCCTACTAATAGACCAATTACAATGACTACAATGGTATTCATCTGAGGAGATTTCTTTAATAACATCGAGATGACTAAAATAATCACAATAATGGTTAATGCATATTCAGGTGAAAAAACGAACGAATTATCCATATCTTTTACTTTACTATCCATTTAGATATTTTTTAATAAAAATATTGTAAATTCTCTTTCTTTTTATTTTTTATTTTTCCTTTCTCTTCCTCTATCTCATCTTCCTTGGCTTTTAATCTCTTTTCTAATATTCGATTCTCTTCCATTAAATCCTCTTTGATCTTCTCTAAATCTTCATTCTCCCTCTTTAACTCTTCTATCTTCTTCTTCTGTTGATATATCTCATCCCTCTTTATTCTTAATTCATCCTCAATATAAACCACTATCTTATTCATCTTCTCATCTATCTCCTTATTCTTCTTCTTCTCCACCCCTAAATCAATCTTTAATATATTTAATTCATCTGTTAATTGTAAAATCTTCTCATTTATATTATCTTCCATCGTAATAGGACGGAAAAAACTCTTCTCATCGACTTCTACCTCACCTCTCTTTCTCTTATAATGTACCAGATCCATCTTTACTATATTTTTTGTTTTTTTCTTTATATTCTTTGAATTGTGCCATCGGCACAAATTGGTCTACAACCCGTTTCAGACGTAGCCTGAATCTTATCTTTAAAAACAAAAAATATACATAAATAAAAAAAAAAATTATGATTTTTTTTAATTAGCAAATACAGGTGCAGCTATACCTCCCATAATGCGTAAGACCTGCCAATTAATCGCATAAACATAACAGAAGAAAGATTGTTCTATTGGATAAGTCTCATCTATATTAATTTGAAGTGTTTGATTATCTAAACGAGAGAAGTTCTGTGTTCCACTCGGTTGTGTAGGTGACTCCGGGTCTATCGCAAAACTCATCGCATACAATCCCAATTTACCACTTCCTTTATGATACTTAAATACCTGTAAATTCTGATAAAATTCATCACTCTGTTGTTCCATTCTATCATTATTATTAAATATCGGTTTCATCGATGACATAATTCTATAATAATTACCATAATATGTCTGAAGATTTTCATTGGTTATTTTATTTACAGTTAAATCCTTTATATCATTTACATAATTAGTTAATTGATTAATATATACTAAATTTGGTATTTTATTTGTAGTGGTAGTTGTTGAAGTTGAAAAATCAAAATTATATTGATTATATTGGTTTTGTATCCATTGAAAAGTAAGAGGATTATTATAACCCGAGAAGTTGTACCAATCATTTGATAAATCAAGATCATCACGAGTAAGATACCATATAATTTCGGAGACAGGATGATTTAAAGTAGTTTCTAAATAATTTTCACCTTGTTTAAGACCTGTAAATAAATAAAATTGAACTTGGGGCATCAAATATTCTCTTGATGTTAAAGCAAATTGACGTCTTTCATCATCTCCTAAATAAATATAATTGGTCAAAAAATAAGTATTACTCTGCCAATTATTCTGAGTAAAATAATAAAATGCATTATTTTGGTCATAAATAGTACGACCATTATTTACACCATCCACATTACCAAACATAAGATAATTACGAATTTTTACATTTTGGTCGGAGTTTTGATAATCACCAAAGAGACGTTTGGGAGATATGAGGGGAGAACCGATACGAATAAGTTCATTGAGAGGATTAAAACGAACATCAATAAAGACCTGATTATATTGAAGAGCGATAAGAGGTAAAGAAAGACCACTATTGCGACAGAACCAAAAATAAAGAGGTATATATAATCTTCTAGCTTGTATGGCTAATTGTTGTTTAGTGATATCAGTCACTAAATTTTTACCACTATTTAACATAAAAGGTTCACCACCGACTAATTGTAAAAACTTATTCTTTTCATTGACAGGTAAAGTGAGGTCAGTATATACTTTCATAAAATCACCTGTCTGTCTATCTAATACCGTTCCATCCGCTCTTATGGTTATCTCTTTAATAATTCGTGTACCTACTTCTTCTACCCATCCCACTGGTATCTCATTATTTGTAAATAATGCCGGTAAATCATAAACTAAATACATATCATAAACTAAATCCGCATTTCTAGGGACCTTACATGTCGCAAATGTCTCTTGAATTGGTGTAAAAGATGGTAAAGGGTCAAAATATATAGGTATATATTCCATACCAAATTGTGTATGTCTTCTGTAAACTACACGAAAAAAACTAATCATCGGATTACCAGTTAAATATAAATCTTCGGCTCCATAAAATACAAGTTGCATAATACCTCCAGGCATTCCTCTATATTATTCATACGAATTTAATTTTACCCTTTTTACTTAAAAAATATATCATGATTTTCTTTAAGTTCAATTTATGATAATATGGATACGTCATAATGAAAATCAATATAAAGAAAAAAATGAAATAAATATAGTTATTAGTGTATTTATTTCATTTAAAAACAATCAATCCATGAACGTAAAGAGAATCCACCGTAAGACGTGTGTGAGTGAGAATGGAAATCAGAAGATTGACGACATTGAGTCTTTTCTATATGAGAAGAGTGATCAGTTAAAGGATGATGATCTTATCCCTGAGGGTAAGGAAGAGTTAATTAAGAATTTTATTGTTGATATGGCTTCTACTACCTATGAGAATTTTGTAGGATATAAGTGGGAAGACGGTCAGAAGAAAGAATTGATTGTATCATCTATTTTTTTATTATTGAATTTGATTGTATTGGTAGCTTCTATCCATCTTGGAACGGAAAATTATACGAATACAGTCTATAATTATCTTTATTATTTGTTAATTATCATATTGATGGTTAATATAGTAGTATTGACGAGAACTATTTTTCAGAGATGTATCCCAAAATTTATCAAATTAGAGGGAAAAGAGACATATCGAAAGAGAGAACTGGAAATTCGACGCAAGTATCATTTTTTACCGAGGAAGACCCAGATGATTTATATGTATAGGAAACTTCGTCATGAAGGAGTACTTGAAGAGAATGAGACATTGGAGACTTTTTTGATTGTAAAGAAGATGAGAAGTGAGTCGGGTGTGATGGTAGTATCTGTGATTATGCCACCTGATACATTCTCATGTGCTTATGACTGTTATTATTGTCCGAATGATCCTAGATACTCTCGTTCTTACTACCATGGAGAACCCACGGTGATGAGAGGAGAGAGGAATGGATTTTCGGCTCTTCAACAGTTTAGAGAGAGAGCAATCTCATATCTAATGAATGGACATCCGATTGATAAATGTGAGGTGATTATTTTGGGAGGTACATTTAGTTGTTATCAACCAAAGGTCGCTGAGGAGTTTATCTGTGCACTTTATTATGCATCGAATACTTTATTCGATAAGAAAGATTCTCTTCGACCGATGTTATCGATTGAGGAGGAGATTAAATTGAATGAGAATGCAGTATGTAAAATTATTGGTATGACAATTGAGACACGCCCTGATAAGATCACAAAGTATGAACTGAGAAGATTCAGACGTTATGGAGTGACTCGCATTCAGATGGGTCTTCAACATACGGATGATGAGATTTTGGAGAAGATGAATCGACAGTGTTCACAGAAGGAACATATTCGAGCGATTCAACTCGCGAAGGATGAGGGATTTAAAGTGGATATTCACATTATGCCCGACTTGCCTTTCTCCACCATTGAGAAGGATTATGAGATGTTTAATATTCTATTTACGGATCCCCGCTATCGTGCGGATCAGTGGAAGATTTATCCTACGAATGTACTTGAATTTACAAAGATTAAAGAGTGGTATGAAGCGGGAGAGTATAAACCTTATGCGGAGAGTAACTTCGAAGGGTTTATGGATTTACTTGTTTATGTCATGAAGAATCTTCCTCCTTATGTGAGGGTGAATCGAGTACAGAGAGACTTCCCTGGACATTATATTGAGGGAGGAAACAAACTGACGAATCTGAGACAAGTATTGGATGATAAACTGAAGGAGTGTGAGATCACATCGAAGGATATCCGAAGTATGGAGATTCGAGGGAATGAGTTTGACCCGAAGAGGGTTCGACTTGTTCGTTATGATTATGACTCATCAGATGGTAAGGAGATCTTCCTATCGATGAAGTCTTGTACTTGTAAGTTCTGTTATCATTATGAGAGATTTAAGATTCAACAAAACATTTATCGTCTATTTGGTAAGGAGATTTATTATGAGGGATGTGGTAATGAGAATCGTATTTATGGATTCTTGCGACTGCGTCTTTCAGAGAATGCTGGTAAGGAATCTTTCCCTGTTTTACAGAAGAAGGGATTGATTCGTGAACTTCATGTGTATGGAAAGGTAAAGAGTACTTATTCAACCAAAGAGAAATCGAAGTCTCAACACCAGGGATATGGTTCACAACTACTAGAAATAGCCGAGAAGATCACAAAGAGCGAAAGTGAATGTGATGGTATGGCTGTTATCTCAGGTGTTGGTGTTAGAAACTATTATCGAAAGAAAGGATATGAAATTGAGGAGAACCAGATTGGTGATTTTTTGATTAAACGTTTTTACTCAGAAATCTCTAAGAAGAATGAGTAAATAAAATCCTATTATAAAAAAATGAAGTTGTATTTAAAAAAAATAAGAGAATAAGATGAAAAGAAGAATGAAAGAACATCCATTCATACCATATATAGAGGTGACGATGAATAAGTGTTTAAGTGATCCTGTTTTGATATATACATTTTTAATGACAACTTATAATATATATAGGTGGAATAAGATTGAGAGACCTACAAGGAGACATTTAATTTTAAGTTATCTATTATCATTTGGTTCAAGATATATTTTTTATCCATTTTATATATTCATGGATTCTTTTTGTTTATGTGATAGAATAGTAAAAATGTTATCAGACCGGGATATTCGTATCGTATAAATGGATGAAAAAAAATCATGAGAAGAAGGAGATAAATGAATCGAAGATATATCTCTATAGGAGGATGGTGTGGAACCACAATAGGATTAAGGGGATGTAATATGTATAATGAAAGTTTACCATTTGATTATGTAAGATCGACGATGGAAGGAGTGATAAAGACATTGGAGAGTGATTTTGAATCTTTTTTTCCGGAGAGGATAGAGATGGATACAGATATACCAGGATATATGTATAATCATTATAGTATTCGTGGAAAATATATTGGATTTTTTCATCATGATATAAGAGAAGAAGAGGTAAGAGATACATTTAAAAGAAGATGGGAGAGGATGAAGGAGTATATGAGGGAGGAGGGAAGGGAGATATATTTTTTAAGAACGATAGTGGAGGAGGATTTTATAAAGAGGGAGATAGGATGGAAGGACCGTTTTCATGAATTAATTCAACAAAAATATGGAGTTCAAAACTATCGTTTAATTTATATTTTACCACAACAACAAGAGACAAAATTTTACCGAAGATTGGATGATAAGACGGATTTATATTTATTGAATGATTTAAATATAAATTATTTACATGTGGACCAGGGTTTATTAATTGAGGATTATAGAAGATTATGGAAGGAGATGAATAATTCTTCATTAGAAGAATTAAAGATGAATTCAAAATTATATTATATACAGGATGTACCGATGGTTAAGGATAATGAATAATGATATTTTTTTAAGTTTAAAATATTTTTTCATGGATGAAAAAATAAAAATCGATAGAGAAGATAGAGGTTTATAGAAAGATGAAGATGAAAGATTCTTTTCGTAAATTGATTGAAAATGCGACAGTAAGAATAAAAATAGAAAATATAGATTTAGATTGGAAGATGCCCTATCAATTAGGTGATATAAGAGCAGGATTAGGTTCAGGATTTTTTATAAATTCCGAGTATATAGTGACATGTGCACATGTAGTAGATGGTGCGAGGAATGTATATATAGAGATACCTTCGAGGGGAAGTGAGAAGATAGAAGTGGAGATATTAGGTATATGTCCTGAATTTGATACTGCACTTTTAAAGACAAAAAAATATAAATCGAAGTATTATTTTGGGATAGGTGATTCTACAAAATGTAATATAGGTGATGAAGTTTTAGTGGTCGGTTATCCTAAAAATTATTCTGTCTCTAAATCCGATGTAAATAACTTAAAATATACACAAGGGATTATCTCTGGACAACAATATGGTCTCATTCAAACAGATAGTGCGATTAATTCAGGTAATAGTGGAGGACCGATGATTAAAGATAAAAAAGTAATTGGTATCAATAGTCGTAAAGCGATTGGTGATGATACAGATTCGATTGGATATGCAGTACCCATTCATTATTTTAAAATCATTGAATCGAATTTTCATCATTTAAAACCCAATCATCAGATTATTTATCGTCCTTCACTTGCATTTGAATATTCAAATGCTAATAAATATTTAGTTGATTATTTAACTTCTGAACATACGGATGAAGGTGTATATGTCTCTTATGTATATGATAAATCTCCTCTTAAAAAAATTGGGGTAAAACCGGGAGATATTATCACTAAAATTGATAAATATAAAGTTGATAACTTTGGTCTTACTGATTATAAATGGTTTCAAACACAACAAAATATAGATTCACTTATAAATAATTATAAAATAAATAGTAAAATACCGATTGAATTTTATCAGGATGGAAAGAAGAAGAAGAAGACAGTTGAATTAAATGAGTATATACCTAATTTACGAATACAATATCCTCTTTTTGAAAAAGTAGATTATTATGTGATATGTGGTATGATTTTTATGAATTTGTCTATAAATCATATTATTGAACGTATTGATTTAATCACTCAATATACAAAACCAGAAGAAGAAGATAAACAAAAAGTTGTCATCTCTTTTATCTTTCCTAATTCACCTGTATTTATTTTAAATAACTTCTCCAATAATGATATTCTTACTAAATTAAATCAAAAAGAAATTCATGATATTCATGATTTTGAAAAGATACTTAAAAAAACGATTCATTATAAAGGGAAAGAATATATTCAATTTGAGAATCAAGAGAAGAAAGTTATCATGATGCCACTTACTAATCTACTTGCCAATGATATCTTACTCTCCGAAATATATCAATTCAAATTATCTCCTTTTCATTTAGAAAAAATGAAGAACTTAAAGAAAAAAGATTTAGAAGTGATGATGAAGAATGTATTAAAGATGAAAAAAAAGTTAAAGAATAAATAATAAACATGAAAAATCTTAAATATATTTTTTTTATATTAAATCAATATAAAAATGAGTAGAAAAAGGAGGATAGATAATCGGTATAAAGAGTAGTAGGAGAGATGAAATTAATCTTATTAAGACATGAAGACCGAAATCTATTAAATCCTTTATTTTTTACACCTTTAACTGAATTGGGTATGGTAAGAAGATATCAATTAATAGAACCTTTATCAATGGAAAACATTGATATTATTTATTCATCACCTTTTTTAAGAACATTAGAGACAGTTTATCCAACAGCAAAGTTTTTAAAAAAAAAGGTAAATGTGGAATATGGATTGTATGAATATGTTCATAATCCTCTTTTTACACTAACGGATTGGTATCATGATGTAAATGAATTATGGGATGAATATCCTCATTTAAAAGAAGTCATTAATCAAAAATATGAGAGTGTTATACAAGAGGAAGATTTTGAGATTATGGAGAATGAAAAGAGATTAGAGAAGAGATTAACACCTTTTTTAATGAAATTATTAAGAGAAGATTCACAGAAGACTGTATTATTAGTATCACATGGAGGTGTGATTAATAAGATAAAAGACATGTTAATAGAGAAGACACCAATGAATGATTATTTTCCAATGGGAAATTTTCAAGTATTTATTTTACCATAGGAAAAAAATATAAAGAATATATAGAAGAGAAAAAAAGATGAAATCAAGTTTTTTACAAGATACATTATTTTGGATTATTATTATTGTATTTTTATTAATTGTAATTGGAATGAATTTAAGTCAATATACACCTATTAAGATTGGTAAAAAAAATATAATTAAAGATCCAAATACAATGGCATGGGTTAATCCGAATAAGGTAGCACAGGAGGTGACATTAAATGTACAGAAGGAAGAACATTTTACACAACAATCTTCAAGTGACCAAGTTGAAGCAGGAGCATCCACATATTATAAATGGGGACTTCCTGAAAAAAAAGATGTGGATATATCTATTGATATGCCGAAAGTTGATATTGATATAAGTAGTGATGATTATCCTTATAAACCAGGTAAGAAGAAGTGTCCAACAAAGAAGAAAGAAGATGAATGTATTGAAGAGAAGATAGATCCTAAAACATGTTATAAATGTGATATATTATTAAATAAGGATATTAATAAGTATGTCTTAAAATCTTCTATACCACCATGTCCAGATATGAGTAATTATGTGAAGAAGAGTGAGATGAAACCGGGTATTAATATGGATGAATATATTAAAAAAAGTGATGTAGAAGCTTGTCCGAAAGTAGATATGACAGAATTTATACGAAAGAGTGAGATACCTGCTTGTCCTCCTCAAGTCACTTGTCCTGTATGTCCTATCTGTCCTAAACCTCAAAAACCAGTGAAATGCAAAGAAATACATGAATATACCATTCAACAACACCCTGATATGAAAGATTATATTAAAAAATCAGATGTATTAAATTCTGATATTGTAAAGAAGTATATTAATGAAAATTATGTTAAAAAAGATGAATGTAATAAGTCTTCTTCACCTTCACAATCTAAACCCAATCCTTCTTTACCACCACCACCTCCTCCTCTTCATCCTTCAAACTCATTTAACCCATCATTTTTAAATAAAAATACACGTGATATTTTACCTTCACCTCAAATGTGGGAAGCTGGTATTAAAAGTCAAAAAAAAAGAGAAGAACCAGGTGCTATGTATGTTGGTGATTCTCTATTTGCTACCGTTTAAATTAATATATTTATTATTATTTTTCGTTAAAATTATTTATATATTTTTTTATATAAATAAAAGATAAGAAAATGTATTTACCTAGATATACTATATATGGTGAGAGATGTTCAGGGACAAATTATTTACAAGATGTGATTGAAAAGAATTTTGATGTAGAATTAACATGGGAATATGGATTTAAACATTTTTTCGGTTTTCAAGAAGAACAATTAAAAAAATCAGATAATACTCTTTTTATATGTATTATTCGTGATATACAACCTTGGTTAAACTCATTTTATCGAGAAATGCATCATTTACCTTTCAAATCTATAAAAAATATATCTAAAGAAGAAAAAATACGTCGTTTTTTAGAAGATGAAATGTATAGTATAAATGATGTAGATGCTTCTAATAAAGAATATTTACATGAGATTATGACTGACCGTAATATATATACCGGAGAAAGATATAAAAATATATTTGAACTTCGTTATATAAAAAATAAGTTTATGAAAGAAGATTTACCTAAAAAAGTAAAACATTATATATTTATTCGTTATGAAGATTTGGTAAATGATTTTAAAAAAATAATGTATCAAATAAAAGAAAAAGGATTAAAAGTAAAAAAAGATATCCATTTTCCATTAAACTCAAATCTTTATAAAAATTCAACTGATGAATTTTATATTCAAAATAAAGATAAAAGTAAAAAAAACGAAACACCCATCACAAAAGATATGATTCTTAAATATATTTAAATCCTCTTCTTTTTTATTATTTTTTTAAATTGAATTTAAAAAAATGAATTGAATTTAAAAAAATGAATTGAATTTAAAAAAATGAATTGATTAATCAACTTTACAACCATAACAGGGTATTTTATCTTTTTTGATATATTTATTAAAATCTGGATGTTGAGAGATATCGAATTGTGATGGTTTACAATAATCTTTTGGATTTTCGAAGTATTTGCGATATTCGCGACAATATGAATCATTTTCATTTTCAGGACGCCAGCATTTACAATTTTCATCCCATTCATTATTTATTTGACAATAATAAGATACTGATTTTTTACATTTATCATTTAAATCTAATTTATGATAATCTTTTACTTTCCAATCAACTCCTTCACAAGCACTATAATAACAAGGATTTCCTTCTAATACTACATAAGGACATGATTCCAATGTATTTTTACCTTCACCTGGTTTAAGAATGGATGGTATTTCACATTTAGGGAAGTTATATTGATACATCTTTCTCGCATTCTCCCTATCTTTCCCATATGACTTTTCACCTGAATAATTATATTTATAAGCATAAAATGATTTAGGTTGAATGAATACCATATATTCTCCATTTCTCTTATAGGATAAAGGACAATTTTTAGAAGGATCTGCTGCATTACATGTAGATTGAACTTCACAGATAAGTGATTTATTATTTTTACTATCATCACAATAAATTTTACAAGCTGGTATGACATTCTTACAATTTCTCATACATTCTTTATATTTATCATTATCATCTATAAAGACATTACATAATTCATTACATTGAGATACACAGGTTTTAGGATCTTGTGAATACATAAGTCCTTGATTTCCATATTTAACTGAAAACTCACTCGAATTATATAAATTAACCATATCACTACGATTATAAGGAGCGATATTATTTATATCTTTAATCTCTTGGAAAATTAAAGGTATCGTTTCTTTATAATAATAATCAAACTTTGTAAAATCTTTATTTGCATTTGTCATAAAGTATTCACGAATGAGAGAAAGTTCATCTAAACTTAATACACGATTATAATCAAGTACTGCATATAAATTCATATTTAATAATTTATTTGGATTAATGATAATCTTATCAGTATCACTATAATATAATTTATCACCTTTTCCTGTGATAATAGATATACCATCTTGATAAATTGTAAAAACACCACCTGTTTGATATATAATCGATAACATTGATTTATTGAGGAAAGAGATACCACTCTTTGATTTAAATATTTTTTTATTTGGAAGTTCACAAATAAGTTGAGATTTTACTGCATTCCAATTTAATTTCATTGAAAATGAGTTATTACCAGGTATTAAAAGTATCGTTTGAATCGAATTAGTGATACCTGATAAAGATGAACCTCCTGACATATCTTCAAAATTCTCTTCTTCATCAAATGTATTCGATGTAAATCCTTCAACTGTACCACTTCCCGTATATTTTTGTGTACCTTTATTTACAATAAAAATAAAAGAAAATGGTGAATCACTTTTACCCAACAATTCACTCGATTTCATCCCTGTTAATATATTACCTACTGAATTTACATATCCATTTGTTGTATCTACATAAGGATTTGTATTCCATGTAAAATTATTTGAATAAGTACTTACATCATTCCATATTTTTGATGTGGACTCAAAATGATATCCATCTAAATATAACTTTAATCCATCATTATATATAAAATTCTCTGCTTCAGGTAAAACTTTATATAAATGTAAACCTGTAAAATACTGATAATCTGTCTGTAAATTTGATGAATAATTTAAATAAATATTCATTAAATTATCTGAATCTGTATTTGTATCAAAAGTATAGGCGACTTGATACCATTGTATATTACTATCTTTTAACATAACTTTCTTAATAATTTTATAAGTGGGTACAGGGATATAATTTGTTGAATCGGTCTTTAATACACGTATTTGAATAATATTACTTAAATCTATATTCTTATTCTCTACTGAATTCTCATTTCGGAAAGAGACCCATAAATAAAAAAGATACTTGGCATTGTCTTCACAATAGGATTGAAGACCATAATAAGTGAGAGTCGTTGACTTCTTCTGTTCTAAAGCATAGCCTGAACCTGTCGGATTAGGAAGTTTGATAATTTGATTTGGACCTGATTGATCAATATAATTCGTAGGCTTGGTACCACTTTCAAAATTACCATTTTTTATTAAATTGACCGGATATAGTGTAGAAGTACTTGTTGATTCAAAATTTTCAATTTTATCATTTTTTCTCTTCCATAAAAATGGTTGTAAAGTATAATAAATAAAAAAAAGTAGTAGAAGTGTGATTAAAATAATGAACCACTGATTTTTATGAGGTAAATATTCTTTCCAGTTCATATCTAACTTTGTATTAGATAATCTTTTTATAAAAAATGATTCATATTTTTTTAGATAATTTTTTCTAAATCACTCGGTAAAATTGTTATCTCTATATCATTTGATGTCATAACATATTTATTCAATAATGTTAAATTCATATTTGATACTTCCTCTGCTTCAATATCTTCAATCTGTAAAAGATCAATCGGTTTATTAAGTAAACTTCTTTTAAAATTATTTTTAAAATTTAAATCTTTCGTTGAATAAAACTTCTGTGAAAGATAATTTTTATCATTAATAAATACTAACTCTCTTTTTATTTTTTTATAAATATATATATATGTATTTTTAATAACAAAAGGTTTTAAAATATTATTCACTCTATTCTCTTCCTCAATACTAGTTAAAATAATCTTTGAAAAATAATTAGGATTTTTTACAAGTGAAAGATTATATTTCGGTGATAAAGGTGTTCTTACTACTTCATTATCCACTGTAGCATATTCTCTTTGATAACAAAAATATATCTCATTCTCATAAATATTATTTAATTTTTTATAAAAAGGATTATTTAAATATTCTTTTACATCTACTCCTCCATATTCTACTCTAAAAGGTTCTGAGGGATATTGATAACTTAAATATTTATTATAAGTGTTTAAATCATATTTCTCCTCTAAAGGAAGATCATAATAATGCATAGAAGCTATGATTCTCGATAATTTTCCACCTATAATATTCGGATTATTAATTTTAAATATCTTAAATCTTTTAAATAATCCATCTGAAGTTTTTACCATAGCCATTGGTATATTCTCTGATTTTAAAGGGTTATCTCCTTGATCATTAAAATCTATTTCCATTATATTTTTTTCATTATTACGAGTTAATGTAGTTTCAATAATAATTTTATTATTTACAATGGATGTTATAGGTATTTTTCGTCCAATCTCTTTAGTTACATCCTTTGCTAAGACAAATATTATATAACCATCGAGTGGGTCTTCACTATTTAAAACAACTTTTAATAACATACCATTTAATTGATCTCCATCTACTGTAGTATTTAAATATGTCCAATATCCATCTGCCATCTCCTTCAAACTTTTATTTTGAAAATATTCTTTTTGTGTATAATTTGAAAAATTTGAAAATATTTGATTTTCATAATATTCTTTATTCTTCTTAAAGAGTATAAAATAAATAGCAAGTATGAAAACAATTATAAAAAATATAGGTAAAAAATTATTAAATTTTATATCCATTGTATTCTCTCTTCTAATATATTAGGTATATTTTTCTTTTTATCAAATCGAAAAATATCAAAATAAAAAAATATCATTTATGTGCCTTTTAATACATCTAAAAATGTTTTACTCATATCATTCGGTTTAGGTATCTTTAAAATTAACCATTTACCTGGTACATTCATGGTTGATACTAATTTACATACATTTGTATTTATACCCATAATAGGATTAAAATCTTGTTCAACTGAATTTCCTGGAGAGATAAATAATAAATTATTCTTTAAATATCCCATATAAGCACTTATTCCACCTCCTGTATATGATGAAAAATCTGATAATAAAAGTGAATTTTGATTACCACCTGATAATACTGTTACACCAACTGTTCCCTTGGTATTATCATAATTTACATAATAACTTGTACTCTTCTGGGAGGGTTTGGTCGATAATTTAAAGTAGCATGATGCATTATTATTATTATATAATTTATTTACTTCCCATGTTAATATATTATTCGCTGTCTTCTCGTCAATACTTGTTGTTGATGTAAAGTCTTTAATCTCATTAAAATTAACCATATTTAATTGACGCATTATCCATTCTTTAAATGCTGTATTTGATGAATTTACCATATATTGATATAATAATTTAGATAAGATTGTAGATTGTGTAGTTAATTTACTATCTTGATAACTGAATCCCCAAACTTGATAAGATAAATCAACTATATTATTAGTATCATATAAATAATACATTAAATAAGTATCAGTATTTGAATGAGTCACTAAACTACTAAAGTCAGAAGAACATAGATTAGAGGTATTTAAAAATTTATTTATCATATAATCTGAGTTATTTTGTAGAGGATAATAATTAGGATTACATTTTGATATAGTTTTAGTTTCATTATTTAAAATATATTCAAGAGGATCACCTGTGGAAGTATTATTTAAATAACAAATATCAGTATTAGATGTTATATTACATGTGCCATCAATATTTTTATTTCCAGATGGTACACATGCTTCGTAGGGTGTTAATCCCGCATTTAAAGTAAATGTACATTTTTCTTTTCCAGGTGAACATTCCATATCTGAAAATAATGTTGATGTTGTATCATAATAAAAAGGTAAAGTCTCTGAAAAATTAGATACACCACTCGCTACTGTACTTCTTTTCGTAAATAAAGATATTGTATTTCCATTAAAAGTAAAACTTATCTTATCTGTGGGGTCAGCTGTTGTCTTTGGTGTGAATGTGATATATCCTGTACGAGGTGATTCTAAACTTGTATTATTTGTATTCTGATTATAAGTATCCTGATATATCTCTACTATATTTGCTTTATTCTTGTCAGATTTATCTAACGTTGCTCTTCCAACAAATGTATATCTTGAATTTGTTAAACCAGATATATCATTAAATTGATTTCCTAAAAATGCTCTTCTTGTTAATGAAAAAAATATATTGTCCTGAATTTTTCTTAAAACTAATATATTATCATTGGTTGAATTTATACCAGATAAATTCTGATAATAAATACCTGAACCAGTAGTTGTCTCTTTTGTTGAATCATCAAAATTTCTCCAATATCCAGTCCATTTATCTAAATGAAGAAGATTCGTTATAGATTGGAAAAGATCTTGAATAGAAGTGATATTCATATTTTTAAATAATGATTTTATTTTATCAACCTCCTCTACTTCATTTCTATCTACCTGTAAAGGATAATAAACAGAATTTGATTGATTCGTACTATAATAATTTTTATCACTCGTATTTTCTGGTAAACTATTCGTAAAATTCTCATGTTTTTTCTTATCATTCATATATTGTACTCCAAAATATATTAAACATAGGAGAATTACAATGATAACTAAATAATGAACTTTCATCTTTATAGACATCTTTTGTTTTATACTATTATATGTAAAGAATAATTTACATAATTAATTTTTCTCTTTCTTTATTTAAAAAATAAAAGAAAGAAGGCAAATAAAATAAATTTCATTCTTTAAGTTTCCATTCTTCAAGTTTCCATTCTTCAAGTTCCAT
>JACCED010747948.1_pt1 | contig 15494 bp, 14 predicted proteins | sample 7455021 | NCBI WGS metagenome assembly JACCED01 (sample SAMN15323456, study PRJNA562643) | freshwater metagenome | isolation source: river surface water | place: USA:Blue River Watershed | collected 2017-08-19 | reverse complement strand
TGAGTAAGTACAGCGGCATAAAAATAAGCAATCCGATTGCCGCCCCCAACATCGATAAATACAACCCCTGTGTTCCATTAACAAAGGCCGATATCATTAACGCCGCCGCTGCACTCGGGGCTAACAAGCGATTCGGTATGCGCCATGTATGAACATCTGTCCAAGCTGCTGCCATAACGGTTAGCAAAAGCGCCGCTAACAGACTATTCGCAGGAAGTTCGTTGGCTAGAAGATGCATAGTTACTCCATCAAGCGGGTAGTCAAGGTCTCTGACAACTGGCATGCTTGTATCCAGCTGTCAGAGGTTTTCGATGCGACTTAGGGCATTGCAGTAACGATGGTCTGAAATGCCGCTTTGATTTTTGTACCCAAGGTATTGACCAACGTGACAATCACAGCGGCGATGAGTGCAACGAAAAGCCCATATTCCACGGCCGTAGCCCCTTGTTCATCGGAGATAAAATCGCGAAGTTTTTTGACTAGTAATTTCATGGCTTGGCTCCAAATAGAGAAAGTAATAAAAGCGAAGTCGTTTTTCCTCACCGAAATTCGTTGGACTTCATACGCTGTCCCAATGAGGTCAGGCTTCCGGTCTGACTGGCGTATCGTGAAGACCACACCTTGCTCAGCCCAACAAATATTGCTTATTTGTCAACTTCAGTTTAGGTACAGTGTGGCTAGGATGGAATAGTACAAATGCACTAATAAATGTGTATTTTTAGTAACTAAATAGATTTTTTGTTTGCGATTAACGTAAGTAAATACTAACTAATTGATAAATCTTGTTGTGAGTTTTCAACCATGACAGCGGCGTAGCGTGGTGCAGCCAGCCACCCATAGAGAAAGAGTTAACCCATGAAATCCCAGGAAATTCGCCGTCCCCGCTCCGCAGCACCCACGGTCAGCCCGGCTGATGCACCCCAAGAAAAGCCCTACACCGATCCGGTGTGTGGAATGAAAGCGGCGGCCAATCCTGAAAAATCGGCAGAACACGAGGGTCAGACCTACTACTTTTGCAGCAAGGGTTGCGTGACTAAATTCAACGCTGATCCGCTTCGCTACTTGTCGCCCGAGACACACCCAGTCGAAACAGGGCCGATTGATGCGGTCTACACCTGCCCTATGGATCCCGAGATTCAGCAGATTGGGCCAGGCAGTTGCCCCAAGTGCGGTATGGCACTCGAACCCATGCAAGCGACGATGCAAGAGGACACGCATGAACTAGATGACATGACACGTCGCTTCGTGTTTAGCCTGTTGTTGTCGCTTCCTCTTTTGCTGCTCACCATGGGTGACATGTTCGGCATCGACAGCTCGGGTTGGCTGGCACCGTCGGCCAATGGTTGGTTGCAGGGTGTGCTCGCTACCCCCGTCGTGCTGTGGTTTGGTGCTCCGTTTTTACAGCGCGCTACTCAATCATTTCGTACGGGTCACCTGAATATGTTCAGCCTGATTGGTGTGGGTGTGATGGCGGCATGGCTGTTTAGCCTGCTAGGACTGATAGCACCTGATTTTTTACCTGTTGCATTCACTATGGATGGTATGGCGCCGCTGTATTTCGAAGCCTCAGCAGTCATCGTTACGTTGGTCCTGCTGGGACAAGTGCTTGAATTACGCGCGCGATCGCGCACGAATGCTGCGGTGAGATCCTTATTAGCATTGACACCGAACACAGCGATACGAATACAAAATGACGGTAGTGAAAAAGAAGTGCCACTAGAACTGGTTCACAAAGAGGATCAACTGCGAATCAAGCCGGGCACGACGATTCCAGTGGATGGTGTGGTCATTGATGGTCACTCGACGGTCGACGAATCGATGATCACGGGTGAGTCTATGCCCGCCGAAAAACATAGTGGTAGCAAGGTCGTGGCTGGTACAGTCAATCTGCATGGTTCACTGCTGATGCGCGCCGAAAAAATCGGCGCTGACACCCTGCTCTCAAAAATAGTCAATCTGGTGAATCAAGCAGGTCGTTCACGCGCACCGATACAAAAACTCGCTGATCGTGTGTCGGGGTGGTTTGTTCCTACTGTGATAGTAATCGCTTTACTAAGCTTCATCCTCTGGGCCACGCTGGGTCCTCCACCCGGCATGGCGCATGGTTTAGTCGCTGCGGTATCCGTACTCATCATTGCTTGCCCTTGTGCTTTGGGATTAGCCACACCTATTTCTGTGATGGTCGGTATAGGTCGAGGCGCGCGCGACGGTGTATTAATTAAAGATGCTGAAGGTTTAGAGCTAATGGAAAAAGTCGACACGCTGATCGTCGATAAAACAGGCACTCTCACTGAAGGTAAACCCAAAGTACAACAGATCATTGCCAACGAAGGATTTGCACGAGCTGACGTGCTGGTTCTCGCAGCCGCATTAGAAAATCTTTCTGAACATCCGCTAGCGACTGCCATCATCGAACACATCAAAACACAATCACTTCCTATACTTGCGGTGAGTGACTTTAAAGCTATTACCGGCAAAGGCATACAAGCCGTGCTTGATGGTCAACCAGTGCGCTTAGGTAATTCACTTATGTTAAAAGAAGCGGGTATTGATACCAGCTCACTGCATCACAAAGCGAACGAATTACAAAACCAAGGACAAACAGTCATGTTCGTAGCTGTAGGCGAACGCTGCGCGGGCTTAATTAGTGTCGCTGATAGCATCAAACCGGAAAGCCGTGAAGCGATCCGCTTGCTGCATGCAGAAGGCGTGAAGATCATCATGATCACGGGTGATAATTTAAATACCGCGCGCGCTGTTGCCGGATCACTGGGCATTGATTCTATCTACGCCGATGTGCTGCCTGAAGACAAATTCAAACACGTGCAAGCTTTGCAAAAACAAGGGCACATTGTTGCGATGGCTGGCGATGGTATTAATGATGCACCTGCATTAGCCGAGGCCAGTGTCGGCATTGCGATGGGTACGGGGACGGATATTGCGATGCAAAGTGCGCGCATCGTTTTAGTCAAAGGTGATTTACGTGGCATTGCTAAAGCACGGCAGCTCTCGCAAGCGACTATGCGCAACATTCGACAAAATTTATTCTTTGCCTTTGTCTACAATTTTGTCGGTGTGCCGATTGCAGCAGGCGCTTTGTATCCCTGGCTGGGTCTATTGTTGTCACCGATGATTGCGAGTGCAGCGATGAGCCTATCGTCCGTATCCGTGATTGCGAATGCACTCAGACTTCGGAATGTGAAACTGTAGACTTACTCTGGTTACTCTGATGACTCTGCTCAGCTAGTTTGCGTAGTACCAGACCCGCAGCGACAAATCCAAAGCTGGCGGTAACAACAACCGCTGAGCCGTAGCCAGCGCAATTAAGACCGTTAAGACCCTCATTACTTTCCTCGGTCGTTTCGTCATCCGTTACACATAACTCTGGATGACGAACCGGTTCGGTGGAATACACCGCATCAATACCAAATTTATTTTTGGTCCCGCGCGGAAAACCATGTAAGCGACGCAAGCGCTTGCGCACGCGTGCTAATAAAGGTTCTTGTTCCGTACGCGACAAATCACATACTGCTATTCGTGTGGGATCGACCTGTCCACCAGCACTACCTATAGTGACTAATGGAATGTGATTCGCCCGGCAATGAACGACCAGGGCCGTTTTAGCGCGCGTATTATCGATAGCATCAATCACATAATCAAACTGCCCCACCGGAATCAGCGTTGCTACATTATCGGGATCGATAAATTCTTCTACACGCGTCACCAAGCAATAGGGGTTGATCTGTGCAATGCGCTCCGCTAGGGCATCAACTTTGGATTTACCCAAGGTATCCGTGAGCGCATGTAGTTGACGATTGACGTTCGATTCAGACAGATGATCGAGATCGATCATAGTGATCTTGCCGATTGCGCTACGGGCTAGACCCTCAACCGCCCACGAACCCACGCCACCCACACCGATCACGCAGACATGCGCTTGTTTAAAGGAGGTCAGCGCTGATTCGCCGTACAAGCGCGCAATACCGCCAAATCGACGTTCAAAATCGATTGCATCGGAATCCGCTGGAATTAAAGGAAGTACAGTAGCCATGTCAGTATTTTAACGGACGGCGAACACTAGTATCCTCTACACTGCAACATTCCCAGATAATAATGAGTCAGCCGCTTACTGCGGCACTCATGATTTTTTTACCGTGTCTTTATCTTCCCCACTTTTTCGGCTAATCGCCGTTGCCGTCACTGCTCATGTGGCGCTGGGCGCCGCGCGTGTTACGACAGCACTGTATGCGCTATCGCTGCATGCTTCCGCATTTACGGTCGGGACATTGATTGCGCTATTTGCTTTGTTTCCCATGCTACTGGCCGTACCCATGGGACGTGTGATTGATCGCATAGGCATGCGTAAACCATTGATGGTTGGCTGTTTGCTCGCCACAGCGGGTGTCATACTGGCAGCGTCGATTCCCGGCCTAACCGTGCTGTATCCCGCCGCTATGCTGATCGGTACTGGCTTTATGGCGATCTTCATCGGCACTCAACATGCGGTTGGCGTGGTGTCAGCACCTGATCAGCGTACCGCCAGTTACAGTCGACTCTCGCTAGGCTTTTCGATTTCATCGTTTACCGGACCGCTGATTGCAGGTTTCATGATTGATCATGCCAGCTACTCATATGCTTATTTAAGCTGCGGTTTGTTCACACTTGCTGCCTTTGCATTGACTGTAGGTGGTGCAGTTTCACACGTGACTGTGCAACCCATCACGCATCACCACAGTAAGGGTAGCCCACTGCAATTACTACGTGATCGCGAACTAAGACGCGTTTACATCATCGGCATTTTGTTAGCTGCAGCGTGGGATATGTTTGCCTTCGTCACACCCGTCCATGGATCGCAACTAGGCTTCTCTGCTTCTACCATAGGGATGATTCTTGCAAGCTTTGCAGCCGCGACATTTATAGTTCGCTTGGCCATGCCCGGTATTGTTCAGCGCTTCCGAGAATGGCAAATACTGACAGTGGCTCTGAGTGTAGCTGCACTCTGTTACGTGGCGTTTCCTTTTATGGACACACCCATCACACTCGCCGCCACCGCCGTAGTACTCGGACTCGCCTTAGGAACGGGTCAGCCGAATGTGCTGGCCTTATTACATACCATCGCACCGGCGGGACGCGGTGCTGAAGCGATTGGAATTCGTGCGACTATAGGGAATGCCAGTTCCATCATGATGCCAATAGCGTTTGGTGCTGCAGGTGCCGCACTGGGGATGTTTGTCGTATTCTGGAGCCTTAGCTTGGCCATTGCTGCGGGAATCCCTCTAGCGGCGAGTAAAGCAATGGCGCAATCTCGAAAAAAATTATCGACTTCACAGGAATAAAAACGTATGTCTATTGCTGATTTGCGCCGTGACTACAGCCACGCGACTTTGTCTGAACACGAAGTAAACGCTGATCCCATACTCCAATTTGACACATGGTTTAAACAAACCTTAGCCGCTGAAGTACCCGAACCGAATGCGATGAGTTTGGCCACTATCGGTACCAACGGCCGTCCCTCTTCGCGGATTGTGCTGTTAAAAGATTTCGATCAACGCGGCTTTACCTGGTACACCAATTACGAAAGTAAAAAAGGGCACGATCTGGCGGCGCATCCTTTTGCCGCTCTGACCTTTCATTGGGTAGAACTGGAACGTCAGATACGCATCGAAGGATCGGTAGAGCGTGTAGCTGAAGCCGATAGCGACGCGTATTTTCAGATACGTCCTATCAAGAGTCGATTAGGCGCGATTGCTTCTGCACAGAGTCAACCTATCGATAGTCGCGAGCATTTAGAAGAAAAATTTGCGCAAGCAGAAGCCCATTACGGTGACACGCCACCACCCCGTCCCGCCCACTGGGGTGGTTATCGTTTACAACCTAATTGGATAGAATTTTGGCAGGGACGTCGCTCACGTCTGCACGACCGTATTGTTTACACGCTAGAGCTAGATGGGCAGTGGTCGCGTCAGCGACTGCAACCCTAACGCTGACAGAATCTATTTTTTACGTAATTTATCTGTAAACACTTTTCTGAATTTAGCGACCTTTGGTGCCACCACAAAGGCGCAATAGGATTGCAGCGGATGGTTTACAAAATAGTTTTGGTGATACGACTCAGCGGCATGAAATACGGGCGCTTCACCTAATTCAGTCACAATCGGCGCATCCCACACATGCGCCATTTCTGCCATCACCTTACGCGCAACGCTGATCTGCTCTTCACTGTGCGTATAGATCACTGATCGATACTGAGTACCAACATCATTACCTTGACGGTTTAATGTAGTCGGATCATGAATCGTAAAAAATACTTCGAGTAATTCACGGTAGCTGGTTTGCTGAGTATCGAATTCTATACGCACCACTTCTGCATGCCCAGTCTGACCGCTGCAAACCGACTCGTAATCTGGGTGAGCTGTTTGACCGCCGCTATAGCCCGACTCGATGCTAAGAACACCGCGCATCTCTTGATAAACCGCTTCTAAACACCAAAAACATCCACCACCCAAGGTTGCGATTTCGGTTGCCATGATTCACTCCTGTTGATTCGATAGATTGACTGATGCTGTTTTTTCAATCGCTGAAAAATGCAGCGTCTGTAAATCACGTAACGAAGGCCAGACTATGGTTGTTAGCGATTCAACATCAAATATTGAACCCGTAACCCAGTGCGATGACGCTCTAGGTGAAAGCTTAACGCATAACTCACTCAGACTCAGGTGGTCGATTAAGCCGGATGCGGAAGGCAGTAGCAATGACTTCAGCAAGGGATTTTCTTCATTCACTTCCGGTTCGAAATGACACCAGTCCGCTAACAACTGCGGTAAATAATGCGTAGTCCTACCGACTAGCGTCGTATGATCGTCCACCACAACGTGCGATATATCGGCCTGCTGCACGAATGGCATGGCAGCCTGCATAGATATACCTTCCAACGGCATGAACGCAGCACCAATTCGTACTAAGGCTGCGTACAAAACAATGATGTCGGGATGCGATGCTCCCACATAGGCAATCGTCTGACCTTGTTTTATACCCCACTCACCCTGCAAACGTGCAGAGGCGCGTTCAATACGCGACCAAAATCGGCGATAGGTAATCAATCGCTCAGGTAACCAATGACACAAGAGATCACCATGCTCGTGCGCATGCGCAGATAACATCGCGAGCAGTCGGGAAGGTTCAATCATGATGGCGGTAAAGCTCAGTCAAATCGGGACAACTCCGCAAGGAAACGCAAATTTAGGCATAATCTGGTTTAACTACTCTATTTACACTATGTCTAACTTATCACTGAGCACTTCAGAAACAGCATTTAACGACGCACACTTCCGTGGTGCCTTGTCGCAGTTTGCTACTGGAGTCACTATCATCACTACGCGCGATAACAGTGGTGGCTTCGTCGGATTGACTATTAGTTCGTTCAATTCTGTATCACTGACACCTCCGCTGGTGTTGTGGAGCCTGTCAAATAAAGCTAGTAGCATGCCGTTGTTTACCTCTAATTCTCATTATGTAATCAATGTGCTGGCGGCTGATCAAGCATCATTAGCAGAGCGCTTTGCCAGTCGACTGCCCGATCGTTTCGACGGTGTGAGTTTTGATCTATCACCTAATGGGCTACCGGTATTACAGGGTGTTGCTGCTTGGTTCGAATGTCGCAATCGCAGTCAATATTCTGAAGGTGATCATACTATTTTTGTCGGTGAAGTTGAGCGCTGTACGTTTGAATCTAAACCTGCATTGGTATTTCATGGCAGCCGCTTTGGTACCATCGAAGGTTTAGCTCCGCTTAAGTAAACTAATTTTCATCGCTTCAGCAAGCGCTCTACGACATCGCTTGACTCAAACGCTGCACGACGCAGCCGATCATTAACGCCCTGCCACTCATCGCCCGTTGGTGGACGCTCAATCACAATCAACTCAACATTCTTCGTATCTAACGATCGTAAGTTTGAATACAAGCGATGAGCATAAGCATCTGCTTGGTCTGGCATCTGCTGATCAAGCATTGCTTTTTGTTTTTCATGAGTAAGCGGTGAATAATGCCCTGAATAATGCATCAATGCATAAGTAATATGCGCATTATCCAAACGCTGCAACAGCGGTACCAGCTCTACACTATCAATCAACACTAGCGGTGTGTTCGGTGCGTAATGCGCTTCGAGACTGCCGGATACACGCGGCGCTGCTGCATCCGATGATGAAGGTAGTCTAGGCATACGCCCCAAACACTGCGTCAATTGCGTGACGCTGATCTGACCCGGTCGTAAAACAACAGGCCCTACTGTCTCTAATCGCGTCAAATCCACAATCGTCGATTCAATACCAACATCGCTTTGTCCACCATCCAACACACAAGCAATCGGGTTGTTGGTGGACTGCCCAAATTCATCCAACACATGCTGCGCTGTCGTAGGGCTCACATGACCAAAACGATTCGCGGATGGCGCAGCAATGCCACCTTGACCGTGACGAAATTCTGCCAACAAAGCACGCGCCACCGGATGCGAAGGACAACGCAAACCGATTGAATTCTGCCCACCTGCCACTGCTGCAGGCACGTTATCCGCACGAGGCAAAATTAATGTTAATGGGCCCGGCCAAAATGCATTGATGAGTAAATGGGCTTCGGCAGGAATAGCACTCGCCCAACGCGTTAAATCAGCGTTGTGCGCCACGTGAACAATGATGGGATGATTAGAGGGTCTTCCCTTGGCAGTAAAGATAGCGGCAATCGCTTCTGGATTCGAAGCATCTGCGCCCAAGCCATAAACCGTCTCAGTAGGAAATGCAACCAACTTACCCTGCTCCAGCAAGCGCGCTGCTTGCTGAATTTCTTGAATGTCCGGCATCATGGCATCAAGCTTGAATACCAAGTAATAGACACGCAGCGAGACACTGTTTCTGCGCCTCTGCGAGATGTTCAGCAACAAACGTTACGTGACCCATTTTGCGACCGGGACGCGGATCATCTTTGCCATACAAATGAAGATTAGCACCTTTGAGCGCTAATAATTTATCCCATGCAGGTTCAATGGGATGCTGCGCATTATTTGCAAACCAAAGATCACCCAGCAGATTCAGCATCACGGCAGGAGAATGCTGACGCGCATCCCCTAAAGGCAGTCGCGCCATCGCTCTGACTTGCTGTGCAAACTGACTAGTAATGCAGGCATCCATGGTGTAGTGACCGCTATTGTGTGGACGCGGTGCCATTTCATTCACCACTAAAGAACCATCATTCAGCACAAAAAATTCTATGCACAAGACACCGACGTACCCCAGGCGATGAATGATTTCCAGTGCCGCTGCTTGCGCACGTTTAGCACAATCATCACTCACATTCGGGCCTGGAACGGTCGTAGTAAAAAGTATGCCATCACGATGCACATTCTCAGCGATGGGATACACCATTGCTTCACCATCGGCACCCCGTGCGGCTAACACCGACACTTCGTAGGCCAGCGGCAGCATTTTTTCCAAAACGCATTCGACATGATTCATGCGCTCAAAAGCAATGCGCACGTCTTCTTTGGATGTAACACGTACCTGCCCTTTGCCGTCATAGCCAAGGCGAACGGTTTTTAAAATTCCCGGAAACAGCGAGTCAAGAAGTGCATCGATGTCTGCTGCTGTAGCAATACGTTGATGCGGTGCCGGCAGAACACCTGAGGCTTGCGCACACTCAATGAAAAATTTTTTCTCAGCCAATCTATCTTGCGCAATTGAGACACACGCTGCGGTCGGCGCTACAAAGGTGTGTGCAGCTAAGGTAGATAAACTTTCTGCAGGAACGTTTTCAAATTCGGTAGTGACAGCAGCGCACTGTGCGCCGAGTTCCGATAGCGCGTTAGCGTCGGCATAGGCCGCCGCAAGCAAATGATCAGCTGCATGGCCTGCAGGGCAATCACTCGACGGCTCAAGCACGGCCACTTTGTAACCCATGGCCTGTGCAGCATGCGTGAACATACGACCGAGTTGACCACCACCCATCACACCCAACCAGGTGGACGGTGAGGCCGAAGGTTTACATGAATTTTCTGGCGGAGTCGACGTGCTCATGCAGGCAAGGTCATCGCTTTGGCAGCGTCTGTTTGTTTCGCGCGGAAACTAAGTAATTTGTCAGCGAGTGCTGAATCATCCGCTGCCAACATCGCTATCACGGCTAATGCAGCATTCGCAGCACCGGCTTCACCAATCGCAAACGTCGCAACCGGTATACCTTTGGGCATTTGAACAATCGACATCAGCGAATCTTCACCACGCAAATATTTCGATGGCACCGGCACACCCATCACCGGCACAATGGTTTGAGAAGCCAACATACCGGGTAAATGGGCTGCACCTCCCGCACCGGCAATAATGGCTCGCAAGCCGCGCGTGCGCGCAGATTTTGCGTAGTCAAACATTTGGTCGGGCATACGATGCGCAGAAATCACTTGGGCTTCATGGGCAATACCGAATTCTTTGAGCATGGCCACCGCATGCTGCATCACCTCCCAATCAGAAGATGAACCCATGACGACTCCAACGACAGGCTTAGTTTGGCTCATCTTAGTCTTTCAAGGTTTGTCCGGTTAGGCGTTGCAACGCCTCGCGGTATTTAGCGCCGGTTTTTTCAATCACGTCAGCTGGTAACGCTGGTGCAGGCGCCGTCTTGCCCCAATCGTTTAATGTTTCCAAATAATCGCGCACGAATTGTTTATCGAACGATGGAGGAGATATGCCTTCTGCATACGAATCCGCTGGCCAAAAACGCGAGGAATCCGCGGTCAACACTTCATCCATCAAATGCATTACGCCGTTATCATCTAAACCAAATTCGAATTTGGTATCTGCAATAATGATTCCACGTGTCGCCGCATAATCGGCCGCTGCTTGATACAACTGAATACTGACATCACGCATTTTGGTAGCCAGCTCATTACCGATACGGTTTTTCATTTCATCAAAGCTGATGTTTTCATCATGCTCGCCCAAGTCGGCTTTAGCGGCAGGAGTAAAAATAGGTTGCGCAAGTTTAGCCGCCATCTTTAAGCCCGCTGGCAAAGGAATGCCACACACTGCACCGGTCGCTTGGTAATCCTTCCAACCCGAACCAATCAGATAACCTCGCACGACCGCTTCTACCAAAATGGGCTTGAGTCGCTTCGCAACCACCGCACGCCCGCGCACTTGATCTGCCTCTGCAGCGGAGACGACTGATTCTGGTGTGACACCCGTCAAATGATTAGGAACGATGTGGCTTAATTTCGAAAACCAAAAATCAGACATCTGGTTCAAGACTTGCCCTTTGGTGGGAATCGGTTCATTCATCACCACATCAAAGGCAGAAAGACGGTCGGTCGTGACTATCAAGATCTTGTCATTACCCACAGCATAATTGTCACGCACCTTGCCACGCCCTAGCAAAGGCAATGAGGTAATCGTCGATTCGTAAAGGCTAGTCATAAAATTTGGATGTGATGCAACAAGGCTGGAGTGTTACTGACTCATTCAATTAACTACTTACTTACTCAATGACTTAATTTTTTAACTAGAGGCAGTAAAAAATTAGTTTGCCAGACGGTAGACTTATTTATCACATCTACAGAGTCTGGCAAACGGAATGACTGCTTGCTTTACTTAACAACTTGCGACAAATCGCCTTTGGCGTATTTGTCTGCCATTTTTTCTAGTGGCATGGGTTTAATCCGAGCAGCCTGACCTTCGCAACCAAACGATAAATAACGCGCCTTACATATTTGCATCGCCGCTTCACGCGCTGGCTTGAGGTAATCGCGTGGATCAAATTTCGTTGGGTTTTCCGCCAGATAGCGGCGCACGGCAGCGGTCATTGCCAAACGTATGTCGGTATCAATATTGATTTTTCGTACGCCGTTCTTAATACCTTCTTGAATTTCTTCTACAGGAACGCCGTAGGTTTCTTTCATGTCACCACCAAACTGACGTATCTCTGCTAGTAATTCTTGCGGCACGCTGGAAGAACCATGCATCACCAAGTGCGTATTCGGAATGCGCTGATGGATTTCTTTGATGCGATCTATCGCCAAAATATCGCCTGTCGGTTTACGTGAAAATTTATACGCGCCGTGGCTGGTACCAATCGCAATAGCTAATGCATCGCATTGTGTTTGACGTACAAAGTCAGCGGCTTGGTTCACATCCGTGAGTAACTGCTCGCGCGTCATCGTACCTTCAGCACCATGACCATCTTCTTTGTCACCCTTCATGGTCTCGAGCGAACCGAGTACACCTAGCTCAGCCTCAACAGTCACACCAATCGCATGTGAAAACTCAACGACTTTGCGAGATACCTCAACGTTATATTCATAGCTGGCTACAGATTTTCCATCAGCCATCAGTGAACCATCCATCATGACCGATGAAAATCCTGATTTGATCGCTGCCATACATACCGCAGGTGACTGACCATGATCCTGATGCATCACCACAGGAATATGTGGATACGCTTCGACGGCGGCTGAAATCAAATGACGCAGAAAAGCTTCACCCGCATATTTGCGTGCGCCTGCTGACGCTTGCATGATGACCGGCGCACCGACTTCGTCAGCTGCTGCCATGATGGCGGAGACTTGCTCAAGATTATTGACGTTAAAAGCCGGAAGGCCATAATTGTTTTCGGCAGCGTGGTCGAGCAACTGACGAAGTGATACAAGTGCCATGTCAAAGTCTCCTGAATAAATTCAATTAGTAAGTATAAAAATTAAAAGCGAAATTAAATGCAAAATTAAATGCACAATCAAATACAGAAATTAAGCGCAACCCTATAAATTAGCGATCACCAATCTTGGTGATCTTCAACGCATTAGTGCCACCGGTCTGACCCATAGGTTCACCCCAGGTCATAATGACCATGTCATCTTTTTTAACCAAGCCGCGCGCTAACAATAATTCTTCGGCAGCTTTCAACACTGACTCACGATCATTGGCGTCAGGTTTAAGTTCAACTGGCTGCACATTGCGATACAAAGCCACTTTGCGTTGTGTGGCACGGCTCGTAGTCATGGCATAAATCGGCATGTCGATATTGTGTCGACTCATCCACAATGGCGTAGAACCTGATTCAGTTAATGCCACGATCGCGCGTGCACGCAAGTGGTACGCAGTGAACAATGCGCCATAAGCAATCGATTCATCGATACGCGAAAAAGTTACATTCAGAAAATCGGCATCAAGCGACATGGGTTCGGCTTTTTCGGCTTCTGCACAGACGGCTGCCATGATCTCAACCGTTTCAACCGGATATTTACCGGCCGCAGTTTCAGCGGACGTCATCACAGCATCGGTGCCGTCTAACACTGCATTCGCTACATCCGATACTTCAGCTCGCGTTGGAACCGCGTTTTGTATCATCGACTCCATCATTTGCGTTGCCGTAATCGCCAGCTTATTCGAATGACGTGCCATCCGAATCATCCGCTTTTGCAGCGCGGGCACCATAGCATTACCTACTTCTACTGCGAGATCACCACGCGCCACCATAATGCCGTCGGAGGCATCAAGAATTTCTTGCAAAACCGGAATCGCTTCAGCACGCTCAATTTTTGCAATCATTAACGGCCGATGCGTGTTGTGCGCTTCGGCGGCAATGTTGGCTAACTGACGCGCCATGATCATATCGGTTGCGCTCTTTGGAAATGAGACCGCCACATAGTCAGCGCCTAACTGCATCGCTGTCTTGATATCTTCCATATCTTTGGCGGTTAACGCAGGCGCAGATAAACCACCACCTTGACGATTAATTCCTTTGTTGTTGGATAGTTCGCCACCGACTTTAACCGTCGTAAAAATTTCGCTGCCCTGCACACGATCAACGATTAGTACAATCAAGCCATCATTAAGCAAAAGAATGTCGGCGGGTTTCAAATCGCGCGGTAATTCTTTGTAATCTAAGCCAGCACGTGTTTGATCACCTAGCTCGCATGTCGCATCGAGAATAAAAGACGCGCCTTTGACCAGCTCGATTTTTCCATCGTTGAATTTACCGACACGAATTTTTGGCCCTTGAAGATCGGCCATGATGGCAACCTCGCGACCGCACGCAGCCGCAGCATCACGCACCATTTGCGCACGCAATACGTGATCTTCGGCTTTGCCATGCGAAAAATTCAATCGCACTACATCAACGCCTGCTGCAATCATTTGTTGCAGCACTTCAGGCGTATTGGATGCAGGACCTATCGTGGCAACAATCTTGGTGGCGCGTTGTTTGATTTCAGTAGTCAATCAGTGGGCTCGCTGTTCAAGTATTTCAACGGCAGGAAGGACTTTGCCTTCGAGGAATTCAAGGAAAGCACCACCACCTGTGGAGATGTAGCCCACTTTGTCGGTGATACCGTACTTGGCAATAGCAGCTAGCGTGTCACCGCCACCTGCAATAGAAAAACCTTTGGATTGTGCAATCGCCATGGCGAGTGTTTTCGTACCTTCGCCAAATTGATCAAATTCAAATACACCGACGGGACCATTCCAAACAATAGTGCCGGCATCCAGTAATTGCGACGCTAACAGTTTTGCGGTTTGTGGTCCTATATCCAAAATCAAATCATCGGCTGCAACATCATTTACCGATTTCACTGTCGCTGTTGCGCTCGCAGAAAATTCTTTAGCACATACGACGTCTGTAGGAATCGGAACGCTGGCACCACGTGCACTCATCATGTCGATAATCGCTTTGGCTTCTGAAACTAAATCGGCTTCTGCCAATGACTTGCCAATTGGCAGACCGGCGGCCAACATAAAGGTATTCGCGATACCACCACCCACAATCAGCCGATCAACTTTGGCCGCTAAGGTTTTAAGAATCGTGAGTTTGGTGGAGACTTTAGAACCCGCCACAATCGCTGCGAGTGGGCGAGCTGGATTACCCAGTGCTTTACCCAGCGCATCGAGTTCGGCAGCCAGCAACGGACCAGCGCAAGCGATAGGCGCAAATTTTGCGATGCCGTGGGTTGTGGCTTCTGCGCGATGCGAGGTACCAAAGGCATCGTTCACATACACATCACATAACGCGGCCATTTTTTTGGCGAGTTCGTCGCTATTCTTTTTTTCACCCGGATTCACACGACAGTTTTCAAGCAACACCACATCACCCGGAGCGACATCCACACCGTTAACCCAATTTTGTTTGAGTGGCACGGCACAACCAAGCAATTCAGAGAGCCGCTTGGCAATCGGCGCGAGCGAATCTTCGGGTTTGAATTCTCCCTCAGTCGGTCGGCCCAGATGCGAAGTCACCATTACCGCTGCACCTGCTGCCAGTGCCGCTTGAATTGCTGGCACTGAAGCGCGGATACGCGTGTCTTCAGTGATATTGCCCGCATCATCTTGCGGAACATTTAAATCAGCACGAATGAAAACTCGTTTGCCACGCAGTTGATCGCTCTGCGTCAGATCGCTTAGTCGGTTGAATCGCATGTTGGACTCGGATGAAAGGTGGAAAACCGGGTATTTTACCGCAGCACACCCTC
>JACCED011228957.1_pt1 | contig 15495 bp, 9 predicted proteins | sample 7455021 | NCBI WGS metagenome assembly JACCED01 (sample SAMN15323456, study PRJNA562643) | freshwater metagenome | isolation source: river surface water | place: USA:Blue River Watershed | collected 2017-08-19 | reverse complement strand
TTTGAGGGAAAGGCCGAAGGAAAGAGACTGACGATGGACAAGATCCCGATGACCGTTGCCGGCTATGCGGCTCTGGAGGCGGAGCTGAAGCGCCGCCAGCAGGAAGAGCGCCCGCGCATCATCCAGGCGATTGCGGAAGCCCGCTCCCATGGCGATCTGTCGGAAAATGCCGAATATCATGCCGCCAAGGAATCGCAGTCCCTGAATGAGGGCCGCATTGCAGAGCTTGAGGACAAGCTCGCCCGTGCGGAGGTGATTGATGTCAGCAAACTCTCCGGCAATACGGTGAAGTTTGGCGCTACGGTCACTCTGGTTGACGAAGACACCGAGGAAGAGAAGTCCTACCAGATCGTGGGTGACTCGGAAGCGGATGTGAAAAGCGGCAAGGTCTCTGTTTCCTCCCCGATCGCGCGTGCCTTGATCGGCAAGAAAGTCGGCGACACGGTGGAAGTGAACACGCCCGGTGGCGGCAAGAGCTATGAAGTGCTGAAAGTCGCCTTTATCTGATTACCATTGGGGTGCGGGGGGTGCGCCAAAGTGCCACTCCCCGATGCGCCTGCGGCTCGCGCCAGCCAGATCTTCAGGCAACTGATCCAGCGCAAAGAAACGCGCTTCGCGGATCTCCCAATCTGCTGCACGCTCGCCGCAATGCCGGAAAACCCGCACTTCATAAAGCAGCACATGGTCTCGGCGTGAGGCGTAAGTGTTGAAATAAACACCAAGCAGCCGCCCCGCCCCCTCAAGCTCGATATTCCCTTCTTCTTTCAGCTCCCGCGCCAGCGCCTCATGCGCCGCCTCGCCCGGCTCGACACCGCCGCCGGGCAAATGCCATCCGGGCAGATAGGAATGCCGTACAAGCAATATGCGGCCTTGCTCATCAACGACCAGCGCCCGCACGCCCAAAGTCAGAGGCCGAGCCAGCCTGAACCATATATGCGGCAGAGCCAGCGCCAGACGGCGGAGCGGACGTGGCAAAAGATGAAGCATCGGCGTCTCGACTGTTGGCAGCGGCAGGGCTTAGTTGAACTAGGCCCCACCGGAGTTTAGAAGCATTTAAAGGAAAGACTGGAGTCGCTTCGGTGAAAAGCTTCTCGGAACTCACGCCTCGCGAGGTTTTGGCGCTGGCCATCTCCTCGGAAGAGGAAGATGCCCGCATCTATATGGCCTTTGCGGAGGACCTGCGTGAGCGTTATCCCGCTTCTGCCAAGGTCTTTGAGGAGATGGCCGAAGAAGAAGTGGCCCATCGCCATCTTCTTCTCGAAATCTATGAGAAGCGTTTCGGGAAAAACCTGCCCCCAATCCGCCGCGAGGATGTGAAGGGCTTTTTGAAGCGGCGCCCCATCTGGCTGACGCAAAATCTGCCCCTCGATACGATCCGGCGTGAAGCGGAGAATATGGAGTTTCAGGCCGCCCGCTTTTATGAGCGCGCCGCTGCGCAAAGCACCGATGTGGAAGTGCGAAAGCTCTTGGCTGATCTCGCTGAGGTCGAGAAGGGCCATGGCACCCATGCGCATACGCTCGAAAAGGCCTTGCTGACAGAGCAGGCGCGCGAGGAAGAAGACCAGACGCGCCATCGCGTCTTCGTGCTGCAATATGTCCAGCCCGGACTTGCCGGCCTGATGGATGGGTCTGTCTCCACCTTGGCGCCGCTGTTTGCAGCAGCCTTTGCCACGCAGAACAACTGGGAAACATTCCTTGTCGGCATGGCAGCCTCAATCGGCTCAGGCATCAGCATGGGCTTTACCGAAGCCCTGTCCGATGACGGCTCACTCACCGGTCGCGGCAGTCCGTGGATTCGCGGCACGATCTGCGGCGTGATGACGACGCTGGGTGGCGTTGGCCACACCCTGCCCTATCTGGTTCCAAGCAGCTGGGACAATGCTTTCTGGACCGCGACCAGCATTGCAGCGCTCATTGTCTTCATTGAGCTTTGGGTGATTGCCTGGGTGCGCGCCAAATATATGGACACGCCCTTCTTGCAGGCTGTGTTCCAGATCGTCGTGGGTGGCGTCATCGTTCTGGCAGCCGGCATCCTGATTGGCGGATCGTGACCTCTTACCTGCTCGCGCATCTTTCTGACGCCCATATCGGCCCGCTGCCGCAGCCGATCTGGCGCGAACTCATGGGCAAACGTTTTACCGGCTACATGAATTGGAAACGCCGGAAAGGCATCCATGACATGGAAGTGCTGATGCAGCTCGTCGAGGACATCAAGGCGCAGCGCCCCGACCACATCATGATGACGGGCGATGTGCTGAATATTGGTCTGGCAGCTGAATTTCCCATCGCCGCGCAATGGCTGCATACATTGGGGCCAACGCGCGATGTCAGCTTCGTGCCCGGCAATCATGACGCCTATGTGCCAAGCTCGCTCATGCAATTGATGCAGACCTTCGCGCCCTGGACCGGCGATGATGGTGCGCATCAAAGCTCCTATCCCTATTTGCGGGTGCGCGGCGACATTGCCTTCATTGGATTGTCATCAGGCGTGCCAACGCCTTTTTTCATCGCCTCTGGCCGCGTCGGCCTCGAACAGCGCGAAGCCTTCGCCAAACTTCTCGACGAAACTGCCGCCCGCGGCTTGATGCGCGTCGTGATGATCCATCATCCACCCTATCGAGGTGGCGCCACGCCCGGTCGCGGCCTGACAGATGCGCGGCAATTTGAGAAAGTGATCGCCCAACATGGTGCCGAACTGATTGTGCATGGACATAACCATCGTCAGCTCGTCAGGCATCTGGATGGTCCGCGCGGCAAGGTGCCTGTCATTGGCGTTGCATCTGCCTCCGCGGTTCCCGGCACGCCACGCCATCGTGCGGCCTATCATCTTTACCGCGTGACGAAACAAGGCGAGCGCTGGCATATTCAGGGCCATACCCGCGGCACTTGCGACGGGCAGACGGGCATTATTGATCTCGGCCCTGTGCATCTCTAACAAGGCGACGCCCGATGGCGCAGAGATGGGACTTCTGGATTGATCGCGGCGGCACCTTCACCGATGTGATTGCACGCGATCCCAAAGGCCGCCTGTTCGCGCGCAAGCTTCTGTCGGAGAACCCACAAGCCTATCGCGATGCCGCTGTGCAAGGGATCCGCGATCATCTGGGCCTTACTGCAGATGCGCCCATTCCAAGAGGTATCATCGGCGCGGTGAAGATGGGCACAACCGTTGCCACAAATGCGCTTCTTGAGCGCAAGGGCGAAAAGACTTTGCTCGTCACCACGCGCGGCTTTCGTGATGCCTTGGAGATTGGCTATCAGGCGCGCCCCGATATTTTTGCGCGTAACATCATCAAGCCAGAACAGCTCTATTCACGCGTCATCGAAGCAGATGAACGCCTGCTTGCAGATGGCACGATTGAGCGCAAGCTGGATCTCGATATGCTGGCACGAGATCTGGAGAGCGCAAAACAAGACGGTTTCAAGTCGGTCGCCATCGTCTTCATGCATGGCTATCGCTATCCCGCGCATGAAAAGGCTGCGGCCAAATTGGCCAAGCGGCTTGGTTTTTTGCAAATCTCCATGAGCCATGCGGTCTCGCCCCTGATCAAGCTTGTCGGGCGCGGCGATACGACTGTGGTTGATGCCTATCTCTCGCCCATTCTCGCGCGCTATGTGAAACAGGTTTCAAAAGAACTCGATAGCAAGCGCAGCGGCGCGCAGCTGATGTTCATGATGTCATCGGGCGGCTTGACTTCAGCCCATCTCTTTGCAGGCAAAGACGCCATCCTGTCCGGCCCTGCGGGTGGAGTCGTTGCGATGGCCGAGACGGCCAAGGCGGCAGGCTTCAAGCGAGTGATCGGCTTTGATATGGGCGGCACATCAACCGATGTCGCGCATTTTGACGGCTCTTACGAACGCGCGTTTGAAACGCAAGTTGCAGGCGTACGAATGCGCGCGCCAATGATGCTGATCCACACAGTTGCCGCCGGTGGCGGGTCGCTTCTGCGCTATGACGGCACGCGCTTGCGCGTAGGCCCGCAATCAGCGGGCGCTGATCCCGGCCCCTGTTGCTATCGCCGCGGCGGACCGCTTGCCGTGACTGATGCCAATGTGATGTTAGGCAAACTGCGCCCGGATTATTTCCCCCGGATTTTCGGGCCGCATCAAAATGAACCGCTTGATGTTGAAACTGTGCGCGCCGCCTTCACAGAGCTTGCCGATGAGATTGGAGATGGCCGCTCACCTGAAGCCTTGGCTGACGGTTTCATTCGCATCGCTGTCGCCAATATGGCCGAAGCTATCAAGAAGATCTCCGTTGCGCGCGGCTATGATGTTACGCGTTATGTGCTGAATTGTTTTGGTGGGGCTGGCGGACAACATGCCTGCCTCGTTGCGGATGCGCTTGGCATGACACGCGTGCTCATCCATCCGTTCTCCTCGCTGCTCTCGGCCTATGGAATGGGCCTTGCTGATATTCGCAGCCTGCGCAGCAGTGGACTTGAAGTGCCATTTGACATGGCAGCCCTGCCCCTCCTCACCACACGCATGGAAGCTCTGACACGCGAAACGCGCAATGAATTGCTTGATCAGAAAGTCACGCGAAGCAACATCAAGATCCATGCCCAGCTGCATCTGCGCTATCACGGTACGGATACAAGCCTGATCATCCCAGTTGGAAAGCTTCCCGCGCGCTTGAGCGCCATGCGCAAGGAAAGCCTGCTCAAGATCTGGCGAAAGGCTTTTGAGGCAGCCCATCAGGCCCGCTTCGGCTTTATCGACCGCAAAAAGGCCCTCACCATCGAGGCGCTCTCGGTTGAAGCGGTGGGGGGAGGCGCGAAACTCACTGAAAGCAAGCGGACAAAAACCCGCATGTCACTTCCGCGCCCAGTGGAAAAAATTCGCTTCTATTCGCAAGGCGAATGGCATCAGGCACGCGTCTTCAAACGTGAGCAACTTGGTATTGGCCACAAGGTCAATGGCCCGGCCCTCATTATAGAACCACATCAAACCATCGTCCTGGAAACGGGTTGGCGTGCCGAAATCACGCAGCGCAATCACATTGTGCTGTCACGCATCAAGCCGTTGCAGCGCGTAAGTCCGATTGGCACCAAGGCCGATCCGGTCATGCTCGAAATTTTCAACAATCTCTTCATGTCGATTGCCGAACAGATGGGCGTCGCACTGCAAAACACAGCCTCCTCGGTCAATATCAAGGAGCGGCTTGATTTTTCCTGCGCCGTCTTTGATGCGCAGGGCCGTCTCGTCGCCAATGCACCGCATATGCCGGTGCATTTGGGCTCGATGGACCGTTCCGTCGAAGCTATCATCCGTCTCAACAAAGGCGGCATCCGACCCGGCGATGTCTTCGCCCTGAATGCCCCTTATAATGGCGGCACTCATTTGCCGGATGTGACGGTTTGCACGCCTGTCTTTGATGAAAGACAGAAGCAGATTTTGTTCTGGGTCGCAGCGCGCGGCCATCATGCTGACATAGGCGGTCTCGCGCCGGGCTCCATGACGCCACGTGCTACCCATATCGAAGAAGAAGGCGTTTATTTCGACAATGTCCGTGTCGTCGATCGCGGCCGCTTCATGGAAGAAGATGTGCGCGCGCTTTTGACGGGTGCAAAATATCCAGCCCGCAACCCTGATCAGAATATCGCAGATCTCAAGGCGCAAATCGCTGCCAATGAAAAGGGTGCAGCGCTGTTGCGGAAGATGGTCGATGATTTCTCACTTGCCACCGTGCGGGCCTATATGGGCCATGTGCAAGACAATGCAGCAGAGAGTGTCGCGCGGTTGATTTCGCGCCTGCATGACTGCGAATTTGAAACCGTCACCGATCAGGGCAGCAGGATCCATGTCGCCATTCGCGTGGATCGCAAACATCGCCGCGCCACGATTGATTTCTCAGGCTCATCCCCGCAGCAAGACAATAATTTCAATGCGCCCGAGCCCGTGACACGGGCTGCGGTTCTTTATGTCTTCCGCGTGCTGGTTGAAGATGACATCCCGATGAATGCCGGTTGCTTGCGCCCACTCGACATCATCATCCCCAAAGGCTCGATGCTGTCGCCAGTCTATCCGGCAGCTGTTGTGGCGGGCAATGTGGAGACGAGCCAAAGCGTAACCGATACGCTTTTTGGTGCGCTGGGTGCACTTGGCAGCGCACAGGGCTCCATGAACAATCTCACTTTCGGCAACGCACTGACTCAATATTACGAGACGATCTGTTCCGGCGCGCCTGCAGGACCGGACTTTCATGGTGCAAGCGCGGTGCATACGCATATGACGAATTCGCGCCTGACCGACCCTGAGATTTTGGAATTCCGCTTTCCCGTCGTGCTCGAAGATTTCCACATCAGGCGGGGATCTGGCGGCAAGGGGCAATTCTGTGCAGGCGATGGCGTGTCGCGCACCATTCGCTTCCGCGAACGCATGGATCTCGCGATCCTGTCGAGTCGCCGCAAGATTGCCGCACCCGGTCGTGCGGGCGGTAGTGATGGCGAGTTGGGGCGTAATCTCGTACGGCGAAATTCAGGCGTGATCGAAGACTTGCCGGGCTGCGCACAAAGCGTGCTGGAGCCGGGCGAAGCCATCACCATCATCACACCCACCGGCGGTGGCTTTGGAGCACCGCGCTGGCGTCGGCCTGCATGATGCCTGACGTCGCACAGAAAAAGGGCGAGGCTTTTGGCCTCGCCCGTTCTTTGTTTATTCAGCCTGCTGAATGGCTGAGAGCTGCCATCCATCCGGGCCAGTGCCCGCACGGCGCAGGAAGGTCCAGATCTCAGTCGCCTCAACGGGATGCTGGGCATCGCCAGAGATGATGCGGCCCGTGGCGCGCTCCTGCGTCACATCAATCATCGAGAAGCGCATCGCGACGGTGGCATAATCATCACCATCCTCGCTCCAGCTCTCCGAGAGATCGCCCTGCAAAAGCTTGACCTGCGAGATCTTGTTGATGATGCCATTGCGCTGGTGATCGGTGATGTCATGACCGAAATAAGCGACCATTTCGCTGGTCGCCAAACGGGCCAGAGCTTCACGATCCTCATTGCTATAGGCGCTCTGAATGTCACCCAGCAAACGCTCAAAGGAGTTGAAGTCCGCTTCGGTGAGTTGCAGAGGCGCCATCACAGGCTGGGGCTCAGGCTGCGACATGCCGCCGCCAAAACCGCCCATGCCAGTTGCGACCGGCTGCTGCTGCGGCTCATAAGCGCGCTCAGATGTGCCTGCAGTTGCAGCAGCAGGACGATTGCGATTCGACCACCAGACAAAGGCAAGACGGGCGAGGATCACCACCAGACCCACTTGCAGGATAAGGCCGAGGATCGAGGCAAGCCCACCGAGCCCACCGGTCAAGCCGTGACCCAGCAACATGCCGATCAAGCCCGCACCGAGCAGACCGGCGAGGAAGCCGCCGCCAAGGCCACCAAAGAGGCCGCGATTAGGCTGGGCTGCCGCAGGCTGGGGCGCTGTTTGAGGACGCTGCACACCGGGCGCAGGCTGCGGCGTCGCAGAGCGCTCCATCGGGGCAGCCTTCGGCGCCGTATTGGTCGCTGGCGGAGCAGAAAAAGTCTTGGACCCACGGCTACCAGTGCTGGAGCCGCTGCCCGCGCGTGCATTCGCGATTGCAGGCGCAAGCGCCACGACGGCGGCAAGGCCGAGTGCAAGGATGCCATTCCGGGAGAAAAGCTTCGATGACATGTTTCACCCTATCGAGGCGGGCAAAGCGCCCGCATGCTCATGATATAGGAAGGCCCTGCTTTTGTTTTAAGCACAATCCGCAGAACCCCACATAAGAAGGCCATTCTCACGTCATCGTGACCAGTTTTGCGGGAAATACTGGGCCGCAGCATGGCAGGGCCCAGAAAGCCAAAGACCGGTCTGACGAAGAACGCGTTCCGTCAGACCGGCCACATGGGCATGAAAAACACAGTGAAAAGTTCCAATGGAACAACTTGTCAGCAACGTCTGGAGCTTAAGCATAATGTTTCTATAATGCAATATATAATTTCCGAATTGACAACATTAGTAACCTATAATGAAACCCCGCCAATGCCGAATTTTTTCTCGTAATTTCATAGGATTATCCATATTCGGGGCCAGCGGGGGATGTCTCCTGCTGCACCCCCCTTGATTGGGGGGTTCGGAAATTATCACCGCATTCGCAACAATTCATTGGCCATTAACCACAAGTCTTGAGCTGGATTTAAGGCTTGTCCTGCCATGACAAGCCATGGCGCGGCGGTTTCTTCTATTCAGCTTCAGCATCGGACTTGCGGGACTACTCGCAGGCTGCGGCCTGTTTGAGCGGCCGCAGCGTCCCGCCTGGCGCGAGGCGGCCAACAAAGCCTGCATGGCACGCAAGGCAGTCCAGGTAAGCGCCTATGTGCAGCCCGCCAGCACCATTGATGGGCCGGGCATTTGCGGATTGGAGGAGCCTTTCAAGGTCACTGCCCTGCATGACGCCACGGTCTCCCTCAACACGACGAGCACGCTCAACTGTCCGATGATCGAGGCCATGGAAGAATGGGTGCGAGACATTGTGCAGCCGATTGCGATGGCGCGATTCGGTCAGCCGGTGGCGCAGATTGATTCCATGGGCACCTATGCCTGCCGGCCGATCGACAATCAGCGGGGCAATCGCCTGTCTGAGCACTCATTCGGCAATGCGGTTGATATTGGGGGCTTCCGTCTCGCTAATGGGCGCAACATCACGGTCATGCGCGGCTGGACCAAGGGTGATGAGCAGGAAAAGGCTTTTCTGCGCGAAATTCAGGCGGGCGCCTGCAATATCTTCACCACCGTGCTGGCTCCGGGCTCTGACCCTTTCCACTACAACCACATCCATCTTGATCTTGCCATGCATGGGCAGACATCGACCGGGCCGCGCCGCATCTGCAAGCCTGCGCCTGCGCCGCAGCTGATGCCCGCACCGCGCAAGAAGGACAATCTGCCACCCGCCCCCGATATTGATGACGACATAGATATTGCCCAAGCTGGCGGACTGCCCTCACGCAAGGCCATGGCCATGGGCACGCTCAACTTTGGCGTGCCCGCAGCGCCCCCCATGCGCGCGTCAAGCTCGACAATTCAAAACGCCTCACTGGCGCCTGTTCTGCCGGCGCCGCACCCCCCGGCAGCTCAGATGCCACTCTCCCTGAGCCCGCCCATTCCCCAGCCCCCACAGCGCGCCCCGGCCAGCACCCTGCGCAACGACAACCGGCTCCTGCCACCCGGTGACATTACGGGTTCCGTCAGACCGCGGCGCTAAAGTTTGCGTCTTGCCCCATGCATGCTAAAGGGGCCGCATGATGATGATGATGATCCAACGCCGACTGCGACGACGCCCCGCGTGATTGCCAGCGCTTCCCAGCGCCTCGCCTGCGCGTCCTGTCTTGCCGGATGATCATCCATGACCGACTTGTCCTTGAACCTCACGCCGCTCACCCCTGCCGATCTGCCTGCCATCGAGAAGCTCGATGAACGCGCTTTTGGCCCCGGTCGCTTTGCGCGCACTGCCTATCGTCTGCGCGAAGGCGTGGAGCCGGATCCGCAGCTCTCCTTCGTCGCTCATGTTGGTACGCTGCTTGTCGGGGCCAATCGCATGACGCCCATCACCTGCGGCGGCCAGCCTGCTTTATTACTGGGGCCACTCACAGTTGACCCGCCCTTTCGTTCGCGCGGCATTGGTGAAGCACTGATGCAGAAGTCGATGGAGGCTGCGCGCGCGCATGGCCACAAGCTCGTGATCCTTGTGGGCGATGAGCCCTATTACAAGCGCATAGGCTTCAAGCGCGTGCCCATGGGCCGCTTGACCCTGCCCGGCCCTGTAGATCCAGCGCGTCTGCTTTATTGTGAATTGGTCGAAGGTGCTTTCGAAGGTGTGAGCGGCGCCATCGCGCGTATCTGATCACGCGCGGCGCCGACGTCCTTCATAAAGCCAGCCAGCCAGCACGGAGCTGAGCAAGACCAGCAGGCCAACAAAGCCAATGGCGAGCGGCGCAACTCCCACGCCCGTGATCACACTCGCGCCTGTGCGTTTGATGCCGACATAATCCGACCCGCCATAGATCGGGCTTTCACGCATCGCGACAAAGCGCGGCATGGTCACGCTCTCACCCTGACCGATGCGCCGCACTGTGCCCCCTGTGGCAGCTGCTAGCGGCTGCAAACGCTGCGTGGTGGAGATGACATCCTGAAACTCGCGCGGATTTTCCGGACCCACATTCACCAGCGTGGACAATTCGCCATCGCTCAACCGGAAGAGGCCAAATTCATCGACGCTCAGTTGAGCGCGTGACAGGCCGGGCTCCTGACCTTCCAACTTCACGATCTGAACCTTGCCGGTTGGCGAAGTGACTGTGACGGGTGGCGTCTCATCCTTCAGCGATTGACGCGTGATCGACATTTCACGCCCGCGTGCTGTGGCGCGCAGCGCTTCTTCCTCAAGCTCAGGCTCTTTCATCAGCCAATGCGCCAGACGGCGCATCAGATCGAGATGCGGACCACCCCCCTGAAAACCGCGCGCCCAGAGCCAGATCTGGTCAGACAACAAAAGACCTACGCGGCCCTTCTCTTCACGCGACAGCAGCAAGAGTGGCATCTTGTCAGCGCCCGACATCACCGAAACGCCCCGCATTCGCTCACTGGCCACCTGACGGAACCATTCACTCCACGCAGGTGGCGATTGATCGGAGCCCGGCAGATTGCGCGTGACGGGATGCTTTTTACCTTCATCCGTGATCTCGGCACGGAAGGCGCGCTCGATCAGATTGCCTTGCGGGCGCGCCGGCGCGATCTTGCCGATGGGCGAGAAATACAAACCCTCACGGCCCGAATAATCGGGCCCCGTCGCCATCAGCAAGGCACCGCCTTCGCGCACATAGCGTACGATATTTTCGAAATAGACCGGCGGCAGCACCGTCTGGCTCGAATAGCGATCAAAGATGATGAGATCAAAATCCTTGATGCGCCGCCCGAAAAGATCAGCCGTCGGGAAGGCAATCAAGGAGAGTTCGCTGATGGGCGTGCCATCCTGCTTTTCCGGCGGGCGCAGGATGGTGAAATGCACGAGATCAACATTGGCGTCTGACTTTAACAGATTGCGCCAAGTGCGCTCGCCCGCATGAGGCTCACCGGAAACGAGCAGCACTTTGAGCTTGTCACGCACGCCCTCAACCGTCACCACAGCCTTGTTGTTGAGCAATGTCAGCTCATCATTCAAGGGCGCGACTTCGAGTTCGATCACGTTGGGGCCGCCATGATCAATCCGCACCGGCACACGCAACACCTGACCGGGCAGGCTGCGCAGCGTCGCCAGATCAACCCCATCACGCCGCACCGCCACATTCACCGGGACAGCAGCGGCACCTGTATCAATGACGCGCACGGAGATCATCTGATCCTTGCCAACAATGCCGAAACGCGGTGCTTCGACCAATTCGATCCGGCGATCACGTTCGCCGTCCCTGCCGGTCACAAAAACATGCAAGGGCGCGCGGAAGCCAAGCGACTCGGCAGAGGCAGGCACGTCATGCACAACGCCATCGGTGACAAGAATGGCGCCGCCCACTCGCTCAGGAGGAACGTCCGACAAGGCATTTGAAAGCGCGTTGAAGAGGCGCGTCCCGTCCTGCCCCGCATCAACCGCACCACCATCGACGATGCGCAATTCTATTGAGCCCAATTGCTCCATGGCCTTCTCAATCTCGGCCCTCGCAGCATCGGTCTGCGCCTTGCGCTCGCCGATGCTTTGACTGGCGCTGCGATCGAGCACCACCGCCACGACATCTTTCAGCGGATTGCGTTCTTCGCGCACCAGTGAGGGATCACCCAAGGCAAGAAGAACAAGCGCAAAACCCAAGAGCCGCAACCATGAACCGCGCCGACGCAGCCAAAAGCCCAAAGCCACGATCACGAGCGCGGCTACACACAGCGCCAGCAAAAGCGGCACTGGAATGAGTGGAGAGAAAGCGAGGTTGAACGAGGTCAATGTCCCAACCGCTCCAGAAGATCGCGCACATGAACCTGATCGGCTTTGTAATTGCCGGTCAGCGTATACATGACGATGTTGATACCTGCGCGAATGGCCATTTCACGCTGACGACCTGTGCCCGGCACCAGCGGATAAAGCGCATCGCCATTGCGGGAGACGGCCCAAGCGCCCGCCAGATCATTTGAGCTGATAATGATCGGCGACACATTATCGCCAGAGCGGACTGGACGATTGGTACGGTCCCCCGTATCGGGCGGCAGCGCCTCGATCCAAGTCTGCCCAATCGTGGTGCGCCCCACAAAGTTATCAAGCAGGTAGAATGTCTTTGTCACGACGTGATCACGCGGCACCTGCTCAAGCTCCGGCACATCGACATTCGCCAGCAAACGCCGCAACCACAATTGCTCAGGCGTGGGCGCGCCACCGGGACGTTGGTTCAAGGCATCGCGCGTATCGAAAAGGATCGTGCCGCCTTGTTTCATATAGGCAGCAATGCGCGTGATGGCCTGCGCAGAGGGCAAGGGACGGTCCGGCACGATCGGCCAATAGATGAGCGAGTGGAACGCAAGCTCATCACGGGCGGGATCAAGCCCCATGGGCTCACCGGGGTTGAGCGAAGTGCGTGCATTGAGCGCGCGGGACAAGGTGGCAAGACCAAGCTGGCTGGTTTCATCAACGCGCGGATCACCCGTGACGATATAAGCCAGATGCGTGCGCATGGCAGCATCACGCTCGCGCGGGGTAAGCTCCTGCGCGCGCAGATCCGAAGGCAATACGAAGATCGTCACCAGTGCGGCCAGAACAAAGGCTGCAGCCGCCGGGCGGCGCAAACCGCGCTTGAAACCGCCCGCCAGCCAGATTGAAGCAATAGCATCGGCCATGAAAACAAGCAGCGCGAGCACGACCAGTGCGGGGCGCAAATCCATGGGCTCAGCCTTGCGCAAAGATTCAATCATGACATTCAGTCCCGACAAATTGAGCGGCTGAAGTTGGACCTTGGCATCTAATGTGTTGATCGCCATCAGGGCATCCGAGGGACCATAAAATCCCGGAGGATGATCGGCTGTTGCCCCGCCCTGATAGTTCATTGAAACGGGTTTTGCTGTGACCGGCGGCGTGCCAAGCATTCCAAAGCCATCCAGCGTGCGATTGGGCGCAATGGCTTCCACTCGTCCTGCCTGAGTACCATTGGCCTCACTCGCGCCAGCAGTCAAAGCATCAGCTGACAATGAGACAACCTTGCGCAGCAATTCCACGAAGAGACCTGACAGGGGCAGATTGGACCAGGTCGTATCTGCTGTCACATGCACCAGTACAATGAGCCCCTTGCCACGACGCGCAGCGGTGATGAGCGGCGTTCCATCCGCCAGCGCCGCCCAGGTCTTGCCCGGCAGTCCTGCTTCTGGTTCTGCGAGCACCTGCCGCGTGACGGTGATCTCTTCCGAAATGTTGAGGCCATAAAACGGACTCTCGCGCTCAAAAGGCGCAAGGCGTTTTGGCGTATCCCATGACAAGGAACCACCCAGCACACGACCACCACGCCGTAAACGCACTGGCACAAGATCATCTGTCGAACCAGCGAGGCGCGTGCCGGCAAAGCGAAGCAGGACGCCACCGTCTTCCACAAATTGCACGAGGCGATCCCGTGCGGGTCCAGCAACCACACCAACATCGGCTAATGCGAGCACCGACACACGATCTTCGAGCATGGCGATCACCGGATCACCTCGTCCGGGACGCGGCTCGCGCACATCGGCATAGGGGTTGAGGGCGCGCACGAGATAATAGGCAGGCGAGAGCAAGGGCTGAGACGTATCGACGCTCGCACCAGACACGACGCCAATCCGCCGACGCTTCCACCGCTCATCGAGCAGCGTTACGGCACCCGCCGAATGTTCATCAGCAATTTCGATACGCGCAATCTCATTGCGCAACTCGATCGGCAATTCAAAGCGCGCCTTGGTCTCAAGCGCAGCGCCAAGATCAAAGCGGGTCTCGCCAATCGGCAAACCTTTGAGATCAAGCGCGCGCAATGTGCCTTGCGATGCCCCTGTTGCACGCGCCCGCATCACGCGCACATCGAGAGAGCCAGCACCATTTTCCGCACCTGCGACTGCAAGCGCGGGGCGGTCCTGCACAATGACTTGCAGACCCTTGCCCTTGGTCGCTTCGCTCAGGGCAGAAGCAAAAGCACGGCCCTGACCATTTTCAAGATCATCCGCGATCCACACCACTTCCGCCTCGGCATTGGCCGACAGAAAACGCTGAACGGCGGGCAAAGCGAGCATCCGGTCAGGCAGATGCGGCACAGGCTTCATCGCGCGCAACCGTTCCAGCGCACGCCCCGCTTCAACCTTCAAAACATCGCGGCCGCCATCCGAGATCGGCAAAAGCGCGATGGTTCGCCCATCGCGCGCTGCTGCCTGCATACGCTCGGTCACGGAAGCCACACGCTGCGACCATGTAGGCGCTGCCGGCCAGCCATCATCCATGATGACAAGCAGCGTACCGCGCTGCCCTTCGCTGACAGGCGGCGGGTTCCAGATGGGTCCGGCCATGGCGAAAATGATGAAAGCCGCGAGCGCGAGGCGCATCAGCAGCAACCACCACGGCGTGCGGGCGGGCGTCTCTTCTTGCGCGCGCAAGTCGAGGATGAGGCGCAGCGGGGGAAAAGCCACCTGTTGCGGACGTGGCGGCGTAATGCGCAACAGCACGTAAAGCACGGGCAGCAAGGCCAGCGCTGCCAGAACAAGCGGTGCAGAGAAAGCCAGCGGCAAGCCCAGCATCACGCCACCCCCTGCCCGGCCTCAAGCCGCACACGCAAATTGAGCAAGGCATCTGCGGCAGGGCGGTCGGTGCGATGGATGGCAAAGCTCCACCCGCGAGACGTACAGATCTCACGAATGGCATCGCGATGTTGCGCGAGCCGCGCGACATAATCGGCCTTGAAACTTTGCGCATCGCCCACACGCAGCCGAGCATCTGAATCAACATCCACAAACTCGGTGTGGCCGGCGAAGGGGAAAGTCTCTTCAACCGGATCCGCAATCATCACCACATGACCAAGCGCCCCTTGCGCCGCCATGCCATGAATGGTGGCGCGAATATCGTCCACATCGCTCAAGAAATCGCTGATGAGCACGGCCTGTGTGCGCGCGCCGAGCGGATCGGCTGGTGGTAATTCACGGCTCTGCCCGCGCTTCTCATCTTCTGCCAGCACTTGCGCAAAGCGCTCTGCGATATTGCGGGTGGCCAATGCACGTGTCAGTCCGGGCATTCCTACCCGCTCACCCCCGCGCACCAGCAAATCGCTCACCGCAAGACCCAGCACCAAGGCGCGGTCGAGCTTGGACTGAAGCGCCAATTGCGATTCAAATGCCATGGAAGCGGAACGATCCATCCAGACCCAGACCGTATGTGCTGCCTCCCACTCGCGTTCACGCACATAGACGCGATCATCACGGGCCGAGCGTCGCCAATCAATGCGGGTCGTTGATTCACCAAAGACGAAGGGACGAAACTGCCAGAAAGTTTCACCCACGCCCGCG
>JACCED010209144.1_pt1 | contig 15508 bp, 16 predicted proteins | sample 7455021 | NCBI WGS metagenome assembly JACCED01 (sample SAMN15323456, study PRJNA562643) | freshwater metagenome | isolation source: river surface water | place: USA:Blue River Watershed | collected 2017-08-19 | reverse complement strand
GCCACTTTGTTCGAGAAGTTTGGCTTCAATTACATCGGTCCCATTGACGGGCACGACCTTGAGTCGCTCATCCCCACACTAGAAAACCTCAAGCATTTGGAAGGCCCTCAGTTTCTGCATGTGGTGACCAAAAAAGGCCAAGGCTACAAGCTGGCTGAGGCTGACCCTGTGGCCTACCATGGCCCTGGCAAATTCGACCCTGCGGTGGGTTTGGTGCCCAGCGCGGGTGTGGGTAAAACCACCTTCACTCAAGTGTTTGGCGATTGGCTGTGCGACATGGCCGAGCACGACCCGCTGTTGGTGGGGATCACACCCGCCATGCGTGAAGGTTCGGGCATGGTGGCGTTTCACAAACGCTTTCCTGAGCGTTACCACGATGTGGGCATTGCCGAGCAGCACGCCGTCACGTTTGCCGCAGGTTTGGCCTGTGAAGGCGTCAAACCTGTGGTGGCCATTTATTCCACCTTCTTGCAGCGTGCCTATGACCAAGTGATTCACGATGTGGCGCTACAAAAACTCCCCATGGTGCTGGCGCTCGATCGCGCGGGCATTGTGGGCGCCGATGGTGCTACGCACGCGGGCTTGTACGACATCCCGTTCATGCGCTGCATTCCCAACGTCAGCATGGCTTGCCCCGCTGATGAAAACGAATGCCGTCAGTTGTTAACCACGGCCTACCAACAAGACCATTGCGTTGCGGTGCGTTATCCGCGCGGTGCTGGCGTGGGTGTGCCTGTGCAGCCAGGTTTACAAGCTTTGCCGTTTGGCAAAGGAGAAGTGCGTCGCGAAGGCAAACGCATTGCCATCCTAGCGTTTGGCACGCTGTTGTATCCCGCATTGCAAGCCGCTGAAGCGTTGGATGCCACGGTGGTGAACATGCGGTGGGCCAAACCGCTGGACACGGACTTGCTTGCCAAAATTGCAGCCGCCCACGATGCCTTGGTCACCGTGGAAGAGGGCGCCACCATGGGTGGTGCTGGCTCGGCCGTGCTAGAAGCATTGCAAGATTTACAGCAACCCAAACCTGTGTTGGTGCTGGGTATTCCTGATGTGTTCACCGAGCATGGTGACCCAGCCAAACTCTTGGCTGAGATGGGTTTGGATGCGGCAGGCATTCAAGCGTCCATCGAAAAGCGGTTTGCAACGCTTTTGAGTTAACGCTGAGTTGAAGTAATTTCAAACTCTTGGAAGAATTTTGAAATACAAGTTCTTCAGGGGTAAACCCGCGCATCTAAAGGCATTTGCAACTGCATACAATGCCCCATCGTTTTCGGGTGTTACGTCACAAATGTGCGCTCTGAACGATTTGTATCAACAACACATGGGAGTCTTTCATGGACCGTCGTTCCGTAATTAAAAACGCAGGTATCGCAGGTATCTTGGCTGCCGGTGCAGCCCCCGCTGTGCACGCACAAGCCGCAATTCGCTGGCGCTTGGCTTCGAGCTTTCCTAAATCGCTCGACACCATCCACGGCGCAGCCGATGTCTTCGCCAAGGCTGTCAAAGCCATGTCGGGTGGCAAGTTCGAAATTTCGGTGCATGCCGCAGGCGAAATCATGCCTGCTTTCGGCGTGGTGGACGGTGTACAACAAGGCTCCGTTGAAATGGCTCACACAGCGCCTTACTACTTCTTCGGTAAGGACGAAACCTTTGCTTTGGGTTGTGCCATTCCTTTCGGCCTGAACAGCCGTCAAATGACAGCGTGGATGTATGAAGGCAACGGCTTGAAGCTGATGCGCGAGTTCTACGCCAAGTACAACATCGTGAACTTCCCAGGTGGTAACACGGGTGCCCAAATGGGTGGTTGGTTCCGCAAAGAAATCAAGTCTGTGAATGACTTGAAAGGCTTGAAGTTCCGCGTGGGTGGCTTTGCTGGCAAAGTGCTTGAGCGTATGGGCGTCATCCCTCAAAACATTCCTGGTGGCGACATCTACCCAGCTTTGGAAAAAGGCACGATCGACTCAGCTGAGTGGGTTGGTCCATACGACGATTTGAAATTGGGTTTCAGCAAGGTTGCACCTTTCTACTACTACCCAGGCTTCTGGGAAGGCGGCCCTCAGCTCGACTTCTTCATCAACGACAAAGCATTTGCTGCACTGTCTCCAGAGAACAAAGCCATCGTTGAAGCTGCTGCTGCACAAGCGCACTCTGACATGCAAGCCAAATACGATGCACGTAACCCAGCTGCTTTGAAGCAGTTGGTGGGTTCGGGCACCAAGTTGCGCGAGTTCCCCAAAGACGTGATGGCATTGGCGTTCAAAGAAGCCATGGCGTTCTACAACGAAGTTTCGGAAAAGAACCCCAACTTCAAGAAAGTCTATGCTGACTACTCTAAGTTCCGTGCTGACTCGAACCTGTGGTTCCAGTTTACCGAAGCGAAGTTCGACCAATTCATGCAAAAGCAAAAGCTGTAATTCAGCTTTTTTGCAGGAACAAAAAACCGCGCCTCGGCGCGGTTTTTTTATAGGCGATTCGTTTGAACTTTAAAACTCACGAAACGCTGCTAGTTCTGCACTTAGGCGTTCACATTCGGCTTGAACGTGAGGGCTGCTCACGTAAAACACTGCAAACTTGCCCATCAGCGTACGCACATAAAAGCGGGGTGCCATGAACCACTCCAAGCCTCGAATGCGAATCAGTTTGGCGTAGGCCAGCTCGTCGTAGCGCATGTGCTTGTCCCAAATCCAGGTTTGGTGAATGCCCATGGCGTCTAGGCGTGCGCGGCTGTGCATGACATGCCACGTGGTCCAAGCGAGCAAAGCCCAGCCCAACACAAACCAACCCGCGGCACGTAAACCATTCAAACCAGTGTCACCCCCAAACTTGCCTTGTTGCCACAACCTGAACAGCCAATAACCCGAACCCACCAGAGTGGTCCAAGTGATGGCTTGAAACCAGCGTGAGAAAGCTGGTCCTTCAATGCCACCCTCGACAGAGGGATGAAACACAAACGGGGTGGGGCCTAAAGCCGCGGGGATGGTTGGTTCTGGTGTGGTCATGGTGGGTGTGGAAGAGGTGCAAGAAAAAGCCCCTCAGGCGTACCGGAGGGGCTAGTCGTTGGAGAGACTTTATTTTTTGAACAAGTCTTCCATGCGTTTTTGCTCTTGTGCAGCGCTTTCGCCTTCAGAGGGTTTGGCACCTTCGAGTTTGAGTTCGGCTTCTGGTGTTTCTTGCTCGGTTGGCATTTCAATCACCACTTTGTCGAGGTCGACCTTTTCTTCTTTGTCCAAGAACATGGTCACCGTCTCTGGAACAAAGATCACGATCACGACCAAGATCAGCTGCATGATCACCCAAGGAATGGCACCCATGTAAATGTCATTCGACTTCACGGGCTTCTCAATACGGCCCTCTTTGAATAAGGTGTCTGCAATGCCGCGCAAGTAGAACAGGGCAAAGCCGAAAGGTGGATGCATGAAGCTGGTTTGCATGTTCACGCACAACAGCACGCCGAACCACACCATGTCGATACCCATCTTCTCGGCAACAGGCCCGAGCATAGGCAAGATGATGAAGGCGATCTCAAAGAAGTCCAAGAAGAACGCCAAGAAGAAGATGAAGATGTTCACCACAATCAGGAAGCCCACCACGCCGCCAGGTAAACCTGTCAGCAAGTGTTCAACCCACTTGGCGCCGTCCACACCTTGGAACACCATCGAGAACACGCGTGAGCCAATCAAGATGAATACCACCATGGCTGTCAGGCGCATGGTGCTGTGCATGGCTTCCCAAATCAGGGCTTTGTCTAAGCGGTTATGAATGGCCGCCAAGATCAAAGCGCCCACGCAACCCATGGCACCGGCTTCGGTGGGGGTCGCAATGGCGGTATTGATGCCAGGCAAACCGCCCATGGAGCCCAAGACCGCAAAGATCAAGAAGGCTGAAGGGATGATGCCTCGCAAGCACTTCATCCAGAGGTGGAAACCGTCTGCTGTGCGTGCTTCTTTGGGGATGCCTGGCACATGGTCGGGTTTGATCAGGCCGAGGGCGAAGGTATAGAGCGCGAAGATGCCCACTTGCAGCATCGAGGGGCCCCATGCGCCTTTGTACATGTCGCCCACAGAGCGGCCGAGTTGGTCAGCCATCACCACCAACACGAGCGAAGGAGGCACCAACTGTGTGATGGTGCCAGAGGCCGCTAACACACCTGTGGCATAGCGCATGTTGTAGCCATAGCGAATCATCACAGGCAGTGAGATCAAAGCCATGGCAATCACCTGGCCAGCCACGGTGCCAGTGATGGCACCCAAAATGAAACCCACGATGATGACCGAGTAGCCCAAGCCGCCGCGCACGGTGCCAAAGAGCTGGCCCATCGAGTCGAGCATGTCTTCGGCGAGGCCACACTTTTCAAGAATGGCACCCATGAAGGTGAAGAAGGGAATGGCTAACAGCAAGTCATTGCTGAGAATGCCAAAAATGTTCAACGGCAAGTTGGACATGAAGCTCACTGGGAACCAGTCCATGCTGATGGCAAAGAGGCCACAAGCCAAGCCTAAAAATGCCAGCGAGAACGCGACGGGGAAACCAATGAGCATCGTCAGCACAAGGCCGGCGAACATGATGGGTGCGAAGTTTTCCATTTGCATGATCATGCGTCCTTATTGCACTGGCTTTTCGTAATGCGTGTCCATTTCAAACTTGCCTTGCAAGTAAGACACGCGCTTGATGATTTCGCTCAAACCTTGCAGGAACATCCAGCCAAAGCCCAAGGGGAGAAGAAGCATGGCAGGCCAACGAATCAGGCCACCCGCGTTGCTCGACATTTCGTTGGTGACGAACATTTTGAGGAACAAGGGAAAACTCAACCAAGCCAACATGCCCATCACAGGCAGCAGAAACACGATTAAGCCAAACAAGTCCACGTAAACGGGCGCGTTCTTTTTGAGTTTTCCGTAAAACAAGTCCACGCGCACGTGTTCGTTGAGTTTGAGCACCAAGGGTGCACCCAACATGACCGTGATGGCGAACAGATACCACTGAATTTCAAGCCAGCCGTTTGAGCTGAGATCGAATCCGTAGCGAATGAACGCATTGCCTGCCGAGATGATGGCGGCGGCTAACACACCAAATGCCGCAACGTGGCCAAACTGCTCACTGATACGGTCTACACCTAATGCAAATTTAAGAAGTTTTGACACTGAGTGCCTCCATTTTTTGCCAACTCGTGATGGTACCAAGACAAACGCTTTAGCAGTCTGAGTTGGATTGAAGTTTTAGGAGGGGGCTTGAAAAAAGTTCAAGTCGTAGTTTGCGCTTTTTTGGTGCGTTTGAATGTCCACCAGGGCAGACGTTTGCTCAATGATTGCACTTCGCCGCTGTTTGCTGGGCTGTAACCATGCAGCGAATGGAGCGCCTGTGTCCAAATCTGGTCTTGCAAAAAGTGCCGCAAAGCCTGCGTGGCTGGTGTGTCGAGTGCTGATTTGAGGCAGACCAAATGAAACTGCTCTTGCACCAAAGGCACAAAGCCTAGGTCACGCGCATGGGCGGTGCTTTCGATGCCAAGGCCCACATCGCAGCGGCCTGATGCAATGGCTTCGGCCAAGGCGGTGTGCGATGGTTCTTCGTCGGGCCAGTTGTTCAGGTCTTGCACGCTCAACTGTTCTTGAGCCAGTAAATCATCCAATAGCACCCGTGTGCCAGTGCCAGGACTGCGTTGTACAAAGCGCGCTTGGGTGCGCACCACATCCGCCAAACTGCGTAGCTTTAAAGGGTTGCCTGTCGCCGTGATGAGGCCTTGACTGCGTGTGGCAAAGCCAATGATTTTGTGCAAGCCTGGCTTCAACAAATCTTTGTAGGCGCGTGCCGTGTGTGAGGTGTCTGTGGGTTGGCTTTGGGTGTGAAATCCCGCCAAGGTACAACGTCCTTCATTGAGGGCTCGAATGGCATCAACGCTGCCGCAAAATCGGATGTCCAAATGCAGGCCGTTGGCGGCTGCGTGTTCTCTTAACCGCGGCAACGCATCATCATGACTGGCGTAAAGCGTCAGCACGTGTGCCGCTGGGTCAAAAGCGACGGCAAAGGTGCGTTCCAGGTCGGCACGCAAGGCTTCGAGCTGCGGCGCTAAACGCGCTTGGGTTTGTCGTTCGGCCCACATGAGCTTGTCGCCAAATTCGGTGAGCTTGGCCGATTGACCTTTTTCCCAAATGATGAGTTCGTGACCGAGTACATCTTCCCAGCGCTTGAGTTCGCCCCAGACATGGCGGTAAGACAAATTCAGCTGTCGCGCTGCAGCTGAAATTGAGCCTTGCTGCGCTACGGCTTGCAGCAAATCCATCAAAGGATGGCGTAGCAAGCCCCCTTCAGTTGGCGTGCTGGGGGCGTTGTCATCGCGATGGTTGAGGGTGTAGTGAAGGCTGACGCTATGCACGGATTTACATATGGTGGGGTTATAGGTACCTCACTACGATAACTGAAGTTTTGATTGATTTATGACCACGTTCACCGACACCGCCATTACTTCCCTGCAGTTATTGACGCAACTTGACCCCGTGCTCTGGTCCATCGTGGGGCGCTCGTTGTGGGTGAGTGTGCTTGCCACGGTCTTGGCTTGTAGCTTCGGGCTGGTGTTGGGGGCTTGGTTAGGTGTTTCACGCTTTGCTGGGCGTGATGCTTTGCTGACCGTACTCAATACCATGTTGGCTCTGCCGTCTGTGGTGGTGGGTTTGCTCATTTATCTCCTGCTCTCGCGCACAGGGCCGTTGGGTCATTTGGGTTGGCTGTTCAGCCTCAAAGCCATGGTGATGGCGCAAGCCGTGCTGGTACTGCCCGTGGTCACGGCGTTGACCCGTCAGTGTGTAGAGGATGCCGAGCGTAGCCATGGTGAGCAGCTGCAGTCTTTGGGGGCGCAGCCCTGGTTGCGAAGTGTGTTGCTGGCGTGGGACGAGCGCTATGCCTTGTTGACGGTACTGATTGCAGCTTTTGGCCGTGCCATTTCAGAGGTGGGCGCTGTCATGGTGGTGGGAGGCAATATCGAAGGCTTCACGCGTGTGATGACCACGGCGATAGCACTCGAAACCAGCAAGGGCGATTTGCCATTGGCTTTGGCTTTAGGTTTTGTGCTGATGAGTGTGGTGTTGCTGCTCAATGCTTTCATTTCTGCACTTCGCCGTTGGCGTCAGCGCATGGACGGCGCGGCTGCAGAGCCTGTCCAAGGGGTGTTGGCATGACAGTAGCTTTGCGTGATGTTTTGCAACTGCGCGATGTGACTGTGCAGTTCAACACACACCTTGCATTGCAGGGTGTGAACTTGCAAATGAAAGCAGGTGAGCGTGTTGCGTTGGTCGGTGCCAACGGCAGCGGTAAAAGCACCTTGTTGCGTGTTGCGCATGGTCTGCTCAAGGTGTCGGCTGGACAGGTGTCGGTGACACCAGAAGTGAGACAAGCGATGGTGTTTCAGCGTCCGCACATGCTGCGTACCTCGGCACTGCGCTTTGTGGCTTTGGGTTTGTGGCTGCAAGGCACTGCGTGGCGCGATGCGCACATGCGGGCCATGCAAGCCCTAGAGCGCGTGGGTCTGCATGATATGGCAGCGCGTTCGGCGCGTGCTTTGTCTGGTGGGCAGCAGCAGCGACTGGCATTGGCGCGAGCTTGGGCTTTGCAGCCCAACTTCGTGTTGTTAGACGAGCCCACGTCGAGTCTAGACCCACATGCAAAGCGTGAGGTGGAGCGCTTGCTGGCCGAGTGGGTGGCGGCATCCCAAGTGAGCTTGTTGTTCAGCAGTCATAACCTTGGGCAAGTCAAACGGTTGGCCACACGGGTGATTTATTTAGAAGCGGGTCGCGTGTTGGCAGATCTGTCGGTGGATGAGTTTTTTAATCACCCTTTGGGTGAAAGTCACCCCGAGGCGCATCTATTTTTAAAAGGAGAGTTGGGATGACACGTCGCACACATTTGTTTTCATTGGTCGGTTTGTTGGCTGTGGTTTTGACTTTTGGCTGCAAAGTTGCGCAAGCTCAATCGCCGAGCATCGTGATGGCATCGACCACATCTACCGAGCAATCGGGTTTGTTTGCTCATCTGTTACCCGCATTCAAACAAGCATCGGGCATTGACATCAAAGTGGTGGCTTTGGGGACGGGGCAGGCATTGGACACGGGGCGTCGAGGAGATGCGGATGTCTTGTTTGTGCACGACCAAGCGGCGGAAGAAAAGTTTGTCGCAGAGGGTTTTGGTGTCAAGCGCTACCCCGTCATGTACAACGACTTTGTTCTGGTTGGGCCAGCGAATGACCCAGCGAAAACGCGTGGCAAAGATATTGTGTCCGCACTTCAGAAAGTGGCCAGCACACAAGCTGGGTTTGTGTCACGCGGTGACAAAAGCGGCACGCACGCAGCGGAGTTGCGTTATTGGAAGCAAGCAGGCTTAGAGAACAAAGGTGCGGGCTACAAGGAGTGTGGCTGCGGCATGGGTCCAGCGTTGAACATTGCATCGTCCACAGGGGCCTATGCGTTGACCGATCGTGGCACATGGTTGAACTTCAAGAACCGTCAAGACTTGCAAGTGTTGGTGGAGGGCGATCACCGCTTGTTCAACCAATACGGTGTCATGGTGGTCAACCCTGCCAAGCACGCACATGTCAAAACTGACTTGGCTCAAAAATTTGTGGACTGGGTGATCTCGCCCGCAGGTCAAGCCTCGATCAACGGTTACAAAATAGGTGGTGAACAGCTGTTTTTTGCCAATGCCAACAAGTGACTTATTTGTCGCCAGGTTTCTGAGGCGATATTTTTCGATACAGCGTGGCGCGACTGATGCCTAAGCGCCGCGCTGCTTCTGCCACATTGCCTTTGGCTTGTTGCATGGCACGGCGAATCAGATCGCTCTCTATGGCTTTGAGCATTGGTGCGGGGCGAGGTGCCATGTTGGAGGCGCGGGTGTCGTGATCGAGTTGAATTTGCACTTGCAAGCCTGACCACAACGGAACTTCAATGCGTTGCCCTGGTGTTAAATCAAACAACGATTGCCATGGCGTGGCAAATACATCACCCGCGTGCTCATCGTGTTGTAAATGCGCGCCCGTGATGGCGCGTGCAGCTCGATTGGCACACAGGATTTGACCGTCTGCGCCGACGCCCATCAGTCCATCGTTGTCGCTCCCCATCGACAAACCTGCCCAATTGAAACGCAGCAAAAGCAAGGGTGCCATTTGTCGGACCCAGCTGTTTTCAATGCTGCGTGCCGATTGCGCCGCTAGGTGTTGTAGCTCGGGACGTTCAGGGACATCAACACCCGTTAAATCAAGCATGCCTACACACTCGCCCGTTGGTCCAAACAATGGCGCACCTGCGCAGCTGTAGGCGGTGTTGTCGTTGAAAAAGTGTTCACCACGGTGAAGCCAAATGGGTTGCTGCTCGGTCAGCACAGCGCCAATGGCCGTGGTGCCCACGTGTTGTTCTGAGAGGTTGACGCCGACGCGTGCAATGCGGCTTGCGCGTGGGTCCGCACTGTCAACCTCTCCGCGTGTGTCAATCACCACGCCATGCGCATCCGTTAGCAAAGCAAAGTAGCGCGTGCCTGCAATGGCGCGGCTGAGTCGATCCAACTCTTCTTTCGCTGCGAGCAGCATGGGTTGGTTGGCTTCTTTCAGATGTTGAACTTGGGCACGACTCACTGGGTCAAAGGCCAGTTGCTGCGATGGTGTGTGGCCCCATGCCAGACATCGTTTCCATGAACGCTCAATCCAACTCTCCACCAATGAGGCTTGCAGGGTGGTCCCTTGTTCAATCACTTGCTGTCGCGCTTGTGCAATGCGACTTAAACGAGCGGCTGGGCTGATCAAGGAGTTCATGTCTGCAATTTTGTCTAATTTCGTCGGATGCCGCCGCAGAACTGTCTCAAGTTGAGAAATTCTGAGGTGTAGGCACAGAGATTCAAGGGTTATTCCTGATCGGCGGTGTTGGGCTGTGTTCACAAAATCTTATGCAACACATTACATAGCTAGGAGACCTAGATGCAAAAAATCTTGCACATCAACCCCGATAAATGCACTGGCTGCTTGCAGTGCGAGATGGCTTGTTCTTTTGAGAACTATGGCACGTTTGCCACGGCCAAGTCGCGCATCAAGGTGTTTGATTTCCATGAAACCGGCAAGAAAGTGCCTTACACCTGCACGCAATGTGACGAAGCGTGGTGTTTGCATGCTTGCCCCGTTGAGGCGATCACCCATGACAAGGTGACAGGCGCCATGGTGGTGAATGAAACCACTTGCGTGGGTTGCAAGGTGTGCACGATTGCTTGCCCATTCGGCACGATCAACTATGTGCAGGAAACAGGCAAAGTTCAAAAGTGCGATTTGTGCGGTGGCGACCCTGCTTGCGCATCAGCTTGCCCGACTGGCGCGATCACCTTTGTGGATGCCAACTGGACAGGCCTCGACAAAATGAAGCAGTGGGCCGACAAGCTCGGTAACCAACCTTCAGCCACTTAAATCCGAATTAGGAGAACACATCATGACTTGGGCTGGAAAAATCCTCCGTATCAACCTGACAACAGGCACCATCAAAACTGAACCCCTCAACATGCAATGGGCACGCGACTACGTCGGCTCGCGTGGCTTGGGTTCCAAATACCTCATCAGTGAAATTGACCCCAAAGTAGACCCGCTCTCACCAGAGAACAAACTCATTTGGGCGACGGGCCCATTGACTGGCACGATGGCCTCCACGGGGGGGCGTTACACCGTCATCACCAAAGGCCCACTGACAGGGGCGATTGCTTGTTCTAACTCTGGCGGCTACTTTGGCGCAGAGTTGAAGATGGCGGGTTGGGACATGGTGATTTGCGAAGGTAAATCATCCAAGCCTGTGTACCTCTACATCAACGATGACACGGTTGAGCTGCGTGACGCTTCTGGCCTCTGGGGCAAGAGCGTTTGGGAAACTGAAGCTGAACTGAAAAAGACGTTGCAAGATCCGCTGACCCGCGTGTCTTCTATTGGTAAAGCGGGTGAGAACCATGTGCTCTATGCCGCTGTGGTGAACGATTTGCACCGTGCAGCGGGCCGCTCAGGTGTGGGCGCTGTGATGGGCAGTAAAAACCTCAAAGCCATTGCTGTTCGCGGCACTTTGGGTGTGGGCAATGTGCGCGATCCCAAAGCCTTCATGCAAGTCACGGCTGAGAAGAAAAAAATCTTGGCTGAAAACGGCGTCACAGGACAAGGCTTGCCAGCGTATGGCACGCAAGTGTTGATGAATGTGATCAACGAGGTGGGTGCATTGCCCACACGCAACCACCGTGACGTGCAGTTCGAAGGCGCGAAAGATATTTCCGCTGAAGCGATGGCGACACCGCGCGAGACAGATGGCAAAAAGCACTTGGTCACCAACCAAGCGTGTTTTGGTTGCACGATTGCATGCGGTCGCATCAGCAAAATGGATGAGACCCACTTCACAGTGCAAAACAAACCGCAATACTGGGGTGCATCTGGCGGCTTGGAGTACGAAGCAGCTTGGGCTTTGGGTGCTGCCAACGGCGTGAACGATTTGGAGGCCTTGCAATACGCCAACCTCTTGTGTAATGAAGAGGGCATTGACCCCATCAGCTTCGGTGCCACGGTAGGTGCGGTGATGGAGTTGTATGAAATGGGTGTGCTCACGAAAGAGCAACTGGGCATTGATGCCAAGTTTGGTTCTGCTCAAGCCTTGGCTTTCTTCGCAGAAGAAACTGTGAACGGTCGTGGCTTTGGTGTTGAGATTGGCCAAGGCTCTAAGCGTTTGACTGAAAAGTATGGCCATCCAGACCTCAGCATGAGCGTCAAAGGACAAGAGTTTCCTGCCTATGACGGCCGCGCCATTCAGGGCATCGGCTTGGCCTACGCCACCTCGAACCGTGGTGCTTGTCACTTGCGTGGTTACACCATCGCGTCTGAAGTGTTGGGCATCCCTGTCAAGACCGATCCGCTGGAGCACGAAGGTAAACCAGAATTGGTCAAGGCCTTCCAAGACGCCACAGCAGCATTTGACTCTTCGGGCTTGTGCATCTTCACGACCTTTGCATGGGGCTTGGCCGACTTGGCGCCACAAATGCAAGCGGCTTGCAACGAGGAATACACCACCGAAGAACTGGAAAAAATTGGTGAACGTATTTGGAACATGGAGCGCGAGTTCAACAACGCCGCAGGCTTCACTGCCAAGGATGACAGCCTGCCCAAGCGTTTGTTGACAGAGCCAGGTAAAACTGGTCCTGCCAAAGGCAAGGTGAGCATGCTGCCCACCATGTTGCCCAAGTATTACCAAGCGCGTGGCTGGGACAGCGAAGGCCGTCCGACTGCTGAAACCAAAAAACGTCTCGGCTTGTAAACGCTATGACCCATCACGTCATCCTTGGCGCTGGCCCTGCTGGCGTGATTGCTGCAGAAACCATTCGCAAGCATGCGCCCAACGACCGCATCACCCTCGTGGGTGATGAGGCTGAGCCACCCTACTCGCGCATGGCCATTCCCTATTTGCTGATTGGCAACATCGACGAGCGCGGTACTTACTTGCGCAAAAACGACCAGCACTTTGAGCAACTGTGTGTCGAGCAAGTGCATGCACGTGCTGTGTCGATTGACAGCAAAGCCAAAACGATTCAGCTTGACAACGGCCAAGCCTTGAAGTTTGACAAGCTGTTGATCGCCACGGGCTCACGCCCTGTGCGTCCGCCAATCCCTGGCATGGACAGCCCGCAAGTGCATCCTTGCTGGACCTTGGAAGATGCCCGCGCCATCATGGCCTTGGCCAAACCTGGGGCGCGTGTCGTGCAAATGGGGGCGGGCTTTATCGGCTGCATCATCATGGAAGCCTTGGCTTCTCGTGGTGTGACCTTGTCGGTCGTAGAAATGGGTGACCGCATGGTGCCGCGCATGATGGGCCCAGTGGCGGGCAACATGATTCGTGATTGGTGTGAGGCCAAAGGCGTGCAGGTGTTCACCAGTGCCAAGGTCGAAGCCATCGTGCCCAACGGGAGTGAAAGCCCAGGTTTGCTGTCTAAGTTGGCCAATGCTGTCGGTTTAGGTGATGAGCCCACTGATGCTGCTGTGACTGTGCGTTTGTCAACTGGGCAAAAAATCCCAGCCGATTTGGTGATCAGCGCCACGGGTGTCAAACCCAATATCGATTTTCTGAAAGATTCAGGCGTCACGTGTTTGCAAGGTGTGTTGACCGATGAACATTTGCAAACCAATGTTCCTGGCATTTATGCTGCAGGTGATTGCGCCGAAGCTTTTGACAAGGTCAGTGGCACCACCATCGTGAGTGCCATTCAACCTAACGCCGCCGAACAAGCACGCGTGGCTGCTTTGAACATGGTGGGTCAAACTGCCACGCTCAAAGGCGTGACGCAAATCAACGTGCTCGACACCTTGGGGTTGATCTCCACCAGCTTTGGAAATTGGCAAGGTGTACCAGGCGGTGATCAGGTGTCACTCACAGTGCAAGGTCGTCATTTGAGTTTGCAATTCAAGGACGATGTGCTGGTAGGTTGCAACAGCGTAGGCTGGACCGAGCATGTGGGCGTGATGCGTGGTTTGGTCGAAGGCCAAGTGCACTTGGGCGAGTGGAAAGAAAAACTCAAGCAAGACCCTACCAAGCTGATGGACGCCTACCTTGCCAGTGCGCAAGGGCAGGGGGCTTGGACAGGGGCAGGGGATACGCGCCGTCGTTGATGCGTTAACCTTGACACATGGACATCACTTTCAAACTCTTTGCCACACTCACCGACTATTTGCCACCCACTGCGCGTCGCAGCAATGTGATGAACTTAGAAGTGGATGACGGTGTGACGATCACGCAAGTCATTGAACCCTTTGGTTTGCCAGAGAAATTGGTGCATTTGGTGTTGGTCAACGGCACATACATTGCCCCTGAAGATCGCGCCAGCAAAGTGTTGGTTGATGGGGATGTGCTGGCCATTTGGCCCCCCATTGCTGGGGGCTAGTGAGTTAGGACGCCCTCACTTTGCAAGACTTTTACGAAGCCACTTTCTCTCGTGAGATGGGCTGTACCGAGGCTGAATGGCTGGGTTGGTTACCAGCGGCGATAGGTCAGCATTCATGGCAGCGCATTGGTCAAACGGCCCGCGTTGAAATTAAAAATGCCGACGGCTCATTGGGGCGTATGCATGTGCAGTGGCAAGATGGCGCACCTCGTCAAATTGCATTGATGCGCATTCCTCGCTTGTTGGTGAGTTTTCAGTTCGAAGGTTTAACGGACGGGCAGCGCTATACCTTCATGCGGCGCTTCGACCTCTATATGCAGCGCGGCGGCGGATAAGATGCGCGCATGTCTGTGGATGTGTTGCTCAAAATGCCCTTGCAAGATGCGCCAAGCGCACAAGCCTTGTTTGCCTTTGCGCAAGATTTGGCTGCGCAACAGGGCTGCACCTTAAGACCGCCTCCGCCAGAGCCCACCACTTGTTGTGGCCGAGGATGTAACGGTTGTGTGTGGCAAGGGTTCTTCGCCGCTGCGACGTTTTGGCGTGAAGACGCTGTTATCGCTTTGCGCCAAACGGCTGGCCATTGACGGTCAGGCCTTGCGCTGAAAATTGCTCGGCTTTGTGGTGACGAATGCCTGAGACGCGTTGCATCAGGTCAGCCCAGTCTTTGAAAGGCCCTTGCGCACGGGCTGTGAGCACCGTGGTGCTCAGTGAGGGCCCCATGCCTTTGACACTGTCTAACTCGGCCTCGTTGGCTTGGTTGATGTCTAACGCCAAAGCGACGTGACAGAACATCAGGAGCGCGGCCCCACCCAACAAGCCGCGACGCACAACGCACCGTGCGCATCGGCTTAAAACTTGGAACACCGCATAAAAACCGAAAGGTTGAGGCTGGGTGTTCATCGCGTACTGCTTATTTGCTCAAGGTCGCCATGTATTGCGTGACACCGCTTTGCACATCGGCAAATTGGTGGTCGCAGCCGCTGGCGCGTAGGTTCGTCAAATCTGCTTGCGTGTAGCACTGGTATTTGCCACGCAGCGCATCGGGGAAGGGCACGTACTCGATCAAGCCTGCTTTGGCGGCGCCTGCCAAATCCAGGGCAGATTCACCTTTTTTCGCCCGCATGGCGTTGACCACCGACAAAGCCACGTCGTTGAAAGGCTGTGCACGGCCTGAGCCAAGGTTGAAGATGCCAGACTTGTCTGGGTTGTCCAAGAACCACAGGTTCACGGCCACCACGTCATCGATGAACACGAAGTCGCGCATTTGCGCTCCTTGGGCATAGCCACCGTACTCACCAAACAGTTTGACCTTGCCTTCAGCATGGAATTGGTTGAACTGGTGAAACGCCACGCTGGCCATTCGGCCTTTGTGCTGCTCGCGCGGTCCGTACACGTTGAAGTAGCGAAAGCCCACCACTTGGCGCTTGAACTTCTTGAAGTTGTTGTTGCACTCCAAGCGCATGCGTTGGTCAAACAGCAATTTGGAGTAGCCGTACACATTGAGTGGCAGCTCGTACTCGGGTGTTTCCACAAAGGTGTCGCTGCCACCGTAGGTTGCAGCAGATGAGGCGTAGAGCAAACGTGTGCCGCT
>JACCED010024687.1_pt1 | contig 15510 bp, 17 predicted proteins | sample 7455021 | NCBI WGS metagenome assembly JACCED01 (sample SAMN15323456, study PRJNA562643) | freshwater metagenome | isolation source: river surface water | place: USA:Blue River Watershed | collected 2017-08-19 | reverse complement strand
TTTCTACAGAAAATAGATTTTAAGGGAGACTTTGAAATAAATTGTATAGTAAACGAAGAGGGTGCAATACCACCCGAAGCAACAACTAGGTTTGGTACACCAATAATACACTTACAAACAGAAATACACGAATCTCCTTGGGCAGAATTTCTAAAAGCTATAGCTTGTGGAAAAGACTATAATCTAAAATATAAAGAAGGTTACGGAATAGTAAACCTCCTTGCAACTCCTCCTTTCCCTTACGGAAAAGGAAATCACAAAGATACACTCTATGGTGTAAACATATATCTAGACTTACTTTCAGATGAAGAAAAAAAACATATTCACTTCGAAGAGATTGCAATGAGAGGAGATGATAAAAATTTTGGACAACTTTATATTTCAAACAATGACGGATATAACCTATATACAACTGCTGTTGCAAAAACGATAAAAGAAGCTAGAGAAAAAAGCCTATCAATAGCAAAGAAAATAATTATTCCAAAAGTATTTTATAGAAATGATATCGGTTTGAAGTTTGAGACAGAAGATATTGAAAAATTAAAAAAGTGGGGATATTGGAAATAAAAATATAAAAAAAACGGCGGGAGCTATTAGCCCTCGCCGTTTTTCATCTCTCGATGAAATTAGAATGAATATTCGAGACCGACACCGAAGACGAATTCACCATCCCTGTCCCCTTTTTCAAAAGGCAGGTAGTAGATTGTCGTCGGTTTAATCTTCATTTCCTCGCTAACGAAGATGTCGGCTCCGAGTTGTGCACTCAGTACCGTACAGCTTTCGACTCCGTACACGCCGTTGTCGTATGTTAGCGCCGGGAAAAAGTACAACTCCGCCTTTTCGAAAAATCCCTTGCGGAATTCGATTCCAGCAGTTGTGTAGAAATCCCTTTTGTAAGAACTTCCCGGTTCGGGAATGTCTTCTTCGAAGTAAATACTCGGAGTCAAGGTAAGACCGAGATCTTGAAGCTCGAACTCTTTGCTCACTTCGATGAATAACGCCCAGGTATTTTCTTCACGACCCTTACACAGTTCGTAAAAGTCATAATACCCAACACCCGTATCGATACTCACGGGACCAACATCACCGGCCCAGCCAGCGATGTAGTCGACTTCGTTGCCGATCTTGTCTTTCCCGTTGTTGAAGGCGCCGGAGCCCCATACCGAAAGGTAAAGGCCGGAATCGTGCTCAACCGTCACAGACGGTTGATACACAGAGTCATGGGTGTAAGCGACACCGCTCTGGCCGACGTACTTGTTGAAGAAGTCGATAGCCAGGGTTTTTGAAAACCCGGATTCTTGAACCTCCTCAACCACAGCAACTTCGTTTGACGAAGCCAAAAGCCCCGTTGAAAAACAGAAAGCGAAAAGAATCGAACAAATAACCTTCACTAACTTTCTCCTTTTGAATATTCAATAGTGTAAAGTCACTATTTTCACCCGAAAACAGTAACAAACTATCCACTAAAAATTATATACTATTCTTAATAGAATGTCAATAGGTAATTTAATCAAATTTATTCTTGCACAAAACCACCAGCTTGTAATCTCCATAAATCTTTATATAAACCATTGTCTTTTCTAGATAATTCATCATGAGTTCCCTCTTCAACTATTTTACCATCTTTCATAACAATAATACGATCCATTTTACGAATAGTTGAAAGTCTGTGAGCTATAGCTATTGTCGTCCTTCCTTTCATTAGATTATCAAGAGCTTTTTGTATTAAGGCTTCTGAATTAGAATCTAAACTAGAAGTTGCTTCGTCAAGAATCAAAATTGGAGCATTTTTAAGTATTGCTCTTGCAATTGCAATTCTTTGACGTTCACCACCAGAAAGTTTAATACCCCTTTCTCCAACTAATGTATCATATTTATTTGGCAAAACATCTATAAAGTCAGTGCAGTTTGCCATCTTTGATGCATTTATTATTTCTTCATCTGTAGCACTTGGTTTACCATAGCTAATATTTTCTTTTAAAGTTCTATGAAATAATATAGGATCTTGAGGAACTAAACTTATATTTTCCCTTAAACTCTCTTGAGTAACTTGATCAATATTTTGACCGTCTATAAGTATCTGTCCTCCAGTCAAATTATATAGACGCAAAATTAAGCGTACAAAAGTTGTCTTACCTGCGCCTGATGGACCAACCAAAGCAATCTTCTCTCCCGGTTTTATCAAACAATTAATATTATTAAGAACAGTTCTTGTTTCATTAAAATTAAAAATAACATTTTTAAACTCTATTTTGCCTTCTGAAATAATTAAATTAGTTGCTGAATTAGAGTTTTGTATTTCATGTGGAGTAAGCATTATTTCTGTCATTTCTTTTGAATCAGCCAAGCTTTCAAAAACATTTCTCAGAATCATATTTACAGCCCAAATTTGTTTTGAAAGAGAAATTATATATATTTGAACCATTACAATACCTCCAACAGTAAGTTTATCAATTTTCCAATACTTTATTGCATAGTAAAAAATAATTACTTCCGCAATATAAACTCCAAGAAGTTGTATAGCATCATAAATACCACCAATATCCCAAGCTTTTATTGTTGCTTTTGCTTGTTTTTGAGTAGCTTCAAAATATGAATCAGTCTCTCTTTTATAACCATTAAAAAGAGAAATGGTTTGATTATTAGAAATATTATCTGATAATAGTGCTGTTGTTGTAGAATCATTAGAAGAAACCTCTAAATCAAGTTTCATTTTCCATCTATAAAATAAAAAACTTAAAGAAAAATAAACAAAAACCCAACACAAGATAATTAAAGATAAAATTTTTGATGTTAAGGAAGTAATTATAACAGCACCAACTATTGTTATTACTAAAGAAATAACATTAAATATAATAGTATCAAAAAGTCTTTCAAACGCACGACTTTGTCTGTTTACTTTTTGTACCAAACTACCAGCAAAGTTATTTGTAAAGAAATTATAAGAATGTCTGATTAAATAATTAAATGAATTTTGTTTAATTTTGGCCATAGTATTTGCCTCAATATGATTAAACATAAAATAACTAATCCTATTAAAGAACCAGTTAGCAATATTTAGACCAGCTATTATCAATATGATTAATATAAGTTGTTTGGCTATTACTTGTTTTGATCCAACATTATTTATAATATCAAAAAAATCCTTATAAAAATAAGGAGTATATACACTTATTACTGAACTAATAATAGTAAGAAGAATACTTAAAACAAGAAGTATTTTATATCCTTTTAATCCAGATAAATATTCTAAAAAAATCTGTTTTACTGTTACTTTAGAATCATTTTTCATTAGTTGTGTAATAATAACATATACAAAAATACTTCGCATTATTTTATAAAAATATAACAATTCAAAAACCAGCCATGTGGCTGGTTTTTGAATTTAAACTCCCTCTCCTTTCAAATCTTCAAATATTTTCTTTGATTGTCTTGAAAGTCTTGTCGGTATTTTTATATTTATCATTACCAACAAATCACCTCTTCTATTATTGTCTATCGGTACACCCTTACCTTTTATACGGAGTATTTCACCAAACTGAGTTCCCTCTGGAATTTTTAATTCTATTTCTCCATCTAAAGTTTTTAGATTAACTTTTGTTCCAAGTATAGCATCCGAAAGTTTTATATTAAGTTCTGTTACAAGATTTTTTCCTTCTTTTCTAAACAAACCATCTTTTCTAACATGAATCCTAATATAAAGATCTCCGTTTGAACCGTCTTTGATAGCCTCACCTCCACCAGTAAGTCTAATAGTTTCTCCGTCTTCAATATCAGCTGGTATTTTTACAGATAATTCTTCTTCTCTCTTTAACGTTCCTTTTCCATTACATGTACTACATTTTTCTTTTGGTATTTTTCCAGATCCTCCACAGCTATCACAAACTTTTTCTGTCATAAAAGTTCCAAACATAGATCTCTTTGCTTCACGAACTTTTCCATGACCATTACAAACAGAACAAGTTTGCATTTGTGTACCGCTTTTTGCACCACTACCCTGACAATCTTTACATTTTGAAGTTTTTGTTAATCTAATAGTTTTTTCTACACCAAATACAGAATCATGGAAAGAAAGTTCCATATCTACAGAAATATCTTTTCCTTTTTTGTGTGCTTTTCTACTACCGCCCCCACCAAAGAAATCTCCAAAGATATCACCAAGATCAAATTCAAAACCTTGTCCATTTTGTCCAAAACCAGAAAAATCAAATCCACCAAAACCACCGCCAAAGTCTTGTGCATTGAATCCTCCAGAGCCAGTTGGTCCAGTACTTCCATAAGTATCGTATTGTGCTCTCTTATTATCATCAGAAAGAACACTATAAGCTTCACTTATTTCTTTGAACTTATCGGCATTACCACCTCTATCTGGATGATGTTCCATTGCCAGCTTTCTAAAAGCTTTTTTTATGTCTTCCTTGGAAGCAGTTTTATCTACTCCAAGAGTTTTGTAATAATCTTTGGACATTTTATTAAATAATTGATTAACGAAAAACTTAAAACAAATAACTTTATGTAAAATTTTAATTTTATTGTTTTAAGAATTTTGTATTTTCAATAACGAACGAATATTCTTACTTTAAAAACCTTACGGAAGTAAATTTTTAGCAAAAAATTTACTGAGTAGAGAATAAAATTTTTGACGAAAAATTTTATATCGTGTTTTTAAAGTGAGAATAAGAGTGAGTTTTTACTTATTCTCTCCAGTTTCTTTAAACTCCGCATCTTTTACATTATCATCTTTCTTCTCTTCTGTGCCTGCTGTTTGACCTGTAGGATTTGATTGCTGGGCTTTAGACATTGCTTCACCTATCTTTTGCATTTCTGTAGATAGAGCTTCTGAAGCGGTTTTTATAACAGCAATATCTGAACCCTCTTTTGCTTTCTTTAAGTCAGCAATTTTATCTTCAACACCTTTTACAATATCAGCAGAAATTTTATCTTTATTATCTTTAATAGCTTTTTCTGCAGTATAGATCATCTGCTCAGCAATATTTTTTACTTCAATTTCTTCCTTTTTCTTTTTATCTTCTTCAGCGTGAAGTTCAGCTTCTTTTTGCATTTTTTCTATATCTTCTTTCTTTAGACCAGAACTTGCTTCTATTCTGATAGATTGTTCTTTTCCAGTTGATTTATCTTTTGCTTTTACATTCAAGATACCGTTTGCGTCTATATCAAATGTAACTTCAACTTGTGGCATACCTCTTGGTGCTGGTGGAATACCATCAAGAATAAATCTTCCAAGACTCTTATTATCGCTTGCCATAGGTCTTTCACCTTGAACAATGTGTATTTCTACAGAAGTTTGGTTATCTGCTGCTGTAGAGAAAACCTGACTTCTAGATGTAGGAATAGTAGTGTTTTTTTCAACCAAATGTGTTGCAACACCTCCCATAGTTTCTATGCCAAGAGATAGTGGAATAACATCGAGAAGAAGAACATCTTTTACATCACCCCTTAGAATTCCTCCTTGAACTGCTGCTCCCATAGCAACAACTTCATCTGGGTTTACAGAAAGGTTTGGTTCTTTTCCAAACAAAGCTTTCACAGCATTTACTATTGCAGGCATTCTTGTCTGTCCTCCAACCATAATAACTTCATTTATATCTTCAATCTTAAAAGGTGAAGCTGAAATTGCTCTTTTTGAAATATCTATAGATCTATCTATCAAATCTCTTACAAGATTTTCAAGAGTAGCTCTTGTGAGTTTCATTAATAAGTGTTTTGGACCACTTGCATCTGAAGTTACGAAAGGAATATTTATTTCTGTTTCAAGAGCTGTAGAAAGTTCAATCTTTGCTTTTTCTGCAGCTTCATCAAGTCTTTGAAGTGACAAAGAATCTTTTCTTAAATCAATGCCGTTTTCTTTCATAAACTCTTCTGCCATCCAATCAACGATTTTCTTATCTATATCACGACCTCCTAAGTGAGAGTCACCATCTGTTGAACGAACCTCAACAACACTGTCACCGATTTCAAGAATTGAAATATCAAATGTACCTCCACCGAAGTCATACACTGCTATTTTTTCATTTTTATTTTTATTTAATCCGTAAGCAAGAGCTGCTGCTGTAGGCTCATTTATAATTCTCAAAACATTTAAACCCGCAATCTGACCTGCATCTTTTGTTGCCTGTCTTTGTGAATCGTTGAAATAAGCAGGAACTGTAATAACAGCGTCTGTAATTTTTTCACCAAGTCTTGCTTCAGCATCACTCTTCATCTTTTGAAGAATCATTGCAGAAACTTCTTCTGGTCTATAATTCTTTCCAGCCATTGAAACTTCTACTCCACCATTTGAAGCTTTTAAAACATCAAAAGAAACTGATGCTTTATCTTTCTGAACTCCAGCATCATCATACTGGTGTCCCATAAATCTCTTTATCTGAAAGATAGTATTTTTTGGATTTGTAACCGCTTGTCTTCTAGCAAGAAGTCCAGCGAGTCTTTCACCTGTTTTTGTAGTAGCAACTATAGATGGTGTTGTTCTAGCGCCTTCTGCGTTTTCAATTATTTTAGGAGAATTTCCTTCCATAACTGCCATAGCAGAAAAAGTTGTACCTAAGTCTATACCTAATATTTTACTCATAAATTTTGAATATTGAATATCGAATATTGAATATCGATATATTAAATTAATAATTAGTAAAAGAATTCAAGAATAAAGAATTTTCAACATTCTATATTCTAAATTCTATATTCGTTTATAGTCCTTTAGACTATAAAATATTAGGAGCTCGTGCTGGTTGAGTAACTATAAATGATAAATCTTTTACTATAGATTCTACTTCAGCAAAAAATGGACTTACTAAAGGTAAGATATTTTGAGTCTCACAACACACAGGAAGAGCAAGTATTTCTTCTTTAGCAAGAACAATAGACTCATCTATAAACTTTGCTCCTACGGCCTTAGCAATAATTTTGCCGTTTACTTCGAGCAATTCAAAAACAACCAAAGCCCAAGAACCGTTTGGTAATTGTATCTTTCTTTCTATGTATCTAGGTTGTCTCTGGATTGATAACATATTTTTATTATAATATCTTTTTTAATTTTGTTAATAGATGAAAAAACAGATTATAAGATAATAAATTATTCACTTTTCCACTTTATGTATTCATCCATCTGTTTCTTTTTCCATTCTTCATTTTTTATAGAAACGTCACTTGGTTTTACTTGTTCATTGTGTGAATTATGACTTGATCTAATCTGAAAAACTCTTCTATTTTTAGAATTATAAAAAACACTATCAGATCCATCTATTTTTGGTCCAACAGAAATAGACGGAGAAAAACCAAAAACTTCTTTAATTATGGAATCTAATAAAATAATAGAATCTCTATAAGAATCTTCATTCTTACCAGCCAAAAGAACATGCCCGCCAAGTATTATAATATCAACAGTTCCATCTATGGTTCTCTTTTTCAACTCTTCAAGAGATTCCTTTAAATCTTTTAAAAAAACATCTTTTTTATCAGACAAAAAACTATTAGGATCTTGATGTGTTAAAAAAGAAATATCAACGTTTGTTTCAGTTTCAACTCCCACAGCAATAATACTAGTACAATCAAATAATTCTGTTGTAAATTTTGATTGATTATCTATAGGAGAAATTACATAAGTTTTTTCTCCTGAGTTTTTAGATCCATTAGTTTTTAATTCTTCTCTATCAGCATAATAATCAACGTCATATCCACTTTCACTTATTTCTCCTATTTCATCAAAACCATCTCCTGAATTACAATGTCCTAGATAAGAACCTATACAAACCATTATCGGATTAACTCCATTGATTAAATGTTCGTTTTCTCTTTTTTCTAATGTTAATTGTTCCATTCTTTATTTCTTAAACTCCGCCACTACAACAGCCGGGGCAATAACTACCCTATCATTCAACATATAACCTTTCTTTTTTACAGTGACTATAAAACCATCTTTTTTCTCATCATCAATTTCTATGTGTTCTTCTGCAACATGAAACTTCGGATCAAATTTTTCTCCCATAGGATTCATTTCTTTCAAACCATTTTCTCCAAGAATTTTTATAAGTTGAGAATATATGTATTCAACACCAACCCTCCAGTTTTTATCTACTTTTTCCCAAGCTTCTTTGTTAGCAAAAGCCATCTCAAAGCTATCAAGAACAGGAATAAGGTCTACAACTAAATTTTCGTTTGCATATTTTACAACTTCTATTTTTTCGCCTTCTACTCTCTTTTTATAATTTATAAAATCAGCCCTTTCTCTCTGCCAGCCGTCCATGTATTCGGTTTTTTCTGATTCAAGTTTTTTAATTTTCTCTTTTAATTTCCTTACCATAGCTTCAGCTGTTTCTGTATCATCATCCAAAACTACATCAGAATCTGTATCTGAATCTGAATCTTTTTTTATTTTATTATTTGTATCTTCACCATCATAAACTATATCGTCTTTTTGTTTATCTTCGTTATTCATCTTGTTTAATTATTATAGTTTAATAAAACAACCTTTGTAGATTGATTTTAACATATTATATTATGGTTTCAAGTTTAAGATTTGACTTTTATCATAAAATATGATTATATTAAATAAGTCTTAAAGAAAGGAGTTCTATGAAAAAATCCGAGTTCATTTGGACAAAGGAGTTCAAAGAGGCAAAGAGTTGGAAGGAAGCCATTCTCAGCCGTCTCCACTTTCACGGTGGAATGACTGTTGGAGATTTGGTTCAAAACGTCGGTGTCTGTGTAAAAACCGCAAAAAAACATGTCGATAAGATTGTCGAGGAAGGCCTCGCAATCTACGACAACAAAAACGGACCCTACATTTCCGACTGGCACTTCAAGCCCGTCAAATAGCGACAAACCGCCTGTACCTAAGTGTACTGGGCGGTTTTTTAATAAATTACTATCGACTAAAAATTGATAACCTTATTTATGAATAGAATCCTATACATATACAAGAAATAAAAATTCTGGATTGCCACGTCGGAAGACTCTCTTACAGAGACTGTCCACTCATTGGATCTTTTGATTACAAAAGTTCTCAATGAGTCTTACGTTTTGGGTCACATATAATTTTCTGCTGAAAATTTATGCCGACCCCGACTCCTTCACCTTCGTTCAGTCCGTCTTTTAAAATGGGTCCCTTTCCCATTTTAAACCCATCCAAACACTCACCTCACAATGACAAAAAATGCAAAGTTTGCTTTTTCTGTCATTGTGAGTGAAGCGTGGCAATCCATGTTTAATAAAATTTAATTCCTAAAAAAAGATAACAAAAAACTGCCTGTTGGCAGTTTTTTTGTTTTTATCTCTTTGACCACTGTGGGGCCTTTCTTGCTTTCTTCAAACCGAATTTTCTTCTTTCTTTTGCTCTTGGATCTCTCTTTAGAAAACCGAGTTTCTTAAGATCTTTTCTTAATTCAATATCAAATTTTATAAGAATTCTTGATATAGCATGTCTTAAAGCTTCTGCTTGTGAATTCACACCTCCTCCAACTATTTTTGCTGTTATAGCAAATGTTTTTGGATCTGGCATTTTTGTCAAAGCTTCCATAGCTATGATTCTTTGAGCTTCAGTTTTGAAATATTCATCAATACTCTTTCCACCATTAATATCGAAAGAATTTTTTGAAGCAGGAACTGCTCTAACTCTCGCAATAGAAGTTTTTCTTCTTCCTATAGCTTCTATATATTTACCTTTTGATTCAGTCATTTTTTTTATTCTGTTATAGTCAAATTCTTTATAATTTTCGACTTTAATTTGTTATGTGGAATCATACCAGAAATAGCAAGCTTTAATACAGCTCCCTTACCTTTCTTTTCTATGATTTGTTCCATACTCTTTTCGTATAAACCACCTGGATATCCAGAATATCTTCTGTATGCAGTCTTCAACTTGCTTTCTACTATATCTATTTTTGAAGCATTGTTTATCACAACTTTTACATCAAAAACTTTATTTCTTGCGTATTCAGTTGAACTTTTACCAGTAAGCAAAGCTGCCGCCTTTGAAGCGATTCTACCGAGCTTTCCTCCTGTTGCATCTATTGTGTAAATTTTCTTTTCCATTGTTTTAATAATTATACAAACTCTATCTGAGCCATTTTTGCACCGTCAGATATTCTTGTCTTAACCTTTATTACTCTTGTATATCCACCTTTTCTTTCTGCATATTTTGGTGAGAGTTCTTTACAAATCTTTTTAGCCATAACAGCACCGATAGATCCAGCAATAAGTCTTTGTGAGTTAAGTGTACCTGCTTTTCCTTTTGTTATAAGTTTTTCAACAAAAGATTTCAAAACCTTTGCTTTTGTTTCTGTTGTGACTATCTTTCCATTCTTTATTAAAGAAACAGCAAGAGTCTTTATCAAAGCATTTCTTTGATTTTTCTGTCTACCTAATTGTTTTTTCTTATTACTGTGTAACATGTTTTTACTTTAAAGTTATGCCAAAATTTGATAGGGCCTTTTTTATCTCTTGGATTCCCTTTGAACCAAGTCCTTCTATTTCTAGAAGATCTTTTTCTTTCTTTCTTGCAAGCCCACCAATTGTTCTTATGTTTGCGTTTGAAAGAGCATTTACTGTTCTAACTGAAAGATCTAATGTTTCTACTCTGGTCTTTAAAAATTCTGAGTCAACCTCCTTATCATCTGTTGTTTCTTCTGGTTTACTTTCTTCAACCTGAACTTCTTCAACTTTCTCTTCAAAACCTACGATAGCTTTAAGTTGTTCTATCATTATGAAGATTGATCTTTCTAATGTTTCTTTTGCTGTAATAGAACCATCTGTCTCTACTGATACTCTTAATTTATTGAAATCTGTTCTATCACCAACTCTCATGTTTTCTACCTCATAATTTACTCTTCTTATCGGAGTAAATATTGCATCGAGAGCAATCGTACCTATTTCTACTTTATCTTTTTGTAATACTTCTTTAGAAATAAAACCTAGGCCTTTTTGTATTTTCATTTCTATAACTAATTCTGTATTTTTATCTGTTATAGAAGCAATATGTTGTTCTGGGTTTAAGACTTCAACTTGTCCTGGAACTGTTATGTCTCCGGCGGTGACATCTTTTATACCCTTAACTTTCAATTCAACTGTCTGAACTTCATCGTTAACAACTTTAAATCTAGTTTTCTTAAGGTTTAAGATTATGTTTATAACATCTTCTTTTATACCTTCGATAGTTGAAAATTCATGATCAACTCCAGATATTTTTACAGAAGTTATCGCCACACCCGGAATAGAAGAAAGAATAATTCTTCTTAGAGAATTACCCAATGTGTGACCGTAGCCTGGATAAAGACCATCTATTTCATATACACCAGAAAATCCCTCTTCAGAGATTATTTTTGGTTTTGATGGTAACAATATTTTGTATTGTTCAGACATATTTTTATTTTTAATTTATTTTTAAAAAGTTTTTAAAATACTCGAAAGACCTAATAACGAGTATGTTTTATCTGCTGTAATATTCAAAAATTGAAGAAACATTAAAGCTTAGTTCATTTGCTGGAATTTTTGGCAAACCTTGTATCTTGGCTATCTTTTTTTCTAAATCAAACGAAATCCAAGATGGAACTCTTATATCTTTCATCTTTTCATTTAAATCATTGAACACAACTTTCTTCTTACTTCTTTCTCTTATTGTTATAACTTCACCAACAGAAACTTTATAAGAAGGAATAGTAACTCTCTTTCCATTAACATCAATATGACCATGACTTACTAATTGTCTAGCGGCTTGTCTAGATTTTGCAAGACCAATTCTATAAACAACATTGTCGAGTCTTACTTCTAGTGCTTGTACTAGAGATTCATTCATATTTGAACCCTTTTTCTTTAAAACAGTAGAAACCATATTCTTAAACTGTCTTTCTGTTAAACCATAAGTAAATCTAGCCTTTTGTTTTTCAATAAGCTGTAAACTAAAATCAGATCCAGCCTTCTTTTTCTTGATTGAATCTTTTTTTGTGCTTCTTAGAGCAAATTTTTGAGATTGTGTTTTGTCAAAAACATTTCCTCCCAATCTTCTTGCTATTTTATATCTTGGTCCTATTTTCATATTATTTTATATTCTTCTTGGCTTAGGTGGTTTTGGTCCATTGTGTGGAACAGGTGTTTCGTCCTTTATACTTGTTATATTTACACCTTTTGAAATAAAACCTCTTATAGCAGATTCTCTTCCAGAACCAACTCCTTTTACAATAACGTCTATTTCTTTCAATCCTATTTCAACTGCTTTTTCTGCTAAAACTTCACCAACTTTTGCTGCCGCAAAAGGAGTACCTTTTTTAGCACCCTTAAAACCTAAAGCTCCAGATGAAGATGCCATCAAAGCATTACCTTTTTTATCAGTAAGCAAAACCATAGTATTGTTATATGTTGATTGAACATACAAGATACCAGAATCAACTCTCTTTTTTGAGTTGACCTTTTTTGCTACACCCTTAGATGAAGAATCACCTTTTTCGTCTGTTTTTACTATTCTTTTCTTACCCATTGTTCGTTTAGAATTTATTTATTATTTTTTATCGGCCGCTTTTCTACCAGTTCCCATAGTCTTTCTTGTATTTCCTCTTAGAGTTCTGGAATTTGTCTTTGTTCTTTGTCCTCTAGAAGGAAGTTTTTTAATATGTCTTGTACCTCTGAAACATTTGATATCTTTCAATCTTTTAATGTTTGAAGAAATTTCTCTTTTTAAATCTCCTTCTATTTTCCTCTCTTCTATAATCTTCTTTATCTTATTTTCTTCATCTGCTGTTATTTCAGATGGTTTTTTCTCAGGATCTACACCGGCTGCTTTGAGTATTTGTTTGGCAGCAGGTTGTCCAATACCGTAAAGTACTGTTAGTCCTATTTTTAATCTTTTATTTTCTGGAATTGTTATACCTACTATACGCATATAAAAACTTTTTTTAGAAAGGCTATATTAGCACTTATATTAATAAAAATCAACTATCCTTGTCTCTGTTTGTGTCTAGGATTTGAGCATACAACAAAAACGCGACCTTTCCTTCTTACGGTCTTACACTTTACACAAATCTTTTTTACTGCAGCTTTTACTCTCATTTTTTTAAAATCTTCTTATTATTCTACCCTTACCACCATACTCATCAAGCTCAACTTCAACCTTATCTCCAATAAGAATCTTAATTCTGTGGAGTCTCATTTTTCCAGCAAGATATGTAAGTAATTCTCCTTTATCTCCTTCAAGTTGAACTTTAAAGAGAGTGTTGGGAAAAGCTTCCACAACTACACCTATTGCCGTTGGCTTATTTTTTGATTTTTGCATTTTTAATAAACAACGCTAAATATGATAACAAATTTAAAATAATAGTCAATATATTAGCCTTTGTTGATAATTATATTTTTACATTGTCCATTACTGTATCGGATATTTTTATCTTATTTACGTTACTAGGAAAAGCTCTCTTCCATTGTGGTCTTATGGATGACTCTATTTCTAGTATAGAATCCTTATTATTATTCAAGACACTTTGGATTATACTCTTATTTTGGCCTTTAATTGTATTAATAATCTTGTCTTCATCATATAACCAGACTATTTTTGACTCACCGTTAAAACCGATTTTTAATTTTTCTTCATTCCAAGGTTTTTCTGTTGTACCCGTAATTTTTGTTTTTGTATCAGACCAAATTACACTTACAGGAGAATTATCAAAATCAACTATTTTCTCTTTAGCAATAAACTTAAATAATTCGCTTTCTTTAAAAATAATAACATTAGCGATCCCCTCTTCAGAAATAACATATTTATCATTATTAGTTGAATCTTCCAAAGAAGAATATTCTATATAGTAACCACCATCGAAGAAAGTGAATTGATCTGGTTTTTGAGCATAGATTTCTTTCATAAGAATATCTTTAAGTTGAGTTCTTAATTCTTCTCTACCTTTTTTAAGATTTTCCTCAGATACCTTTCGGACATTTCCGACAAAACCGCCAGTGGTACCAGAACTCAATCTTGCATAAAATGTTGTATACTTCGTTGTACCCTTAAAACCAGGAATAGTAAAATCTCCTTTGAAATCTTCTAATTTCATATTGTATTTATCACCTGGCATATCAGCTATTATCTCAACTTCAACACTTCCGGGAGTTCTCGTACCTCCAACAACCTTATATCCGGGAATATCAACAGACTGTCTTATCCTATATATCAAACCGTCAGATGTTTCTAATCTTGTATTATTTATTAATCTCTGTTTAGAAGTACTGTCATTGTTGTATATAATAGCTTTACCAACAGCTTTTTTCTCAACATATTCTTCACCATCTGTCTTTAATTCTTTAGTAAGATCCTTCTTTATGGTCATAACATCATAATTCAAAGAAGATTCATCCTCTTCAGAACTTTTTATAATAGTGTAAGTATCATTTAATGACACAATTTCATTTCTAGGAGTAATTTTTAAACTTGCTGTTGAAAAAATAGATGAGACCAAAAATATTAAGACCATGACAGATAAAATACTTATACCCCATAGAAAAATCTGTGAATTTTTGTTTATTTTTTCTGCTTTTTTTTCAGACTTCTTAGTCGTCGTTTCTGGTTTTATATCAGATTTTGTAATCATCCTTATACTCCTCTTATTATTTGTATATATATCTTGTATTATTTTTTTAGGCATTTTTTTATTTTTTATTTAAATTTTTATTTAAGAATACAACATCCATTTTTACATAAGGTTCGTTTTTAAAGAAACTACCATTAAATAAATAATCGTCGACTACTGATTCTTCTATAAGTTCTACCGTAGTATCTATTCCAAACTTTTTTAAAATACTTATATTGAAATCTTTTTTAATTTTATTATAAACTATTTTATCAAAATCAGAATCAGAAACAACAAAGATGTTCTTAGGAATGTTATTTTCTGAACATATTTGGGTTATTGTAGAATCGAATTTTTCTGTCCATTCTTGTAAACCATATTCTATATATTCATCAACCTTATCTTTTGTGGCTTTATCGCATTTACCATGACATTTCATAGAGAAAAGAGAATATACAATGTCTTCCGAAGTTTTATGTTTTTTAGAAATATTTTTAATTATATCTTTTTCACCGAAAGGAAAAGATATGATACCAAAGACAACATCATCTCTTACAACATAAAAATCTGTAATATTTGACGATATATCTATATATATAAAATTATTTTTATCATTATATAAATCCCTCAAAAAAGTAAAAGACGACAATATCGAAGAATTGATATCCATCTTCATCCTTTTAACATCAACGACAGTTTTTAATTTCAATAATAGTTCTTGAGGTAAGAAGGAAACAAAGATATCCACCTCTACATCCTGTGCTTTTCTTTGATAAATCTTCTCAACTTGATAACCGTTTAGTTTTGATCTAATTATTTTTTCTTCAAAAAGAAACCAGTCAGCACCAGATTTTATATATTCGATATCTTTTTCTATTTTGTCACTTTCGCCTAAAATTATTTTTTGTAAAAAAGAATTATCTATAGTAAACTTTTTGTCTTTTATAAA
>JACCED011131870.1_pt1 | contig 15511 bp, 18 predicted proteins | sample 7455021 | NCBI WGS metagenome assembly JACCED01 (sample SAMN15323456, study PRJNA562643) | freshwater metagenome | isolation source: river surface water | place: USA:Blue River Watershed | collected 2017-08-19 | reverse complement strand
CATCTTTTCGCTAAATCACCATAGGGCTGCCGATGAACTCGCTAGAGGGGCGTTCTCGCGCCTTTCGCGCTAATGTCGTCGCCGGCTTGTAGTCTGCAATCGTGAACGACACGCTTTTTGAACAACCACTTCCCGACTGGGCAAGGCGCATTGCCGTTTTCGATCTAGAAACCACGGGACTTGACCTCGCCGAGGCGAGAATCGTCACCGCCTGCGCGGTAGAGCTCGATGAGACGGGCAACATCGTTGGTCGCGATCTCGAGTGGTTGGCGAATCCCGGCATTCCGATTCCTGAAATGGCTTCAAATGTTCACGGAATCACCAACGAGATTGCCGAGGCTAACGGGCGTCCGGCGGGCGAGGTCGTCGCAGAGATAGTTGCAACCCTGCGTTCATACTTCGAGCGCGGAATCCCTGTGATCGCGTTCAATGCCCCATACGACTTCACCATCCTTTACCACGAAGCGGTTCGTCACGGCATCGAGCCAATCGGCGAACCAAAGCCGGTAATTGATCCGCTAGTGCTCGACAAGAAGTTTGATCGCTACCGCCCGGGTAAACGACGTCTAGAAAACGCGGCTGCTCATTATGGAGTCGCTCTAACCGATGCGCACAACGCCACAGCCGACGCCGTTGCCGCAGGTCGGGTTGCTCAAGCCATCTTTGCTAAGTACCCGATGCCTGAGGACGTCTTGCAACTACACGACGCCCAGATCGAGTGGAGCCGCGAGCAAGACATCAGCTTTGCCGAATTCATGGTCAAGAAAGACCCAACCTTCAAGGCAAACTTCGGTTGGCCAATGAAGCCTCACTAGTAGCTCAAAAAAATCGCCCCGAACTTTCGTCCGGGGCGATTTTTTATGTCTGGTTTGGTTATGCGCCAAAGCCCTTGTAGCGGGTGTTGAACTTCTCGACACGACCGGCCGAGTCCATGATGCGCTGCTTACCGGTGTAGAAAGGGTGCGAAGCCGAAGAGATTTCAACGTCGAAAACCGGGTAGGTGTTGCCGTCTTCCCACTCGATGGTCTTCGAGCTAGTGACGGTCGAGCGGGTAAGGAAAGCCACGCCGGAGGCTAGGTCGCGAAAAACGATTGCCTCGTACTTTGGGTGGATGTCAGCCTTCATGGTTATTCCTTGCAGATTTGAAATGTTTTTGGGGTGCAATAGCACCAAGGGAAAACTATACCACTACTTGGCTCTGGCAGTGAAGCGATTGTTTACTTTGGTCACCGAAATCTCGACACCAAAAGCTTCAGAGATCTTCTCGGACGTCAGTGTTGAATCGATCGGCCCAGCGGCGAAGACCGCGCCGTCGCTAAGAACCAGAGCGTGGGTGAAACCGGCCGGGATCTCTTCCAAGTGGTGGGTTACCATCACAATCGCAGGTGCGGTGGGGGCACTTGCATACTGGCCGATGATCGAAACCGTCGTCTCACGGGCAGCCAGGTCGAGGCTCGCTACGGGTTCGTCGAGAAGCAGTAGTTCGGGGTCTGGCATAACCGCGCGTGCGATCTGAGCCCGCTTACGCTCACCGTCGCTTAGGGTGCCGAAGGCTCTGTCGGCGAAGTCGGAAAGGTGCCACTCCCCTAGAACGCGGCGAGCTCGTCGCTCATCAACGTCATCGTATTTCTCGTTCCAGCGACCGGTGACCGCGTAGCTAGCGGTCATTACAGCGTCTAGAACCTTTTCGGAGTTCGGAATTCGAGATGCGAGTGCGCTGGATGCGAAACCGAGTCGGGTGCGTAGTTCAAAAACGTTGACTTCGCCGAGAACCTCGTCGAGAATTTGGGCGCGACCGGAACTTGGCTGCAGCTGGGCTGCGAGGATGCGAAGGAGTGTGGTTTTTCCGGCGCCATTCGGGCCGATGATGACCCAGCGCTCGGATTCGTCTATCGACCAGTCGATGTTTTTGAGAATTGGTTTGCCGTCTCGAATTACGGTCACATCGGTCAGTCGAACTACTTCACTCATGCTTTGTAGCCTAAGCGAACGAGGCGATTGCTTCGCGGTAGACCGCGATGGTGTCTTGGGCAATTTGGTCCCAAGAGAAGTGATCTTCGACCCGCTTGCGACCGGCGAGACCGAAAGCTTGCAAATCGACCTCCGATAGCGCCCGATTTAAGGCGTTAGCCAGGTCGCCGACAAACTTCGATTCGTCGAGGGGTTTGCCGCTACCGTCCGCGAGTTGCTCGATAGGCACCAAAAGGCCGGTGACACCGTCTTCCACAACTTCGGGGATTCCGCCAGTTGCAGTCGCAACGACAGGAATCCCGCAAGCCATGGCCTCTAGGTTTACGATGCCGAGTGGTTCGTAGATGGAAGGGCAGGCAAAGACTGTCGCGGCCGAAAGAACCGCGATTAACTCTTGCCGGCTCAGGTGCTTTTCGATCCAGATCACGTTGTCTCGGTGCTTGCGCAGCTCGGTCACGAGATCAATCACAGTTTGATTGATTTCCGGGGTGTCCGGTGCTCCCGCGCAAAGAACTAGCTGAACGTCGGCCGGCAGTTCCCGGGCAGCCTTCAGCAGGTAAGGGAGCCCTTTTTGCTGCGTGATTCGGCCCACGAAAAGAACAGATCTGGCGTCCGGATTGACTCCGAGCGAACGAACCAGATCCTTGTTTTCTGCAGCTTGGAAGGCAGATAGGTCAATGCCGTTGTGGACCACGGTCACCTTGGCTGGGTCGATTTGAGGGTATGCGCGAAGGATGTCCTCTCGCATTCCATGGCTGACCGCGATGATCTTTGTGGCGCTCTCATAGGCCGAGCGTTCGACCCAAGAAGAAACCGCGTAACCACCACCGAGCTGGTCGGCCTTCCAAGGGCGAAGTGGCTCAAGGCTGTGTGCGGTGATCAGGTGAGGAATTCCGTGGAGGTCGCCCGCAACCTTGCCAGCGAAGTTTGCGTACCAGGTGTGCGAGTGAACTAGGTCTGCGCCGGCGATGTCAGAGACCATCGCGAGGTCGGTAGCCATTGTTTGGATCGCTGCGTTTGCAGAGTCAAATTCGGTGCCGTGTTTGTAAGCGTTTGTATCGATTTCATTACGTGCTTCGCCGAAGGCTCGAACCTGCACCTCGATGTGTGATCTAAGGACCTTCACCAATTCAGCGACATGTACGCCCGCTCCCCCGTAAATAAAGGGTGGGTATTCTTTCGTAATCAAATCGATTCTCATAGCGCAATGTTAGTAGCAGGGAACTTTTTGCCAATAACATAGCGCTATGAGTAGCAAGAGAATCTTCGGCATGGTTCTAGCCGGTGGCGAGGGCAAGCGCCTGATGCCACTGACGGCGGACCGAGCTAAACCGGCTGTTCCATTCGGTGGTTCTTACCGCCTCATCGACTTCGCGTTATCTAACCTGATCAACTCCGGTGTCCGACGAATCGTCGTGCTAACCCAGTACAAGTCACACTCGCTTGACCGTCACATTTCGCAAACCTGGCGTATGTCGCCCCTACTAGGTTCTTACGTCGCCTCCGTGCCGGCGCAGCAGCGTCTTGGTAAGCGCTGGTTCTCGGGCAGCGCCGATGCCATTTTGCAGAGCATGAACCTCTTGAGTGACGAACGGCCAGACTACGTTGTAGTCGTTGGAGCGGATCACGTTTACCGCATGGACTTCGACCAAATGATCGACGCTCACATCGCTTCGGGTCGCGGAGTCACCGTAGCGGCAATTCGCCAACCGATGTCTTTAGCCAACCAGTTCGGCGTCATTGAAGTGGATGCTGCAGACCCGACCAAAATTGCAGCCTTCTTAGAAAAGCCCGCTAACCCGAAGGCGCTACCCGACTCCCCTGACGAAGTTTTGGCTTCGATGGGTAACTACGTTTTCAGCGCTCAAGCCCTGATTGACGCCATTGAGCACGACGGCACTCTGCCAGACTCGAGCCACGACATGGGTGGCGACATCGTGCCTTACATGGTCGGCCGCGACGACGCTGGCGTCTACGACTTCACCTTCAACCAAATCCCAGGTTCAACAGAACGCGACCACAGCTACTGGCGTGACGTGGGAACTATCGATTCGTACTTCGAAGCGCACATGGACCTCATCTCGGTCATGCCGGTCTTCAACCTTTACAATACCGAGTGGCCAATCTTCACCCAGCAGATAAACCTGCCGCCAGCCAAGTTCGTTCATGACGGCGAAGGCAATCAGGGTCGCACGACCGACTCGATTGTTTCGCTAGGCACCGTGGTTTCGGGCGGTATCGTCGAGCGTTCGGTGCTCTCGCCTTGGGTAAAAGTCAATTCGAATGCTCTGGTCACCGACTCCGTTCTCCTCGACGGCGTTCAGGTGGGTCGCAACGCAACCGTTCGTCGAGCAATTCTCGACAAGGGTGTTGTGGTTGCCGACGGTGCTTCGATTGGTGTTGACACCCAGCGCGACATCGATCGCGGCTTCACCGTGACTGATTCTGGAATCACTGTCGTCGGTAAGGGTGTGCTGGTTACTCCGTGACGTCTTTTTTGGTCGTCTTTGATGTTGACTCAACCCTCATTCGAGACGAAGTTATTGAATTGCTGGCCGACGCCGCAGGTAAGCGGGCCGAAGTAAAGGCCATTACCGATGCCGCGATGGCAGGCGAACTCGACTTCAGCTCATCTCTTGCTGCGAGAGTTGCCATGCTCGAGTGTGTTTCTGAAACGGTTTTTGCCGAGACTCTAGCTCGTGTGCAGCTAACTACAGGCGCAGTGGAGCTGATTTCTGCCATTCACAGCGCCGGCGGCAAAGCCGCTGCTGTTTCGGGTGGTTTTATCCAGGTGCTCGAGCCGCTGGCCGCAACGCTCGGTCTAGATTTTTATCGAGCAAATACCCTCGAGGTTTCCGCTGGTGCTCTGACCGGCAAAACGGTTGGCCCGGTAATTGATCGCGCAACCAAAGCTACTTCGCTAGCTGAATGGGCTGGGCAACTGGGTCTGTCGCCTAGCCAGTGCATCGCAGTTGGCGATGGAGCGAATGACCTCGAAATGATGAAGTTAGCTGGACTCGGCGTAGCATTCAACGCCAAGCCCCTCGTGAGGCAGCAAGCCGACCTCGTGCTCGAAGGCGAAGACCTGCGGGCGTTGAGCGCGTTGCTTCCTTAGCCCTTGGTGAAGTAGTCGGTGTCGCCTACCAAAACCGTGTTGTCGGCTGGCACTGGCTCGTGAGCTGCCTTGAAGATTTCGGCGGCAAATTCCTCTACGTTGTAAAGCTTGCCGACGGCCTCCTTGCGAGCGTCGATCGCACCAGGGTTCAGGCGGTCAAGCAGAGTCGCCGTGATGGTGCCCTCGATCATGTCGCCAGAAACCACGACGAACTCAATGCCAGCGGCGGAGAATTCGGGAATCATGGCGCGAAGCGCATCTTCGCCGGCGCGCTTGCTTAGAGCTACGGGTAGGTACTCGGGCATGGTTGGGGTTTCACGAATGAAGTGCGCCTGGTGGCTGGTAACGAAAACGATGCGCGAGCCGGATGGCATTAGCGGTAGCAGCGTTTTGACCAGGTTGACCTGAGAGTCACGGTTTAGGACCATTGCGTAATCCTCGGCCTTTCCGGCTTCCATTCCGCCCGAGGCGTTGAGAACAAGGATGTCCAATCGGCCGAATTCTTCGGCGAGTTTGGCCTTCAACGCGTCGATGGTTGAGTAGTCGGTTAGATCGGCACCGACAACGATGGCCTTGCCACCTTTTTCGCTAATTGCGGCGGCAACCTTCTCGGCGCGAGCCATTTTGTCGCGGTAGTTGATTGCTACGGTTGCGCCATCGGCGGCAAGTAGCTGAACCAATTCCGCGCCGATACCGCGGGACGAACCCGAAACGAAGGCGAACTTTCCTGCAAACTTCTGAGACATTTTTCCTCTAATCGTTACTAGTGACCCATTCCCAAGCCGCCATCGACCGGGATTACTGCGCCTGAAATGTATGCTGCGTCGTCGCTAGCTAGCCAAGAAACTACCTTGGCGACCTCAACCGGGGTGGCGAAACGGCCGGCTGGGATGTTCTTTTTGTATTGCTCCTGCTGCTCCTCTGGGAGGGCGGCGGTCATGTCGGTTTCGATGAACCCGGGAGCTACGACATTCGCGGTGATTCCACGCGAGCCCAGTTCGCGGGTGATCGAGCGAGCCATACCCACAAGGCCAGATTTGGCTGCCGAGTAGTTGACCTGACCCGAGCTGCCGAGCAGTCCAACCACGCTAGAGATCAAAATCACGCGACCGAAGCGAGCCTTCATCATTCCCTTGGTTGCTCTCTTGACTACACGGAAAGCCCCCGTCAGGTTGGTGTTTAGGACTTCTTCGAAGTCTTCGTCGGTCATGCGAAGCATCAGCATGTCGCGGGTGATTCCAGCGTTAGCTACCAGCACCTCAACCGGGCCGAGTTTTTCTTCGATGGTTTCGAATGCCGAATCCAGCGAGGCAGCATCTGTTACATCGGCAATGACGCTGAGAGTGCCGGCAGGGCCTTCTCCGCTTCGAACTGTTACCGCTACTCGGTGGCCCTGGGCTACAAATTCTTCGGCGATGGCTTTGCCGATTCCGCGGTTTCCGCCGGTTACCAGAATTGTTCTCGGAGTAGTCATTTAGGTCTTTCTTGGAAGTTTTTGGACACCGTCAAGGTTGCCTTAAGTCTAGTAGCGACCGCTTCGCGGTAACTTAGGTCTTGGAGGCTTGTTTTGGCAAAACGTACCAGCGTAACTTCGGTTGAGCACTCCCCCGAAGACGAAAGAAAGCGTCGCTTCATCAACTACACGGTGGCGATGCTTATTCGCGTAGCCTGCATTCTTCTAGCGGTTGTCGTAACCGGTTGGCTTCAATGGGTCTTCTTCGCCGGAGCAATCCTGTTACCGTATTTCGCAGTAGTTGTAGCGAATGCAACCGGTAGCAGTAACAAAGCTCCTAAGGCGCAGGCAGTTACCCCATTGCAAATTTCTTCTAAGGATTTCATTGACGCAAGTGAGCGCTAAGTGCTCGAGAGCTGGTTGCCTCGAACTAGCAACCACCGCGGTGATCTGGAGCAACCCAAAAGTGCATACCGATGGCCGCACCAAAACTTGGGGTTCTTGCCCCGAACACGTTGAGTTTTTCAAGGAATACCTGGCAACCCGAGGATTCTTGCTTGAGGTGAAGTCACTTTGAGTTTTTGGAAGTCCTCTTGGAAAACTTGGACACGTTGGCTTGCGGTTGTGACCGTATTTGCGATTGCCTGCGGGTTCCTGTCTAACTGGCAGCTGAATCGCCGGGCCGAAAAGTTAGTGGTAATCGAGCGAACCCTCAACAACTACGCCGAGCCACCCGTTGCTATAGCGGCTTTGCTCCCCACCACAGAGGCTTGGAATGAAGAACTAGAGTGGCGAGCCGTGACGATTTCAGGTGCGTTTATGCCCGAACAGTCACTCCTGGTGCGCAACCGCCCGAATGCCGGGCAACCCGGTTTCGAACAGCTGGTTCCATTCAAAGCCGATAGCGGCGAAACACTTCTGGTTTCGCGAGGTTGGATTCCGACCGGAAACCTGCAGGACTCCCCCGATCTGAACCCACTCCCTTCATCGCGCCCCAGAACAATCGAAGTGCGGCTCAGACCGTCCGAGCGAGCCACCGACAAGGGGGCACCTGCTGGTCAGGTGCCGAACATCGAAGTGCCTCGAGTCATTGCCGAGTTGCCGGCAGGTAACTACTACACCAAGGTGTATGGGCGCCTAATTCAAGACCAGACCGGTGAGGCTCAACTCGTAAAGCACTCGTCACCGACAACCTCTGAGGGCAATAACTTTAGCTACGCGATTCAGTGGATCGTATTTGCCGTAATGGCTTTCGCTGCTCTGTTCTGGATGATTCGTCTCGAACGCGATCGCTACCTCGGGAGGGTTCGAACCAAGGTGCGCAAGCGCAAAACCGACGAGGAAATCGAGGACGCTCTTTAGCTGAGCGAAATGAGTTCGGCGTAGCCCTCGTTCCAGAGGTCTTCGTCGCCATCCGGCAAAATCAAGACCCTTTCTGGGTTCAGCGCGAGTACCGCACCGACGTCGTGCGAAACCAAAACCACAGCTCCGGTAAAGGTTGAGAGCGCATGGAGAATCTCTTCGCGGCTCGCCGGGTCGAGGTTGTTTGTCGGCTCGTCCAAGAGCAGGACGTTTGCCGAAGACACCACGAGCGCAGCCAGCGCAAGACGAGTCTTTTCGCCACCGGAGAGCACCCCGGCAGGCTTGTTGACATCGTCGCCGGTGAATAGAAACGATCCCAAAACCTTTCGGGCATCGGTGTCGCCGAGCTGAGGTGCACTGCGCTGCATGTTTTCTAGAACAGTCTTCGAGACGTCCAGTGTTTCGTGCTCTTGCGCGTAGTAACCAATTTTGAGTCCGTGACCAGGTTCGATAACGCCCGTGTCGGCCTGATCGATTCCGGCGAGTATGCGAAGCAGAGTCGTTTTGCCGGCGCCGTTGAGACCGATGATGACAACCTTCGAGCCCTTGTCGATAGCCAAATCCACCGAAGTGAAAATCTCGAGCGAGCCGTAACTCTTACTCAGGTTCGATGCCATCAGCGGTGTGCGACCGCAAGGGGCTGGCTCTGGGAAGCGGATTCGCGCGACGCGATCTTGCTCGCGGACTTCCTCGAGACCGCTGAGCAAGCGTTCGGCTCGCTTGATCATTTGCTGTGCGGCAACGGCCTTGGTTGCCTTGGCGCCGAACTTAGCCGCCTGCAAAGTTAGCGTCGCGGCCTTCTTCTCGGCATTAGAACGCTCGCGCTTTCTGCGCTCTTCGTCGGCTTGGCGTTGCCTCAGGTAGTTGTGCCAGCCCATGTTGTAAACGTCGATGACGGTTCGCATGGCATCAAGGTAGAAGACGCGGTTTACGGTCTCTCCGATCAGGTCAACGTCGTGACTAATCACGATGAGTCCGCCCTGGTAGGTCTTGAGGAAGTCTCGAAGCCAGACCACCGAGTCTGCGTCTAGGTGGTTGGTCGGTTCGTCGAGAATCATCGTGTCTGCTTGAGAAAACAGAATTCGCGCAAGCTCGACGCGTCGGCGCTGCCCGCCGGAAAGCGTCTTGAGTTGTTGGTCGAGAATGTGCGGCTTGATGCCGAGGTTGCCGGCAATTGACTCCGCTTCAGCCTCGGCCGCGTAACCACCGTTGGCGATGAAGCGTTCTTCGGCACTGGCGTACTTCTTCATGGCGGCGTCGTAAACCGACTGCTCGATCGAACCCATGTCTTCGGAGGCCTTGGCCATAGCCTTGAGGTGTTCGCCGAGGTCGCGCGCGTTCAAAATGCGATCGCGAACTGACTCCTCGGGGTCGCCTGTTCTAGGGTCCTGCGGAAGGTAGCCGATCAGTCCCGAAGTTTCGACAGTGCCTGCGGTAGGCGCTCCCTCACCAGCGAGGATCTTCGTGAGCGTTGTTTTTCCAGCGCCGTTGCGGCCAACAAGACCGACCTTGTCGCCCTTGTCCACTCGAAATGTGACGTCTTGCATCAAGACACGAGCTCCAATGCGGATCTCAAGGTCTCGAACGTTTATCAACTGTCATCTTTCGTAAACTCGGGTATTCCAAAAGCCTTAGTTTACAATCGAAGTACACCGAATTTAGGAGTGTTGATGTCGGTACTTATTGCCAATCGTCCAACGATCGTCGATCGTTTCATCCCTCGCAGTCTCACCGCCGATATTGCGCTTATCGCCTCGGGCGCAGCTCTGACCGCGGCGGCAGCTCAGGTTGCGATTCCCCTTTGGCCAGTGCCGGTGACCGGTCAAACCTTCGCCGTTCTTCTCGTTGGCGCAGCGCTCGGTTCGATCCGTGGTGCAATCGCAATGGCTCTCTACGTTGTCCTAGGTGCCCTAGGTTTGCCAATTTTCACCGGTGGAGTTGCCGGTTGGGCTTTTGGTCCAACCCTCGGCTACCTGGTCGGATTCGTCTTCGCAGCGGCCGTCGTCGGCTTCTTCGCCGAACGTTCATGGGGTTCGAAGTGGCTACTGGTCGCCATCGGATTCGTTGCCGGTAACGCAACCATCTATGCCTTTGGTCTGCCTTGGCTTGCTATCTTCTTAGGTACCGTCGGTGCTCCTAACGACCTGTTCGCGACGATTGCTGCTGGGCTTGCGCCGTTCCTCGTCGGAGACGCAATCAAGATTGCTATCGCCTCTACCCTGCTGCCGGCAGCCTGGGCATTGGTGAAGAACACAAAGCGATAAAAGACTAAAAAGAAAAGGCCTCCCACATTCGGGAGGCCTTTTCTTTTTGATTTAGATAGAGAAACCGATGGCGCGCATTTGCTCGCGACCGTCTTCGGTGATCTTCTCAGGACCCCACGGCGGCATCCAAACCCAGTTGATACGGAACGCTTCGACGTGACCGTCTAGTGCATCGGCCGTCTGCTCCTCGAGGATGTCGGTGAGTGGGCAACCCGCCGAGGTAAGCGTCATGTTTATCAGTAGCGAGCCGTCGTCTTCGGACTCCTCGAGTCCGTAGATTAGCCCGAGGTCAACGATGTTGACGCCGATTTCCGGGTCGATTACGTCCTTCAGGGCCTCGATGACTTCGTCGTATTTGGCCGGAGCGAGTTCCTTAGGCATTTGTGTACCCTACGTATCCTTCGGCTTCTAGGCGCTCGGCTAGCTCTGGCCCACCCTGTTCGGCGATCTTGCCGTCAACGAACACGTGCACGAAGTCAGGCTTGATGTAGTTGAGGATTCGGGTGTAGTGGGTGATCAGTAGAACACCCATGCCGGTTGCGCCCTTGACGCGGTTCACGCCTTCGGAGACAACTTTGAGGGCATCCACGTCTAGACCGGAGTCGGTTTCGTCTAGGACAGCAAACTTAGGCTTTAGCAGTTCCATCTGCAGGATCTCGTGACGCTTCTTCTCGCCACCCGAGAAGCCCTCGTTCACGTTGCGCTCGGTGAAAGCAGGATCCATCTTGAGCGAGTCCATAGCGCCGCGAACCTCTTGGATCCAGGTTCGAATGGCAGGGGCTTCACCGTCGATTGCGGTCTTAGCGGTTCGCAGGAAGTTGCTGACCGAGACACCCGGGATTTCGACCGGGTACTGCATAGCGAGGAACAAACCCGCACGAGCTCGTTCGTCAACGCTCATCTCTAGGACGTTCTCGCCGTCCAGCAGAATCTCACCATCGGTGACGGTGTACTTTGGGTGACCGGCGATCGAGTAGGCCAGAGTTGACTTGCCGGAACCGTTTGGCCCCATGATCGCGTGGGTTTCACCCGAGCGAATTACGAGGTCAACGCCCTTGAGAATCGACTTGGTGCCCTGATCGGTTTCCACCGAAACGTGGAGGTTCTTGATTTCTAGAGTTGCCATGGTTTCTTTCTTTAGGCCTTGTCGTATTCGAGGAAGATGATGCCGTCTTCAATGAAGACGTCGTAAACGGCTACCGGTTCGTATGCGGGTAGCGATAGCGGAGCTCCGGTTTCGAGCGAGAATTTGGCACCGTGTGCCCAGCACTCGATTGTCTCGTTATCAACGAAGCCTTCGCTCAGTGAAATCTCACCGTGTGAGCACTTGTCATCGATTGCCTTTACGTCGCCCGACTTGGTGCGTGCGATGGCGATTGCATGGCCATCGATCAGGACGCGAATAGCTCGCCCCGGTTTGATGTCTTCTACGGCGCAAATTTGATGAGCCATTACTTGACGCTCCTCTTCAGCTCTTCTTCGATTGACTTGTTTAGACGGTCTTCGAGCTCTTCGATGCCGATTTGCTGGACGATTTCGTTTAGGAAGCCTTTAACGACTAGACGGCGTGCTTCGAGCTCGTTGATTCCTCGAGCCTGCAGGTAAAACAGGTGCTCGTCGTCAAAGCGACCAGATGCGCTGGCGTGGCCAGCACCCTCAATCTGACCGGTCTCTATTTCAAGGTTCGGGACGCTGTCGGCGCGCGCACCGTCGGTGAGCAACAGGTTGCGGTTTAGCTCGTAGGTGTCGGTGCCTTCTGCTTCCTTACGGATTAGAACGTCGCCAACCCATACGGTGTGGGCTTTGTCACCCTGGAGCGCGCCCTTGTAAGTAACCCGCGAGGTGCAGTTTGGTTGCGAGTGGTCAACGAAAGGTCGGTGTTCTAGGTGCTGGTTCGAATCAGCGAAATAAACTCCGTAGAGGTCAACCGATGCACCGGGGCCATCGAAGTAAACCGACGGGGTTACTCGGACGGTATCGCCCCCGAGGCTAACCACGATGTGCTTCAGGTGCGAGTTGCGTCCAAGTTTGGCAAATTGCGCCGAGGTGTGGACCGAACCGGACTCCCAGTCCTGGATGCTGATTACCGTTAGGTCGCTCTCGTCGCCAACCACGATTTCGATGTTCTCGGCGAGAACGCCCTTGCCGCGGTGGTCGATTACGACCGTGCCCTTTGCGTGCAGCTTCGACTCGACCACAATGTGCAGGGCGGAAGGCGTTACGTCGGTTGACTTTACTGTCAAGAAAGCCTTTTCGTCAGCGCCGGCGGGGACGCTAATCAGGTAAGCGGCTTCTGCGGATTCCCAGGCGGCAGCCGAGGTGCGATCCTCAGGAAGTCCGGCGGCGCCAAACAACGGGTGATCGGCTTTAATCCACGATGTGGTGATCGAGGTTGGGCCGTCGAATTGCAGGTCGCCGATGTACTCGCTCAACGCGTCCGCGTCGAGTCCCATAAGGCGCTCTACCGGCAGGTAACGCCACTGCTCGTCTCTGATGGTGATTGGCTCAAAGTCGGCAACCGAAGCCGATCTAGGGCGTTCTGAACGTATCTGGAGCGGTACGCCTGCTCCGTGGCTGTGCTGCTCCACTAACCGACAGCCCCTTCCATCTGCATCTCGATTAGCTTGTTCAGCTCGAGAGCGTATTCCATCGGTAGTTCCTTGGCGATCGGCTCAATGAATCCTCGGACGATCATTGCCATTGCTTCGTCTTCGGCAAGGCCGCGCGATTGCAGGTAGAACAACTGCTCGTCGCTGACGCGCGAAACAGTTGCTTCGTGACCCATCGAGACGTCGTCCTCGCGGACGTCGACGGCCGGGTAAGTGTCGGAACGCGAGATGGTGTCAACCAGAAGCGCGTCACAGCGAACAGTGTTTGCCGAGTGGTGCGCCCCTGGGTTCACCCGGATCTCGCCACGGTATGAGGTGCGGCCACCGCCACGGGCAATCGACTTGGAGACAATCGAAGACGAGGTGTATGGAGCGAGGTGAATCATCTTCGCTCCGGCGTCCTGGTGCTGACCCGCACCCGCGAAAGCCACCGAAAGTGTCTCGCCTCTGGCGTGCTCCCCCGCCAAAATGATCGCCGGGTACTTCATGGTTACCTTGGATCCGATGTTGCCATCGACCCACTCCATGGTTGCTCCCTCGTGTGCAATAGCGCGCTTGGTGACGAGGTTGTAAACGTTGGTGGACCAGTTCTGGATTGTCGTGTAGCGAACGCGAGCGTTCTTCTTCACGATGATTTCCACAACTGCCGAGTGAAGCGAGTCCGAGTTGTAAATCGGAGCGGTGCAACCCTCGATGTAGTGAACGTAGGAACCCTCGTCGGCAATAATCAGGGTCCGCTCGAACTGGCCCATGTTCTCGGTGTTGATTCGGAAGTACGCCTGTAGCGGGATCTCCACGTGAACACCCTTTGGCACGTAAACGAACGAACCGCCAGACCAAACAGCGGTGTTCAACGCGGCGAACTTGTTGTCGCCCGCTGGAATCACGGTGCCGAAGTACTCCTGGAAAATCTCAGGGTGTTCCTTGAGAGCGGTGTCGGTGTCAAGGAAGATGACACCCTGTGCCTCGAGTTCTTCCTGAATCTGGTGGTAAACAACCTCGGACTCGTACTGAGCGGCGACGCCAGAAACCAGGCGCGAACGCTCGGCCTCAGGGATTCCTAGCTTCTCGTAGGTGTTCTTGATGTCGTCTGGCAGGTCTTCCCAGCTGGCGGCCTGCTTCTCGGTCGAACGAACGAAGTACTTGATGTTGTCGAAATCGATTCCGCTGAGGTCCGAACCCCAGTTCGGCATCGGCTTCTTCATGAAGTAGTTGTAGCCCTTTAGGCGCGTCTCGAGCATCCAGTCTGGTTCGCTCTTCTTACCCGAAATGTCGCGAACGACTTCTTCGTTGATGCCGCGCTTTGCGCTCTGACCCGCTTTATCGCTGTCTGACCAACCGAACTCGTAGTTTCCTAACGAATCCAATTCGGGGCGATCGATGATGATGTCTGACAAGACGCATCCTCTCTATTCGTATAGGGCAAACCGCTCAGGCGCGGGATTATTCCAACGCGCCATCGTGTAAGTATTGAAGTGAGCGAAAAGCTCCGACCGTTTGATTTTACCTTGACGAAGCCATGTCGGTAAAGGACCAAAGAAAGGCCTCCCTTGCGCAAAATCGCCGTTTGGGCATCGCTTGTTTCGCAAATGCTGATTGTTGTGACCGGGGCCATTGTGCGTCTGACGGGTTCGGGTCTGGGTTGTCCAACCTGGCCAAAGTGCACCGAAGACTCAATCACCACGGTTCCAGAGATGGGCATCCACGGTGTCATCGAGTTTGGCAACCGACTTCTCACATTTGTCTTAGCCGCGATCGGTATCTGGGCCGTCATTCTGTTTTGGAAGACTGTCCAGCGCAAGTTCGCAGTCACCCTGTTCTTGGGTGTTGTCGCACAGGCCCTGCTCGGCGGCGTCACTGTTCTTACCGGCCTCAACTCTTGGATTGTTGGCGCTCACTACCTGGTCTCTGCCGTTCTCATCTGGATAGCGGCAAAGTTTGTTTGGAGCTTCTACAATCCGGTCGTCTCGCCTGCGGGTGGCTTTAGCCGCCTGATCGCCTGGCTTATCGCTGTTTTTGGCACGCTTTCGATTATTGCCGGCGTAATCGTCACCGGCGCGGGACCGCATGCGGGTGATGCTGACACTCCGCGAAACGGACTACCTCTCGACCTCTGGCAACACTTCCACTCCTGGCCCGGCTACATCACTATTGGTTTGGTGGCCGTCCAGCTTTACCTTGTTCGAGCTAATGGCACGTTGGTCAAGTGGAATGTCGCACTTTTCATCGCGCTGGCAATTCAGGCCTTCGTTGGTGTACTTCAGTCACGACTTGGAGTTCCGGCGGAACTTGTCATCATTCACATCCTGGGCTCGACGATTCTGATTGCGCTTTTTGCCGCTCAGCACTCGGCAGTTCGCAAGGTTTAGCTCAGTGGTTAATCTCTTTTGGTTTCACCGTGACCTGCGAACAGCGGATCATCCCGCGCTGGTAGCAGCGGGAACCGAGGTGGCTCCCGTAGTGCTGCAAAGCGCTCTGGATGGGCTCGAAGGTGAACGCCGCAACTCTCTGGTTGCCAGTTGGCACAGCCTCAACGAGAAGCTCGACGGTCAGTTGACCGTCGTGGCAGATTTGGTTAGAGCCGCCAAAGACCTCGGCGTTGAAGCAGTTTTTACCTCGAGGCGCTTTGATCCGGCCGGAATCGCCGAACAGCAGGCTGCAGAACAGGCTCTCGCCGCACAGGGCATTCGCCTGGTGGTCGGGCCCGGAAACTATGCGGTCTCGCCCGGTCAGGTTG
>JACCED011201722.1_pt1 | contig 15514 bp, 19 predicted proteins | sample 7455021 | NCBI WGS metagenome assembly JACCED01 (sample SAMN15323456, study PRJNA562643) | freshwater metagenome | isolation source: river surface water | place: USA:Blue River Watershed | collected 2017-08-19 | reverse complement strand
GTTTGCGTGGCTTAGACCAATATCCCGGTGCTAACGCATCGTTTGATCCGGGTGTTACTTCGACTGCCGCCTATGGTTCAAGTGGTACTGGTTCTTCAAGTGGTTTGCATAGCATCGCTACCTATGACCAATTAACTACCAACGGCGATAACATTACCAACAATGTAACTTACGCTGATGTTATTAATTTCATTTATGCGTTGCCACAACAATATTGGACTCCAACTGCCAAGTTTATCATTAACCCAATTATGCTTTCAGCAATTCGTGGTTTAGTTGATGACCAAGGTCGTCCAATCTATGTTGATGGTCTTGCTCGTGAAGATGGCATCGTAGGTCGTTTGTTAGGCTTTGATGTTGTAGTCAATAAGTATCTTGATAATCCTTCTGTTGCATCTGCCGCAGGTACTGATTCACTGTACCCAATGTATTTTGGCGACTTTGCAAGAGGTCATGCAATCGTAGATCGCTTGAACATGATTCTACGCAGATACGATCAGACACTACCCGGTTCAATAACCTTCTATGGCGAAAAACGCCTATGTTGTAGCGTTGTCGACCCATTTAGTATTGTTCGTTATCGCTCTACTGCAACTGCAACTGTGTAATAAAGGTCGGGGGCTTTGCCCCCGCCTTTTAACTTAATGGACTAAATATGAACCGCACCCTAATTTACGAAGCAATTAAAAAAGCCCTTATTGAGGGCGAGGCAAAAATTACTGCAAACGAAGCATCGGCAATAACTAGTTCGGGTTCGGGTGTTGGTGGTCGTGTTATTTATGATGATGCCTTCGCTAGTTTGCGTATGGGCAACCCTTTGCGTAAATACGCAAGACAAATTAAAACTATTGGCTCTGATGAAGCCTTTGTTGTTAAAAAAGGTAGTGCTACCGACCCAAGTAATCCGTGGGGTTATACACCTTCCTATAACGCAGGTGATGAAAGCACTGCATTTTGGCAAATTTCTACTAAAGTAATTAGTGCAAGTGTTCCTGTTCGTACTGCTGTTATGTCGGATGTGAATGCACTTGAAGAAAGTATTGTTGATGACTTGGTGCTTGAGTTTTTGCAAGTAGAAGCCAATTCAATGATGCTAAACAATGACCAAACAGGCTCGACAACAACTACTACAGGTGCAACTGCAGGTCTAAGAGGTCTTAACTATTATCCAAGTGGAGCAAGTGCCGCATTTGGCACCAATGGATCAGGTTTAAGTAATGGTTTGCATACTGTTCTTACAGTAGCCCAAGCAGGAGCAACTGTAGCCTATAACGACATTACTGCTTTGGCATCTGCTCTACCTGCACAGTATTGGAACTTTGATACTACTTGTTGGATGATGCACCCATCAACGATTGAATCGCTAAGAGAAATTACAGGAACAGGTTCAGGATTGCCTGTATTCCTAGAAGTCGGAAATGCTAATGGTTCAGCAGTAGGTAATATTTTTGGTCACGAAGTTATCCCAAATCCTTACATGGATGTAGCAGGAAATGGAAAGTTTCCTGTATACCTTGCAGATTGGAGTAGGTTTTTGACTATTGCCGATGGCGAAGAAATGACTATTAAACGCTTTGATCAAACCGCACCGGGCTTTGTAACCCTGTGGGCTGAGAAGCGAATGGTCAGCACTATCCGTGATGTATTTGCAGGTGTTCGCTTAACTTACACTGCACCATAAGGTTAATTTATGGCTAGTGAACTAACTAGTTTGTCTTTTTATGGACAACCTAGAAATCCTTATAGTTATGAAAAGGTCGAGCAGACAAGCCGAGATGTAACTTCATCTTGGCTAACGCTCGAAGAAATTACTAATCAATTAAACCTTTTTCAAGATGAAAGCCAAGATACCTATTTAACAGGACTTGAATTGGCTACTCGTATGGCTATTGAGGACTATTTAGGCTTATCCATATTCCCGATTACATACAAAGCCTACTATGGTGCAACCAATAACGCTATGGGTATGCAAACGGCTTATGATTTGCCTGAGGTGTCTCAGAACTTTAGAGGTCAATGCGGAAACACAATTAATAGTGTTTGTTATTTCAACAACGCTACACCTCCTGTAGTTACTGCTATTGCATCTACAGAGTATTATTACGATCCATCAGCAAACCGTGTCATTATTGACACAGTTCCTAATGATGTAAGTAGCACTATTGCAAATCCAATTGTTATTACTTGGACTACACAGGCTAATCCTATCGCTGATTACCCTGTAATTAAACAAGCAGGTCTGTTATTGCTTACCCATTTGTATAACAATCGTAGTAACTCAAACAATACTGTTATGTATGACATTCCATTTGGAGTTACTCAATTACTTAAACCCTATAAACCTTTGGTGTTGTAAATGTCAATTAATCGTTTTGAAAATGTAACGATTAATACTGTAACTAATAGTGTCGATACGCTAGGTCAATATACGACCACAATAACACCTTGGTTTACTTCAAGAGCAAGGGTTCGTGATGTTAATAATAGTGTGCGAATTGCTGAAAGATATAGGGTTTATACTGATTTAGTAAACCTTACATTTAACTACACACCTTGGATGAAGCAGGTAGTAGACGATCAAAACGCATACAGTATTACATGGCGAGAGCAAGATTGGCGAGTTACAGATGTTAGGGAATCTGACGACCGTATGTATATTACATTGTTGTGTTATTACAATAGTCCGAGCACACCTGTATGAGCATACAAATTAATCCTGTCGATTATGCCGCCAATGTGCAGTATCAGTTAAGCAGTATTGTGGCTCCTGTGCCTGTTTATGCTAACTTTAATCGTAACTTTGCTACAGAGCCTAAATTCCTTACATGGCATATTAGAGACATTCATCAGCCTGTCTATACAGGTCAAACCCAATCAAATAAAGGCATTGATACCCCTGTATTTCAAATTTCAGTCTTTGCTAGAGATATGGACGATGCTTTTAATTTAGCCAACGATATACTACAATCTTTCCATGGTTACTCAGGTATGTTTGGAAATCCTGCTACAACAGGCTTTTTTATTGCCAAAGCAGATGTAGTGTGGTTATATAATAGTTACGATAATGAAATAGGATTGCATCAAATATTTTTAGATAGCACTCTTTATGTACCCGCATAAGATAAAATTTATTAACTTTTTCTTAATGAGGTTTAAAAATGGCACTAATTAATAAAGTCTTACCGGGCTATGTAGCAACTCTTTGGATGCAATCAGGAGCAACTCCAACTGCTTTGACTCCTACACAATTAGCAACTTGGGCTAATGTAAACGACATTATTGGTGCATCTGCAGGTGGAGAAGGTGTATCAGGTGTGCAAGTTCCTGTCGAAGCCGTTCCTGCTTGGGGTGCTGATGATGCGTTTGCGGCATACTCAATCGCAGGTCAAAGAACTGGTGCTAAGATTACTACCCAAAATCAAGTTACTAGCCTTACTGTAACTGCACCTTGGAATCCTGCTGATACTGCACAATTACTAATTCGTGATGATGGCTACAATGGCACTATCATTCGCACTTATGTTGTTGCTGTATATGATGGTAGCAATACTGTTGCTTATGCCTTTAATGGTCGTATTGGTGGAATGCAGTGGGATATGGCTCCTGATGCAGAAGGTAAATTTATTTTTACAATTCACCCTGTAGGAAGTAACGAGTACGGTTGGTCGAACTCTTAATATGCAATATGACAATACAAAATAATTCACACGACCTACTACAATTTTTAATACACCAAGCCAATTCAGGAAGTAAGGATTGGTTTGGTTTTAGACCTCAAAAAATAGCAGGAATTGATCTTGCTTACAAAATGGCGGCTATACACGCTGACAAAATGACACCCGATGAGATTGTTGAATATGTTGTTAAACTTAATAACAGCATATTTGTTAAATTACTTAAGGGTTAATTATGGCTGATTCTGTTACCTTCAAAGTCGAAGGTATTAAAGAGTTTGCGGATTTGTTAAAAGAAATCCAAGATGACTTTGGCGAAAAAGATGCCAAAAAAATCCTTAACAAAGCCGTAAGACAGTCAATGGGTCATGTTTTAAATACTGCTAAAAACCTTGTGCCTGTTGATACAGGTGCGTTAAGGGCATCGTTAAGGCTAGAAGTTAGAAAGCCAACACGCAGAGATAAACGATCTAAATATGTTGAAAACTCTGACATTGTTATTGGTAATGTAACAACTGCACCGGGCAATGTATTAGCAAGAACTAAATTTCTAAATGTAAAGACAGGTCAAAAACAAAAGGGAATTAAGTCCGATGCAAGGGCTATGGTTAATGAATTTGGCACTGCTAAATTACCTGCTAGACCTTACCTTAGACCTGCTATGGAATCACAGGCACCAACAACTGTTAATAGTCTGAGTAGTTCTTTAAAAACGGCATTAGAAAAATATAGATCAAAAAAGATGAAATGAGGATAAAACATGAATCAATTCGCCCAAGCATTAGGCAAAAATTTTGACAAAGACACAGTAAGAACTAAATCTTTTGTTTATAACAACCATACTTTTAAAGTCAAAATTCCCACAACTAGGGAATATGAAACACTATTAGAAAATGCAAATATTGCTGACGATACCTTAGTCGAAAAATACTATCAAGAAATTGTTAAGGAGTTTTTTGATAACAAAGACAAACTAAAAGACAACAAAGATGTTGTGTTTAAAGATGACGATGTTATTGTTAAAGACAAAAGTATGAGAGAAGCATCTAAGAATAAAGTCTTAACTCAAAATAGAATTTTGGCTTTAATTAGACTGCTTGTTCCCGAAGAAAAAGGCTTTGACATGAGTACAGTTACTTATGACATGGTCGAAGAATTGTTTCCGTTTACAGTCCAAATGGAAATTATTGATCTTATTGCTAACACTATTACACCTGCATATAAAGACCAAAAGGGAAAGTAGTAAGGTCAGTTCGTAGGCAAGTTAAGGCATATTTGGTTGCACACGGTACTGACCCAAGCACAGTCGATGAAGAAACTTTTAATGACATTTGCATTATGTACGCAGATGGCATTATTGGAAACTTTGGACTATTACAAATTTTAGGAAGCCATACGGCAGGAGTATTCAATTCCTTATTGCCGAAAGGCAAACAACCATATAAACTACAGGATATTATTCCTATTCAGTACGAATATTTGTATCCGCCTTTAACTGAACAAGACAAGAGGGATTTAGCGAACAAATCATTATTAAACTTTGTAAAGAGCAAACCTAACGCACCCAAGACATTATTTGGAGAGAAGTAAATGGCACAAAACATAGCACGACTAGGGGTAGTATTAGGTATTGATACCGCAGAGTTTACTAAAGGTATTGAAGCCGCCAAACGCAAACTAGGCGACATTGGTCAGTTTGCTATGAAAGCAGGTGCAGTCGCAACTGCCGCCTTAGGTGCTATGACATACAAGGCTATGCAGTTTGCTGACGAAATGTCAGACCTTTCAGATGCCACAAGCGTATCGATTGCAAAAATAGTTCAAATGTCTCAAGCCCTACAAATGTCGGGTGGACGAGCCGATGATGCAGGTAAAGTATTAGTTAAATTTACTCAAAGCATTGACGAGGCGGCAAGTGGTAGTCAAAAAATGCAGGACGCATTTGCTAAAGCAGGTGTGTCGTTAAACGACCTATCTAAACTTTCTGTTGAACAACTATTACAAAAAACAACTGAAGGTCTTGCTAAAGTAGGCGACAAAGCCACACAAACAGGAACCAAAATAGACTTGTTTGGAAAAGGTGTTCGTTCTGTAGACATGAACACATTTAATACAAATATGGCACAAAGCGTTGAAGAATTTCAAAAATATGAAAACGCTATAAAAGCCGCCGCAGAACTAAACGACAAACTTGCACAGAAAGCAAGTATGGTCAGTCTTACTTTTACTCAAAAAGTATTACCTGCCGTTAATGCACTGTTTGACCAAATAAATGTCAAAGGTGGGTTTGCAGAAAAAGTATTTGAAGGTATTGGAAATATTGTTTATGGAATGGCAGGAGCACTGCAATACGCTAATCGTGCCATTGAATCTATGGGTGTGGCTTGGGATTTCTTAAAAGGCAAAATGACCTTTGAAGATTTCCAACGGGCACAAATGAATATTGAAAATAATCTTAAGTTAGGTATTCATGCCCTTAGAGAATATCGCAGGGAAATGGAAGAAACCAAAAAAGTAGAAATTCCAAAAGGAGATGGCAATAGACCTGTTGAAGATAGTCCTGAAGTAAAAAAAATGAAAGAAATGATGCGTGTTGCAGGACTTATTTCTGTTGAGTATGAAAGACAACAATCTTTTTCATTAGCACAATTAGCCATTAGAAATCAAATGGTTGGAATGACAGAAGATGAAAGACGAATTCAAGAAGCAATTAATCAAGTCCTTATTTCTACTAGCCAAAAGATAGATGAGATAACCAAGAAGCGAGAAGATGCTATTGGTCGTGCAGAGCCTAAAGATATTGAAAAACTTAAAAAAGTCTATGACGATGAAATTGCAGAAGTAATGCGACTTTCCGAACAATATGTAAATGCGGCAAAAATTATTGAAACTTCAAGTATTCAATCTCAAAGGACTTTTGAGTTTGGGTGGGATAAAGCATTTAATCAATTTGCTGAAAATGCGTTTAACTATGCTCGTGTTGCTGACGAAGTGTTTAAAACACTTACAGACAATATGACATCTGCTATAGATAATTTTGTAGAAACAGGTAAGTTTTCATTTAGTAATTTTGCCGAAAGCGTAATTAAAGACCTTATTAAGATTCAACTGCGAATGCAAGCCATGCAATTATTTAGTCAAATTGGTGGTGGGTTAGGTGGCTTTTTTGGCGGTATGTTTGGCGGTGGTGCAAGTGCAGGTGCGACAGGTAGTTTTGTAAGTCCTAGTTATGGCGGTGTTGCTATGGCGGCAGATGGTGGCTATATTAATGGTCCTACTATTGTTGGCGAAAATGGTCCTGAGTTATTTATTCCACAAAGAGGTGGAACTGTAATACCTAACCAACAAATGTCAGGTATGGCACAAAGTCAGCCTACTATTGTTTACAACGGACCATATATTGAAAATATGTCTGCTATTGATACGCAATCAGCAACTCAATTTTTATCACAAAATAAATTAGCAGTATGGTCTGCAAACCAATCGGCTAGTCGTGGTATGCCCACATCGAGGTAATTATGAGCCTTACAACTATTCTTTCTATTAGCGAATCTGTAGGCATTAATGACCATCGTTTTGTAGGTCAAGTAGTTAGCCGAAATCAAAGAATTAGCACATCAGAAATTACAACTGTTGTGCCATTTTCTTTTGAATTGAAGCCAATGAATTATTTGCTTTATTCTGAAAATAGATCATTACTTAATTCTTTACGCATTCCTGATAAAGCACTAGAACAATATCTTAATTTTGGTGCGACAGGATGGGAAAACTATATTGCTTATCAAGGCGATATGACAAGTGGACAAATTAGTGCGTGTCAATGGCAAACAAGTTCAGCAAACAAAACACTTGTGTTGGGTTCTTTGCCTAGTATTTCTTCTTCTGCTTACATTGTTCGTGTTGGGGATTTTTGCCAAGTAGGTCGATATGCCTATATTGCAACTGCAGATGTAACTAGAGGTGCAGGATCAACAGTTAATATTCCTGTGCATAGAAACCTTATTGCAACATTAGCAAGTCCTGTTAATGCTGTAATAGGCGAATATGGAACAACTATATCATTAGGTGGTAGTCCTTATACAGGAGTTACATTTCCTGTAATTCTTAGGGAATACCCTACATATACACTTGTTCCTATGACAAATGATTCATTTATTCAATGGTCAGGTAATTTTTCTGCATTTGAAAGCGTGCTATGAGTGAAGTTATAACACCTGTAGAAAATACAAACAATATACGATATGCAGATTTTGTAAGGGTTATAAGCCCTGATGGAACATATCGTTTTTCTACTGCACCATCGTCATTAACTATATCTGCGGTAGATGTACAACCATTTAATGCACTTGGTCAGTTGGTGCGTGTTGGCGATGTTCAGCGAGATATTAAATCTACTGCTAATGAAACTACATTTACGCTTGTAGGTATTGATACTGCTATGCTTGGTTTTGTTTTAGGGCAACAAATTAAAGGAAGCCAAATACAAGCATGGAAAGGTTTTTTTGATACTAATGGTGCGTTAATTACTACAGGCGGTCAGGGCGGTTTGTATCAATACTTTAATGGCTACATTAGTTCATTTTCTATCAGCGAACAATGGATGGAAGATGTTCGTATGTTTGTCGGTGTAATAACTGTTTCTGCATCATCTATACAACTTATTTTGCAGAATCGTGTTGCAGGTCGCTATACCAATGACAACTCATGGCAATTTTTTGCACCGGGCGACACAAGCATGGATCGTGTGCCATTTATTACTAACATTAATTATTACTTTGGAAAGGGTGCAAGTCCAAATTCATGATTAGAAAAGCCACAAAATACGATAAAACAGAAATAATACAGATGATGCAAATGTTTAGAGCAGAAGCAGACATTGAGCATTACAAGCATTTAGACAATGTAGTTTATTGGAACAAATTATTAGACAACATAATAGCAGGACAAGGAGTTGTGTTTTTAGAGCAAGGCAAAGGATTGCTAATGGCAATAATTACACATACTGCTTGGTGCGACAGAACTTTTCAGATGTATGAATTGGCTTGGTATGTAAAGCCTGAATATAGAAACACAACAATAGGATATAGATTACTAAAAGAATATATTGATTATGGAAAGCAACTTAAAGAACAAGGTCGCATAAAGTTTTTTTCCATAGCCAAAATGATTAGTAGTCCTAACATTAAGTATGACAAATTTGGGTTTAATAAATTAGATGAAACTTGGATACAGTAAATTAGCCGTAGCAACAGTCCTGCTAACTTTTGCAGGATCAACTTTTGCTATTGGTATGACGATTGCAACTGCATTAGTAACTGCAGGATATTTATCTGCTACTTATGTAGCGGTAACTGCATTTGCAATTAACATGATTGTTGCTACTGTTGTATCTAAAGCATTCTTTTCTCCTAATCAACCATCAGGTGATTTTGGTGCAGGATCAAGTCCAAATCCGGGCAACAATCAACAAGTGCCACCTGCTACGGATAACAAACTTCCTGTTGTATATGGTTCTTCCTATGTAGGCGGAACAATTACTGATTTAAGTATTACAAGCGACAATCAACAACTATATTATGTAATTTCTATTTGTGAAGTAACTAGCACAAACGCAGGACAAACTCCTGACACAATTACTTTTGGAAATGTTTACTATGGCGGTAAATTAGTTCAATTTACTAATAGCACAAGTTCTAGCATTACAGGATTGTTAGATGAATCTACAGGAATTGTAGATACTACTGTTGCAGGTCGCATAGAATTTTATTTATATCCTAATAGTTCTGCTACTCCTGCAAGAGGAACAGGTAGTGCAATAGATGTAATGTCTAATGCTAATTTAGTGTATCAATGGGATAACACTAAATTAATGAGTAATTGTGCGTTTGCGATTGTTAAATTAACTTATAGTCAATCTGCTAATGTTCGTGGTATTGAACAAACCAAATTCCAAGTAACCAATAGTCGCACAGATACAGGCGATTGTTTCTATGACTATTTAATTAATACTAGGTATGGTGCATCTATTCCTTTAAGTCAAATAGACACTACAAGCCTTACTGCATTAACTACTTATTCTAATCAATCATTTGCTTATATTGATTCTGATGGCAATCCTGCTACACAACCACGATTTAAATTTAACGGACTAATTGACACTAATAGAACTATTATGAACAACCTGCAAGATATGACATCTTGTTGCGATTGTTTGCTTAAATACAATGAAGTGTCAGGCAAATGGGGAGTAATTGTTCAAAGCCCGACATATAGCGTTGCCATGAACATTAATGATAGTAATATGGTGTCTTCTATTACTATTAGTCCTTTAGATATTGCAGGTTCATACAATGTTGTGGAATGTAAATTTCCTGATGAATCTAATCAGGATGCGTTTAACTCAACTACATTTGATTTGGCACAAATTGATCCTGCTTTGTTATATCCAAATGAGCCTGTCAATAAAGTATCATTAAGCCTTCCATTAGTAAATAATGATGTTCAGGCTCAATACATAGCAACTAGAACTCTAAAGTCAGGTAGAGAAGATTTACAAGTAGCCGTAGATGTTAATTTTATTGGTCTTGAATTAGATGCAGGTGATGTAGTAACTGTAACTAATAGCAATTATGGGTGGGTAGATAAATTATTTAGGATTACAAAACTATCTCAGACATTTACTGATGATGGTGCAATTATTGTTAAATTAAATCTTAGTGAATTTAATCCTAGTGTCTATGATGATACAAGTATTACGCAATTCCAACCTGCACCTAATACAGGAATAGGCGACCCAACATTCTTTGGGACTGTTCCTGCACCTATTATTACTGCTCAATATGCTACTGCAACCAATCCTTCTTTTGGTGTTGGGATTACTACTTCTCAGTCAGGAATTATTCAGTATGCAGAAGTATGGTATTCGGCATATAGCAATCCATTACAAACACAGATGTATTTTGCAGGAACAAGCGAAGTTCAATCAAATGGAACTCCTTGGAATACCAATACTGTATTGCCTACTGTATTCTTAACCAATATTCCTGCAGGTAATTGGTATTTCTTTACACGCATGGTCAATAGTCTTGCTAGTTCTGCTTATAGTAGTCCTAGCACTTTATTTCAATGGCGACCAAGCACATTCCAATATACAGACAGATACTTGGCGGTGGCTTATGCAGACAATATTACAGGCTCTAGCAACTTTAGTTTTAGTCCTACTAATCGCTTATATTATGGATTGTGTAATCAGATAAGTATTACACCATCAAATGATCCAACTGTATATACATGGTATTTAGCCGATCCTGCATTTGGCACAAATATATTCTTAGGTTATACAAACCGAACAGGTCGCAAGTTTAGTTTTGATACAGGATTTGCAGGATACGCAGGTGGTAATGGTGCGTTTGTTCTTACACAGGCTACTATATTTGATCCTAGTATTTGGTCAGCATTACCTGATGGCATAAATATTATTGACCTTGATGAACGCACAGGTCAGTTAATTCAGACAGGAACTACTAGCGTAGGCACAGGCGAGATTGATGTTATTAACAATGCTGATGGCAAGATTGTTGCGGCTCTAAAGCCATTCCTAGACTTTGGCGGTCCTTATACACAGACAAGTTCTGTGGCTACTTTAACTATTGATATTTATGGGCGAGTAGTAGGATTTGAACAACCTGATGCTTTTTATTACACAGAAGAACAATTTGTGGCTACTGCTAGTCAGACAGTTTTTACTGTTACTCGTAGTTCAGGATATATTATTAATAACTGTTGGGTATTTCAAAATGGAGTATTACTAGACGATTCTGAGTTTACCGATACAGGCGGTGCAACAGGAACAGTAACCCTTACAAACCCTGCTAGTTCAGGGGATCAGATATATATTATATCGTTTAGGTCTTACAACTCGACTAGCGGTAATTACGCATCTTTTAGCAGAAATGAGATAGATGTAACCAATGTAAGCCAAATAGACTGCACAGGACTCTTTACGCTAAATAGTGGATATGAGTTAATTTTTATTAACGGCACAGTCTTAAATGAGCAGGATTACAACATTGTCGGTCAGATTATTACAGACTTTCCATCGGTTTTAACAGGCAAAGTAGTCGTGTATCAATGGACTGCTGATAATCTTGGAACACCTAATGGAAACCCTGTAAATGTGGCATTTAATACTATTCCAAGTCAGGCTAGTTACCTATTTAACTATGACCCAAATGCCTTTAACCTTTACCAAAATGGGGTTCATTTAAAGCAAGGAACAGACTTTACAACAGGATCAGGGGTATATACATTGACCAATACTCCCGATACAATACTTAATATTATGGTCAATCAAACCTTTGCAAGAACAGGGGCAGTCTAATGACACAAGCATATAACTTAGCAATTTTGGCAAATGCCGTAGATAGTTCAGGCAAATTAAATGTCGGAACTAATGCATCAGGAGTTTTACCACAAGCCAATGGGGGAACAGGATCAACTGCTTTATCAAGCGTTGCAGTAACTTCTGTTGCCGCAGGAAGTGGAATTAGCGTTTCTGCATCAACAGGTGCAGTAACTATTTCAGCGTCAGGTGGTGGTGTTACATCTCTTAACGGGCAAACGGGTGCAATTACTAATACTAATGTGGATGCTATTGGTAGTTATGTAGTTGCATTAAGAGCAATAAACACAGTTGGTTTTTCAAAAACATCTGTTGGTAGCACTTATGCAGGATCAGGTTTGCGTTATAACTGGAATGCTAGTAATAATTATAATGATTTTTTTGCTCCTTGGTTTTCACCTAATGCGGGTGGTTATGGTGGCGGTGGCTCTGCATTATCAGGAACATGGAGAGCAATGGGTAGAGATGCTGTTTACAATGAATGCGGCAATGGTTATTGGTATGCTGGTTTATATGTTCGTATTTCTTAAAAGGGATAAAATATGTTTACAGTTGAATATGTAAAAAATTTAAAGTGGTGCAATACAGAGCATACTTTTTTTGAATGTATAGTTAAATATGAAGAATTTAATGAAGAACATCCATCGGGTATTAATGCAACTGACCCATACGCACATATTAAAGAAATTTGGACTAAAGGTATTGCAGGTGAATATGGTCAGATTGCAGAATATGTGCCGCCACCACCTCTTGAAGCAAAATCTGATGCAGAACAACCAAATACGACAGGAACTCAAACTTTGTAATGCCATACTTTAATTCAGCACCTGAATTTCGTATTTTTGTTAAACAAAATGGAACTCAAGAACTACAGGTTCGATACATAAACGAAGCACAAGGTTATACAAGTAAATGGCAATCTATTCCAATAGTTTATGAATCCAAACCCATTGATGCCGTATCATAAGTTTACTTATGATGGGGTTTCTTTAAGTATTTATCATGCTAATAAAGGCGAAGGATTGCCGATGCATGGACATGAATATAGTCATGCAGTTATGTGTAATTCAGGCTCTTGTTTAGTAACTCTTGAAAATGGTAAATCAGTTGTAATGACTAAAAATACTATGCCTGTTAATTTATTGGCAGGAATTAAACACGAAATTGAAGCATTAGAGGATAAAACTGTATTTGTAAATGTATTTGCTGAAAACAAGTATTAGATTACAATAAATAAAAAATAAGACATGATTCGTGGGTGAGTGGAGTGCCATTCCCTATTAACCGAGAATTGGAGAAATCATGGCAGTCTTTAATAAAAATACACTTACTCAGGTAAGTGGGTTTGACAATCAAATTATTGCAGGTGAATTGGTTTATAACCAAAACACTTATTGGAATTTAACACTAGGCAATAATACTAATCCTTGCGATTGTAACGGCACACTAACTCCTGTTGATCTTACAGGAGCAACAATAGATGCACAAATTATTAGACGAACATTGTCTAATGTGCGAGATAGTCGCTATGGACTTACTTTTGATATTGCTGATGTAAATCCTGCACCTACTCCTGTAGCCTTAACTATTACAAATATTATTCCTGCTAATGGCACATTTACACTTGTAATAAATCAAGCAACATGGAATGTAATAGCAGGTGATCCTGAACTAGATATAAATGATGTAAATCCTGTAGGTTTTTCAGGTCGCATAAAAATAAGTTTTCCCGCAAGTGGCTCAACACCTGCAAACGATATGATCATTTTTTTACTGTTCCTGATTCGTTCAGATGCAGTAGTTAATAATTAGGAACTGTCATGCCTACTATCTCTTACGAAAACGCTAATCAAGTTACTTTAATTGTCGATCAAGGCATTATTGGTCCAACAGGTCCACAAGGTCCTGCAGGTGGTCCTACAGGTCCAACTGGTCCATTAGGTCCTACTGGTCCTGCTAATGGTCCTACAGGACCTACTGGTCCTGCAGGGGCTAATGGCTCGGCAGGTGCTACAGGTCCAACAGGTGCAACTGGTCCTAGTGGCACAGGTCCAACAGGTCCTACAGGCTCAGGTCCTACTGGTCCTACTGGAGCAACAGGACCATCAGGCACAGGTCCTACAGGAGCAACAGGTCCAACAGGAGCACCTAGCACAGTAGCAGGTCCTACTGGTCCTACTGGTCCTACAGGAAATCAGGGCGACCAAGGTGTTGGCGGTCCTACAGGTCCACAGGGCGTTCAAGGAATTCAAGGTAATACAGGTGATACAGGTCCTACTGGTCCTGCATCTACACAGGCAGGTCCTACAGGTCCGACAGGTGCTAATGGCACATCAATTACAGGTCCTACTGGTCCGACAGGAGCACCATCTACTGCAGTAGGTCCTACTGGTCCAACAGGCGAACAAGGATTGCAAGGTATTACAGGTCCTACAGGTCCGCAGGGAATTCAAGGAGTGCAAGGCATTCAAGGAGAAACTGGTCCTACAGGAGCACAAGGAATACAAGGCATTCAAGGAGCAACAGGTCCTACAGGTGCTACAGGCAGTCAAGGAGATGTAGGTCCAACTGGTCCACAAGGCATACAAGGTATTCAGGGTGTGCAAGGTGTTCAAGGTGAAGTTGGACCCACAGGTCCTACTGGCTCACAAGGTGTTGTTGGTCCGACAGGTCCGCAAGGCGATGTAGGTGCAACAGGTCCTACAGGGGCAACTGGTCCTACTGGTCCGCAAGGTCAAGATGGTCAATCATCTAGTTTTTATGATTATCGTGGCGATACCAATATAACAAGTGGAATTCCTAATAATGGTTACTTATATTGGAATAATGCTACACAAATTTCTGCTACAGAAATTACATTAAGTCATTTAGAAGAAGGTGGCATTGATGTTGATATATTCCTGTCATTTATTAAGACAGGCGATACCATTATTTTGCAAGACAGAAACAATTCTGCAAATGCTCAAAAATGGACTGTATCAGCAACACCGACTGTAGTTCCTAATAGTTATGTAACTGTTCCTGTTACTTATGTAAGTTCTCAAGGCACAGGCACAACAGGGTTTGCAAACAATAGTGAATTAATTGTCGTTATTCAATCTATTGGTGTTACTGGTCCAACAGGACCTACTGGTCCAACAGGTGCGGCATCAACTGTTGCAGGACCTACTGGACCGACAGGAGATATTGGACCGACAGGACCGACAGGACCACAAGGCGAAGTCGGACCAACAGGACCACAAGGTATTCAAGGGGTTCAAGGTATTCAAGGAATACAAGGAGAAGTCGGACCTACAGGACCAACTGGATCAACTGGTGCTACAGGTGCAGTAGGACCTACAGGACCGACAGGTGCTCAAGGCATTCAGGGTGATGTTGGACCAACAGGACCACAGGGAATACAGGGAATTCAAGGTATTCAGGGCGAAGTAGGACCAAC